>Ga0207884_1000924_pt1 | contig 13436 bp, 7 predicted proteins | sample MalvirmetaMSP144_FD_184236 | JGI IMG/M metagenome (GOLD analysis project Ga0207884, IMG submission 184236) | Marine viral communities from the Deep Pacific Ocean - MSP-144 (SPAdes) | ecosystem: Environmental > Aquatic > Marine > Oceanic | place: Pacific Ocean | collected 2011-07-08 | reverse complement strand
GTGCTTTTGCAGGAATTACTTTTAGAGACAATAACGACCCAGCTGGAGTACGTTACATGGACATGTCTTACAATAGTGTTGTCGGAGTCTCTGAAGTTCCAATCCCTGCCGCCGCTTTCATGTTTGCGCCTGCATTGCTTGGACTCATGGGATTACGTCGAAGAGCAAAAAATAAAGTCGCTTAACTTTATTTCTTTCAGAAAGCCGTGATGATTAATTTCATCACGGCTTTTTTATTTGTATAACTTCCGTTCAACCGCCAATTGGTTTGTTTCGAAGTGAAGCCGATCAGCTTGACTGATATAATTGCGGCCGATGTCCCTGTAGCTCAGATGGATAGAGCGTCCCCCTCCTAAGGGGAAGGCCACAGGTTCTTAAGTAGACCATTATTAAGTGCTGACGTATAGTATTGTTCTGAGGGGTGGTAGCTCAATAGGATAGAGCATGGGCCTCCTAAGCTCAAGGTTGCGGATTCGAATTCCGCTCACCCCGCCATTTAACTGAATTTCATGGCAATATTGCAGAACAAATATAAAATCATTTATCTTGCAATTACGCATAGCGATTGCATCGAGGTGCATGTGTCCATTATTATAAAAAACATACGTTTCTATGGGTGCGTGCGATATGGGCTTTAAAACTCCAGTTCTGAGAATGGTGAAATATCCAGATCCCATTCTTGGCGGTTATGCCTATAAACTCATTCACTTAGAAACCCTTGAGAGCATTCCCTTCTACACCGAATTTTTAAGCAATAGGAAAATCTTGGGTAGTGCACCCAATTCAATTGATGCTTATGCATATGACTTAAGTGTGTTTTTTAATTACTTGACTACTTCTTCTGAGATCGTTGTCGAATTAGTTGAGGGTATTTCATCTCCTTTAGTAAAAGTCGTCAGTGTTTATCCTGAGTTTCTTTTGATAGGAGTAAGGTCTTCAAGTGATTTAGTAAAAGAAGTTTCTTGGCGCCTTGGCTGGGAACCCGTTGGATCTAGTTCTCAGAAGAGAATGTTATCTACGGTTAATGAATTCATTAAATCAAGCGCTAGCTATCAACGTGCTCAACTGGAATTGAACGAACTAGGTTTGATTGATACCAATATTTCCACCGAGATATTTGCGAGGGAACTCCTTTCTAAGAAAAATATCTCGTCACTTGAACGCCGCTCTCTTTTACACAATTCATTCTTGGCTGGAGTTGTTTCTGGAGGCCCATCACTAATTAACTCAACCTTCTTTAGGTTTAAAAGATCTAAGCAGGTTAATGATATTGATTCTATGAAAGCGTTTCCTATTGAGCGCTCAATCGACATGCTAAATAATGCAAGGTCAGCAAGAGATCAAGCGCTCTGGGCACTTCTAATGGGCACTGGAATTAGGATAAGTGAGGCATACACAATATTAATGGAAGATGTTCTACCTCTTGATGAGAAAGTGAATGTGATAGATCCGAACACTAGAATTAATAGGTTCCCATTAAAGAAAGGGCATAGCTCTCGCTTGGATCACAAAGGTAGGCAAACAAAAGAAACATTCTTTATCGAACCATTCCGGTCAATTTTTTTTAAGTCTCTAAGACAATACCTAGATTATGAGCGTCCAAGCACGCTACATTCAGTCCTTTTTGTTAAGTTAGAAAAAAATGTCTTAGGAGAACCATGCTATTTTAAATGCAACTCTAATACCTACAACAAAGCGTTTAAGAGGGCTGCTCAGAAAGCCGGTGTAACTGGATATACGGCGCACTCGTTGAGACATATGTATGGATTCTTCGTAGTTAATTTCTTGCCTACCAGCTATGGGGCAGGCCTACCTCTCGAAGTTGTTCAAGTTATGATGGGACATGCCTCATTAAAGACAACTTCGCATTACGCAAAAATTGACAAGGAAAAAGTTCGGGGTCAACTAGAGAGCTTTAATAAGCTTGTAGCTGGCGAAGGGCTGAGAATCGATGATGCTATAAGCAATGATTTACAACTCGATCACATCCACGCCGCATTGACCAGACTTTCTTCAGTCCGGCAATAGGATGAATAGGTGACAATTGAGATGAGTGACTTTAAAATCCTTGATACCGATCTGGTAATTCAGGCTTCCATTTCGTTCTTGGATAACGTGGACAATGTTGACGACTCATTTCCATCGTTCAGTTCACTAGCTATATGTATCAAAAATGAACTCCTAAAGTTAGCCACGGAAGCTGAGCCTAGTAAATCAAACAAACTAAGCGATCTCTTGAGTTTCAGGAAAACAAGCAATCCTGAGGGCAGAGGAAAGAATGATTTGACGAGTAACTACCTGAAAGGCCATGCATCTCGTCTAGTTAATTACGAATCACTGAAATCTAAGCCCATTAAGCGCATTCACTCATTGATTAATCAGTGCATCGACCTTCTACTTCACTTCCTAATTAACGAAGGTAAAGTGGTTATGAGGTCTAAGGAACTACCTCTTACGGACTTTGTTAGTCACGAACTCATAAGCTCGAAGTTATGGACAGTTTTCCCTGAGTTTCAGAAGTTCTTTATTCTTTTTAGGAGCCCCAAAACTACAACTGAATATGCATATGCCATCCCTGAGCAGTGGAGGTCCACGTTTAATAAGCATTTATCTTCTGGGAACTATCGGAACCTTGGGAATATCGTCAACTGTTGGCGAAAGGTTGCTTTACGAACGAATGCTTCTTCGTTCGCTGAACTGACCACCTCAACTTTTCTGGAATATAGGCGCCTGGTTTTATACGAAGCGTCTTTGCCATGGGGGAGGCTCATCCCTGTACTCAATGAGTTAGGAGCAAAGATCGATTTCAGTCTTATCGAGGGGTATACAAGTTCAGAACTGAGTTCAGTCGGTACTCTTGTAATTGATGAGGATGGCATAGCTCAGAGAATCGAGGATAAAACCGGCTTTGAACATATTCGAATGCCTGAACTATTTTATACAGCAGGCTTGGTAAAAACTACCTATATGGTCACGAAAAAGCGAACTGAGAGCCTCTTTTACGAAGAAGGAGAGTGGTCAATCAGTGATGCTGAGTTATCCAAGTTCATACCTCACCGGCTCTCAGAAACAATGGGTAACAGCCCTTGGGTGATGAGTGAACTCGAATACATTGAGTCATTACAAGAGGAAGGAACTCGCAAAAGTGCCCGTTCAGCGTTGAAAGATCTCAATATTTATTTGTTCTCGTACCTTAGTTGGTTTTTTGATTCACACAAAGATCTTCCATACCCCTTCCCAAGTTGTCCAAGTCTATTTCTTTCTGCCATTTATATATCAACGAGTGAAGTTGTTAATCAGAGTCTTTATGGAAATGTTGGCGTCTATCCAATACCTTTTATCAGATTTTTCAGAGTAATGAATTCAGGCTCAAATGAACAGACATTACAAGGAAAAATGCAGAGAATCAGAAGATATTTTGATTATTGTTCAGTTAAGTACGTTGGTATAGATGGGTATGAAATAAAAAATAATCCGATAGATGAGACCGTAACTAGGTCTATCAAGGCACGCTCATATAGAAATAAAAGCACAAAAGCCATACTTGAAATTGATTATTGGCTTCTTTTCTCAGAATACCTGAATTTATTCTCTGAAAAACTTCTTTCTATGCTTGAGGATAGGCATGATATTCCCCACCAAGGCCCAGTAAGGCTGGAATTATCAGGGACGATTAAAGCCTTGGATTATGAATTAGAGCTGGGAAGAACACTGCCACTATATCTTCAAAGAACCAACTCATCAGATGGACGACTAGTTCTAGCGCCGCAATATGCACTCGCATTATCCATAATTGCTTCATCGGGTCTACGTTTATCCAATACTATGTGGTTAGAGGACGTTGTTTGGGATAACGATCACATCGATAAAAAAAGCGAGTATGCAGAAATAGTAGTTTCGACTGATAAGGTAAAAGATGGTGCCTTTACGTCAGTTGTAAAACGACAAACATACAATCTGCTCAAGAGGTTCGAGAGTCTAAAATCCGAATTGGTAAACTCGCCAAAAAAGGCAGTCCAGTACAAACGTTCAGAAAACTCAAAGTGGGGAGAGCTTGTTCCTTTTCTTGGTGTTGGTCTTAATAATAACAACTATGACACTGCCGTCTCGGGTCTGCTGACCCAATTGCTCTATGATTTTGAGCATCAATTTGGATCTAAAGTCTCTCAACTTGGTTCTCACGTTTTCTTAGCTCCAATCAAGCACAAACAAACGGCTACTAGGACACACGAAACAAAGGCGATATTGTTTGATACAGGTTTTGATGATTATGCACTTCACATTCTAGGGGAGCGAGGTGTCTATTTCACTCCTATAGCCCCTCGAACGCTGGTTACACCTCATTCGTTGAGAAAAACGCTTGATACTCATCTTGGACTTATTCTTGGGACCAAATTCGTTGGTGGAATAATGACCGGTCAAACTGAAGCTACAGTGGAGTATTACATGGAAGCAACGCCAGAGCGCTATGAGAGAGCAATGGCGATTAAGGGTCAAATATCATCAGAAATGCCAAGAATTGCCAGCGTTCAAAGCTTTTTAAAAAATGATGATCATGTCCGCAAAGCATTCATGGAAAAAGGGCTGGAGGGGCTGGGTGGCTTTCGTCTTGCTGTAAAAGAGTTAAACCATGACGAACTGCCCGAACAGGTTAATCCTAATGATATTGCCGTTAATGCCACCCACATATGTATCTATGGGAATAACTGTCCAAAAGTGATTCTAGACAAGCTTGGCAAGAAAGACTGTGGCTTGTGTCCTATTGCAGTCTCTACCCCAAGTGATCTGATTGCCATTGCTGCTCAAATAAGATTTCACGCTGACAATATTCAGGATCTGAATAACCAAATCGCAGATTTGAAAATTAGCAACAGTCAACGCACAGCGCTTGTCAATCAACGTGTCCATGAGTGTGAGCAAGCTGCTAGTTGGCATTCTAGGTATGAATTTATAAGGGCTTCATCTCAAGATGATGATGGCTTTATTGTTTTAGATGATGGGCTTGATGAAGTAAAACGGACACTAAAAAGCATCAGTAATCTATCAGATGGCGAACAGCTATACGCGAGGCTTTTAGAGGTTCAGTCCAGCCCAACCTTGCAAAGCCACTCTCTTAAACGTGCTGCTCATAGATTCAGCCGAAAGATTCTCAGGCAGATTGAGGCTGACGACTATGAAATTCCTGAAATTAACCCTCTAGAAATATCATTGGCACTTCTTCAGAAAGTTGCGAGCATGCACAAAATCTCCAGTGAGGATATTAAAAAGTTGTTAGAAGAATCACATCCTATGCATCTGCAGCGACTATCTAATGATTTCAATAAATGGTTATTGGAGACTCCCAAGTGAGCAATTCAAGCAGAAAAACTGAAGCAATGCATGCAAAGCAGAATAGTGAAATTAGAGTCCGAGCTGAAATCATAGAAAAGGCTCTGATTGAGCTGTCAAAAGCCAAGGTTAAGCCAGAGAACCGCACAGCAATCAGTAGAGTGCTCGCTGAAAAACTTACCGAAGTTGAAGGCAAGCCCTGCTCTAATACTACAATATTGAGAAGCAAGGTTTATAGCTCCCTTATTGATAAGTTTATGTCAGAAAATGGATATTTTGTTACTCAAGAAAAGAGAGAAATTCAAAACAATCTACTATCAGCGCAGCTTGAGATCAGAGAGCTTCGTAAAGAAAACATACAATTGAACAGATTGCTTGAAAAAAGCCTTTCTGATTTGGCCTTGTTTGAACATGATGCTAGAAACGTATCAACCAGAAGTGTCCCAGTTGATGACACTGCAGAACGATTTTGTCGGGTAATACAAATGCTTCTGGAGAAGCTGAGCGCCAATATTGATAAAGAGTTACGAGTAGTAACTGATAGTTATGACCACTCAGTATTATTCGACCAAAGCTTGCTTCCAGAGTATTTTGAGCAAATGAATAAACACTCAAATAACTGAGCAGACCAATAGAATTGTATTTAAGTTGATTATTGGATGCTCAATCATTGGAGTTTGCTGCGGCCAATCGACTTGAAAAAACTAATTCAAAAACCACGAACATTACTAATTTGAGGTTGGATTAAAGACTGGGGGCAGGTCAAAATATGTATCGGGGTATGATTCATGGCAAGAATTAGAAAAATAGAGATCGCCAATTTCCGAGGCATCCAAAAGTTGGTCTGGTGTCCGATGCCAGGGATAAACTGCCTGATCGGTCCTGGTGATAGTGGTAAATCCACAGTGCTGGATGCAATCGACCTGTGCCTAGGCGCTAGACGGAATGTCCAGTTTTCAGATGCCGACTTCTTTGGCCTAGACATCACCGCTTCGATAAGCATCACGTTGACGCTCGGCGATCTTGATGACTCGATGAGAACGCTTGAGAGCTTTGGTGCATACCTACGTGGATACCGAGCCGACACAGGAATCGTCGAAGATGAGCCCTCCGCTGACACTGAGGTCGTGCTCTGCCTTAACCTGACGGTTGCCAGTGACTTGGAACCTTCCTGGACACTTGTCTCCGACCGCGCTGCACAGCAAGGCATTGTAAAAACACTCGCATGGAATGATCGCCTAGCCCTCGCACCTACCCGCATCGGCGCGCTGTCAGACTTCAATCTGGCATGGCAGCGGGGCTCCGTACTGAACCGCATCTCGGATGAGCGGGCCGACGCTTCAGCCGCTCTGATCAAGGCCGCCAGGGATGCGCGCAGCGCCTTCGGAGACCAGGCCGAACAACAGTTGGGAGAAGCGCTGGGGGTCGTCTCGGCCACCGCACAGGAGCTGGGCGTCAACATCGGCGCTAAGGCCAAGGCGCTCTTGGATTCGCATTCGGTGTCGTTTGGTGGCGGCACCATCTCCCTGCACAACGAAAGTGGCATCCCGCTTCGAAGCTTGGGTGTCGGTTCCACGCGTCTGCTTGTCGCTGGCCTGCAGCGCAAGGCGGGTGGTCAGGCGTCGATCGTGCTCTCCGACGAACTGGAGTACGGCCTAGAGCCACACCGCATCGCGCGGTTTCTGGGCTCCCTGGGTGCCAAGGAGGCCGCTGCTCCGCTGCAGGTGTTCCTCACCACCCACTCACCCGTAGCTCTGAGAGAACTGTCGGGCGGCCAGCTCTTCGTGCTGCGCCGAAGCCCCTTCAGTCACGAGGCTCGCCTGGTCGGCACCGACGATGGCATCCAGAGCACGATCCGCCTCTATCCTGAGGCATTCTTGGCTGGCTCCGTGGTCGTGTGCGAGGGAGCCAGCGAGATCGGCCTGTTGCGCGGCCTGGACCTGTACAGGCTTGAGCAGGGTAATGCGTCACTGGCCGCATTAGGTGTGGCCCTCGTCGACTGCGGTGGAGGGGAGCCGGATCGACCGTATGCCCGCGCCACAGCGTTCCAATCTCTGGGCTATCGAGTGATGGTGCTGCGCGATGACGACAAAAAGCCCACATCGGCCATCGAGCAGGCATTTGTCCAGAACGGCGGTACCGTCGTAGCCTATCGCGCGGGTCGAGCGCTCGAGGATGAACTGTTCGGCAGCCTCACGCCAGCTGCCTGCCAGAAGCTGATCGGCTACGCAAACGAATTGCATGGCGACCTGATCATCGAACACTTGCGCACCGTCTCGAACAACACGCTCACCTTCCAGCAGATTTGGGACGAGATTCAAAATACCGGCGCTTTGTCGGTCGAGCGGAGGATTATTCTTGGTCAGGCGGCACGTATCCGCAAGGCTGGCTGGTTCAAGTCCATCTCCTGGATGGAAGACGTGGCAAGAACTATCGTTGCGCCGGACTTGCATCATTGTGATCCCGGCTTTAGCGCACTGGTAGATCAGGTGTTCGGGTGGGCTGATTATGGAGTCCGTTGAAGTAGACCTTCGTGAAATCACACGTGGCACCGTCACTGCGCCGGCGGGGTGCGGTAAGACGCAATTGATTGTCCACGCGCTTGCTGCTCATCGGAGCAGCAAGCCTATCCTCGTGCTAACTCACACGAATGCTGGTGTTGCAGCTCTGCGCAGCAGGCTGGACCGAGCAGGGGTGCCAACCAACCTTTACCGATTGAGTACGATCGACGGCTGGGCCATCCGGCTGATTTCGAATTTTCCCGGTCGCAGCGACCATGACCCGGAGATTCTGCAGTTGACCACCCCGGCGCGCGATTACCCAGCGGTCCGGGATGCAGCCTGGAAACTGCTGCAAACAGGACACGTCAATGAAGTGTTAAAAGCCTCGTATGCACACCTTATCGTCGATGAGTACCAAGACTGCTCCGTGCCTCAGCACTCCATTATTTACTTCCTCTCGCTGATCCTGCCGACATGCGTACTGGGCGATCCTATGCAAGCCATCTTCGGGTTTCGCGGGAATGCGCTGGCTGACTGGAACCAGCAAGTGTGCGCACATTTCCCTGTTATGGCTGAATTAGACACGCCTTGGCGATGGCGTAATGCCGGTGCGGAAGCGCTAGGGCAATGGCTGCTGGAGGCTCGACATCTACTGGCCTCCGGGCAGATGGTGGATCTCCGCAGCGGGCCGCCGGAGCATGTGACATGGATGCAAGCTGTCCCACCCAATGACCATCCACAGCGTTTGGCAGCAGCAAGGACTGCGCCGCCCACCGCAGACGGGCGTGTGCTCATCATCGCCGACAGCCGGAACCGGGCTGCTCAACAGAAATTTGCCAGCCAAACACCGGGAGCTTCGACAGTCGAGGCCGTCGATTTGCAAGACCTCATTGCCTTCGCCAGTAGCTTCGACGTCGGATCTCCGAATGCTCTGGAGCAGTTGCTGAGGCTGGCGCAGAGCGTCATGACCAATGTCGGCGTGGCGGAGCTGATGCGGCGCTTGGAGTCATTGGCACGGGGAACGGCAAGGAATCCCCCGACCGATGCAGAAAGTCGTGCCTTGGAATTCAGACACGCGCCCTCTCTCGTTGCGGCTGCCGCACTGTTGTCAGAGCTGCTCGCAATGCCGAACGTTCGTGTACATCGACCTGCCATCCTCTATGGGGTGCTTAAGGCACTCCGGGAGGCTTCGTCAGGGACAGTTCCTCTAGCAGATGCGGCCAAGCTCGTGCGAGAAGAAAACCGGCTGCTAGGGCGGCCGTTGCCCAAGCGTGCCGTTGGCAGCACACTACTGCTCAAGGGGCTGGAAGCGGAGGTGGCGGTATTGCTGAACACTGAAGGCATGAGTGCGCAGAACCTGTACGTCGCCATGACCCGAGGTTCGATGAGACTGGTGGTGTGTAGCGCCAGACCAATGGTGGGATAGGTCCTAGGGTGAAACGGCACGAGAGAATCAGCTCGGAAATTAGATTTCTTACATGGTATCCAAGTGATTATACTTTATAAAACATTGATTTATATATATTAAAAGGTGGATACTATATGGAGTGGGAGTGATCCGTCGTCTGGCATTGGCTGGCATCAATATACGACCATCGTTGGGCGAAAGGAACTGTAGGTATACTGGGAAATGGAAAACGGTGACGAAGCTGACTATGTACTCAGTCCCGCATTCTGGCTGAACGGCCAGGCGCTCGGATTTCCGGTGCAATTCGACCTTGTGCTGAAGCATCTCCGCCAGGATATGCGCGACGACTGGTATTTCGATTGTCTGCAGTACGACGATCTATTCAAGAATCCAGCAGAGTCAAAGCGGATCATTATCTCGCTTCTGCAGAAATGGAACGGAGTGTACAGCGGTACTCGCAGCGTCGTCCGGAATATACCGAAGAATGGATACGGGGAGCGCTACGGGCTGGAAACTGACTTCTTCGATCGCTTTGTCTATCAAGCGATTTGCAGTTTCCTGATACCTTTCTATGACCCACTCCTCGGCCACCGAGTGCTGAGCTACCGCTACAATCCCGCACCGTTGAAAGCGAAGTACCTGTTCAAGAATAAGATTGATCGTTGGTTTACGTTCGAGGGTGTGACGCTGACTTTTCATAGAGCAGGTCGCCATCTGTTGGTCACCGACTTAAGCAATTTCTTCGAAAACGTATCGCGTGTGCAGATCATAAGCGCACTCCAAGGGGCAGTTCCCGACCTCGTGGCAACAGGCCCGGAGAAGCTGCAGATCCGCAATGCAATCGCCACACTCGACCGACTTTTGACCCAATGGACTTTCAGCCAAGATCACGGCCTCCCGCAGAACCGAGACGCTTCGTCCTTCCTGTCCAACATTCTGCTGTTATCCGTCGATAGGGAGATGACGAGGAAGGGTTATGACTACTACCGTTACGTGGACGATATACGGGTCATAGCCGACTCCGAACTCGATGCCCGGCGCGCACTGCAGGATCTAATCAGGCAGCTGCGGACAGTTGGGCTCAACATCAACGCAAAAAAGACCGAGATTCTCTCCCCAGATGTTTCCAGCACGAAAATTGCTGAGTTCTTTCCCTCGCAGGACAGCTCTACGATCGCGATCAATCAAATGTGGCAGTCTCGCAGCCGTCGCATTGTAACCAGGTCGGTGACTTATATCTTCGAAATTCTGTGCCAATGCATTGCGGCAGGAGACTCGCAGACACGGACCTTTCGTTTTGCGGTGAATCGTGTTGCGCAAATTGTCGAGACTGGACTCTTCGACGTGGGTGACGCTCTGTCGATCAACCTGCTTGACACCCTATCGCGTTCGTTATCCGAGCACGCGGTCACGACAGATCAGTACTGTCGGCTGATAGCCACGTTGGACCGCGAAGGTCGCTGCATGCCAGCATTGGAGGCGTTCCTGCTCGCAGAGGACGGGGCTATTCACGATTGGCAGAACTACAATATCTGGATGCTGTTGGCTGTTCGAAGATACCGTACCGACCAACTCGTGGCACTGGCCGACCGAAAGTTGCGTGAGGATGTGAAGTCGGGTGAGGCGGCTGCAATCTTAATATGGCTTCGTTGCGTAGACGAAAAATCAATCATTGAGAGATGTATTGGGGAATTCGAATCCTTGCCATACCAAAACGCTCGCTACCTCCTTATCGCATCGTCGGTACTCGACCAAGATAAGTTGCGTCCTCTCTATAAACGTATGCCGATCTGCCTGAAGGGAACCAGTAGCAGGGCTAAGCATCATTGCAATGCGGACGGTCTTCCGTTCGCCGTCCGCGAGAGTGCGGGTCTTCTGAACCTTGTCGATGAGGTTAGCGGATATGATTGACTCGGCCTTCAGGCTTATGCTCTTTGTGAGGGACTTCACCGACAGGGGCGCTGACTCCTATTACTGGTTTCAACATGGCCAACTCATGGGAGCTGATGCTTCCAGCATCGTCGGATTTGAGGGAGTCGTGGTATGCCACGATTTCTGGATGATCCGCGACGCGCTATTCGACAGAACGGGAACTCTGCCTAGCACAATCGTTGACGTGGACGAGTTCCGGATCTCGATCAGTGGTGTCCCCGAGGATAGGCTCGCCCGGGAGAAACTCGACGTGACGACACAGCTTGGACAGTATGGGGCGGAGCAGGAAGTCTGCGACACATATTGGAAGATGTTCAATAAGGGCGCTGCATTCGATGTAGACATCGCTACCAAGGCCGCAACGGCAATCGAGGCAATGTATCTCAACCTGTGCGCTCAGGCATCATCTGACGGGGAGCTTGAACGCTTTTTCACCGTCGAGGTGCCCGCGTACCGCGTGCTTCAACTCTCCATGTCGGCAGGAATCTCAATCGACGTAACCAGACTCTCGGAAAAGCGGTCACAGGCGGAGCACGACTACTTCCTGTTGCTGAAGACATATTCCGCGAAGCACGACATGCCGCTTGAAACACCGAGCAGGCGGGCCATGGAGGCTAAGCTGCTATTAGAAGGCTTCGAGCTGGATGACGTCTCTGTCGAGTACCTTCTCGAATTCGTGCCACACGATCGTGACTTCGGTGGCGACACCATGGCACTGCTCGACCTCGATGAGGCGCGTCGCGTGCTAGGCTCCCTAACATTGACCACCAACGTCACTCGACCGGTCGTGGATGTGTTCGGCTCGCGCACGTCGCGTATCCAACTGCGCAGTCCTAGTCTCCAGAACATCCCGAAACGGTACAGGTCAATCATCAATGCCCGCACTGGTGCCGAACTTAGCTACGTCGATTTTGATCAATTCGAGGTAGGCATAATGGCGGCTCTCTCCGGTGACGCGGAGCTTAAGCGTCTTTACGCTGCCGGCGACATGTATGATTTATTTGCGAACACTCATTTGGGTCTAGTCGGCAACCGAAAAGCCGCCAAGCAACTATTCCTTTCCTACGCTTATGGGATGAGCCGACAAGCGCTGATCGACGCGGCTTGCTCACTCGGGGTTGAGCGACAAAAAGCAAAGGAGGCATTCCGGCTATTTCAGCAGTACGAGGATTGGAAGAAATCGCTATGGACCGAGTTTCAAAGCACTGGCCGCGTAGCCACAGTATTCGGTAATCACTACCGAAGGGCCGGCAACGGCCAGCTAACTAGAAAAGAGCAGCGAGCGGCCGTCAGTCAGGTGGTCCAGGGGACGGCATCTCTGATATTTAAGCGCGCGCTGTTGGCAGTCGCCTCCATCAGCGATGTTAAGGTGGTTTTGCCAATGCACGACGCCCTGCTATTCGAACACACTCTGGCTGAAACGCCGGACAAGGTTGTTAACGCCTTCGAAGAAGTCATGACCGATGTGCTAAATTCACTGGTCACCGGGAAGGCATCGATCAGCGATTTTGTCGAACGAGAGCAAAACCTTCCTACCTTAAACAAATTGAATAAGCATATAATACGATTGCACTCGAATGCATCTAATGATATATTATAGTTGCAAAACGCTAGCACTAGGTGTTTCGCTGATGCGTACGCTAAAGTGAAACGATAAAGTCAGTTAGTAATGACAATCCATATTAATTTAAGTCAATGAATATTATAATTATTATGAATATAATTCTATTTTTTTGTTGCGGATGTAGCGCGTTTGACCGGACCGGCCATGTTATAGATTTGCTATAGTGGTCTACATAAGCGTTCGACTCCTGTCAGGGACACCAATAATAATCAATAGATTATTTTTGACTGGAAATGAATAATAGCGGGATAGTCATTCGCATACTCCCCATCAACTTTTAGAACCTTCATTTTTTCTGTAACAAATTTATCGATTTGTATTAGGTTTACCAGATTCAGAAAGTTGAGGTTGGGAAAGGAATAAATATCCCACTGGATAATGGATATGGCGCAACTAAGAAACTAATGACAATTCTTTGCCAGTTGCCTTGTGAAAAATTATTTTTCAACAATGATTTTTGGTTGATGGCTTTCTGTTTCACTATCTGAAAGTCCTGCGGTCAGGATCCAGCGCATAGTGTCTTCATTCGACATTTCCAAAGACCGAACCTGATCTCGTGAAACGCAAATTGTATAGCCACCAACTTGATAGCTCATTGGCAGGTATATGGCGACCAGATTATTTTCCTGATCCTCCATGCCTA
>Ga0207884_1000920_pt1 | contig 13505 bp, 8 predicted proteins | sample MalvirmetaMSP144_FD_184236 | JGI IMG/M metagenome (GOLD analysis project Ga0207884, IMG submission 184236) | Marine viral communities from the Deep Pacific Ocean - MSP-144 (SPAdes) | ecosystem: Environmental > Aquatic > Marine > Oceanic | place: Pacific Ocean | collected 2011-07-08 | reverse complement strand
GCCTGTTCCAGAGCCAGAGCCAGAGCCAGAGCCAGAGCCAGAGCCAGAGCCAGAGCCAGAGCCAGAGCCAGAGCCAGAGCCAGAGCCAGAGCCAGAGCCAGAGCCCGATTTTGAACCCTCCCGTCCGGCTGTGTTTATGGAGCTTGAGAGCGTAAAGGCACGTGAGGGCTGGACTGTCCAGTTGATAGCCGGGAATCAGGAACAAACGGTGCTGAATCTGATGGATCGGTACGAGTCCATTTCCGGTATACTCTATACCTATACCCAGAGACAGGACCAGGACTGGTTTGTCGGCTTCTACGGCGAGTTTCCCTCGCGCGATGAAGCTCGAAAAGCAGTTGAACGTCTTCCTCAGGCCTTGCGGGACCAGTCTCCCTGGATTCGGCAATCACGCGATTTTTGATTGTCGGTGCCTGCCTGTTTTTTCTACTTAATTCCATAAAAACAATAACCTGAGTCTCTGTTTCATGGTGCGTGCTGTCTGACGCAGTACTCGTATTGAGCGTGCTCGCCCCCTAAAATAAAAACGCTTTGGTTTGAGTACGTATTTCTACGCGTGTAAAATAGCCAGCCCCCATTTTCAGTGTCGAAGGGTGAGTTTATTGTCTGATTGCCAATAACCCTTTGATTGAAAAGCATTTCTACGCGAGAGAACGCTTATGATGACAGGTTTGTATCATCCCGATGAATTCAGGGACAACTGCGGCTTCGGTCTGATCGCCCATATGAAGGGTGAGGCCAGCCACAAGTTGTTGCAAACTGCCATCGAGTCACTGACCTGCATGACCCACCGAGGTGGTATCGCTGCAGACGGAAAGACCGGCGATGGTTGTGGCCTCCTGATCCAGAGCCCGGATGCCTTTTTGCGCAAGGCCGCCAAAGCAGAATTTGGTAAAGAGCCTGAAGAGCTGTTCGCTGTGGGTCAGGTATTTCTTAACCCGGACGAGAACAAGGCCGCTGCTGGCCGTGCTGCAGTGGAAAAGCGCCTGGCAGAGCAGGGATTGGAAATCATGGGTTGGCGCAAAGTGCCTACGGACGACAGCTGCCTGGGGCCGATGGCGCTCGACTGTTTGCCATGGATAGAGCAAATGTTTGTGGTTCCCGCCGGTAAAACCGAGCAGGAATTCGCCATTGCGCTGTTTGTGGGTCGCCGTCACGCTGAGCGGGACATGGCCGATGACTCCGAATTCTATATCTGCAGCCTGTCCCACCGCACTCTGGCCTACAAGGGCCTGATGATGCCGGCAGACCTGGCGAACTTCTACAAGGACCTGGGTGATCCGGACCTGCAGACCGCTATCTGTGTCTTCCACCAGCGCTTTTCCACCAACACCATGCCGCGTTGGCCACTGGCGCAGCCGTTCCGCTATCTCGCCCACAATGGCGAGATCAATACCGTTGACGGCAACCGTAACTGGGCGATTGCCCGTGCCGCCAAGTTCAGCGCACCGGAACTGCCGGACCTACAGACGCTGCAGCCGCTGGTTAACCTGACGGGCTCTGATTCCTCCAGCATGGATAACATGCTGGAAGTGCTGCTGGCCGGTGGTGTCGACCTGTTCCGTGCCGTGAGAATGATGATTCCGCCTGCCTGGCAGAATGTGGATACCATGGATTCCGAGTTGCGGGCATTCTATGAGTACAACTCCATGCATATGGAGCCGTGGGATGGGCCAGCTGGCCTGGTTCTCTCCGACGGTCGCTATGCCGTCTGTATGCTGGATCGGAACGGACTTCGCCCGGCTCGCTGGGTTATCACCAAAGACGATTTCATTACTCTGGCGTCCGAGATCGGCACCTATGACTATAAGCCCGAAGACGTGGTGGCCAAGGGGCGTGTGGGTCCGGGGCAAATGCTTGCTATTGATACCGAGTCCGGCGAAGTCCTGCACACGAAAGACGTGGATAATCGCCTGAAGTCGGCGCAGCCCTACAAGCGCTGGCTGCGGGAGAATTCCCTACGGGTGGAGACCACGCTGAATCAGGACACGCCTGACTTCAAGCTGATGCAGTCAGACGAACTCCATATTCACCAGAAGATGTTCATGGTGTCTTATGAGGAGCGCGATCAGGTACTGCGCCCGCTGGCGGAAAACGGCCAGGAAGCCGTAGGCTCCATGGGCGACGATACTCCCATGGCTGTGCTGTCGAGCCGCGTCCGGCATGTGGCGGACTACTTCCGTCAGAAATTTGCCCAGGTGACCAACCCGGCCATTGATCCACTCCGGGAATCCATTGTGATGTCCCTGGAGACGTGCATTGGCGCGGAACGTAACGTGTTTGAAGAAACGCCGGAGCACGCCAACCGAATCATACTGACAACACCGGTGCTCTCGCCGGCCAAATACCTGAAGATTGCCAACAATGATCGGCCCGGATTCGAAGTTGCTCGTATCAACATGAGCTACAGTCCGGAGTTGGGGCTTGAGCAGGCCGTGCGTACCGTGTGTGACGAAGCTGAGCAGGCAGTCCGTAGTGGCAAGGTCATACTGATCCTGACCGACAAGGACCTGAAAGAGGGTGAGCTGCCGGTCAATGCCATGATGGCAACCGGTGCCGTTCACCATCACCTGGTCAAGAAAGGCCTCCGTTGTGATTCCAATATCCTGGTTGAGACCGGCTGGGCCCGCGATCCGCACCAGTTTGCTGTGCTGTTTGGCTTTGGTGCTACGGCGGTCTATCCGTACCTGGCGTACCAGGTGCTTAACGACCTGATCCGCACCGGCGAATTGATGATGGACCCCATCGATGCGAAGAATAACTATCGCAAGGGCATCAACAAGGGCTTACTGAAGATCCTGTCCAAAATGGGAATCTCCACCATTACCTCCTACCGGGGGGCACAGCTGTTTGAGGCGATTGGCCTGGCGGACGACGTGGTGGATCTGTGTTTCAAAGGTGTTCCCAGCCGTATCCAGGGCGCCGGTTTCTTTGATTTCCAACAGGATCAGGAACAGCTGGCGGCCGTGGCCTGGAAACATCGCAAACCCATCACCCAGGGCGGTCTGTTGAAGTACGTCCACGGCCAGGAGTACCACGCTTTCAATCCGGATGTCGTTGGTAAGCTGCAGGAAGCCGTAACCAGTGGTGATTACGGCCAGTATATGGAGTACGCGGGGCTGGTAAACGAACGCCCTGTTTCCACGCTGAGGGATCTGCTGGGATTCCGCAAGGACATTAAAGCCATTGATTTGTCGGAAGTTGAGCCGGTGGAAAATATATTCCCGCGCTTCGACTCTGCAGCCATGTCTCTTGGTGCGCTTTCCCCGGAGGCTCACGAAGCCCTGGCAGTGGCCATGAACACTCTGGGGGGGCGATCAAATTCCGGAGAGGGTGGGGAAGATCCGGCCCGTTATGGCACGGAGAAACGTTCCAAGATCAAGCAGGTGGCTTCTGGCCGCTTCGGCGTCACCGCAGAGTACCTTCGCAGCGCCGATGTCATGCAGATCAAGGTGGCACAGGGTGCCAAGCCGGGAGAAGGCGGTCAGTTGCCTGGTGGCAAGGTCAATGACCTGATCGCCCGCCTGCGTTATTCAGTGCCCGGTGTGACGCTGATTTCGCCACCACCGCACCACGATATCTATTCGATCGAGGATCTGGCGCAGTTGATCTTTGATCTCAAGCAGGTTAATCCGAGTGCGCTGGTTTCCGTAAAACTCGTATCCGAGCCTGGTGTAGGCACCATCGCAGCCGGAGTGGCGAAAGCCTATGCGGACCTGATTACGGTTTCCGGCTACGACGGTGGTACGGCGGCCAGCCCTTTGACCTCCATCCGTTACGCCGGTTCGCCCTGGGAGCTGGGCCTGAGTGAAACTCAGCAAGCGCTGCGTGCCAACGACCTGCGGGGCAAGATCCGCTTGCAGACCGATGGCGGTATCAAGACCGGTCTGGACGTGGTCAAGGGTGCCATCCTCGGCGCTGAAAGCTTCGGTTTCGGCACTACTCCAATGGTGGCCCTGGGTTGTAAGTACCTGCGTATCTGTCACTTGAACAACTGCGCCACCGGCGTCGCGACCCAGAACGAGCACCTGCGGGAGGAACACTTCAAGGGCACGGTTGAAATGGCCATGAACTTCTTCCGGTTCGTGGCGACCGAGACCCGGGAGTGGATGGCCAGACTGGGCGTTCGCAACCTGGAGGAACTGGTGGGACGTGTAGATCTGTTGGAGCGTCTGCCCGGCGACACCCCACGCCAGAAGAAGCTGGATCTGACGCGTCTGTTGTCAAACGACCACATTCCGGCGGACAAGCCCAATACCTGTCAGGTGGAGCGTAATCATCCGTTTGACGAAGGCAAACTTGCCGAGCAGATGGTGAAAGACACTGCGGAGGCAATAGCTGAAAAGGCCGGTGGTAACTGGTCTTACCGAGTCACAAACTGTGATCGGTCGATTGGCGCTCGCCTGTCGGGTGAGATTGCCCAGTTGCACGGCAATCAGGGCATGGTTTCGGCACCCATCACTCTGGATCTGGCTGGCACCGCCGGCCAGAGCTTCGGTGTCTGGAACGTGGGCGGACTTAATCTGCTTCTGGAAGGGGACGCCAACGACTATGTCGGCAAAGGCATGACCGGTGGCAAGCTGGTGATTCGGCCGCCTGCCGGAAGCGACTTCAAAACCCAGGACACCTCGATTGTAGGTAATACCTGTCTTTACGGTGCAACCGGTGGCAAATTGTTTGCCGCTGGCACCGCCGGTGAGCGTTTCGGTGTTCGTAACTCCGGCGCCCATGCGGTGGTAGAAGGTGTGGGCGATCACTGTTGTGAATACATGACGGGCGGCCTGATCACGGTTCTTGGCAGCACCGGTCACAACTTCGGTGCCGGCATGACGGGTGGTTTTGCCTACGTGCTGGATTTGAACAACACCTTCGTGGATAAGTACAACCATGAGCTGGTGGAGATTCAGCGGATATCCAGCGAGGAAATGGAGTCCTACCGTAATCACCTGCGCGGTGTGGTCCGCGAGCACATTTCTGAAACCGCGAGCGAGTGGGCAGAGCATATTCTTGACAATTTCGATGATTACATTGGCCGCTTCTGGCTGGTCAAGCCCAAGGCGGCGAACCTTCGCAGCCTGCTGGCCAGCACCCGGGCACGTCCCGAGTAAAGGCGGTTGAAACAGGTTGAGGGCGTTGCCGGTGAGGCAGCGCCCGCGTCGAAATTGAGTCTGATGAGAGCGTCACAATGAAAGAACGACTGAGTAACGACTTCCAGTTTGTCGAAGTAGGGCGTGTCGACCCGAAAAAAGTACCGGCAAAGAAGCGCAAAAAAGAGTTTGGTGAAATCTATCACCCATACACCCAGGATCATGCTGCGTCACAGTCGCATCGCTGCCTGGAGTGCGGCAATCCGTATTGTGAGTGGAAGTGCCCGGTACACAACTACATCCCGAACTGGCTGAAACTGGTGTCCGAAGGCAACATCATGAGGGCTGTGGAGCTCTGTCACCAGACCAATTCCCTGCCTGAAGTCTGCGGCCGCGTCTGTCCGCAGGATCGGCTGTGTGAAGGGGCCTGTACCCTGAACGACGGCTACGGCGCAGTAACCATCGGGTCAGTGGAAAAATACATTACCGACACAGCCTTTGCTCTGGGCTGGAAGCCGGATGTGTCTGCCGTCAAATGGACAGACAAAAAAGTGGCGGTGATTGGTGCCGGTCCTGCTGGCCTTGGCTGTGCCGACGTTCTGGTGCGCAATGGTGTAAAACCGGTGGTTTTCGATATCTATCCGGAAATCGGCGGCCTGCTGACTTTCGGTATCCCTGAATTCAAGCTTGAAAAGTCTGTGATGACTCGCCGCCGCAAAGTCTTTGAGGAAATGGGCGTGGAGTTCCGCCTTTCCACTGAGGTAGGCAAAGACGTAATGATGGCGGATATCCTCGAAGAGTACGACGCTGTCTTTATGGGCATGGGAACGTACACATACATGAAAGGCGGTTTCCCGGGCGAAGATCTGCCTGGCGTTCACGATGCACTGCCGTTCCTGGTCTCGAACGTGAATCGTCGTCTTGGGTTTGAGAAAGACGCCGACGATTTCATCGACATGAAAGGCAAGCGAGTGGTTGTGCTCGGTGGCGGCGATACCGCCATGGACTGCAACCGCACCTCGATTCGTCAACAGGCAGCGAGTGTTACCTGTGCCTACCGTCGTGACGAGCAGAACATGCCGGGTTCGCGCCGGGAAGTGTCCAACGCCAAGGAAGAAGGCGTTAAGTTCATGTTCAACCGTCAACCGATCGCTATTATTGGCGAAGACCGGGTTGAGGGGGTCAAGGTGGTTCAGACTCGCCTCGGCGAGCCTGACGAAAACGGGCGTCGTCGTCCGGAAGTGGTCGCTGGCAGTGAAGAAGTGATTCCGGCCGATGCGGTTCTGGTAGCTTTCGGATTCCGCCCAAGCCCGGCCGACTGGTTTGACGAGCTGAAGGTAAACACCGACGACTCTGGCCGTGTCAGCGCCCCGGAGGAAGTGGAGTTCGGCTTCCAGACCAGCAACCCCAAGATATTCGCCGGTGGCGATATGGTCCGTGGTTCGGATCTGGTCGTAACGGCTATCTGGGAGGGCCGCCAGGCGGCGGAAGGTATCATGGATTACCTGGATATCTGATAGCCTCCGGTTTTATCTGGACGAGAAGGGCGGCTTGCGGATGGCGGGCCGCCCTTTTTTATTGCCACAAACCGGGTATCATTGCCCTCCTAACTTTTGACAGACAGCAGACTGGGAATGCTATGACCGAGCTGAAAAACGACCGTTTCCTGCGTGCGCTGATGCGTCAGCCCGTTGATCGCACACCGGTATGGATGATGCGTCAGGCAGGCCGATACCTGCCAGAATACCGCGCGACCCGGGCGAAAGCCGGCGATTTTCTCAGTCTGTGCAAGAACACACCATTGGCCTGTGAGGTGACGTTGCAGCCACTGGAGCGTTTCCCTCTGGACGCTGCCATCCTGTTTTCAGACATCCTTACTATTCCTGATGCACTGGGGCTGGGCCTGTACTTTGAAACCGGCGAGGGCCCGAAATTCCGCAACACTGTCCGCTCTGCTGCAGATGTAGCCGCGTTGCCCAAGATCAATGCGGAAGTAGACCTGGATTATGTGATGAATGCAGTGTCCACCATCCGTGGCGCGCTCAATGGCAGCGTTCCGCTGATCGGCTTCTCTGGCAGCCCCTGGACGCTTGCCACTTACATGATTGAAGGTGGCTCCTCCAAGGATTTCCGCGAGGCCAAGAAGCTGATGTACGGCCAGCCGGAGGTGATGCATCAGTTGCTGGATCACCTGGCGGACTCGGTGATTGATTATCTCAATGGCCAGATTCGCGCCGGTGCTCAGGCGGTCCAGATTTTTGATACTTGGGGCGGTGTGCTGAGCAGTTGGGCGTACCAGGAGTTTTCCCTGAATTACATGAAGAAAATCGTCGCCGGCCTGATTCGTGAAAATGACGGTCGCCGTGTGCCGGTGATCCTGTTCACCAAAAACGGCGGCCAATGGTTGGAGTCGATTGCGGAATCCGGTGCTGACGCGGTCGGTCTGGACTGGACCACGGATATTGGCAGCGCCCGTGCTCGCATTGGCGATCAGGTTGCCCTGCAGGGCAATATGGATCCGGCCATGCTGTACGCGCCGCCCGAGCGTATTCGCCAGGAAGTAGCGGATATCCTGTCCCGCTACGGCACCGGCCCCGGCCACATCTTCAACCTCGGGCATGGCATCACCCCGGACGTTGACCCGGAGCATGCCGGGGCGTTTATCCGTGCGGTGACTGAGCTGAGTCCGGAGTATCACCTGCAAGACTGATGGTTGGGAGTAGCGGGCGGTTGTTGGGGCTTTCCAAAACACGCCCGTAAATACGTCCATGTAGGGCTCGGTCGCGCCATCCTTGGCGCTCCACGGTTTTGGAACGGCCCGGCAACCACCCTTTTTCGCACATTCGCGTTAACGCTCCGAAGATCTTCGTTGTTTAGTAATAGCGCTAGATAGAACCTCCTGTGCGGTCTATAGTCATATCAAACATGACCGCTCAACAGGAGGCACCCGTTGGCCGCAAAAGCTCCCGAAAAACGCCGTTTCCACAGAATCTCCTTCGATGCCGAATGCGAGCTGCATTGGCAGGATGAAGTGTGGGTCAGTGAAGTGCTGGATATTTCACTGAAGGGTGTACTGGTAAAACGGCCAGAGGGGTGGAATGTGCCGCTGAAACAGCCCTGTGAAGTAATAATCCATCTTGACGATCATGAGACTGGAATCGTGATGGCAGTGGAGTTACGGCATATTGAGAAAGAGCGGCTGGGGTTCAAGTGCCAGTACATTGATCTTGAGAGCGCTACCCATTTAAAACGACTGGTAGAGTTGAATCTTGGCGATCAGGCGTTGCTGGAGAGAGAGTTTGCGCATTTGATTGATTAATTCCGGAGAAAACTGCCAGGTTTGCAGGCGGGATTGGAAGGGCCTTTCCAAAAATGTGCGGAGCCATGGATGGCGGAGCCCAAGCGCACATGGATGTGCTAGAAGCGTTTTTTGGAAAGGCCCTTCCAATCCCGCCAAGCACCAAACAAGCAGACTACGAACTGAGCCTCAAAGCTCCTCCAAAGCCGAGAGTGCATCGCTGAGTTTGGTAACGGGAATCACCTTCATCCCCTCAATAGCCTTACGAGGCGCATTGGACTTGGGCACCAAAGCGCGGGTAAACCCATGCTTGGCAGCCTCGTAAATGCGTTCCTGACCACTGGGCACCGGCCGAATCTCGCCGGAAAGGCCGACCTCGCCGAAAATCACCAGATCCTGGGGCAGGGCACGGTCGCGGAAAGACGACACAATCGCCGCCAGTAACGCCAGATCCGCACTGGTCTCGTTGACCTTCACGCCGCCCACCACATTCACAAACACATCCTGATCCGATACATGCATACCACCATGGCGATGCAGCACCGCTAACAGCATCGCCAGCCGGTTCTGATCAAGCCCCACGGCAACGCGTCTCGGGTATCCCCCCTGAGCCACATCCACCAGCGCCTGAATCTCCACCAGCATAGGACGAGTGCCTTCCCAAACCACCATCACTACGCTACCGGGAGCCGCTTCCTCGCCGCGGTTCAGGAAGATTGCACTGGGATTCTTCACCTCCTTCAGGCCCTGTTCCAGCATCGCAAACACGCCCAGTTCGTTAACCGCGCCAAAGCGGTTCTTAATACCTCGTAGCGTGCGATAGCGACTGTCGCTGGAACCTTCCAGCAGGATGGAGCAATCGATCATATGCTCCAGCACCTTCGGCCCCGCAAGGCTGCCGTCTTTGGTAACGTGGCCTACCAGAAACAGAATGGTGCCAGTCTGCTTGGCAAAACGGGTCAGATAGGCTGCACTTTCGCGGACCTGGGAAACACTGCCCGGCGCGGATTCCGACTCGGCGACATGCATCACCTGGATACTGTCCACCACCAGGATGCGGGGTTTTTCCGCCTCTGCAACCTGCATGACCCGTTCAACGCTCGTTTCCGAGAGCATCTTCAGGTCTTTGGTGGGCAGCCCCAGGCGCTTGGCGCGCATGGCGACCTGCTGCAGCGATTCCTCGCCAGTGACGTACAGGGCCGGAACGCTCGACGCCAGGTGGCAGACCGCCTGAAGCAACAGCGTGCTCTTGCCGGCGCCAGGATGGCCGCCCATCAGGATGGCGGAACCCTCCACCAAGCCTCCTCCGAGCACGCGATCGAACTCCTGCATGCCGGAGCTGATGCGGGGCTGCTCTGCAAGACTGACGTCGTCCAGGCTTTTCACTTCCGACAGACTGCCTGCGAAGCCCTCGAAGCGGCTCCCGCGGGCACCTCTGGCGTTACCCCCACTGATCCCGCGAACTTCGCTGATCGTGTTCCAGGCCTGGCAGGCGGTGCATTGTCCCTGCCACTTGGAATAGTCTGCACCGCACTCGGTGCAGACGTAGGCGGTTTTCGCTTTTGCCATCAGGCCAGCTTCTTGTACTTCATGCGCTGGGGCACCATGGCGGAATCCCCTTTGCGCTTCTTATGATCTTCATCGTAATCACTGAAGTTGCCCTCGAAATAGACCACCTCGCCATCGTCCTCAAACGCCAGAATATGAGTGGCCACACGGTCGAGGAACCAGCGGTCGTGCGAGATCACCAAAGCGGAGCCGGGGAAGTTGAGCAGGGCTTCTTCCAGGGCGCGCAAAGTTTCAACGTCCAGATCGTTGGTGGGTTCGTCCAGCAGCAAGACGTTGCCGCCTTCCTTCAGCAATTTCGCCAGGTGCAGTCGGTTGCGCTCACCGCCGGACAGATCGGCGACCCGTTTCTGCTGATCCGAACCCTTGAAGTTGAAGCGGCCCACGTAGGCCCGTGACGGCGTCTCGTAATTACCGATCTTGATGATGTCGTTGCCGTCACTGAGCTCTTCCCAGACAGTATTGTCCCCGTTCAGATCCCGCATCTGGTCCACATAGGCCAGCTTGACGGTTTCACCCACGGTGATGGTGCCGGAGTTCGGTTTGTCGTAGTCGCCAATCATCCGGAACAGCGTGGACTTGCCTGCACCGTTGCCGCCGATGATGCCGACAATCGCACCCGGGGGAACGCTTAGCGACACGTCTTCGTAAAGCAGACGGTCATCGAAGGACTTGCTGATACCATCAATCTCAATCACCTTGTCGCCCAGGCGAGGGCCAGGTGGAATATACAGCTCATTGGTCTCGTTGCGCTTCTGGAATTCCTGGGAACTCATTTCCTCAAAGCGGGCCAGGCGGGCCTTGCTCTTGGACTGGCGGCCCTTGGCGTTACTACGTACCCACTCCAGCTCGTGTTTGATGGTCTTCTGGCGCGACGCTTCCTGTTTGGCTTCAACTTCCAGGCGTTTTTCCTTGTTCTCCAGCCACTGACTGTAGTTGCCCTCAAACGGAATGCCCTGACCACGATCCAGCTCCAGTATCCAGCCGGCGACGTTGTCGAGGAAGTAGCGGTCGTGGGTGATGGCGACCACGGTGCCGGTATAGTCGTGAAGGAAGCGTTCGAGCCAGGCAACGGATTCCGCGTCCAGATGGTTGGTGGGCTCGTCCAGCAACAGCATGTCGGGGCTGGACAGCAACAGGCGGCACAGTGCCACGCGGCGACGCTCACCGCCGGAGAGATTCTTAACCATGGCGTCCCAGGCCGGCAGACGAAGGGCATCAGCCGCCACTTCCATCTTGCGCTCAATATCGTGGCCGTCAGACGCCTGTATGAAGGCTTCCAGCTCGCCCTGTTTCTTGGCGAGGGCGTCAAAGTCGGCATCCGGCTCGGCATAGGCGGCATAGACCTGGTCCAGCTCCGCCAGCGCGTCATGGACGCCCGAGACCGCCTCATCGACGATTTCCTTGACGGTCTTGGCGTCGTCCAGCTCCGGCTCCTGAGGCAGGTAGCCGACGTTGATACCGGGCTGGGGGCGGGCCTCGCCAATGTAATCCTGATCGATACCGGCCATAATACGTAGCAACGTAGACTTACCGGCACCGTTCAAACCCAGTACGCCGATCTTGGCGCCCGGGAAGAAGCTCAGGGAGATGTCCTTGAGAATTTCGCGCTTGGGCGGAACCACTTTACCCACGCGGTTCATGGTATATACGTACTGGGCCATGTTGTCAGAATCCTTCTTGCGAAGTGTGTTTCGGAACTACCGAAGGTGTCGGGCTAAGGCCATCGGGTAGGGCGATCCGGGATCGTCAAAATCAGGGATGATTTTGTCGAGCGTACAGGGACGTATTTACAGCGTATCCCGGATCGCCCTGCCCGACGGCCGAAACTCCACTAGCCGGTAGCCGCAACCGATGAATATTGACCGAGTAAGGTATCGAAACCAACCGGGGATAGCAATTGAGCAAAAAGCGCAGGTGGCGGCGTGTCGGTATCTGCGGACGGCATAAAGGGTGATTTTTTACCCATTTGTAAGATAGAATAGCGGCCCATTTTTCGGGCAGCTAAGCACATAGGGGCAGCGCATCCATGTTTAATCGTGATATGAAAATCGCCGGCTTTGACGACGAGCTCTGGAACGCCATGCAGGCGGAAGAGAAACGCCAGGAGGCTCATATCGAGCTGATCGCGTCTGAGAACTATACCAGCCCCAGGGTGATGGAAGCCCAGGGTAGCGCGCTGACCAATAAGTACGCGGAAGGCTACCCCGGCAAGCGTTATTACGGCGGCTGTGAGTTTGTCGACATCGCCGAGGACCTGGCCATCAGCCGCGCCAAAGAATTGTTCGGCGCTGCCTACGCCAACGTGCAGCCGCATTCCGGCTCCCAGGCAAACTCCGCTGTGTTCATGGCACTGCTCAAGCCGGGCGAGACGGTTCTTGGCATGAGTCTGGCTCATGGCGGTCACTTGACCCACGGTGCCAGCGTCAACTTCTCCGGCAAGATTTACAATGCCGTCCAGTATGGCCTGAACCCGGACACGGGCCTGATCGATTACGATGAAGTGGAAAGCCTTGCCGTAGAGCACAAACCCAAGATGATCATCGCCGGTTTCTCTGCCTACTCCCAGGAGCTGGACTTCGCCCGTTTCCGTGAGATTGCGGATAAAGTCGGTGCCTACCTCTTCGTCGATATGGCCCACGTGGCAGGTTTGGTGGCAGCTGGCGTATACCCGGATCCGGTACCTCATGCACACGTGGTTGCAACGACTACCCACAAGACGTTGCGTGGCCCCCGTGGCGGCCTGATTCTGGCCTGCGATGACGCCGATCTGCAGAAAAAACTGAATTCTGCCGTATTCCCCGGAGGTCAGGGCGGCCCCTTGATGCATGTTATTGCTGCCAAGGCGGTTTGCTTCAAGGAAGCCATGAGCGACGAGTTCAAGGTGTATCAGAAACAGGTGATCAGGAATGCCAAGGCCATGGCCGAGGTGTTTGTGTCGCGTGGGTTTGATGTGATTTCCGGTGGTACAGAGAATCACCTGTTCCTGGTCAGCCTGATCAAACAGGACATCACCGGTAAGGACGCAGACGCAGCCCTGGGCCGAGCGCACATCACCGTGAATAAAAACGCAGTACCTAACGACCCGCGTTCGCCGTTCGTAACATCCGGACTGCGGATCGGTACGCCTGCGGTCACCACACGCGGTTTCGGAGAATCCGAGTGTCGCGATCTTGCTGGCTGGATGTGCGATATCCTGGATAACCTGGAAGATGAATCCGTCAATGACCGGGTTCGTGAGCAGGTAGAAGGCCTGTGTTCGCGGTTCCCGGTTTACGCCGGCTAAATAGCCTGATTGCGCCCTCGGGCAGGCCTTGTTGCCCGGCCCGATGGTTTGCAGGAGTTCCTGAGTATGCATTGTCCTTTCTGTGGTGAAGCGGATACCAAGGTAATCGACTCCCGGCTTGTGGCCGAGGGTGATCAGGTTCGTCGCCGCAGGGAGTGTCTGTCCTGCCGTGAGCGTTTTACAACGTTCGAGTCAGCTGAGCTTGTGATGCCTCGGGTGGTCAAGCAGGACGGCACCCGTCAGCCTTTCGATGAGGAAAAACTCCGGG
>Ga0207884_1000918_pt1 | contig 13521 bp, 10 predicted proteins | sample MalvirmetaMSP144_FD_184236 | JGI IMG/M metagenome (GOLD analysis project Ga0207884, IMG submission 184236) | Marine viral communities from the Deep Pacific Ocean - MSP-144 (SPAdes) | ecosystem: Environmental > Aquatic > Marine > Oceanic | place: Pacific Ocean | collected 2011-07-08 | reverse complement strand
CCTTGTCTGCGCCGCCCTGGCCGCCGGCCCGGCGCCGGCCCAGCCTGAGGCCGGGCCGCCCAATATCGTGCTGATTCTGGTGGACGACGCCGGCTATACCGACTTCGGCGCCTATGGGAGCGAGATCGCCACCCCGACCATCGACGCCCTGGCCGCCCGCGGCGTGCGCTTTTCCAACTTCCACGCCACGCCCATGTGCGCGCCCTCGCGGGCCATGCTGATGACCGGCGTCGACAGCCACACCGCCGGCGTCGCCAACCTGCCGGAATCGACGCCCAGCGCGCATCGGGACCTGCCCGCCTATCAGGGGCGCCTGGCGCCGGGCGTGGAGACCATCGCCACCCGGCTGAAGCGCAGCGGCTATCGGACCTACATGGCTGGCAAGTGGCATCTGGGCCATGGCCCGGGCGACCTGCCCGACGCTCACGGATTCGACCGATCCTTCGCCATGGACGCCACGGGAGCCGACAACTGGGACCAGCGGTCCTATCTCCCCCTCTATGAGCAGGCGCCCTGGTTCGAGGACGGCCAGCCGGCGACCCTGCCCAAGGACTTCTATTCCTCCGCCTTCCTGGTCGATCAGATGATCGCCTATATCGACAGCGCCCAGGGGGCTGAGGCCGCTCGACCCTTCTTCGCCTATCTGCCGTTTCTGGCCATCCACATACCGGTTCAGGCGCCCGAGGCCTTCGTCCGCAAGTACGAGGCGACCTATCTGGACGGTTGGGCCGCGCAGCGGGCCCGGCGCCGGGACGGGGCCATCCGCGCAGGCCTGGTCGCCCCGGACGCGCCCATGGGACCGCCGCCCGCCAGCGTCGCCGACTGGAACGCCCTGACGCCTGACGAGCAGGCCCTGGCCGCCCGCAACATGGCGGTGAACGCCGGCATGCTGGAGGCCATGGATCACCACCTGGGCCGACTCGTGGAGCATCTGAAGGCCCGCGGCCAGTACGAGAACACCCTGTTCGTGGTGCTGTCGGACAATGGTCCCGAGGCGGGCGATCCCACCGCCAACTCGCTGTTTCGCGCCTGGATGCGGCGTCAGGGCTACAGCCAGTCGGTTGAGACCCTGGGCGGGCCGGGAACCTTTGGCGCCATCGGCCCCGGCTGGGCCAGCGCGGCCGCGGCGCCGGGCGCCCTCTACAAGTTCTATGCGAGCGAAGGGGGTTTGCGCGTGCCCCTGGTCCTGGCCGGCCCCAGCCTTCCGCAGGGCCACACCGAGCGGGCCTTCACCCTGATCTCCGACATCGCCCCCACCCTGCTGGATCTGGCCGGAGTCGCCGACACCGGGCCGCCCATGCACGGCCGCAGCCTGCGCCCGGTTCTCCAGGGACAGGCCAGCGCCATCTATGGACCCCAGGATCCCATCGGGATCGAGGCGGCGGGGGAGGCGGCGCTGTTCAAGGGCGACTACAAGCTGACTCGCAACGCCGGCCCCTGGGGCGATCCCACCTGGCGGCTCTACGACATCGTCCGCGATCCCGGGGAAACCCGCGACCTGGCCGCCGAACAGCCCGCTCGGGTCGCCGAGATGCTGGCCGACTATGAGGCCTACGCCGAGGCCGTCGGCGCGGCCGAGGTGCCAGAGGGCTTTTCCGCCGACCGGCAGGTCGCCGCGAACCTGGGGCTTCACATTCTTGCGGACTTCCGCACGCCGCTCCTGGTGGGCCTGGGCCTGATCATCCTGCTCATCGCCGCCGCTGTCGTCGGCGTCCGTCACTATGCCCGCCGCCAGCCTGAGCGGGCGGCCCGCCTGGGCCGGCTGGCCATGCGGAGCCTGCTGGGCGCGGTGGGGCTGTTGTTTGTGGCCATCGCCCTGCGCATCTGGACGCGTCCCGAGGCCATGGCCGCCACCCTGGGCCTCGCCGCTCAGAGCCCGCTGGGCCTGGCCACCCTGCGGGCCGACATGGGCGCCTTCTTCGCCGGCGGCGGGCTGTTCGTCCTGGCGGCCGCGGTGCGCGCCGAGCGGCGTTGGCTCGTTCCAGCCCTGGTGCTGCTGAGCCTGGCCCTGGCGGGGCGGATCGTCAGCCTGCTGGCTGGCGGCTTTGACCTGATGTCGATCCCGCCCATGGTGTTGGAGGCCCTGTTGATCGTCATCCTGGCCTTGGGTTGGCGTCGCCTCAGGCCCGCCTGAACCGGCCTATGGTTAACGCTATCTTCAGGGCCCGCGGGCAAGGATTCCGGGCATTCCGGGAGGCCCCATGACCGCTGTCCGCGCTTCAACCCCAGGTCTCGCTCATCCCGCCATCGACGATTTCACCCGGGATGGCGCCCACGTCTTTGAGGATCTGGTGGACCCCGCCGCGGCGGCAGGCCTGCTGGCCGACATCCGCGCGACGCGCCCCTTCGACCATCGGCTGTTCCTGACGGAAGCCGAGTTCGACGCCGATCCGCAATATGTGGGCGTCAATCCCCGCCCGGGCCGCAATCTCCTGGAGCGGTTCGAAGACCGGCTGGGCTTTGTCGACCAGGCGCCGCACATCGTCGCGGCCCTGCAGGCCCTGCTGGGCGAGGGCTATGAACTGCTGAACCGCAAGGTGGTCTGCGGCGTGCCCCAGACCTCGGTGCCGCCCTGGCTGCGCGCGCGCATCCTGGGCAATCCCGTGAACAATCTCGGCGCCTATGTGCGGCCGGAATATCGCGACGTGACCTATTTCTACGGCATCGACTTCCACCAGGACCTGATCGACTACCGCGACCGCCCGGCCGACTTCCTGACCCTTTACGTCTATCTGCATCCCGTGGGTCCGCAGGACGCGCCCCTGTTCCTGCTGACCGGCAGTCACCGCCTGGGGGGCACGGTGTTCCCCCACGACCTCCAGCGGGACGGGCCGGACGCCTGGACCTATCGCGATGGCCGCGGGGGCCGGGTGACCACCCAGCAGCGTCTGCTCACCGGGCCGGCGGGTTTTGCGGCCATCTGGCACGCCTGCACCCTGCACGGCACCCAGCCCGACGCCGCCGATCACGAACGGATCTCCCTGCGCTATCTCCTGGCCCGCGGCCATGGACCCGCAGGTCTGGACGCGGTGAACGCCAGCCTCGCAGGTCCTCTGTCCCTGCCGCAGACCCGCACCGACCTCGCCCCGGACGGCCGCGCGGCTGTGAAGGGCAATATCGTCAACCAGGTCTGAGGGCCGGCTCGGCCGCCTTCAGTGGCTGAGCAGGAGATAGCGGCTGGGCTCGTCCAGCAGCGTGCGGGTCACGCCGCCGAACACCCACTCCCGCAGCCGGCTCTGGCCGTAGGCGCCGGCCACGATCAGATCGGCGCCCAGGGCGTCGGCTGCGTTGTTCAGTTCGCCGACCACGCCGGCGTCTGAGGCGATCTTGACCTGGCCCTGAGCCGCCACGCCGCGGCCCACGAGATAGGCGGTCACGTCCTCCACCTGCGCCTGGGCGGCGCCCTGTTGATCCTTGTCGCAAACGCCCAGGACCAGCACCTGCTCGGCCCGGTGCAGGAAGGGCAGGGCGTCGGCCAGGGCGCGCCGGGCCTCCCGGGTGTCCTTCCAGGCCACGACGATGCGCTTGCCGCTCAGGGGCGCGGCCTGATCGGGCATGACCAGGACCGGGCGGCCGCTGCGCATCACCACCTCGGCCGGATCGGCGGCGTGGAAATAGTTTCGGCTCGGATGGGCCGAGGCGACGATCAGGTCGCAGGCCCGGGCGACGAGCGCCAGGGCGTGGGCGGGCATGTCGCGGGCCTCGCGCCACTCGCGCTCCACGCGGGCGGCGAGATGATCGAAGCTCGCCCTGGCCGCGATCAGGTCGGTCTCCACCTGCTGGGCCATGGCCGTGACCCATTCGGCGGTGTTCACGCCGCTATAGGGGGTGGCCAGCAAGGGCTCGACCATCTCGGCGCCCAGGCCGATCAGGCGGGCCTCCAGCTCGCTGGCCAGGGCCACGCTCGCAACCAGCCGGCTGGCCGAGTCCTCGTCTGGACCCACATGAACGAGGATGGTCCCGAGGGCGGGCGGCGCGGCTTTGGATGGGGCGGGCATGGCGATCTCCTGGCGTCTGGCCTGTCGGCCGTCAGGATCTTGAGCGCGATGACGCGCCTCGCCATTGATCTGAGTCAGGGCCGGGTGCTCGCCCTCAGGCGCTGACCCTCTCCAGGGTTTCGGCCGGGGCCGGCACGGGCAACTGATCCACGGGCCAGGACCGGCCGCCCATGGGCCTGGGTTGCAGGCGACACACCGCCGGCCCCGTGATGAAGGGCAGGTGCGCCTCCAGGGCGAGGTCCAGCTCCCGCTGGCGCCGGACATTGGTCACGGCCGGCCAGATCCGACGGCGCTTATAGGCGTCGATCTTGCTGATGAAGCGTCGCAGCACGATGAGCCGCCGCTCCGGTTCGGCCTGGGGCAGGACCAGGGTGACGCTGGTCACCGCCTCGGGGTTGAGCTGCTCGATCTCGAAGGCGGGATCGCGGGTTCGCAGATCGATGGCGCTGAAATGCTCGTCCAGGGCTTCATGCAACTGCTTCAACGCCTGGAACGAGGGGGCGCGGGGAACGTCATAGACCGCGGCCGACAGCCGCCGTCGCTCGGAATGCGGCAGGATCGACAGCATCTCCGCATAGGCCGCCCGCCTGGACGGCCGCAGCAGGGTCGAGAACGAGACCGGCAGGTAAAGCGGGGTGTCGGCCTGGGCCTCGGCGAGGAAGGCCATGGCGGCGATGACACAATCGGCGTCGAAGGCGGCGGCGTCGGGGGGAAGGTGCTCTTCGCCGTCCACCAGGCTGTAGCGGGTGCGAGAGTCGCCGGGCGTACTGCTGATCACGTCACCGACGAAGATCTGGCGGGCGGGATAATAGATGCCCTGCAGGCCTTCCACATTCGGCTCGCGCTCGCGGAGCGGGGCCGGCGGTCTGGGGCGTCGGGTGTCGTCCTCGGCCTCGGCCGCCCTTGCGCCTTCGGGCGGCGGCACCTGTAGGCGGGTTCCGTCTGGGGCGATGCGGCTCAGTCGGCCGCCCTTCGGCGCCGCGGCTGGATCGACCATGGCCCGTTCAAGCTTGGCGTCGCTGAGTTCGGCGAATTTCGCCATGGCGGCGTCCTCGCCTTCGAACAGCAGGACGGTGACCTTGGCGCTCTCATCCTCGGTCACCCCAAACAGATGCGCATGGAGTTCCGCCGACAGCCGACCGAGCTCGGCGGTGTCCAGTTCAGACGCCGTGGGGTCGTTGAGCAGGAAGGCGTAGGGATTCAGCGCCGAGAACTTCCGCGGCCAAGACCATCGCACCTCCAGGAAGGCGCTGGTGAACTTGGCCACAAGCGTGCTGAACATGGCTTCGGACAGGTTGGTCTGCTCGGAACGAACCACAACGCGCAGACAAGCCATGGCCGACACAGGCGCACTCCTCAAAAGATGCGTAGTCTCGCAGGACGGGGTGAAGGGGCCGTTAGCGCCCCGCGCCGACCCCAGGGAGGCTGACATGGTCCGGTTTCTGATCGCAGGCGCGAGGGCGTGGCTGGTGGCCTTGGTGATAGCCTGGGCCGTCGCGCCCATGTCCGCCGCCGCCGAACGCCCGGCCGACATCCGCCTTGAAGGCTCGCTCACCCGCCAGCACCACGAGACCTATGTCGAGCTGCCCTTCGCCGTACCGCCGGGGACCGGGCGGCTGACCGTCGTGTTTCGGCATGATGGGGCGGACGACCGCACGACGATCGACCTGGGCCTGCGCGATCCGGACCGCTTCCGCGGCTGGAGCGGCGGGGCGCGGGACCGCTTCACCGTGGCCGAGACCGACGCCACGCCCGCCTACCTCCCCGGCCCGCTCCCGACCGGGACCTGGAACCTGGTGCTGGGGGTTCCCAATCTCCGACCGAGCGTGACCACGGCCTATGTCGCCGAGATCTGGCTCGATCCTCAGGGCGCGCCTTTCGCTGGCCTGACAGATACGCCCCTGCGGCAGGGTCCGGCCTGGTGGCGCGGCGATCTCCACGCCCACTCCGGACACAGCGACGGGACCTGCCGCAGCCGGGGCGGCGCGCGCATTCCCTGTCCCGTCTTTCGCGTCGTCGAAACCGCCGCCGAGCGGGACCTCGACTTCATCGCGCTCACCGAACACAACGCCGCCTCCCACACCCAGGCGCTGCGGGAGTTACAGCCCTATTTCGACGACATCCTGCTGATCCCCGGCCGCGAGCTGACCACCTTCCAGGGGCACGCCAATCTGTTTGGCCTGGCCGCGCCCCTGGAGTTTCGGCTGGGCGCGCCGGGGGCCACCGATCTGGATGGGGTGCTGGATGAGGCCGCGAGCCTGGGCGCGACCGTGTCGGTAAACCATCCGCGCATGCCGTCGGGGGAGGCCTGCATGGGCTGTGGCTGGCAGGCGCAGACCGACTGGTCGAAGGTCCACGCCATCGAGGTGCTCAACGGCGGCGCCATGGCCGCCCTCGGAGGCCGCGCGGAGAGCCCGCTCAGCGGCGTCGGCTTCTGGGAGGGCCTGCTGGACCAGGGTCACCGCCTGACCGCCATCGGCGGCAGCGACAGCCATGATCCTGACCGGCCGGCAGGGGAGGCCGGCGCCCTGGGGCGGCCGGCCACGGTCATTCATGCCGCCAGCCTCTCGCCGTCCGACCTCATGGCGGGGCTCCGGGCCGGGCGTGTCTTCGTCGACCTGAGCCATCCCGGCCTGAAACGGCTTGAGGTGGAAGCCACGGCCGCCGGGCGCACGGCGCTGATGGGCGGCGCCCTGGACGCCCCCGCCGGCGCGCTCGTCACGTTCCGTGTCACCATCGACGGGGCCCCTGGCGCGCGGATCGAAGTGGTCGAGCCCGGCGGCGTCCGCGAGCTGCTGCCCGCCCAGGCCGGTGAACAGATCGCCCAGACCTTCACCCGCCGCAGCGACGGCCAGCGGCGCTGGCTGCGGATCAATCTGCGGGACGAGGGCGGCGCGCTCCTGGCCCTGGGCAACCCCATCTATCTGAACTGGGGCGCCGTCCGATAGGTCAGGCGGGGCGGGGCCGCCCGGGCCAGCCAAACATGCTTAATCGGGGTTTAACCAAGCTGCCCCATTCATGCCTTCGAGAGACGGGACGATCCCACCGTCATCAGGAGAATCACATGGACCGTCGCAAGCTGATCGTAAGCGGACTGGCGGCGGCCAGCTCGGCTGGCCTCGCCAGCTGCGCCACGGCCCAGCCGACCCCCCAGGGCGCGTCCCTGCCCGAGCAGGACCCCAACTATCCGGTCGAGGCCCAGCAGGCGGCGACCTATTCCCGCGACGAGATCGTCCGGGACGTCTCCGACTTCATGGGCGTCACCGCCGAGGCCGCCGGCGGGGCGGTGGAGCGCATCTTCGCCGAGAATGGCCAGCCCACCGGCTATATCGCCGGCGAGGAAGGGTCAGCCGCCATCAGCATCGGGGCCCGCTACGGGCGCGGCCTGCTCTATATGAAGAACCGCCAGACCCAGGAGGTCTTCTGGCAGGGGCCGTCCATCGGCTGGGACCTGGGCGCCAACGCCAGCCGGGTCTTCACCCTCTGCTACAATCTGCATTATCCGGACGCCATCTATCAGCGCTTCCCCGGCGTCGAAGGCTCCGCTTATCTGGTGGGCGGTCTGGGGGTGAACTACCAGAAGGCCAGCGACATCATCCTGGCGCCGATCCGGGCCGGCGTCGGCCTGCGCCTGGGGGCCAACATCGGCTACCTGGCCTATAGCCGCCAGCGCAACCTCTTCCCGTTCTAAGGGGTCGGGCGCGGCCCTCGCCGCGCCCTCAGCCACCCTAGCTGCGCAGCTTGGCGCCCACAGCCTTGGCTGCAGCGGCCACCACCTTGGCCGACAGCTGCTCGATCTCGGCCTCGGCCAGGGTGTGATCCTGCGGCTGGACCATGATCTCCACCGCCAGGGACTTCACGCCCTCGCCGAGAGCCGCCCCGCGATAGACGTCGAAGACGCGCGCCTGCGCGATCAGGGCCTTGTCGGCGCCGGCCACGGCCCGGAGCAGATCGCCGGCCGCCACCTTTTCCTCAACCACGAAGGCGAAGTCGCGGCTGAGCGGCATGTAGGGCGACAGGGCCAGGGCGGGCTTGGTCTTCACCGCCTTGCGCTTGCCCTCGGGCAGGGCGTCGATATTGAGCTCGAAGGCCAGCACGGGCCCGGCCACGTCCAGAGTCTTCAGCACCTGCGGATGCAGCTCGCCGAACTCGGCGATGACCGTCTTGGGACCCAGTTGCAGTCGGGCCGAGCGGCCGGGATGCCACCAGGATGAGGTGGAGCCCTGGGCGGTCTGCAGGGTCGGCGCGCCGAGCTCCTCCAGCAGGCCCATGAGATCGGCCTTCAGGGCGAACAGTGGATCATCGCCGCCGCCGTCCCAACGACGCGGCGGATGGGGCGCAATCAATCCTGCGACCACCACCGACTGGCCCTCTGGCGTGTCGTCCCGATAGATCGGGCCGATCTCGAACAGGGCGACATCGGCGAAGCCCTTGCGGGCGTTGCGGCCGGCCGCCTCGATCAGATTGGGCAGGGCCGAGGGGCGCATGCAGTCCAGGTCGGCCGAGATCGGATTGGCGATCATCAGGGCGTCATCGCCGCCGCCGAACAGGCGGGCCGACGCGCGAGGCAGGAAGCTCCAGGTGACGGCCTCGGCAAAGCCCATGGCGGCCATGGCCCGCCGGGCTGTGCGCATCCGACCCTGGCGCAGGCTCAGCACCCCGCCGGCCGGGCGGGGCATGTCGGGGAGAGGCTCGACGGGCAGGGCGCCATAGCCCTCGATCCGGGCGACCTCCTCCACCAGATCGGCCCGGCCCTCCACGTCGCGGCGCCAGGTCGGCGGCGTGACCTGTGCGCCGTCCACGGCGAAACCCAGATCCGTCAGGATCTGGTCGATACGCGTGTCGGCCAGGGAAAGGCCGGTGAGCTGGCGCACATAGCTTCGGTCGAAAGTGACGGGACCCGGCGCGGCGGGCGCCTCGCCGGCCACGACGACGTCAGACGCCTCACCGCCGCACAGGTCCAGGATCAGGCGCGTGGCCAGCTCCAGCCCATCGACCACGAAGCCCGGATCGACGCCGCGGGCGAAGCGGTACTGGGCGTCCGACGTGATGCCGGTGGTCCGACCGGTCTGGGCGGTGCGGATCGGATCGAACCAGGCGCTCTCGACGAACACCTCGGTGGTCTCCTCCGAGCAGCCGGTGCTCTCGCCGCCCATGACGCCGCCCAGGCCCACCGGGCGCTCGCCCCCGGCGTCGGCGATCACACACATCTCCGAGGTGATGTCGTAGGTCTTGCCGTCCAGGGCGATCAGCTGCTCGTCATGATGTTCGGTGGGCGTGGCTTCATCTGTGTGGGTCGGAGCGTTCGCATCCCGGCCGGCGCCCAGGCGCGCCACGATCAAATCGCCCACCAGCTTGGCCCGGTCATAGACGTGCAGGGGCCGGGCGCGGTCGTAGGAGATCAGGTTGGTGATATCCACCAGGGTGTTGATCGGCCGCAGGCCGATGGAGATCAGCCGCTGCTGCAGCCAGGCCGGAGACGGCCCGTTCTTCACGCCGCGGATCAGCCGGCCGGAAAAGACCGGGCAGGCGTCGGGCGCGTCCAGGCGAATGGATACCGGGCAGGGGAAGGCGCCCGTCACCGGGGCGATGGAGGTGTCCTTCAGCCTGCCGAGGCCCGCGGCGGCCAGGTCCCGGGCGATGCCGGCCACGCCCAACCAGTCGGGGCGGTTCGGCGTCACCTCGAAGTCGATCACCGCCTCCAGGCCCAGGGCCTCGGCGGCTGAGGTCCCGACCGCGAGAGCGTCGGGCAGCTCCATGATCCCGTCGGACTCCTCGGCGGTCTCGAGTTCCGAGGCCGAACACAGCATGCCGTTGGAGACGACGCCGCGCACCGGCCGCGCCTCCAGGGTGATGCCGGAGCCGGGCACATAGGCGCCGAGCGGCGCATAGATGGTGGTCAGGCCTGGCCGTGCGTTGGGGGCGCCGCAGACGATCTCCTTGCGGCCGTCCTTGGTGTCCACCTGGCAGACCCGCAGGCGGTCGGCGTTGGGGTGCTGCACCGCCTCGACGATCTTGGCCACCGAGAAGGCCGCCAGCTTGGCCGCCGGATTCTCCACATGCTCGACCTCCAGGCCGGCCATGGTCATGGCCTCGACCACCTCATCGACGGTGGCCTGGGTGTCCAGGTGTTCCTTGAGCCAGGAAAGGGTGAACTTCATCGTGTCCGCTCGTCAGGTCCGTCCCCTCCTGCGAGGGGGATGGGCAAGCTGCGAACTGGGTCTCGCGCTTGCGCCGGGGGGGTGGCGTCCCGTCTTAAGACGCCTCGAAGGGGCTCAGCTCAGGCCGGTGGCCGGGTTGGGCGTGGCGAAGGGGGAAAAGCCGTAGTGGCCCAGCCACCGGGCGTCGCCGGCGAACATGTCGCGCAGGTCGGGCATGCCGTATTTCAGCATCCCCAGCCGGTCGACGCCGAAGCCGAAGGCGAAGCCCTGCCAGATCTCGGGATCCAGACCGCAGTTGCGCAGCACATTGGGATGCACCATCCCGCAGCCGACCACCTCCAGCCAGTCGGTCCCCTGGCCGATCTTGATGTCGCCGCCGGAGCGGTCGCACTGCACGTCCATCTCCGCCGACGGCTCGGTGAAGGGGAAGTGGTGCGGCCGGAACCGGCTGACCACGCCCTCGGTCTCGAAGAAGCGCGAGATGAAGGTCTCCAGCGTCCATTTCAGGTGGCCCATATGGACGGCCTTGTCGATCACCAGGCCCTCCATCTGGTGGAACATGGGGGTGTGGGTGGCGTCGGAGTCGCAGCGATAGGTGCGGCCGGGCACGACCACGCGGATCGGCGGCTCCTGGCCGGTGGCGACCCAGGCTGGGACCTTTTCGTTGATCTGGCGCATCACCCGCACCTGCACCGGACTGGTGTGGGTGCGCAGCACCTTGCGCTCACCGGCCTCCTCGGCGGCCATGAAGAAGGTGTCGTGCATCTCCCGCGCCGGATGTTTGGGCGGGAAGTTCAGCGCGGTGAAATTGCTGAAGTCCGTCTCGATGTCCGGCCCCTCGGCCACCGAGAAGCCCATCTCGGCGAAGATGGAGACCATCTCATCCATCACCTGCATGGTGGGATGCACGCTGCCCCGGCGCCGCGGCGGGGCCGGCAGGGACAGGTCGACGCCCTCGGCGGCCAGGCGCCGGTCGAGCTCAGCGGCCTCCATCTGCGCCTTGCGCTCGGCCAGCCGGCTGGCCACGGCGTCGCGCAGGCCGTTGATCAGCGGGCCCTGCTCGCGGCGTTCCTCAGGGCTCATCTTGCCGAGCGATTTCAGCAGCTCGGAGATCTGGCCGCTCTTGCCGAGGGCTGCGATGCGGATCGCCTCCAGGGCGGCGGCGTCGGGCGCGGCCTCCACCTGGGCGATCAGGTCGGTCTTCAGGGTGTTCAGATCGGTCATGGCCTGGGTGCTCTATCGCGTGGTCGTATCGGCGGGAAGGGCGCGCAGCAAAAAGCCCTCCGGCGGTGACGCCGGAGGGCTTTCGGTGAGATCGGAGGAGAGCTTGGAAACTCTCCGCAATCCTTAAGCCAGCGCGGCGCGAACCTTGTCTGCGATGGCCTTGAAACCGGTCGGATCGTTGCCCGCGATGTCGGCGAGCACCTTGCGATCCATCTCGATCCCGGCCTTGTCGAGGCCGAAGATAAAGGTCGAATAGGTCATGCCTTCCAGGCGCGCCGCCGCGTTGATCCGCTGGATCCACAGCGAGCGGAAGTTACGCTTGCGCACCTTGCGGTCGCGATAGGCGTACTGGCCGGCCTTGTCGACGGCGGCCTTGGCGGTCCGGATGGTGTTCTTGCGGCGGCCGTAGAAACCCTTGGCCTGCTCGAGAACTTTTTTGTGTCTGGCGTGGGCGACCACACCGCGTTTGACGCGTGCCATATCTTATGTGCTCCCGATCACAGGCCGTAGGGCAGGAAGGTCTTGATGATGCGGGTATCGGCCGCGCTCATGACCTTGGTGCCGCGGTTCTGGCGGATGTACTTGCTGTTATGGCTGATCAAGCGGTGGCGCTTGCCCGCGACGCCGGCCTTGATCTTGCCGGTCGCGGTCAGCTTGAAGCGCTTTTTGGCGCCTGACTTCGTCTTCAGTTTCGGCATTTCACTTGCGGAGCGCCAGGCGCCCCGTCCTCTGGCGTATTGATGAGCCGTCCTGGCATGCCTGTTGGCCAGACGGCTCCGAAGGGGCGGGTGCTTACGCCAAGCCCGGACAAAAGGCAAGTCCGCGCCCGCCGGTCGTGCCCGCCTCAGGCCCGCCGATCAGCGACCTTGGTCATGATCTGAAGGCACAACCAGATGGCCGGCAGGATCAGCAGCGCCGTCAGCGCGAAGGGCGCGCCCGGCGCCACCAGCGAAAAGAGCTGGCCGGCCAGGACCGGGCCGCCGATGCGGGCCAGGGCGTTGTTGGACATGTTCAGGCCCAGCACCTCGCCCTGTCGCTCGGACGGGGTGGCCATGGAGATCAGGGCGACCAGGTTGGGGAAGGTGATCGACTGGCCGAACACCACGATCGCCAGGCCCACCACCGCCATGGGCCAGCCGAGGGCGGCGAACTGGGTCACCATGCCCGCGAACATCAGACACAGGCCCGCCAGCAGGACCCGGCCCTCGCCATAGCGGCGCACCAGCAGGCCGGTCAGCGAGCCCTGCGCCACCACGCCGATGACCCCGGCCAGCATGAAGGCCAGGCCGATCTCCTGCGGGCCCCAGCCGAAGCGGACCTCGGTCCAGAGGCCATAGGTCGCCTCGATGCCGGCGAAGCCCGAAATGGTCACGAAGCTGATCAGGAAGACCCGCAGGATCACCGGATCGGCCAGGGCCTGCCGCAGGACCGCCCCCCGCGGTTGCGGCGGCGGCCGAACCGCGCCCTGGGCCTGGGGGACGATGGTCTCGCGCATGAACAGCAAGACCCCGAGCGCCGAGGCCAGGCCGAAGGCGGCGGCCACATAGAGCGGAATCTGGAAGCCCGTCGGCCCAAGCTCTGGCCGGGCCAGCAGGCCCCCCAGGGCGGGTCCCACCATGAAGCCCAGGGAAAAGGCCGATCCCATGATCCCCATGCGCCCGGCGCGCTGCTGCGGCGGGGTGATGTCGGCCAGATAGCCCTGCAGGGTCGAGATATTGCCCGACAGGAAGCCGCTCACCAGACGCACCGCCAGCGCCGCCCAGATGCCGGGGGCCAGCGCCAGGGCCACATAGGCCAGCGCTCCGCCGGCGGTGGTGAGGATCAGCACCGGGCGTCGTCCTATGCGGTCCGACAGCTTGCCCCAGAAGGGCTCGCCCAGGAACTGGCCCACCGAGAAGGCGGAGAACATCAGGGTGATCTGCCAGGCCGGGGCGTCGAACGCCTGGCCGAAGAAGGGCAGTAAGGGAATGACCAGGCCAAAGCCCGCCATGTTCAGGAAGATGACCGACAGAAGGACGATCAGCGCCCGCGGATCATCCTTGGGCGCCTCGGAGGTCACGGCCGACTGGCCTCAGGCTCGGCCTCGGCGAGCTCTTCCTCGATCTTGGCCTCAATGGCTGGGGCCCGCCGGCTGGCGG
>Ga0207884_1000916_pt1 | contig 13538 bp, 8 predicted proteins | sample MalvirmetaMSP144_FD_184236 | JGI IMG/M metagenome (GOLD analysis project Ga0207884, IMG submission 184236) | Marine viral communities from the Deep Pacific Ocean - MSP-144 (SPAdes) | ecosystem: Environmental > Aquatic > Marine > Oceanic | place: Pacific Ocean | collected 2011-07-08 | reverse complement strand
GTCTGGCGGAAGGCCGCCGCCGCCAGGTCCGGCGCGAACGGACCGAAGGCGGCCAGGGCGCGCCGGGCGCCCTCAGCGCCGCCGCCGGGCCTGTTGTCGTTCAGGTTGCGAACCAGTTCCAGGATGGTGGGAAAGGCGCTGCGGTCGATGCTCACCGCGGCGCAGGCCAGGGCCAGGTGCTCGGGCTGTTCGCTGTCCATCGCCTGGCGCAGCATGTCCGAGGGGAAATCGCCGAGGGTTGAGAGGATGCCGACGAACAGGGAGAGCTTGCCTTCCCGCAAGGCGCGCAACAGGTAGCCGGGCCGCAGTTGGCCTGCCGCCACCAGCTTGCTGATCAAACGCTTCTCCATCTCTTCGCGCTCGTCATCCTGTTGCCAGACGATGGCGTCGCCGTTCTCGATGAGGGCGCCGGCATGGGCGTCGCTCACCGCCTGGCCGAGGGCGGCGTCCAGGGCTTCGGTGTCGAGACGAAAGCGGAGGGTGAGCGCCTGCCGCAGGGCCTGGCCGACCCAGGCGTAGAGCTCCTGGGCCAGATCCTCGGTCAGCTCGTTGCGTCGGGCGAGGGGCGAGCGCAGGGCCGCCACCCGACGCGAGGCCTTGACCAGCAGGGCCATGTCGTCCGGACCGAGCGCGGTCTGGGTGTTGCCGGCCAGGGCGGTGAGCACGGCGGGCTCGGCCTGCTGCAGGATGGCGGCGACCACAGGCGCCCCGAGGCTCGGGCGCCGGGCGACTTCGATCTGATGTTCGACCGTGGCCTCAATGAGCAGGCGGATCAGGTCATGGTCCTGAAGGATCGGGCTGGCGGCGATGATCGGCCGGGCGATTTCGATATCGTCCAGGGCCAGGACATTGATCAGCGCGATGGGCGCCCAGTCGACGCCGGCCAGCTTTTCGGCGAGACGCCTGCGGATGTCCCGCTCGGCTTCGACCACCAGGCTCATGAAGATCGAATTCAGCAGGTCCTGGACGGCCGGCGCAGACATGATCTGGCCGCTGTCGGCGACATCGCAGAGATCCACCACGGCCAGAAGCAGCCGTTCTCGATCCCCGGGGGTTCGGCTCTTGGCCAGACTCAGGATCTCTTCGGTCCTCGCGAGCGCGCTCAAGGCGACCTCCGGCTACGAGTCGTTCGTTAGGGCGAATCTGATGGCTGCAAATGAAAACATGCTTAAACCGGCGCCAACCAAATCGCCGCAGTTCAGCAGACAGTGACGTGAGGAGCAGATCGACATGGCCCACCCCCTGATCCTGGCCCTGGACCAGGGCACCACCAGCACCCGGGCTATTCTCTTTGATCTGGCAGGTCAGGCGTTGGGGGAGGCGTCCCGCCCCCTGGCCCAACACTATCCGGCCGACGGCTGGGTGGAGCACGACGCGGTGGAAATCTATGAGGCCGCAGTAACGGTGATGGCTGAGGCCGTGGCCAACGCCGGCGCTCAGATGGACCAGGTCGCCGCCATCGGCATCACCAACCAGCGCGAAACTGTCGTGCTGTGGGACCGGACCACCGGCGCGCCCGTCCACCGGGCCATCGTCTGGCAGGACCGTCGCACCGCCAGCCTGTGCGAGGCCCTACGCCGCCAGGGCGCCGAGGCCCATGTGACCGAGGTCACCGGCCTGCTGATCGATCCGTACTTCACCGCCACCAAGCTCGCCTGGATGCTGGACCATGCGCCGGGCGCCCGCGAGCGGGCCGAGGCCGGCGACCTGCTGGCCGGCACCATCGATTCCTGGCTGATCTGGAAGCTGACCGGCGGCAAGGCGCATGTCACCGACGCCACCAACGCCTCGCGCACCCTGCTGTTCGATATCCGCGCCCAGGCCTGGTCCGAGGCCATGCTTGAGCTGTTCAAGGTGCCCCGGGCGATCCTGCCGGAGGTGCGCGACTGCGCTGGCCTGTTTGGCGAGACCGAGCCTGGCCTGCTGGGCCGCGCCATCCCGATCTGCGGCGTGGCCGGCGACCAGCAGGCGGCGCTGATGGGGCAGGGGTGCGTGGCGCCCGGCCAGATGAAGGCCACCTATGGCACCGGCTGTTTCCTGCTGGTGAACACCGGCGAGGCCGCCCCGGTCTCCCGGGCCCGCCTGCTGACCACCGTCGCCGCCCGGATCGATGGACGGACCACCTACGCGCTGGAAGGCGCCATCTTTATCGCCGGGGCGGCCATCCAGTGGCTTGTGGAGGGGCTCGGCGTAGACTCCCCGGCCGCGGCCGAAGCCCTGGCTCGCCAGGCGCGGCCCGATCACGGGGTGGTGCTGGTTCCCGCCTTCACCGGGCTTGGCGCGCCCTGGTGGGACGCCGAGGCCCGTGGGTCCCTAAGCGGCCTGACCCGGGACGCTGGCCTGCCCGAGATCGCCGCGGCGGCCTATGACGCCAGCGCCTATCAGACCGCCGACCTGATCGAGGCCATGGCGTCTGACGCCCCGGACGCCTTTGGCGAAGGCTCCGAACTGCGGATCGACGGCGGCATGTCCCGAAGTCCCTGGTTCGCCCAGCGGCTGGCCGATCTCACCGGACAGCGGGTCGCCCGGGCCAGATACGAGGAGACCACGGCCCTTGGGGCGGCCTTGTTCGCCGGGCTGGGCGCCGGCCTCTATGCGGATGTGGCGGCCGCCGCCGCGGCGCGGCCGACGACGGAGCCTTCAACGCCAGCCCTGGATCCCCACCTGCGCCAGGCCGGCCAGGCCCGCTGGCGCGACGCCGTGCGCCGCGTGCTCAGCCACGGGTGATCGCCCTCGCCCTTGACGATCGACGGCTGGAGGGGGACTCTTAAGGGACAGAACAAGAACTCGAAGGGAGGCCGCTATGGCCGACGGATCTGCTGGCGTGATGTCGCTGCAAGGCAAGGTGAGCACCGAGGAGTGGCAGGCCCGGGTGGAGCTGGCCGCGCTCTATCGGCTGGTGGCGCTGCACGGGTGGGACGACCTGATCTACACCCACATTTCGGCCCGCATTCCGGGACCCGAGCACCACTTCCTGATCAACCCCTATGGGATGCTGTTCGAGGAGATCACCGCCTCGTCCCTGGTCAAGATCGACCTCCAGGGAAACATCCTTCAGGACACGCCCTACTTCATCAATCCGGCGGGCTTCACCATCCACTCGGCCATCCATGAGGCCCGGGAGGACGCCAAGTTCGTGATGCACCTGCATTCCGACCAGGGTGTCGCCGTCGCCGCCCAGAAGGAGGGGTTGCTGCCCCTGTCGCAGCACGCCCTGATCGTGCTGCCGAGGCTCGCCTATCACGACTATGAAGGCATCGCTCTGAACCTGGACGAGCGCGAACGGCTGGTGGCCGATATCGGCGACAAGACCCTGATGCTGCTGCGCAACCACGGCACCCTGTCGGTGGGGTCGAGCGCCGCCGATTGCTGGATCGGAATGTTCTATCTGGAGCGCGCCTGCAAGCAGCAGGTCATGGCCCTGTCGGCCGGCCGGGAGAATGTCCTGTTCGCCCCCGAGGCATCGCAGGCTGAGGTCCGCGGCCAGGTGGCCCGCGGCATCGGCGGCAAGCTCGCCTGGCCCGGCTGCCTGCGCCGGCTCGATCGCGAATCACCGGGCTACGACGCCTGATCGACGGAACCGACGCAGGCGGGCGGGGCCAGCCTGCGTCTTGACCACCTGGCGATATTTTCATAGGCGGCCGAGGGCATCTTTTTGTTAGGACAGCTCGAATAATTAGCGAGCGCCCCCGTGTTTCAAGGCCGACACGAACGGCCATCGTTCTGTTACTGGACGCGGCGTAAGCCTTTCCGCTGAGTCCTATTGTCCGTGTCACGTCATTCGCACGCTCCCTCGCCGGAGCGATGGAGCCCGCTTTGGTAAGACGCCATTTCTTCCTCGCCGGCGCCCTGGTCATCGTCCTTCTCATGGTTGTCGTCGGCGGGCTGCGCATCGTCATGGGCGGTGAGCAGGTGCAGGCTGGGGGACCCGGGGGGCCTGGCGGCGGCGGCGTGCCGGTGGCGGCGACCGCCGTGAGCACCCGAAGCTTCAACGATACGGTCGAGCTGCTGGGCGTGGCCAAGGGCCGCAAATCGGTGACCCTGACCGCTGCGGCCACGCAGCTGGTGGAGCGGGTCCGGTTCACCGACGGACAGTTCGTGTCGCAGGGCGAGGTCCTCGTCGAACTCAAGGACGCCGAGCAGAACGCCGGGGTCGAACAGGCCCGGGCGCGCCTGCTGCAGGCGCAGCAGACCCTGGAGCGCTGGAACACCCTGGCCGAGCAGGGTTTCGCCTCCCAGGCCGCGGTGGAACAGCACGAGGCGGCCTATCGGACGGCCAAGGCCGATCTGGCCGCCGCTGAGGCCCGGCGCGGCGACCGCCTGATCCGCGCCCCCTTCGCCGGCGTGGTCGGCCTGACCGACATCACCCCGGGCGCCCTGGTCAATCCGGGCTCCACCATCGTCACCCTCGACGACCTGTCCTCGATCCGCGTCGATTTCCAGGTGCCGGAGCGTTACCTGGCCGGGTTGCGGGCGGGACAGACCATCGTCGCCACCAGCGACGTCTATCCCGACACTCAGATCCGCGGACAGATCGAGACCCTGGACACCCGGGTCGATGAATCCACCCGCGCCATCACCGCCCGGGCCATCTTCCCCAATCCCGACCGGCTGCTGCGGCCGGGCATGATGATGCGGATCGCCCTGTCGCGGGGCCAGCGCGAGAGCCTGGCCGTGCCTGAGGCGTCCGTTTCGGTGCAGGGCTCGTCCTCTTTCGTCTTCCTGATCGCCGAGGGCGAGAACGGCCCCCGGGCCGAGCAGCGGCCGGTGGTCGCCGGCATGCGCCAGAACGGCTTTGTCGAGATCCGGGACGGTCTGGAGGCTGGAGACCGCATCGTGGCCAACGGCGTGAACAAGGTGACGGGCGGCCAGCCGGTGCGGATCGCCAAAACCCCAACCCCCTCTGACGTCGCCGGCGTAGAGCCCGCGGCGAAACGGCCAGGCGCATGACCCTTTCGGACCTCTCCGTCCGTCGTCCCGTGTTCGCCGCCGTCGCGGCGATCATCCTCTGCGTGGTCGGGCTCGCCTCCTTCACCCAGATGACGGTGCGGGAATTGCCGGCCGTCGATCCGCCGGTCATCTCGATCAGCACCGACTATCGCGGCGCCTCCTCCGAAGTGATCGAGGAGCGGATCACCGAGGTGATCGAGCGCCAGGTCGCCGGCATCGAAGGCGTCGATCGCATGACCTCCGGGTCCCGCGACGGCTCCTCGCGCATCAACATCCAGTTCAAGCTCAGCCGCGACCTCGACGCCGCCGCCAACGATGTCCGCGACGCGGTGTCCCGCGTGTCGGCCAACCTGCCCCTGCAGGCCGACCCGCCGCAGATCCGCAAGGCCGACGCCGACGCCCAGCCGATCATCTTCCTGGGCCTGTCGTCCACCACCCTGAACCGCCTGCAGCTGACCGACTACGCCAACCGCTATCTGGTCGAACGGGTTTCGACGGTGCCGGGCGTGGCGCAGGTGGGCGTGGGCGGGGCGCAGAACTACGCCATGCGGATCTGGCTCGACCCCCAGGCCATGGCGTCGCGCGACATCACCGTCACGGACGTGGAAAACGCCCTGAACGCCCAGAACCTGGAGCTGCCCGCCGGGTCTCTGGAGGCCGCAGCCAAGGACTTCACCATCCGGGTCGCCCGGGGCTACTCCACGGCCGAAGAGTTCGCCAATCTGCCCGTGACCTCGCCGGGCGATGGCGGCTACGTGACCCGCCTGGGCGATATCGCCCGGGTGTCGGAGGAGGCCGACGAGCGTCGGCGCATGTTCCGATCCAATGGCCGCGACCTGGTCGGCATCGCCGTGACCCGCCAGTCCCAGGCCAATGACCTGGAGATTTCCGACGGCATCAACGCCCTTCTGCCGGAGCTGAACCGGGGCTTGCCGGAGGGCACCGAGCTTAAGGTCGCCGTCGACTTCACCCTCTTCACCCGGCACGCCCTGGAAGAGGTCTGGATCACCATGGGCATCTGCCTGGCGATCGTCGGGCTGGTGAACTTCATCTTCCTGGGCACCTGGCGGGCGGCCATCATTCCGACCGTGGTCGCGCCCATCTGCATCCTGTCGACCTTCATCGTCCTGGCGCCCCTGGGCTTCTCTCTCAACCTGCTGACCCTGCTGGCCCTGGTGCTGGCCATCGGCCTGGTGGTGGATGACGCCATCGTCGTGGTCGAGAACATCCAGAGGCGGATCGACGAAGGGGAGCCGGCGCCCGTGGCCGCCCAGCGCGGGACGCGCCAGGTCTTCTTCGCCGTGGTCGCCACTACCATCGTGCTGATGTCGGTGTTTGCGCCGCTGATGTTCCTGCCCGGCTATATTGGCCGGCTGTTCGTCGAGCTCGCCGTGGCCGTCGCCGCGGCCGTCGCCTTCTCGTCCCTGCTGGCGCTCAGCCTGTCGCCCATGCTGGCGTCCAAACTGCTGCGGCCCGCCAAGGGGCAGGGCTGGCTGGCCCGCACCGTCGATGGCTCGATGGACAGGCTGCGTAATTCCTACCACGCCTCGCTTGAGTTCCTGCTGGGCAGGCCCGCGGCCACCTGGGCGACCGGCGGCCTGGTCGTGGTTCTGGCGATCGCCGCCTTGGGGGTGTTCACCTACCTACCCAGTGAACTGGTGCCCGAGGAGGACCGCGGCCGGGTCGACATCAGCATCAACGGCCCCGAGGGGGCCGGCTATGACTACACCTATGATGCGGTCAAGCAGATCGAGGCCCGCCTCATGGAGATGTATGAGGCCGGCGAGGTGTCTCGCTACCTGATCTCCATGCCCCGCTTCGGCGGCCAGCAGTACAACACCGGCAACGGCAATGTGACCGTCCCCGAAGGCGGCGTGGACTCCAACGAACTGGCCGCCCAGCTCAACAAGGAGCTGGCCGAGTTCACCGAGGTGCGCGCCATCGCCTTTGTGCGCCCGGCCCTTCGCGGCAGTGAAGGCAACAGCGTCGACCTGATCGCCATTGGCGCCGAGTATGACCAGATCGCCGACTGGCTGCGCCCGATCCAGGCCGCCGCCGAGCAGAATCCCGGCCTCGCTCGGGTGCGGCTGGATTACGAGCCGACCTCGCCGCGCCTGCTGGTCACCATCGACCGGGAAAAGGCCGCAGCCCTGGGTGTCACGACCCAGGCGGTCGGCCGCGCCATGGAGACCATGTTCGGCTCGCGGCGGGTGACCACCTATATTCGCGAAGGCCGCGAATACGACGTCATCCTGCAGACCGGCCGCGAGCAGCGGATGACCCAGGAGGATCTCAACAACCTCTATGTGCGCTCCGAATCCGGCGAGACCATTCCGCTGGCCTCGGTGGTCACCTCAGAGGTTCGCGGCGACACGCCAGACCGAGAGCGCACCGACCGGTCCAGGTCCATCAATCTCAGCGCCCAGCTCAATCCCGGCTACACGATCGGTGACGCCATCGCCTTCTTCGAAGCCGAGGTGGACAAGCAGCCCGGCGGCGTCGGCGTCATCTGGGGCGGCGGCGCCCGCGACTATCTCGAGGCCGGCGGCGCCGTGGGCCTGGCCTTTGGCCTGGCCCTGCTGCTGGTCTTCCTGGTCCTGGCCGCCCAGTTCGAGAGCTGGATTCATCCCGGCGTGATCATGCTCACCGTGCCGGTGGCGGCGCTGGGGGGTCTGTTTGGCCTGTTGGTGGCGGGTTCGACCATCAACACCTATAGCCAGATCGGCCTGATCATCCTGGTGGGCATCGCGGCCAAGAACGGCATCCTGATCGTCGAGTTCGCCAACCAGCTCCGCGACGAGGGCCTGTCGATCCGCGAGGCGGTGATCGAGGCCTCCACCCTGCGTCTGCGGCCGATCATCATGACCTCGATCTCGGCGGCGGCCGGCGCCATCCCCCTGATCGTCTGGGGCGGGGCCGGCGGTGAATCCCGGCGTTCCATCGGGGTGGTGATCTTCTTCGGGGCCATCTTCGCCACGATGCTGACCCTGTTCATCGTGCCGGTCTTCTACAACCTGCTGGCGCGGTTCACGAAGTCGCCCGAGCACATGGCCCGCCGGATCGAAGCCTTCGAAGAGGCCGAACAGGCCCGGGTCGCCAACGCCGCCGAATAGGCGCGCGTCCGGGTCCCAGACGCCGCAAACGAAAGAGGCCTTCCCCCGGGGGGCAGGGGAAGGCCCAGTCGTCAGGATTTGGGGGCCGCCCCGAAGCCTTGAGCGGTTTCGGGGCGATCGCCGCGCTCGACAGATGCAACGTGAGCGCGACCTCACCAAGGTGGGCGCGGGGCTTCACGTCGTCAAGGTTGTGACCGCCCGAAATCGCACGTCATTCGTGTTTTATGACGCGGCGGGCGCCGCCGGCTCTGGCTCAGGCGTCGCCGCCTCGCCTGGCGCAAAGCCGGACTCGACCTTCAGATAGGCGATCAGATCGATGCGCTTCTTCGGATCATCCAGGCCGACAAAGGTCATGCGATTGCCGGGCAGATAGGTGCGCGGGTTGGCCAGCCAGGCGTCCAGGCGTTCGGCGTCCCACACGAAGTCGGCGTTCTGAAGGGCGTCGGAGTACCGATACCCCTCGACCGCGCCCGCCGGCCGGCCAAAGACCCCGTGCAGGTTGGGACCCGTCATGTTCGGGCCGCCTTCGACGACCGTGTGGCAGGACCGGCAGAGGCCAAACTGCCGACGACCGTTCTCCAGATCGGCGGTGTTGTAGGGGGCGGGCAGGGCCGCCAGCAGGGCCTGCTGTTCGGCCTCTGAGGGCGGCGGCGTGGCAGGCGGGCTCGGCCCCGCCGCATCGTCGCCCTGCTGGCCGCAGCTGGCCAGGCCCGTGGCGACCATCGCCCCGACGAGCCAATTTGATCGTGTGCGCATTTCGGCGAACCCCCTGGAAATCTGCGCGCAAGCTAGCGAAGCCTGCCGGTCATGCAATGGGCGGCGAGGCTTCTGAGCCCAATCCCCTTGGGCAGGCCAAGCGGCAAGATCAAGAGCCCCAAAGGACGGCCTTGCGCCTGTTGCTGCGCCTCGGCTTTCCGCGCTACTCCCGACCCCTGCATTTCGTACAGGAAGGGAAGCTGCGATGACCACCGAGGAACTGATGGCCCAGGACTTCGGGACCCTGGCGGACCTGATCGCATCGCAGGCCCGCGAGCGGCCGGCCCACGCCGCCCTGGTGGATGGCGAGCGCAGCCTCGACTATGCCGGACTGAACGGCCTGATGGACCAGATCGCCGTGGCGCTGCAGCGGGACGGCGTCGGCCCCCACGAGGCCGCCGCCATCTGCGCCACCACCTCCCTGGAATATGCGGCGGTGTTCATGGGCGCCCTGCGGGCCGGGGCGGCCGCCGCCCCGCTGGCGCCGTCGTCCACCGCCGACAGCCTGGTGATGATGCTGAACGACTGCGGGGCCAAGGTCTTCTTCCTGGACCAAGGCGTCGCTGCCCTGCTGGAGCCGGTGGCCGACCAGATCACGGCCAAGCGCGTGGCCCTGGACGGCTCCTCGGCCGGCGTGGCCTTCCAGGACTGGCTGGCTCCGGAGGGCGCGAAGCCTCAGGCTGTCCAGGTCGGGCCGGACGACCCGTTCAACATCATCTATTCCTCAGGCACCACCGGCACGCCCAAGGGCATCGTCCAGCCGCACGCCATGCGCTGGGGCCAGGTTCGGCGGGGGATCTATTCCACCGAGGCGGTGACCATGGTCTCCACGCCGCTCTATTCGAACACCACCCTGGTCAGCTTCCTGCCGACGCTCGGCAACGGCGGCACCGCCGTGCTGATGCCCAAGTTCGACGCCCAGAAGTTCCTGGAGATGGCCGCCCGCCACAAGGCCACCCACGCCATGCTGGTGCCGGTCCAGTACCGCCGCATCATGGAGCGGCCGGACTTCGACACCTATGATCTCTCGAGCTTCGCCCTGAAGTTCTCGACCTCGGCGCCCTTCTCGCCGGAGGTGAAGGCCGATGTGCTGAAGCGCTGGCCCGGCGGCCTGATCGAGTTCTACGGCATGACCGAGGGCGGTGGCTCCTGCATGCTGGTGGCCCACGAATACCCCGACAAGCTGCACACGGTCGGCCAGCCGATGAACGGCCACGACATCCGGCTGATCGACGAGGACGGCCAGGAGGTTCCGCAGGGCCATGTGGGGGAGGTGGTCGGCCGCTCCGGCGCGATGATGGTCGGCTACCACAACCAGCCGGGCAAGACCCGCGACGCCGAGTGGTACAGCCCAGAGGGCCTGCGCTTCATCCGCACCGGCGATGTAGGCCGCTTCGATGAGGACGGCTTCCTGACGCTCATGGACCGCAAGAAGGACATGATCATCTCGGGCGGCTTCAACATCTATCCCAGCGACATGGAGCTGGAATTGGCCAAGCACGAGGAGGTGCTGGAGTCGGCCGTGGTCGGGGTGCCGTCCGACCGCTGGGGCGAGACGCCGGTGGCCTATGTCACCCTGCGCCCGGGTAAGACCGCCACGCCGGACGACATCAAGACCTGGCTCAACGCCCGGGTGGGCAAGACCCAGCGGCTGGCCGACGTGGTGCTGATCGACAACCTGCCCCGCAGCCACATCGGCAAGGTCCTCAAGAAGGACCTGCGCGACAGCTACAAGGGCCCTGCGCTCACCGCGTGAGCGCAGGCCGCCTCATCATTAGTCCCGGGGTTTGCGCGGCTTGCCGGGCCCCTTGGGGCCTTTGGGGGCGGCGGGGTCCCAGGGCTTCTTCGGACCCTTAGGCCCGGCGAAGCCGGCGCCTGGCGGGCCCGAACGCGGCCCACGGGGCGGCGGGCCATCGCCGCGGGGGCGATCACGGGGCGGACCCCGGTCGGGCCGGGCGTCGCCGCGGGTGTCAGGGCTCGAGTCCGGGCGGGGGCCGAAATCGCGGCGCGGCGGCCGGCCTTCACCACCTTCGGGGCGGCCGCGGGGCGGACCGGCGCGACGGGGCGGGGCGGCGCCGGGGGGCTCGCTGGGCTCCACGGGAATTTCGGCGCTGGAGCCTGCGGCCTTGATCGCCTCACGGAAGCGCTCTTCGGCGGCCTTGGAGATCTCGAACTTGGTCTCGCGGTCGAAGATGCGGATTTGGCCGATGTCCTTCTTGGTCACGTGACCCAGGCGGCAGATCATCGGCAGGATCCACTTGGGATCGGCGTTCTTGCTGCGGCCGACGGGCATGCGGAACCAGACGCCGTCGGAGATGGCCTCGGGCCGGGGGCCGCGCTCGGGGCGGGCAGGGCGCGGCTCTGACGGCGAGCGGTCGCGCACGTCGTCGAACAGTTCCTCCGGGGCCGGCATCCGCGAGCGGTGCAGGCGCACCAGGGCCGCGGCCACGGCCTCGGGACCCCGGTCGGCCAGCAGCTTCTGGGCCAGCGTCAGGTCTTCGCCGGTCAGGGCCTCGTTCAGCATCGGATCGGCCAGCAGGCGTTCCTGGTCGCGCAGGCGGATTTCCTCGCCGGACGGGGGGCCGACCCATTCAGCCTCGACGCCGGCCGAGGCGAGCAGCTGTTCGGCCTTGCGACGGCGGGTATAGGGCACCACCAGCACCGAGACGCCCTTGCGCCCGGCCCGACCGGTGCGGCCGCTGCGGTGCAGGAGGCCAGCCTTGTTCACCGGCAGTTCGGCGTGGATGACCAGGCCCAGGTCCGGCAGGTCCAGACCGCGGGCGGCAACGTCGGTGGCCACGCAGGCCCGCGCATGGCCGTCGCGCAGAGCCTGCAGGGCGTCGGCCCGTTCCTTCTGGCTGAGCTCACCCGACAGCTGCACAGCCGAAAAGCCCCGTTCGCGCAGGGCGCCATACAGGTGGCGCACCGCCTCGCGGGTGGCGCAGAAGATCAGGGCGCCGGGGGACTCGTAATAGCGCAGCAGGTTGACGACGGCCTTCTCGACCTCGTTGGGGGCGACGCGCACGGCGCGATAGGCGATGTCCCCGTGGGCCTCGTCGCGGCGGGTGGTGTCGATCCGCGTGGCGTCCCGCTGATAGCGGCGGGCCAGGGTGACGATGTCCTTGGCGATGGTGGCCGAGAACAGCAGGGTCTGGCGGGTGACCGGCGTGGAATCGAGGATCTCTTCCAGGTCCTCGCGGAAGCCCAGGTCGAGCATCTCGTCGGCCTCGTCCAGCACCGCGACCTTCAGGGCCGACAGGTCCAGATTGCCCCGCTCCAGGTGGTCGCGCAGGCGGCCCGGCGTACCGACGACGATGTGGCAGCCGGCGCCCAGGGCGCGCTGCTCGCGCCGGGCGTCCATGCCGCCCACGCAGGTGACCACGCGGGCCTTGGCGTTGGCGTAGAGCCATTCCAGCTCGCGGCTGACCTGCAGGGCCAGTTCGCGGGTCGGCGCAATCACCAGGGCCAGCGGCGGGCCGGCCTGGCTGAAGGTCTCGGCCTCACCCAAGAGGGTGGTGGCGGCGGCGAGGCCAAAGGCGACGGTCTTGCCTGACCCGGTCTGGGCCGACACCAGCAGGTCGCGGCCCTCCGGCGCCTCCAGCACGGCGGCCTGGACGGGGGTAGGGGTCGCATAGCCCTGCGCCTCGAGCGCCCGGCTGAGCGCCGGATGCGTGGCGGGAAATGACATCGGAATCCTCTTTCCGGTGGCGGCTCACGCCGGTCGGCGCGCGCCTTTTGATCTGATATCGCCTGAGAAGGTGGTGCCGGTTGCAGGACTCGAACCCGCGACCTTCGGTTTACAAAACCGCTGCTCTACCAGCTGAGCTAAACCGGCGAACCTTGGAATATCAAAGAGATCATCGTGCAGCCTCATCCTGTTCCGCCCCCTTCGGGGCACGCATGGGACACTGGACGTAGCCGCAAGACGTTTGTTGCGGCGACGGATGCCACGTCGTCGCACCGGCGCCAAGGCCCAACTCCCCGCCGCGGCGTTGCGACACTGGCGACGGCGCGCGCCAGATCGGCCTCAAATCGACCTACGATCACGCGCTCGGCTGATCGCCGACCCATTCGAGCACCCGCGCCACAATCTGTTCGGGGGTCTGGCCCGCCTGTACGACGATCACCGTCTCGTCGGGCGCAGGCGGCTCCAGGGCCTCGATCTGGCTGGCCAGGAGGGAGGGGGGCATGAAGTGTCCGCTGCGGCGCGCCAGTCGCTCGGCGAGAAGCTGGGGCGCAGCCTGGATGAACACGATGGCCAGGCCCTCAACGCCCCTGCGCAGGCGGTCACGGTAGGCGCGCTTGAGGGCCGAACAGGCCACGACGGCGGGCGCGCCATCCCTCTGCTTAACCTGCATCCAGTCCGAAACGGCCGCCAGCCAGGGTCGCCGATCCTCGTCATCCAGGGGTTCGCCCCGCGCCATCTTGGCGTGGTTGGCCGGCGGATGCAGGTCGTCGGCGTCCAGAAAGGCCCAGCCCAGCCGCTCGGCCAGCTGGCTGGCGATCGTGGTCTTGCCGGCGCCGGAAACGCCCATCACCAGGATGATCGGGGCTGGGGTCATGGGTGTCCTAATGATGAAGGCGCCTGGCGGCAGGGTGCGGCGGAACCGCGGCCCGCGTCAGACCTTTCCCCCACATGCAGCACGACGGGCCAGACGACCTCAAGGGCCAGGTGATCGCCATCACCGGCGCATCGGCGGGCGTGGGCCGCGCCACGGC
>Ga0207884_1000915_pt1 | contig 13550 bp, 10 predicted proteins | sample MalvirmetaMSP144_FD_184236 | JGI IMG/M metagenome (GOLD analysis project Ga0207884, IMG submission 184236) | Marine viral communities from the Deep Pacific Ocean - MSP-144 (SPAdes) | ecosystem: Environmental > Aquatic > Marine > Oceanic | place: Pacific Ocean | collected 2011-07-08 | reverse complement strand
TTACAGGAATGGCTGTTTCGCCAGCGTGTGGCGGTGGATATTGAGCACCGTTCTATTCGTACACGCATGCTGGGCGAAGACGTTACCATGCCTGTCGCCATTGCACCGACCGGTCTTACGGGAATGATGCATGCCAATGGCGAGATGCATGGGGCAATGGCAGCCAAAAAGTTCGGGATACCGTTTACGTTGTCTACCATGAGTATTTGCTCGATTGAAGACGTGGCCCAGCATACACAAGCACCGTTCTGGTTTCAGCTTTACGTTATGCGCGACAAAACGTTTATGGAGAATCTGATTCGTCGTGCGCAGCGGGCGAACTGTTCAGCCCTGGTTGTCACGCTCGACCTTCAGGTGATGGGGCAGCGCCATCGCGATATCAAGAACGGGCTAAGCGCGCCGCCCAAGCCCACATTGGGTAATTTGCTTAATCTGGCCACAAAACCTTATTGGTGTTGGCAGATGGCCCAAACACAAAAGCGTACGTTTCGCAATATTGTTGGTCACGCTCAGGGCGTGACCGATGTGTCGTCATTGGCGGCCTGGACGGCCGAGCAGTTTGACCCCCGCTTAAATTGGGATGACGTGAAACGCATCAAAGAGTTGTGGGGCGGCAAGCTGGTGCTTAAGGGTGTAATGGAGCCCGAGGATGCTCGTATGGCGGCTGAATCGGGCGCAGATGCGTTGGTGGTGTCGAATCATGGTGGGCGTCAGTTGGATGGCGCCCCGTCTTCAATTAAGGTGTTGCCCGACATTGTCAGCGCAGTGGGCAAAGATATTGAAGTCTGGATGGACGGTGGGATTCGTTCGGGGCAAGATGTGCTGCGGGCGGTTGCGCTGGGGGCGAAAGGAACGTTAATTGGCCGTTCGTTCCTGTATTCCCTGGGGGCTGCCGGCGAGGCTGGGGTAACGAAATGCCTGCAAATGTTGGCCAAAGAGTTGGATTTAACGATGGCTTTTTGCGGTCATAACGATATTAACAAGGTTGATGCCTCGATTTTGCGTCGGGCATGAAAAATCCCGGCGGGTGCCGGGATTTTTCATTGAATGAGCCGTGAATGCTTAATGGTGATCCAGGCTTTTGTCGGTAAACAGCCAGTCGCGCAGTTCTTTGTCGAACTTGGGGTCTTTGCGTCGAATCCATTCAAGCGTCATGGCCGCGTGCTCTTTTTCTTCGTCGCGGTTGTGTTCCAGAATGGATTTCAGCTCTGGGTCTTTACAGGCGTCGACGCGTTGGTTGTACCAGTCGACGGCTTCAAGTTCTTCCATGAGCGACACAATGGCGCGATGCATGTCGCGGGTTTCATCTGAAAGTTCTGATATGGGTTCGTGATAGCCTTCGTTTGACATCTGTAACTCCTTTACGTGAAGTGTAAAAATAGCATAAATGCGGCGTTATAGTGGCGCGACATTTCCTTTGATTCTACTTTATTGACCCATTCCATGAATTTAGAACAAACAATGATTTTGGCCATTCTGGCTGTGACCGTGGGCCTGTTTCTTTGGGGGAAGTGGCGTCATGATATGGTTGCCGCCGCCGCGTTGCTGGCTTGTGTAGCGGTGGGGCTTATTCAGCCGGTTGATGCTTTTCTGGGGTTTGGCCATAACGCGGTGGTTACGGTTGCTTGCGTCTTGATACTAAGCAGTGCTTTACAGTCGTCGGGCGCCGTCGATGTTCTGACCCGATTTATTCTGCCCTCGAAAGCGGGCCCCACTTTAAGTATTGCAGCGCTCACGGCCTTGGCGGCTATTTTGTCGGGCTTTATGAATAATGTCGGGGCGCTGGCATTGTTGATGCCGGTTGCCATTCAAATTGCCGGCAGGCTTGATTTGCCGGCCGGGAAGGTGCTGATGCCTCTGGCGTTCGGCTCTATTCTGGGTGGAACCACAACTTTAATCGGTACACCGCCCAACCTGATTGTTTCGGGTTTTCGTGAATCGGCTGGGTTGGGTCTGTTCCGAATGTTCGACTTTACGCCTACCGGTGTTGCCGTTGCGTTGGTGGGGGTGGTATTCATTTCCTTGGTTGGGTGGCGGCTGGTACCGGCACGCCAAAAAGCAGGTATTGAAGGGTTTGAGACGGAAGCTTACATGACCGAAGCCCGAGTGCCGGAAGATAGTAAGCTGGTGGGCCGCTCGCTTCGGGAGCTCGACGATGAAATGGACGAGCTCGACGCGCAAATTGTAGGGTTGGTGCGTAATGAAGTACGCATGATGGCGCCCAGCGCAGCCCGGGTCATTCGCCCAAACGATATTCTGGTCATTGAAACCGATGCTGAGTCATTGGCGGACGTCCTTTCAACTTTTGGTCTTGAACTCGAAGAAGAAGAGGAGGCGCCAACATCTGATTCGGACAAAGAAACAAACGACGAAATCATATTGCAGGAATTAGCCATTATGCCGTCGTCCATTCTGGAAAACCGGTCGGCCAGCGACCTGCTGTTGCGTACACGCTATGGCATTAATTTGCTGGCGGTGTCGCGCCAGGGGCAACGCTTGATGTCCCGGCTTAGGGCGATCAAGTTACGACCGGGCGACCTTTTGCTTTTGCAGGGGCCGCCCGACGCTTTATCCAGTTTTGGTTCGAACATGGGCGCAGTGCCTCTGGCCGAACGCAAGGTGCGTATTCCCGATCAGCGCAATGTTATTTTGTCTGCCGGCATTATGTTGGGGGCTGTTTTGCTGGCAGCCTCTGGCTGGGTGTCGGCGGCGGTGGCGTTTGCCGCCGGCGTGTTGGCGTCTATGGCATTGCGAACCGTGAATTTAAGGTCGGTTTATGAACAGGTCGACTGGCCGGTAATTGTGTTGTTGGCGATGTTGCTGCCGGTGGCAGGTGTGATGCAGTCAACCGGAGCGGCGGGGTTGGTGGCCGGTTTCCTGCTCGACTATTTTGCGCAGGGTAATGCGGTGATCGCGTTAGTGGTTATTTTGTTAACCACCATGATACTGACCGACCTAATGAATAACGCCGCCACGGCGGCGGTACTGGCTCCCATTGCATTGGGGGTGGCGAATCAGCTCGATGTGAACCCCGATACTTTCCTGATGGCGGTGGCGATTGGCGCGTCGTGCGCGTTTTTGACGCCTATCGGGCATCAGAACAATACGCTTATTTTAGGGCCGGGCGGATTTCGCTTCGGAGATTATTGGCGGATGGGCCTGCCGTTGGATGTGCTGGTTATCGCCACTGCGATACCCATGTTGCTCTGGGTGTGGCCGTTGAACGGGTAGTGTGCAGACATGGACGCCGATAATGATGTCGACACCGTCGAACACCCCAATGCTCCCACGACTTGGTGGACAAAGACGGTTGCGTGGATTCCCGGCTTGAGTGTTGCGCGACATTATCCAATACATTGGCTTAAAGACGATATTATTGCCGGCATTGTATTGGTCACCATTCTGGTGCCGGTAGGCATTGCTTATTCAGTGGCCGCTGGTCTGCCGCCCGTCTATGGTTTGTACGCCACCATCATTCCGCTGTTTGCTTACGCCTTGTTTGGGCCCAGCCGTATTATGGTGTTGGGGCCCGATTCGGCGTTGGCAGCGGTGATCTTCGCGGTTGTCGTGCCTTTGTCGGGCGGCAATCCCGAAAAAGCGGTGGCGCTGGCGGGTGTCATGGCCGTTGCAGCGGGGCTCACCTGCCTGCTGGCCGGACTCGCACGGCTGGGGTTTATTACCGATTTATTATCCAAGCCCATTCGTTATGGGTACATGAACGGGATTGCGTTGGTGGTTATCGTCAGTCAATTGCCGGTGCTGTTTGGTTTCACGGTGGATGGTGGTGGCACGCCGACCAGGGCCTGGGAATTTATTCAGGCTTTGCTGAATGGCCAAACTCAATTTTGGTCTCTGCTGATCGGCGTGTTGTCTTTGTTGTTGATATTGCTGTTGCGCAAGCAGCGCCATGTGTCGGGTATTTTGCTGGCGGTATTGGCGGCGACCCTTTTTGTGGGATGGCAAGACCTTGACCGGAGCGGCGTAGCCGTGCTGGGCTTATTGCCGCAAGGCTTCCCGTCGTTTGCGTTTCCTGTGATACCTGTTTCGGACCTTCTTCAGGTCGCTGTCGGAGGTGTGGTTGCCGCATTGCTCGCGGTGTCGGAAACCAGCGTTTTGTCACGGGCCTATGCCACCAAAACGGGTGATAAGGTGAGCGCCAACCGGGAAATGGTGGGCCTGGGGATGGCTAATCTGGCTACGGGATTCTTCCAGGGGTTTCCCATTAGCAGTAGCGCATCACGTACGCCTGTTGCGCAAGCCGCAGGCGCGCGCTCGCAGTTGGCGAATGTGGTGGGTGCTTTATTGGTGTTGGTTCTGTTGGTTTACGCGCCTGAATTGCTGCGTTATCTCCCGGATACCGTGTTGGCTGCCGTTGTCATTGCCTCGATGATCGGTTTAATGGAAATTCGCTCTGTTGGTCGAATTTATCGCATGCGCCCGTATTCTGCTGTATTGGTCAGGGTGGACAACTTAAAAGGCTATCATGATGTCAGCCGTTATCCTCATGGCAGACGGATACCTGGGTTGGTGTTGTTTCGTTGGGATGCGCCGTTGTTTTTCGTCGAAATGAAAGACCCGGTGAAAGATCAGATGAAGCAATTCGGTTTGTTCAAAAAAGTGGGTGAGGCACATTTTTTCCCCACCATAGGGCAGGCGGTGTCAAGTTATTTGAAGACACACAACATACCCTGGGTGGATTGGGAGCAAGCGCAGTAGCCGCGCGAGGCATCGGCAAGCGCACTGTGCGCCCCTGAAGCTCATATCATGGCTTGAAGCTGTTGGCGTAATTGGCTTTTGCGGTAGCCGGGCAAGAACGAAGCAACCAGACTATTGTCTGCCAATTTTGCCAGTTCCGCTTTGGAAAGCTTAAGCGACGTCGCGATGGCACGGTAGTTGTCGCCTACGTAGCCGCCGAAATAGGCTGGGTCATCGGAGTTAACCGTTACGACCAAGCCCTGGCGCAGCAACCGGGCAATATTGTGGTCGCGCATATCGTCCACTACGCAAAGCTTGAGGTTCGAAAGCGGGCAAACGGTTAGCGGAATTTGCTCACGAATCAAGCGTTTGACAAGCTCGGGGTCTTCTTCGCTGCGCACGCCATGGTCAATGCGGTCAACGTGCAATAGGTCCAGCGCATCGCGCACGTATTGTGGCGGGCCTTCTTCACCTGCGTGCGCCACCAAACGGAACCCCAGCTCTTTGCAACGGGTAAAGACACGTTGGAATTTATCCGGTGGGTTGCCTACTTCGGCGGAATCAAGACCAATGCCGACCCAGATATCCTTGTATTGCTCGCGCAGCAGCAAGGCGGCTTTCAGCGTTTCGAATGCGGACTCTTCCGACAAATGACGCAAAAAACTCATGAGCAAATAGCTGGTGAGACCGGCTTGTTGTTGCATTTCGCGCACGGCGCGGGCAATGCCTGCAAATACGGTTTCAATGGCAATACCACGTTCCGTATGGGTTTGTGGATCGAACATGATTTCGGTATGGCATACGCCGTCGGCTTGTGCACGCTTAAGGTAGGCCATGGTCATGTCGTAGAAATCATGCTCGGTAATGAGCACGCTGGCACCTGCATAGTACAGATCCAGGAACGACTGAAGGTCTTTGAAGGCGTAGGCCCGGCGCAGTTCGCCTTCCGATGCGTAATTCAGTTTAATGTTATTGCGACGGGCCAACTCAAAAATCAGTTCCGGTTCCAAGGTGCCTTCAATATGCAAATGCAATTCGGCTTTCGGTAAAGCAACAATAAATTCATTTAATTTCGGATCAATCATTTTCTTTTCCAACTTTTATTCCGGTGCAATAAGGTGTTTTCAAGTTAAGTGCGTGTTGTTTGGCGGCCAGGTTGTGCTTTTTCGAAGTACGGCATTACAAATGACGCCAGGCAGCAAACATTAACAAGGCCCAGGCCACAATGAAGGCAACGCCGCCCAGTGGGGTAATTGCCCCCAGCCATTTCACGCCGCTTAACGCCAGAATGTAAAGGCTGCCACTGAACAGGATGATGCCGGCAAGCATCAGCAGGCCCGACCAGCCCGGCAAGGGGCCGGCAATTCGGCTGCTAAGTGCGGCAATAAGCAACAGGCCCAGGGCATGAATCAATTGGTACAGCACTGCGGTTTGCCATATGGCCAGCATGTCGGCTGAAAGGACGCGTTTCAGGCCGTGGGCACCGAACGCGCCTGCACCCACGCCAATCAGCATCATGAGCGCACCCACTATAACAAGTTGTCTTTCCGTCATTTTTTGTCCTGAGGGTTTGCAGGCATGGCCTGCGCTGGTTCAATTTGTATATCATGTTAGCCGCAACCCGCTCAAGCGGGATCCGACAGGACGGCGTATTCAATTAATATGGGAAATGGTATTTGCGTGAAAAACAGGTTCTGGAACAGGGTGGGAGTGTGGGTAATTGTTTGGGCTGCCGCTATTTTGGCCGGCTGCTCGCCGGAGCCCATCAATAGCCCCTACGAGGAGGGCGCATTGGCACGCAATACTTTGTTTACGGCATTTTCCCAGCGATCTCCCAAGTATCTCGACCCTGCCAGTTCTTACTCCACCGATGAAACGCCTTTTACCTATTCCATTTATGAGCCGCTTTACGGTTACCACTATTTAAAGCGCCCCTATCAACTGATTCCCCGAACCGCCGAATCGGTGATCAGCCCCCGTTATTATGACGAAAACGGTAATGTCTTGCCCGACAATGCGCCGGGGGAAAATATTGCAGTGAGCGTGTACGACATTCCGATCAGGAAAGGTATTCAGTTCGCCCCTCATCCGGCTTTTGCCCGCAATGAAAACGGTGATTATCACTATTGGCCCTTGCAGCGCGGTGCGCTAGAAAATAAATATGCCTTAACGGATTTCAGCGAAGTGGGCACGCGTGAATTAACGGCGCATGATTACGTTTATGGTATTCGGCGGTTGGCCAGCCCCAGGGTGGTGTCGCCGGCGTTTGGGGTTTTGTCTTCTCATATTGAAGGCTTGCGCGAATATGCCCAAGAGCTGAACGCTTTGGAGAAACAGTGGGAAGAACAAGGCAAAAGCCCGGAATGGCTTGATTTGCGCGAATATGGGTTTAATGGCGTGCAGGCATTGGATAACCACACCTTGCGTATTCGTGTCAAAGGAAAATACCCGCAGTTCAAGTATTGGCTTGCCATGACCTTCACTGCACCAGTCCCGTGGGAGGCCGATCGCTTTTACCATCAGTCTGGTATGGCACAACGTAATTTGTCGTTGAATACGTGGCCTGCCGGCACCGGGCCTTATATGCTGGAAACATCAATTCAGAATCGACAGCATGTCATGGTGCGCAACCCACATTTCAGGCCGTCACCCTATCCTTGTGAGGGAGAGCCGCAAGACAAAGCGCGAGGGTTGCTGGTTGATTGCGGTAAACCCACCCCGTTTATTGATCGCGTTGTATTTTCTTTGGAAAAGGAAAGCGTGCCTTTAATGGGCAAGTTCTTGCAGGGTTATTACGATGTTCCCGAAGTTGACGGCGGCAGTTATGGCGTGGCCATGCAAGTGGCGGCGGGTGATTCAGCCGAAAAAGCTGAACTCTATGCCGACCGTGGGCTGCAGTTGTTATCGTCCACTGAGCCGCAAATCACCTATCTTGGATTTAACTGGCTCGACCCTGTCGTGGGGCGCGGTGATACCCCCGAGCAGCAAGCGCGCAATCGCAAGTTGCGTCAGGCGATTAGTATTGCGTTCGACTGGGAGCAATTTGTATCTATCTTCCTGAACGACCAGGGGCAGGTGGCGCAGGGGCCGTTACCCCCAGGCGTACCGGGGTATCAGCCTTTGCCGGCTGGGCTGAACAAGCACGTTTATACCTGGAAGGATGATCGTGCGGTTCGGCGGCCTATTGAGCAGGCCCGGGAGTTGCTTGCCCAGGCGGGCTACCCAAACGGGCGGGACGCAGATACCGGTGAACCTTTAATTTTGCACTTTGATTCGGCTGCCGGCATGGGGTCAAACGCCACGCTCGACTGGATGCGGCGGCAACTGAAGAAACTGAATGTCGAGCTGGAGATTCGAGCTACGGATTACAACCGTTTTCAAGACAAAATGCGTCAGGGCAACGCGCAAATGTTTATGTGGGGTTGGGTGGCCGACTACCCGGATGCGGAAAACTTTTTGTTCTTGCTGTACGGTGCGAATGCCAAAGCGAAAACCGGTGGTGAAAATGCGGCCAATTATCACAACCCTGAGTATGACGACTTGTTTGAGCAATTGCGTTTCCTTGATGATGGGCCGCAAAAAGATCGTGTCGTAGCACGCATGGTTGAAATTGTGCAGCGCGATATGCCTTGGATGTTCGGGTTTTATCCGAAGTCCGGCGGGGCGTATCAGGCATGGGTGTCCAATGCCAAACCCACACAAATGGTTCGTAATACCCTGCAATATTTACGGGTGGATCCAGATCAGCGGGTTGCCGGCGTAAAAAAATGGAATGAGCCACGTTGGTGGCCGCTTTGGCTGCTTCTGGCGGTATTGCTAATAGGTGTCTGGCCGGCATGGCGGGTTATTCAACGTCGTGAACGTGCCACCGCGCTGGATCACATGAAAGGAAGGCGTGGCTTATGACTGCTTATATTGTTCGTCGTTTGTTTTACGGTGTTGCTGTGCTCATCGGCGTGAACTTGCTGACGTTCGTGCTGTTCTTTGCCGTTAACACGCCCGACGACATGGCGCGCATGGCCATTGGCGGTCAACGCGTAAGCCCAGATGCAATTGAACAATGGAAAGAAGAACGGGGCTATAACAAACCGTTGTTTTATAACGCGTCGGCTCAAGGCGTGCGGACACTGACGGACACCGTTTTTTATGAACGGTCGGCACCGTTGTTGCTATTCGATTTCGGCTTTTCCGACGGGGGCCGAGACATTGGCTATGAAATTCGCCAACGTATCGGCCCGAGCCTTGCGCTGGCGATTCCGAGTTTCGTGCTCGGTATGTTGGTTAGTGTGTCGTTCGCGTTGCTGCTGGTCTTTTTTCGTGCCACCAAACTGGATTTTGCCGGCGTGGTCGTGTGCGTTGTGCTCTTATCCATTTCCGGGTTGTTCTACATTATTGCCGGCCAGTGGTTGTTCGCCAAAGTGCTGCGCTGGGTGCCGTATTCGGGGTTTACCGACGGGTGGGATAGTTTACGGTTTCTGGTTTTGCCGGTTTTGGTGGCCGTTGTTTCGGGTTTGGGTAGCGAGTCGCGGTTTTATCGCACACTTTTTCTCGAGGAAATCGGTAAAGATTATGTGCGCACGGCCAGGGCTAAAGGTTTAGCTGAGCATATTGTCTTGTTCCGCCACGTGCTGCGCAATGCGATGCTGCCGATTCTCACGGGCACCGTGTCGGCTATTCCATTATTGTTTATGGGCAGCTTGATTGCCGAGTCGTTCTTCGGTATTCCGGGTTTGGGCAGTTATACCATCGACGCCATCAACGCCCAGGATTTCTCAATTGTGCGGGCCATGGTGTTCTTGGGCTCGGCGTTGTATATCGTGGGGTTATTGTTGGCAGATATTTCTTATACGCTGGCTGATCCCCGCGTTCGATTCGAGTAGCGCCATGCCAAAATTTGTTTTTCTCTGGACGGATATTTTTGTATTGGCACTGGTGGCGGGGGTGGTGCTTTACGCGTTACATGTCAGACGTACCCCGGCTTTGCGCGCCGCCTGGGCTCAAGTAGGTCGTTCAGCATCGGCCATGTCAGCGGCAGTAGTGCTGTTTTTGTTCACGCTGGTGGCGGTATTGGATTCCGTGCACTATCGCCCTCGTTTGCCTGGTGGGGGCGCTGATAGCGGCCCGGTTTACGCACCGGTGCTGCGCTCGGCACTGGACGACATGATGACCTGGACCCAGCTGAGCCAACCTGAAGCCACTTATTCCGCGCCGCTGGCGATTCGTCAGTTCACCAAAGAAACGCAAATTATCAACGACGAACCGGTGCGGGATTATCCGCGCTTGAAGAACGCCGGCACGCAACTGAAAGAGGACGCATTACATTACCGCGACCTTGGGATGCGGGCGGCGCTGGGTGCACTGGTTGGGGCAGTCCTGAGTATTGTGCTGGCTGTATTACTAACGTTGCTGCAGCGGCGTCACGCAAGTTCCATGCACGATGCGTTCATGCGCTGGTGGCGGCGCGATATCGATATCCCGGTTCGTGCCATGTGGCTTACCGCAACTGTGATTCTGTTGGTGGCGGGTGTTTTGGTTGCCTTGAGCATGGATTATCACGTATTGGGAACCGATCGCGTCGGTAACGACGTGATGAAGCAGGCGCTGAAAAGCGTGCGAACGGCATTGGTGATAGGAACGCTGACAACACTGGCCATGCTGCCGCCGGCGCTGTTGTTCGGCATTTCGGCCGGGTATTTCAAAGGCCGGGTAGACGATGCCATTCAGTATTTATATACCACCTTAACGTCTATCCCAGGCGTGCTGTTAATTGCCGCATGTGTGCTCATGATGCAGGTTTACATTGATACGCACCCGGAGGCGTTCCCCACCGTGACTGCGCGTGCCGATTTACGTCTTTTTCTGCTGTGCCTGATTTTGGGCTTAACCGGTTGGGCTGGTTTGTGTCGTTTGCTGCGAGCCGAAGTTTTGAAACTTCGAGAGCTGGAGTATGTGCAGGCGGCGAAGGCGTTTGGGGTGGGGCATTGGCGCATCATGCGCCACCATTTGCTGCCGAATGTCATGCATATTGTGCTCATTACCATGGTTTTACAGTTTTCAGGTCTGGTGCTTTATGAGGCGGTCTTGTCGTATTTGGGTATTGGTGTGGATCCAAGCATGGCCTCGTTCGGCACCATGATTGATGCTTCCCGTACCGAGATGTCCCGTGACCCCATGATTTGGTGGAACTTGCTGGCAGCGTTTGTATTTATGCTGGCGTTGGTGTTGGCGGCAAACATTTTTGCCGATGCGGTGCAAAAGGCCTTTGATCCGCGCATGCGCAATTTTCAGCCTATGCATGCCAAGCCTATGATGACAAAGGAGCAGTCATGAGTCAGGCGATGACAACTTCCGGGTTTGAGCAAAGCGACGTGGTGCTCCAGATTGAAAAGTTGTCGGTGCAACTGCAAACTGAAGCAGGTGTCAATAATGCGGTTCATCTACTTGATTTGGCCCTGCGCCGGGGTGAAACATTTGCTTTGGTGGGCGAGTCAGGCTGCGGCAAAAGTATGACGGCAATGGCGCTGCTGCGCCTGCTGCCTGAGGCCGCTCGCATTAGTTCCGGTACGGTGAAGCTTGGCTCAACCGATCTGAATCAGCTGTCTGAGTCGCGCATGCGAGTTGTTCGAGGCGGGCAATTGGCCATGGTGTTTCAAGAGCCTGCCACCAGCTTGAATCCGGTCATGCCGGTGGGGCGCCAGATTGTTGAAACGTTGCTCGCGCACACATCCTATCGTGGGCAAGCCGCGCGCAAACGCGCTATTTACTGGATGAATCGTGTCGGGATTCACGAAGCGGAGAAACGGATTAACGATTATCCCTTTCAATTTTCGGGTGGGCAAAAGCAACGCATCATGATTGCCATTGCTTTGGCTGCCGAACCGGAAGTGTTGGTTGCTGATGAACCCACTACGGCACTTGATGTCACAGTGCAAGGACAAATTCTGCATTTGCTGGCGGATATACAACAGGAAATGGGTCTGGCGATTTTGTTGATTACGCATGATCTGGCCATCGTGAAAAAAGTGGCGCGTTACGTGGCACTTATGAAACAGGGCGAGATTGTGGAAACCGGCTCGGTGGATTCCTTTTTTGAGAATCCTCAACATGCTTATGCGCGGCAATTAATCAATGCTATTCCTGCGTATGAGAAACGGGGTCGCTCATTGGTGACCGGACAACGCGTTGTTGAGTCCGGGGACGGATCGAGCACCAGGAGTGCCGGCCCTCCCGTTCTGCAAGTGCGAAATTTGTCGGTCGCTTACCCTCAGCGTGGTGGTTTGTTGCGCCGTGTGCTTGCGTATAAACCCATCGTGGAAGACGTTTCTTTCGATCTCCACGCCGGGGAGACCCTGGCCTTGTTGGGCGAGTCGGGTTGCGGGAAAACGACGACTGCCAAGGCCCTGATGCGTTTACTTGACCAACAGGCACGAATTCAAGGGGAAGTGCTGCTTGCCGGTAAGTCGCTTTTTAGTGCCAACCGGCGTCAATTACGCATATTGCGTCAATCGATGCAAATTGTTTTCCAGGATCCGTATGCGTCGCTGGACCCGCGTATGGTCGTGGGGGATATCCTTGAAGAGGGCGTGGCGGCATTGCGGCCTGAGCTTGATAAAACACAGCGTGCAAATCGTATTCGCAATTTGCTTGATCGCGTTGGTTTACCGGCTAATACGGTCACGCGTTATCCACATGAGTTCTCGGGCGGACAGCGGCAACGCATTGCCATTGCACGCGCTCTGGCTGTCGAACCGAAGGTGCTGATTTGCGATGAGCCGACATCGGCGCTTGATGTTTCGGTTCAGGCGCAAATTCTTGAGCTGCTGCAAACGTTGCAGAATGAACTTGAGATGGCGTATTTGTTTATTACACACAATTTTGGTGTCGTGGAATACTTATCCGACCGTATCGCCATTATGGATGGCGGCAAGCTGGTTGAAATGAATGACGCGGCATTGGTGCTGCAACAGCCCCAACATGTGCAAACCCAACGGTTGTTGGCCGCTGTGCCGCGCTTGTAAGCGGGTTTTTCACAACATAGCGCTCAGGTCGCGCGCCCGAAAGGGTGGACCTCGCTTATAATGGCGCTATATGACACTTAAAGTATTCGACCTTCAATGTGAACTCGGGCACGTATTCGAAGGCTGGTTTGGTTCCCAAGACGGCTTCGAATCGCAGAAAGAGCGCGGCTTATTATCGTGCCCCGTTTGCAATAGCGCCAACGTCAACAAAAAATTGACGGCAGCCCGTATTAATCGTGGCCGCAGCCAGGAAACAGGGCTGGAACAGGCTGCCAAGTTAGCGGGGGCCTCTGCGGCGGCTTCGGGTGAGCAGGTATTGGCCGCGCCGGCCATGGAACAATTAGCCAAGTTGCAGGCACAGGTTATGCAACAAGTGCGTGAAATTGTGCGTAATACTGAAAATGTGGGAACGCGGTTCGCCGAAGAGGCGCTGCGCATGCATCACGGGGAAACCCAAGAGCGACCTATTCGGGGGACGGCAACGCAGGAAGAGCGTGTTGCTTTGGCCGAAGAAGGGGTAACTGTGTTACCCGTTCCCGACTATCTCGACGACGATCGCATGCAGTAATTTGCTGCTTACATTACGCGGCTGCGGTATTCGCTTGTGCGCGTATCAATTTCAATTTTGTCGCCAATATTGCAGAACAGGGGAACACTGATTTCCTTGCCTGTGTTGATCGTTGCCGGTTTCAATACCTTGCCCGATGTGTCTCCTTTCACAGCCGGTTCGGTGTAGGTGATTTCGCGCACAATGATAGTGGGCAGTTCAACCGAAATAGCGCGTCCTTCGTAGAATACGACCTCAACAGTCATGCCTTCTTCCAAATACTCAAGTGC
>Ga0207884_1000913_pt1 | contig 13584 bp, 14 predicted proteins | sample MalvirmetaMSP144_FD_184236 | JGI IMG/M metagenome (GOLD analysis project Ga0207884, IMG submission 184236) | Marine viral communities from the Deep Pacific Ocean - MSP-144 (SPAdes) | ecosystem: Environmental > Aquatic > Marine > Oceanic | place: Pacific Ocean | collected 2011-07-08 | reverse complement strand
CTGGTTGCGGTCGTCCTCGCCGTCCTGACGGCCGGATGCAACCAGACGCCGGCCGATCCGGCCCCGCCGCCGCCGCAGACGCCGGTCGTCGCGGACGCCGCCTAGCGGCGCAACCTACCAGGCCAGGTCGGCCATGGCGAAGCGAGCGTGGGCGCCCTCCTGGCGGAGCAGAGCCTCGACGGCCGCGGCGTCCAGGCCCTCGGGCGTGATCGTCTCGGCCCCGTGTATGCCGGCGGCGATGAACAGGACGTCGAGGCCTTGGGCGTTGGCGCCCTTGACGTCGGTGGCCACCCCGTCGCCGATGCACAGCATCCGCGCGCGCGCCACCGGGCCGCCGGTCAGGCGCTCGGCCTGCGCCACACAGAGATCATAGATCGGCGCGTGCGGCTTGCCGGCCATCACCACCTTGCCGCCCAGGGTCTCGTAGAGCTGGGCGAGCGCGCCGCCGCAATAGATCAGCCGGTCACCGCGCTGAACCACGATGTCAGGGTTGGCGCAGACCATCTCCAGGCCGCGAGCCGCGGCGCCTTCAAACCGGTCCCTATAGTCCTCGGGGCCTTCGGTCTCGTCGTCGATCGGCCCGGTGCAGGCGATGAAGGCGGCCTTGTCGAGGCTCTCGAAGGACAGGCCCAGGCCCGAATAGAGCGGCGCGTCGCGATCAGGACCAAGGCGCCAGGCGGGACCAGGCGCGCGTTCGGCCAGCAGCAGGCGGGTGGCGTCGCCGGAGGTGACGAAGGCCGACCAGGCCTCGCGCGGCACGCCCAGGGCGTCCAGCTGGGCCACCACATCGGCCGAGGGACGCGGCGAATTGGAGATCAGGATCACCGGCCCGCGCTCGGCCCGCCAGCGGGCCAGCGCTGCGCAGGCGGCCGCAAAGCTCTCGCGGCCATTGTGGATCACCCCCCAGACGTCGCTCAGCAGCACGTCATAGTGGTCGGTGAGGTCGGATAGGCCCTGGGGCGTCTGCGGCGCGGTCATGAGGCGGGGCGGTAAAGGTCGCCGCCCCCGCGGTCAATGCGCCTTGCCGGGTTTGGCTTAGGCGCGACCGCCAGCGCGTCGGCGCAAGCCCTGGCGTAGGAAGTCGGCCGGCGGGTCGGCCTCGGCCAGGACGGCCTCGCGGATCGGCCGCGGCTCGCCGAACAGGTGGCCCTGGCCATAGCCGACCTCGAGCTCCAGCAGGTCGACGATCTGCCGCTCGCTCTCGACCTTCTCGACGATCACCTCGACCCCATAGCGGCGGGTGAGCTGACAGAAGTCCTCGGCGGCCAGGTCGGGTAGGGATTTCAGCACCAGACGGCCGTCCAGTTCGATCATCTCGTCCAGCAGCATCTGCGCCCCGACCCGGACGAACTTCACGTCCGAGCGCGACAGGTCCTGCAGGTCGAAGTCCAGGTCGGTGACCTTGTCGAGGGAGAAGCGGAAGCCCAGATCGGCCAGCTTGGCCATGTTGCGCGCCTCCACCGAGCCGCGGGCCTCGAAGGCGCCCTGACCCAGCTCGAAAATCAGCGCCCCGGCCAGATCGCGATTGGCCGCCAGCATGTCCAGGAACTGCGGGAAGAAGCTCTCGTCCCCCAGGCTGGTGGGGGCGACATTGCAGAAGATGCCGACCTTGCGGTCCTGCTTGGCCAGGCGCCGGACGATCTGCACGCAGCGGAACAGCAGCAGGTTGTCGATGGCCGTCATCAGGCCCTCGGCCTCGGCGACGCTGATATATTCGGCCGGCATCAGGACCCGGCCGCTCTCGTCGCGCAGGCGCGAGAAGCTCTCGTAGAAGATCGTCTTGCGCTGGGGCAGGGCGACCACCGGCTGCAGGTAGAGGTCCACGCGATTGTCGGCCAGGGCCCCGCGGACGGTCTCCAGCAGGACGGCTTCGCGGCGGGGGTCGTGGCCCGGGCGGGTCTGAAGGGGGGCAGAGGTCATCCGCTCCTCCAGGCGCTGACCCATGCGCTGGACCAGGTCCTCCAGCATGTGCACCTCGCCCGACAGCTCCTCGGAGCGGCGCAGGGCGTCGTCGGTGACGGTCTCGACCACTTCAGAAAGACGGGCGTCCACCCGTTCCACCTGGTCGATCAGAATGCGATGGGCGTCGCGGATGGCGGCGATCTCGGCGCGGAGGCCCGAGGCCGTCAGGGCGTGCTCGATCAGGCCGTGGAAGGCGAAGGCCAGGCCCAGGCCGCCGACCAGGGCGGCGACGCCCGCGCCCCAACCCCCGCCGTTCCGCCAGAGCGAAAGGGCGACGATCAGCGCCAGACAGAGATAGGCGCCGCAGAGCAGCGCAAGCGTCAGCCTTCGCATGAACCCGCCTGTTCGAATCGCCTGGCAGTATCGGCTACGCCGGGCGCGCAAGTCGAACAGAATAGCGATTAGGCCCAGCCTGGGCGCCGATCGGCCGCAGGCGCGCGCAAGGCCTAGCGGGTGGGGACGGGGTTTTCGCCGCGGTAGTCGTAGAAGCCGCGGCCGGCCTTGCGGCCCAGCCAGCCGGCCTCGACATATTTCACCAGCAGCGGGCAGGGGCGGTACTTGGAGTCGGCCAGGCCATCATAGAGGACGTTCATGATCGACAGGACGGTGTCCAGGCCAATGAAGTCGCCCAGCTCGAGCGGGCCCATCGGGTGGTTGGCGCCCAGCTTCATGGCCGTATCGATGGCCTCCACCGTGCCGACCCCCTCATAGAGGGTGTAGATCGCCTCGTTGATCATCGGCACCAGCACGCGGTTGACGATGAAGGCCGGGAAGTCCTCGGCGTTGGCGGTGGTCTTGCCCAGCGACCGGGCGAAGTTGACGGCGGTCTCGTAGGTCTCGGCCCCGGTGGCGATGCCGCGGATGATCTCCACGAGATTCATGCGCGGCACGGGGTTCATGAAGTGCAGGCCGATGAACCGCTCCGGGCGGTCGGTGGCCGAGGCCAGGCGGGTGATGGAGATCGACGAGGTGTTGGAGGCCAGCAGGGTGTCGGGACCCAGGTGCGGCGAGAGCGCGCGGAAGATGGTCTTCTTGACCTCTTCGTTTTCGGTGGCGGCCTCGATGGCCAGGTCCGAGGCGCCGACGGCCTGAAGCTCGGGCGCGCCCTTGATCCGGGCGAGGCCCGCGTCCATGGCGGCCTGATCGATCAGGCCGCGGGACACCTGGCGGGCCATCGCCTGTTCGATATGGGTGAGGCCGGCGTCGATCCGCTCGGCGCTGACATCGTGGAGCAGGACGTCATAACCGCCCAGGGCGCAGACATGCGCGATGCCGGAGCCCATCTGGCCGGCGCCGATCACGCCCACCGATCTGATCTCAACCATGTCCACTCGCCCCAAATCTGCGGGCCGCCTTCAGGGCCGCCTCTGGTCTGTGACGGCTTTCTAACATGGGGGACCGCGGCCCCGCCAAGGTCTTTATGCTGCGCCGCAATGTGATCGGGCGTCGGTTTGTGCCCGGAAAGCCGCAGTTGCGAACAAAAGGAGGGAAACGAAACGAGGCGACGCCCTGGGGCGCCGCCTCGCTGCAAGCTCTGAGCGTGGCTGCGGCCTTAGCCGAGGGCCGACATCAGCTCCGGCACGGCGGTCTTGTAGTCCGCCACCAGGCCATAGTCGGCGACCTGGAAGATGGGCGCATCGCCGTCCTTGTTGATGGCGACGATGACCTTGGAGTCCTTCATGCCGGCCAGGTGCTGGATGGCGCCCGAAATGCCGATGGCGATGTAGAGCTCCGGCGCGACCACCTTGCCGGTCTGGCCGACCTGGTAGTCGTTGGGGGCGTAGCCGGCGTCCACCGCCGCCCGGCTGGCGCCGACGGCGGCGCCCAGCTTGTCGGCCAGGGGCTCGATGACCTTCTGGAACTCTTCGGCCGAACCCATGGCGCGACCGCCGGAGACCACGATCTTGGCGCCGGTCAGTTCCGGACGTTCCGACTTCACGATCTCTTCGCCGACGAACTTGGTCGCGCCGGCGCCGGCGCCCGCATCGATATCCTCAACCGAGGCCGAACCGCCTTCGCCAGCCGCCTTGAAGGCGGTCGGACGGACGGTGATGACCTTCTTGGCCTCGGACGACTGCACGGTCTCCAGCGCGTTGCCCGCATAGATCGGGCGCACGAAGGTGGAGGCGTCGACGACTTCGACCACGTCGGAAATGTGCGAGACATCGAGCTTGGCCGCGATGCGGGGCGAGAAGTTCTTGCCCTGCGAGGTGGCGGGCGTCAGCACGGCGTCGTAGCCGGACATCAGCGGAACCACCACGGCCTCGATGGCCTCGGCCAGGCCGTGACCCAGGTCGTCGCTCTGGGCCAGCAGGACCTTGCGGACGCCTTCGATCTTGGCGGCGGCCTCGGCGGCGGACTTGGCGTCCTTGCCGACGACCAGGATGTCGATGTCGCCGCCGATGGCCTGGGCGGCCGAGACGGTCTTGTGGGTGTTGTCGCTGAGCGCGCCGGCGTTCAGGTCGGCGATGACGAGTACGGCCATTAGAGCACCCCCGCTTCATTCTTGAGCTTGGCGACCAGATCGGCCGCGGTTTCGACCTTGATGCCGCCGCCGCGCTTCGGCGGCTCGGCCACCTTGATCACCTTCAGGCGCGGCGCCGTATCGATGCCGAAGGACGCGATGTCCTTGGTGTCGAGGGGCTTCTTCTTGGCCTTCATGATGTTGGGCAGGGAGGCGTAGCGCGGCTCGTTCAGGCGCAGGTCGGCGGTGACGATCACCGGCAGCGGCGCTTCGATGGTCTGCAGACCGCCGTCCACTTCGCGGGTGGTCGTGGCCTTGTCGCCCGAGATTTCGAGCTTCGAGGCGAAGGCGGCTTGCGGCCAGCCCAGCAGGGCCGAGAGCATCTGGCCGGTGGCGTTGTTGTCGCCGTCGATGGCCTGCTTGCCCATGACCACCAGGTTCGGGGTCTCTTCATCGATGACGGCCTTCAGCACCTTGGCGACGGCCAGGGGCTCCAGGTCGGCGTCGGTCTGGACCAGGATGGCGCGGTCGGCGCCCATGGCCAGGGCCGTGCGCAGGGTTTCCTGCGCCTGGGCCGGGCCGATGGACACGGCCACCACCTCGGTGACCACGCCCTTTTCCTTAAGACGCACCGCCTCTTCGACGGCGATCTCGCAGAAGGGGTTCATGGACATTTTGACGTTGGCGAGGTCGACGCCGGTCTCGTCCGACTTAACCCGCGGCTTGACGTTGTAATCGATTACCCGTTTGACCGGGACCAACACCTTCATGAGGGCCTCAAATTCGCTTTGGGGAAGAATGGGTCGCATGGGGCATAACGTTTCCCGCGCGCATTGCAAGTCGGGCCGATGAGGTGATTTGCGCCTCAGTCAGCCCTAGCCAGAGGAAAAAAGCCCGAATATGAGGCTGCCCATGAGCCGTATCATTGACCGCCTGAAGCTGGTTTTCCTCGGGGCGTTCGTCCTCTCCCTGATCGCCATCTTCGGCTACCACGGATATTATGTCTGGCCGGCCGAGCGCTGCGAGGCGCAGGGCGACTGGTGGGATCCGGACGGCCGCGTCTGCGCCCGCCCCGTGCTGATCTCCGACATCACTGGCCGGACCATGCCTGAACGCAAGGCCGCGGAAGCCGCCAAGGCGCGCGCCGACGGGGGCGCTGCCCAGACGCCGGCCCCTTAAGGCCGCACGTTCAGCCACGGTTGGCGCCGGGGACCCAGAGCACATCGCCTTCGCCGTTCCCGTTGGCCCGCCGGCTGGCGACGAACAGCAGGTCCGAGAGTCGATTGAGATATTTGAGCGCCGGCGCGCCCACGCTCGTCGAGGCGGCCAGGGCCACGGCCGCCCGCTCGGCCCGCCGACAGACGGTGCGGGCCTGATGCAGGGCCGCCGCCGCCGCTGAACCCCCGGGCAGCACGAAAGAGGTGAGCGGCGCCAGGGCCGCATTCATGCCGTCGATCTCCTGTTCCAGGCGCGCCACCTGGCCGTCGCTGATCCGCAGCACCCGCGCAGGGTCCTCGTCGGAGACCGGCGGATTGGCCAGGTCGGCGCCCAGGTCAAAAAGATCGTTCTGGATGCGGCCCAGGATGCGGTCGAGATCGGCGTCGTCGGCGGTGTGCAGGCGGGCGAGCCCCAGGCAGGCATTGGTCTCATCCACCGCCCCATAGGCCTCGACGCGCAGGTCGGTCTTGGCCACCTGAGCCCCATTGGCCAGGCGCGTGGCGCCGCCGTCGCCGGTGCGGGTGTAGATGCGGTTCAGAACGACCATGGCAGCTTCGCCTATCCCCAACTATCCGTTGTGCCGCCACCAGACCGCGGTGACCAGGATGAGCACGGCGGCGGCCTGCAGGACGACTCTCAGGCGCATCAGCTTGTTGGAATAGGACCGCCCGAAATCGCCGCCCCGGAACAGGGCGAAGATCCCGACGCCCAGGGCCAGGGTCACGGCCAGCAGGCTGGCGGGGATCAAAAAGGCGAACAGCTGGTTCATGATCTCGGGCTCGGAGCGCTTTGCGGAGCCCTATTATGTAGGGATTTCCCGGGCCGTGCGCGAATCTGATTGCGCGTCGCAATCGCGCAACTGGTTGATCCTATTCAACGAGTCCGGTTCAATCGCGGGCGTCGGCCTGCCTCGGCGCGCGGTACTATGAATAAACCCTTGTAGAGCTTGAAAAAGTGCTGCGACGGTCGGTCGCGCCGCACCCCTGCCTCATTTCAGGTATGGCGTGTGCGAACTTTGTTATAACGCGGGTAATTGAACGCGCTCGTTGAACGCTTCGACTTGTGGAGCAGCTCGACGCAGCGCTAAGAGAATCCCATATCAGCGTTCAGTAACCTCGCCTGTTTGTGTGGCGAGGAGCTGCGCGAGCGCCGTCGGTTCCCCCCCGCCACGGCCATCGGAGTATCGAACCATGAAGCACGTCGCCGCCGTGGAAGGTCAGAGCGAAACCCGCGTCCGGATGCCCACGCGCCGGGCCCTGGCCAAACAGCAGACGCGGGCCAAGGTGCTCGCCGCCGCCCGGGAGCTGTTCAGCACCGAAGGCTATGAGGGCGCGACGATCCGCGACATCGCCGCCGCCGCCGGCATGTCCACCGGCGCCGTCTTCGCCAACTTCGCCGACAAGTCCGAGCTCTTCCGCGAGATCATGACCACGGACCTGGCTGCGGTGGTCGAGGCCATGACCGAAGCCGCCAGCCGCGGCCGCACGGTGGACGACGCCCTGCTCAAGATTTTCAGCGCCGGCTATGGCTTCTACAAGTCGCAAATGCCCCTGGCCCGCGCCGCGCTCGGCCTGTCGTGGTCCTGGCAGGATGGCCAGGCCCTGCGGGCCCTGGCTTCGATTCAGGAGATCATCGACCTCTTTGGCGAGCAACTCGCCCTCGGTGTCGAACGCGGCGAGCTGTCGCAGGAATGCGAGATCAAGCTCCGCAGCCAGATGCTGTTCGACAACTATCTGGCCAACTATCCGCAGGCGATCTTCGGCGGCTGGAGCCTCGAGGCGCTGCAGGCGCGTTCGCGCGATCAGATCCGGGTCATCCTGGCCGGCGCCCGCCGGGGCTGATCGCCTCCGCCGGCCTCCGCACAACTTAAAGTTCCTTGCCGGATAAGCCGTCGGCGCGTCTGCTAGAGGCGGGCTCTAGTTCAGGACGCGCCGATAGAGCGCGCTTGGGGGGAAAATTTGAATCTGCGTCAGACTCAGAAAGAGGCGACGCGGCGTCGTGTGCTGGACGCCGCGCGGGATCTGTTCGAGACCGTCGGCTACGAGGAGACGACCGTCCGCGAAATCGCCAGCCAGGCGGGCGTGGCCGTGGGTAGCGTCTTCACCTGCTTCTCGTCCAAGGCCGAGGTGCTGAGCCAGGTGATGCAGGAGCGTCTGGACGACCTCTATGGGGAACTGGACCGGGTGACGCCGCATCTGCGCGGCTCGACGGCCGACCGGCTCTCGTCGATCTTCGCCCTCCACTTCGCCTTCGAGACCCGGCGGACCCAGCTGTTCCTGGCCCATATCGCGGCGGCCTATAGCTGGCGGCCGGGGGGCTCCAGCGTCCCCTATGGCCGCAATCCCCGCCTCCGCGGCACAATCCGCGACTGTGTCGTCGAGGGGCAGGAACGGGGCGATGTCGATCCCGCCCTCGATCCTGACATGATCGTCGACACGCTGATGGCCGCCTATGCGTGGAACTATCGGCTGGCGGCCTGGGAGAACGCCGGCCCGGAGCGGATGAGCGCCAATATGGAGCAGCAGATCGCCCTGGTGGCCCGCGGCTTCTCGCCGGTCCCCAACTAGTTGCCGCCATCCAGCAGGCGCCGGGCGATGACCTGGGCCTGGATCTCGCCGGCGCCTTCGAAGATGTTGAGGATGCGGGCGTCGGCCAGCAGACGGCTGACCGGCTGTTCGACGGCGAAACCGGTTCCGCCGTGGATCTGTAGGGCGTTGTCGGCGCAGGCCCAGGCGATGCGCGCGGCGATCAGCTTGGCCATGCCCGCCTCCAGGTCGCAGCGCCGCCCGGCGTCCTTGGTTCGGGCCGAGAACCAGGCCAGCCGCCGGGCGCCGAGGATTTCTGCGGCCATCATGGCCAGCTTGTCGGCCACCCGGGGGAAGGCGGCCAGAGGCTGGCCGAACTGCCGGCGGGCCAGGGCGTAGTCCAGGGCCAGGTCCAGGGCGTTCTGCGCCACGCCGATGGCGCGGGCCGCGGTCTGGATGCGCGCCGATTCGAAGGTCGCCATGAGCTGGACGAAGCCCTGCCCCGCCTGGCCGCCCAGCAGAGCGTCCTCCGGCACGGCGAAGTCGTCGAAGGCGATCTCGTATTCCTTCATGCCGCGATAGCCGATTACCGCGATCTCGCCGCCGTCCATGCCCGGCGCCGGGAAGGGGTCGCCGTCTTCGCCCCGCGGCTTCTCGGCCAGCAGCATGGAGAGCCCACGGTGGTCACGGCTGTCGGGATCGGTGCGCACCAGCAGGGTCATCAGGTCGGCCCGGGCGGCGTGGGTGATCCAGGTCTTGGCGCCGGTGACCCGCCAGGCCCCGTCCTGGCGCACCGCCCGGGTGCGCAGGGCGGCGAGGTCCGAGCCCGCCTCCGGCTCGGTGAAGACCGCGGTGGGCAGCATGGCGCCCGAGGCGATGGCCGGCAGCAGGCGCGCCTTCTGGTCGGGCGTGCCGTGAGCCAGGATCAGCTCGGCGGCGATCTCCGAGCGGGTGCCCAGGGAGCCGACGCCGATATAGCCCCGGGACAGGGCCTCGGAGACCACGCACATGGCCACCTTGCCCAGGCCCGCGCCGCCGTGATCCTCCGGCAGGGTGAGGCCAAAGACTCCCAGGTCGGCCAGCTCGTCGATCAGGGCCAGGGGGATCAGCCGGTCGGCCAGGTGCCAGCCATGGGCGAAGGGGGCGATCTTGGCGGCGGCGAGGGCGGTGAACTGCGCGAAGATCGCCTGGTGCGTGTCGTCCAGGCCGCTCGCCTCCAGGGAGGGCCGTCCCCGGGCCTGCGCCAGGAGCTCGACGATGCGGTGGCGCGCCGGCGGCGTGGCGTCGGCCGCGAGGTCTGCGATGACGGGGAAGAGCCTGGCCGGATCGAAGCCCAGATCGACCGGCCGCGCCATCTCCCCCTGGCTCATGGGCAGGCCGCCGGCCAACTGGCTGAGATATTCGTGCGCCAGTAACAGGGCCGGCCGGGCGCTCGCCTCGTCCCAGGCTCCAGTGCGCTCCAGGTCGGCCGCCCAGTCGGCGGTCTGGCGCAGGGTTTCGGCATAGGCCGCCGCCCAGGCCAGGCCGTGGGCGGCCCGCTGTTCGGCGTCCAGGATCTGGCGGTCCAGCCGGCCCTGTGGCGCGATCCGGGCGGCCAGGCTCACGCGGGCCTCCGCCACGCAGGCCTCGGCGACCTCGGCGGCGGCCAGCAGGCGGTCGGGGGCGTCGGCGAAAGGGGCGAGGGAAGGATCGGAGGTCATGGGATCACTATAGGCCCAGCTTGCCGCCGGTCACGCCCGACGCCTATACGATGTAAGCCAAACCCGGGAGCCGCCATGATCGTCGTCCATCACCTCAACGAGTCGCGCTCGCAGCGCATCCTCTGGCTGCTGGAGGAACTGGGGGTCGACTACGAGATCAAGGCCTATGAGCGCGACGCCAAGACCAGGCTCGCCCCGGACGACCTGCGTGCGGTCCATCTGCTCGGCAAGTCGCCGGTGATCACCGACGGGCAGGCTACGGTGCATGAGTCCGGCGCCATCATCGACTACATCATCCGCCAACACGGGGCGGGCAAGCTGCAGCCGGCCGTCGGCGACGCCGACTACGAAGCCTATCTGCAATGGCTGCACTATGCCGAGGGCTCGGCCATGCTGCCCTTGATGCTGCAGATGTATGTGATGCGCCTGGGCGAGGCCGGCGCACCGCTGCATCCGCGCATCGAGAGCGAGGTGGACAACCATCTGTCCTATCTCGACCAGGCCCTGGCCGGCCGCGACTATCTGATGGGCCAGGCGCTCACGGGCGCGGACATCCAGATGAGTTTCGTGGGCGAGGTGGCCCGGGCCTTCGGCAAGCTGCCGAACTATCCCAACGCCGAGGCCTGGCTCAACCGCCTGCACGACCGCCCGGCCTACAAGGCGGCCATCGCGCGGGGCGGACCCTACGCCCTGGGCCGCTAGGATCTAGAACCGGTCCCCAAAGGGGTCATCGAGCAGTCCGTCGAGGAAGTCGAACACGGCCGCCTTGGTGAGCGCGTGGGGGATGGCCGAGAAGTGGTCGCAGCCGACGACTGTGATGCCCCGCCCCTCCGGAAAGGCCCGGGCCAGGCCGTCGGGATCGCCGGCGCCCTCGTCCCGCTGGCCGGCGATCACCAGCACCGGGACCGGCAGGCGGCCCATGGCGTCGATATCCAGCGGCGGATTCTCGGCGCGGACGAAGGCGGCCAGGGCGCGGCGGTCCTCGCCCTGCTCGTCGGCGAAGTGGCGGAAGCTGCGCAGCATCGGATGGCTGATCGTCTCCGGGTCATCCGCCAGCATGGCCTGGGCCATGGCGTCCGTCGGCGCGCCGGGCGCGCGGGGCTCCAGCAGGCGCTCGCCCACCCCGCCCAGGATCAGATTGCCGATGCGGTCCGGCGCCGCCAGGGCGGCGGCGAGCGCCGTGCGCGCGCCCATGGAATAGCCGAACAGATCGACCTGGCCGAGCTCCAGATGGTCGAGCAGGGCGATGATGTCGCCCGCCAGGGCCTCACGCTGATAGGCCTGCGGCTCATAGAGTTTGGCGCTCTCCCCATGCCCCCGCTGGTCGAGGGCGATGCATCGCGCGCCGCGCCGCTCCAGGGCGGCGTACCAGCCGGTGCGCCGCCAGCCCTCCTTGCGATTGGAGGTGAAGCCATGGACCAGCACCATGGTTCGCTGGGCGTCACCCTGCGGCGGGAGGTCATCGAAGGCGATCTCGACGCCGCGGCTGGAAAATACAGGCATGGGACGCTCGACAAATGCTGATCTGAAATGAGGTCAAAGCCGCAGGGCGCGGCGGGGCTTGCAGGGGACGAAATGCGTCCCGATCCTGGACGACCCACCATGGACGAGATCGCGGGCCAGGCAAAGCGCAGGCGGCGTCAGAGCCTGAGGCAAGGTCAGCTGCGCCAGCGCAGGCGGGCCGGCTCCACCGGATTGATGAAGGCCCGGCCCTCGCGCCGGCTCTGGGTCCATTCGCGCTTGAGCTGCTGGTACCACTTGGCCTGGCGGTCGGCGTCGTCGATCCACAACAGGCTGGGATCGTAGCGCAGGCCTTCGTTCTGCAGGTTCACCATGTCGCCGTCCTGGCGCAGGAAGGCCCGGGCGCCTGCGGCGATCAGCGGCTTCAGCAGCCAGAAGGCCGGATGATCGGACCAGACGATCTGCGTGATCTTGGTCTGACTGGCGTTCAGGGGCGTCAGGCAGGTGAGCGACAGGACCTGACGCTTGCCTACCGTCACATGCTCCCACCGCAGGCCCGGGATGCGGAAGGTGATCTCGGTCAACGGCTGTCCGCCGAGGATGGCGTAGGCGCGGCTGTTCTTGGACGGCTCATGCCGCACCATGGCGAAGCCGGCCTCGCGCGGTTCGAACGGCTTGGATTTCTCGTGCTGGCTCTTGGCCGAGCGCCACCACCACTGCTGATGCACATAGGGGCCGTGGGCCGGGTCCATCAGGCCGACCACGGCGTGGTCGATATGGGCGTCGAACGCCATGCGGTCGACCAGCTTGGGCGCCCCGCCCACCACGCCGGGAAAGACCGGCGGATCGATGTCGGGTTCGCCGTCGAAGCGCGGATCGGCGCTGATCCAGATGAAGACCAGGCCCTGGCTCTCGCGCACCGGGAAGCGACGGACCCTGATCTTGCTGACATCCAAGGCCTGGTCGGCCACCAGGGACGGGATGGCCGTGCACGCGCCGTCGAGACCGAAGCGCCAGCCGTGATAGGGGCATTCGACGCTTTCGCGCCCGTCGGCCTCGCTCGTCAGCTTGCCCGCCGACAGCGGCGCGGCGCGGTGGGGGCAGATGTCGCGCACCGCATAGGCCTGGCCCTTGCGGCCGCGGCCGATCAGGATCGGCTCGCCGAGGATCTCGAAGCGCTGCAGCTTGCCGGGCTTCAGGTCCGAGGACAGGGCGGCGAAGTACCAGATGTCGGTGAGGAAGCCCTCGCCGAAACGGGGCGCCTTTGCGGAGGAGGTCTTGCTGTCGCCTTCGGCCATGGCGTCTTCTACCGGGGCCTTGCGGTCCCCGCACCTGTCATCAGGGGAGTTTCAGGAAACGGCAGGCATAGGCGCTGAGCGCCAGACCGCCGGGCAGGGGCTCGGCTGCGCCCGAACTCACCGGCAGCATCTCGCCGCCCTTCAGGGCGGGGTGTTCGGCCCGTGCGGTGCGGCCGCTCATATTGAACACGCAGGCCACAGCCTGGCCCTCGTGGCGGCGGACAAAGGCCAGAATCGGTTCGGCGGTGTCCAGGAACTCGATCGCCCCATGGGTCAGGGCCCGGGAGGCCTTGCGCAGGGTGATCATCTGCCGGGTGAAGGCCAGGGTCGACTTGGGGTCCAGCTCCTGGCGGTCGACGGCCAGGGGGCGGTGGCTTTCGGCCGCCGGCAGCCAGGCCGCGCCATTGGAGAACCCCAGATGGGCGGCGTCAGCCTGCCAGGGCATGGGCGTCCGCGCCCCGTCGCGGCCCTTGGCGATCGGCCAGTAGAGGTCCCCCACCGGATCGCGCAGTTCGCCGCGGGACAGCTCGGCCTCGGGCAGGCCCAGCTCCTCGCCCTGATAGAGCAGGATGGTGCCACGCAACGCCATCAACAGGGCCAGCATCAGCTTGGCCACCGGCGGCCCGGCGTCCGGCCCGCCGAACCGGCTCACCGTGCGGGCCACGTCGTGGTTGCAGAAGGAGATGGTCGGCCAGTGGTCAGGATGGGCGGCCAGGGTGTCGTAGTGATCCCTGAAGACCTGTGCGGCCATCCGCCGGGCCTTCAACAGGACGAAGGTGTAGGCCGAGTGCAGACCCTCATCGGGCGCGCAATAGGCGCCGCAGCGCTCTTCCTCTTCCGAGAACTCGCCGAACACGAAGCGGTCTGAGCCATGCGCCTCCACCCGGCGGCGGACCTCGTCCAGCAGGGGAATGTTTTCCGGCAGGTTGGAGTCGAACAGGTGGCGCTGCATGTCG
>Ga0207884_1000905_pt1 | contig 13641 bp, 15 predicted proteins | sample MalvirmetaMSP144_FD_184236 | JGI IMG/M metagenome (GOLD analysis project Ga0207884, IMG submission 184236) | Marine viral communities from the Deep Pacific Ocean - MSP-144 (SPAdes) | ecosystem: Environmental > Aquatic > Marine > Oceanic | place: Pacific Ocean | collected 2011-07-08 | reverse complement strand
GGGTCTGGTGCGCGACCTGGTCCTGCTGAACCGCCCCCATGCCGGCGCCAAGGGCCTGGAGCTGGACGTGTTCGTCGCGCCGGAGCTGGACGGCCGGATCGGCGCGGCGATGGCGGACCCGACCCGACTGCGCCAGATCCTGGCCAATCTGCTCGGCAACGCCATCAAGTTCACGGTCCGTGGCCGGGTCGAGGCGCGGCTGGAGCTGACCGACACCGGACGCCTGGCCATAGAGGTCGCCGACACGGGTCCAGGCCTCTCGCCCGAGGAACTGGCCCGGGCCTTCGAAGCGTTTCACCGGGTGGAGCGCACCAGCGCCGGCGTGCCGGGGGCGGGCCTTGGCCTTTCCCTGTCGCGGCAACTCGCCCGGCTCATGCAGGGCGAACTGACGGCCAGCAGCGCGCCAGGCGTGGGCAGCTGTTTCCGCCTGGAGCTGCCCTTCGACCGGGACGCCGCGCCGCAGGTCGATCAGATCATTCAGGACGCCGCTGGAGACCCCGCCGAGGGTCGCAAGCTGCGCATCCTGATGGCCGAGGACGACAGCCTGAACGCCGCCATGATGCGCGCCGTGCTCGAACAGCTGGGCCACCAGGTGGTCCACGCCCAGGACGGCCGCCGGGCGGTGGATCTGGCCAGGGTCTGCGACTTCGATCTGGCGCTTATTGACGGCCGGATGCCCGGCCTGGACGGACCGGAGGCCACCGCCGCGATCCGCGCCCTGGAGGGGCCGGCCGGCCGTCTGCCGATCATTGCGGTGATCGGCGGCGACGCCGACGAGGCCCAGGCCTGCACCGAGGCCGGCGCCGACGCCGTCCTGCGCAAGCCGGTCAGCGTGACCGCCGTCGCCCGGGCCGTGGCCGACGCCACCTCGGCCCCCCGCCGCCTGGAGCGCGCGCCAGACTTGGCGTTTAGAGCCGGAGGCCGGGTCGCCTGACCCCAAGGACCTGACCAGCGACAGAGACAAGCTGCGCCTTTCCCCCTCCGCCCGCCCCGGTCACTATGGGCTCAAGCGGACCGTCGCCGAACGAGGCGCGGCCAGGGCGGAGGACGAGGTTCAGTGATACTCAAAGGTCTGAAGGTGGTGGAGTTCGCCACCTATATCGCGGCGCCCGGCGCCGCCGGCATCCTCGGCGACTGGGGGGCTGAGGTGATCAAGATCGAGCGCCCCGGCGGCGACGACATGCGTCACGTCTTCGCCGACGCCAAGAGCGACCTGGGCGCCAATCCGACCTTCGAGATGGACAACCGCGGCAAGCGCTCGGTGGTGCTCGACATCTCCAAGCCCGAGGGCCGGGACGCCGTGGCCCGGCTGGCGGCCAGCGCCGATGTCTTCCTGACCAATGTGCGCACCGCCTCCCTCAAGCGCGCCGGCCTGGACGAGGCCAGCCTGCGAGGCGCCAATCCCCGGCTCATCTACGCCCTGGTCACCGGCTATGGGATGGAGGGGCCGGACGCCCACAAGCCGGGCTTTGACGTCACCGCCTTCTGGTCGCGGGCCGGGGTGGCGCGGATGACCACGCCCAAGGGCGAGGACCCCTTCCTGCTGCGTACGGGGTTCGGCGACCACATCACCTCGCTGGCCACCACCTCGGCCATCCTGGCGGCGCTATATGAGCGCGAGCAGACTGGCGTCGGGCGGATGGTGCAGACCTCCCTGCTGGCCACCGGCGTCTATACGGTGGGCTCCGACCTCGCCGTGCAGCTGCGGTTCGGGCGGCTGTCGTCAAACAGGTCCCGGCGCGAGCCGCTGAACCCCCTGGCCAACTTCTTCCAGAGCCGGGAGGGCCGCTGGTTCGTCACCAATCCTCGGGGCGGCTCGGCGGACTGGGCGGCGATGACCAGGGCCGCCGGCCGGCCGGACCTGCAGGAGGATCCGCGCTTCACCAGCGGGCGGCTGCGCAAGGAAAACACCGCCGCCCTGACCGCCGAGTTCGACGCCGCCTTCGGCGCCCTGGACTGGGACGAGATCACCGCTCGCCTTGACGCCGCCGACCTCGTCTGGGCGCCGGTGCAGACCCCGGCCGAGGTGGCCGCCGATCCACAGGTCCGCGCCGCCGGCGCCCTGGTGGAGGTGGAGGACGGCCGCGGCGGGTTTGGCGATTCTCCGGCGGCCCCGGCCCAGTTTCCGGGTGTCGAGCCGACGCGACGGCCGCCGCCGCCGGGGCTTGGCCAGCACACCGACGAGGTGCTTCAGGAGATCGGCTACAGCGCCGCTGAGATCGCGGCGATGCAGGCCAGCGGCGCGGCGGTCTAGGGCGAGCGCCTCAGCTGCCCTCGCGCGCGTCGGACAGCATCCGCAGCATTTCGCTGGAGAACAGCGAGCCGCCCAGGCGCTGGCCGGCGCCCGCGCCTTCCGCCGGCTGGGAGCCGCGCAGGATGAAGTCCACCAGGACCTCCTGCTCGCGCATGGCCTCGGCGCGGCGGGCCGAGGCGTACTGGATGAAGCCGCCGTCGGGAACCACCGGCGTCGTGTCCCGCGGACGGACCGCCTCCCCGCTCCCGCCGGTGCGGGTCAGGTTAGCGTAGACCTCGGCCACCGTGGCCGGCCGCCCGCCCTTGTAGAAGATCGAACGATTGGCCCGGGCGGCCTCGGGAAACAGGCTGGCGGCGCTGGCGCCCGGCTGGGACCGGGTGGCCTCGATCAGGCGGGCCGAGCCTTGCGGCCCCAGGAAGTGGGCGGCGTAGAGCTCGCCCGCCGTGGGCGTGCGGCCCACCCGGCCCTTCAGATAGGCGGCGTGGTCTGTGGCCAGTTCGCCGGCCATCAGGGAGGCCGCCTGGGGGTCAAGCCGAAGATCCATCACCGTCTTGCGCGCCTCGGCGCCTGACACCCGGTAGCGCCCGTCGGAGCCCTTCTCGATCAGCTCGGCATAGCGGGCGTAGCCGTACTTGGAGCCGTGCTGCTTGAGGGTGGCCAACCAGGTCTGCTCGACGAACTGGAAGAGGCCGGCGGCCGATGAAGTCTTGGCCTTAGCGGCTGGATTGTAGCCGCTCTCGCGATGCGCCGTGCCCATCAGGAAGGTGAAATCGACCCCCGTCGCACTCGATGCGCGCTGGATGGCGGTTTCGACCACGCCTCTGAGACCTTGGACGGACATGGTCCCTCAATGCGTCGAGCATGGTTAACGGCCCGCTAACCACGTTTTCTGAGTCCTCAGGCGCTGAAGCGGGTCGCAGACAATCTGTCCGCCCAAACCCCGGGGTCATTCCCCTTCGCATAGGCGCAGACCATGGCCCCCACCAGCGGCGCCAGCAGCCAGCCATTGCGCCGCGCCCCGGCCGCCAGGATGACGCCCGGCGTGCGGCCCGGCCCCACCAGGGGCAGGCCATCCGGCGTCGCCGCCCGCACCCCGGCCGCCGCGGTCCAGGGGCGCCCCGCCAGTCCCGGGAAGACTGTGGCTGCGGTTCGAGCCAGGCCAGCGGCCACCTCGGCTTGCACCTCGGGATCGGCGACGCCCGCCTCCATGGTCGCGCCGATCAGGAAGCCGCCAGCGGCCGGCGCGGCATAGGCGCCAGACCCTCGCAGGACAGGTCCATCATGGCCAAGGTCGCCATAGCGCAGGATGTGGCCCTTGATGGGGGCAAGCGCCGCAAGCTCCGGCGCCGCAGCCACGAAGTCGCGCGACGGCCCTGTGGCGATGACCAGCCAGTCGAGGCCGGACGGCGGGGGCCCAGGGCTGAAGCGAACGCCGAGCGCCGCGGCGGCCATCGCCATGGTCCCGAGGCTGGCCGCATCGATTCGCTGGTCGGCCTGAACCTGCAGGCCGCCGGCGACCGCCGCCCCATAGCCGCCGGGAAAGTCGGGCAGCTGGTCGGCCTTCAAGGACGACAGGCCAAGCCCAAGGTCGCGGGCGGACTGTGACAGCGCCGCCAACCGCGCCTCGTCGCCCAACAGGACCGCGCCGCTTCGATCCAGGATGAGGTTCCAAGCGCGGGCGAAGTCTGGCCACAGCTCAAGGGCGGCCAACATCAGATCGAGATGCGGCGAGGCGATGGGATCGGTCAGGGCCTCGCTCACCGGGGCCAGCATGCCGGCCGCCACGGCCGAGGCGTTGGCGCCGACCGGCCGCGGATCATGCAGGCTGACCTGCGCCCCAGCCCTGGCCAGGGCCAGCGCGCTGGCCAGACCAAACACCCCGCCCCCGGCCACGGCGACTCTCAGTCCCTTCGTCATGGGGCTAACGAGGGGGCCTGGTCTCGGAAATCAAGGGGAACCGACGTCTTCACCCTCGTGTTGACGCCCCACCTTCGAGAAAGAGCGATGTGATGGCTGAGGCCTTGGATCTTTCAGTTCCCCCCGCCCTGGACGAACTGGCGCGCGAGGTTCTGACCCTGGCGTGTGACCGGGACCTGAAACTGGCGACGGCGGAGAGTTGCACCGGCGGTCTGCTGGCCTCCCTGCTCACGGACATCCCCGGCTGCAGCCACGCCTTCGAGCGGGGCTTCGTGGTCTATACGGAGGCGGCCAAGCACCAGGTCCTGCAGGTCCCCAAGGCGATGCTGGAGCAGCACGGCGCGGTTTCAGAGGCCGTCGCCCTGGCGCTGGCCGAGGGGGCGATCGCCCAGTCGGAGGCCGACATCGTCGCCGCTGTCACGGGCTTCACAGAGGCGGGACCCCATCCTGGCGAGGCGGCCGGCCTGGTGCATTTCGCCAGCGCGCGGCGCGGCCGGCCGGCGCGGCATCGAGTCGAGCATTTCGGCGATATCGGCCGGGGCCGCGTCCGCCAGGGCGCTCTGGAGACCGCCCTGAGGATGATGCGCGAAGAGATCGCGCGATGACGCCGCCGGCGCTGCGGCGTCATCGCGTTGGGTGGTCTATTCCGCCGCGATGGTCACCGGGGCGGCCGTCCGATCCTTGAAGTTGATCTCCTGGAGGTACTTGATGCCCTCCTCGGCGATATCGTCGCCGACCATCTTCTCGCCCTCGGCCTTGAGCTCGTCCATGTCCACATAGGTGGCGTAGAAGGCCCGGGTCCGGTCGGTGATCAGGCCGGCGTTGAACAGCGTCTTGATTAGCACGCGGAAGATGTTGGTCTGGCTCTTCAGGCGCTCGCGACGGCTCTCGTCGTTCTGATAGGTGGCGCGCATCTCGGCGACCACCCGCTCCGGATCAAGGCCGAACTGGGTGTAGATCGCCGCCTGCTGAACGGGCGAGCCCATGTTGAACAGCAGCGACTGGAAGCAGTGGGCGGCCCAGTCCTCGACGATGTCGCGCTCTTCCTGCGTCATCTTCGGAATGGTGCGGTCGGCCCAGATCTTGCCGAACTTGTGGTGGAAGGCCTCGTCGGTCATCACCAGCTGGAAGAGCTTCCGGGCCAGGGGATCGCGATTGTACTGGAAGCCGGCGGCGAAGGCGCCCATGGCCAGGCCCTCCACCAGCATCTGCATGCCGATGATCTTCTTGTAGACCTCCGGCGCGCCGATGATGTCGACCAGCAGCTGTTGCAGCGTCGCACCGCAGGGCCGCGGCCGACCCCAGCGGGCCTTGATGTATTTGGCGAAGCCGGTGACGTGGCGGGCTTCCTCGCGCGTCTGATTGGCGGCGTATTCCTGCGCGCCCTGGTCCTTCAGCACGTGGCAGAGACTGGCCGACAGGTTCAGCGCGCCCTGCTCGCCATGCAGGATGGACGAGAAGTTCCAGAGCACCATCTCATTGATGAACTTGACCTTCTGGCCGGTCTTTTCGAGGTGGTCGAGGACATAGGGCACGCCCAGCGCCATGACCTGATCGTCGGGCAGCAGGGCCTCGTTCTCCATGTCCCAGGGCCCGGAGAAGTCGATGTACTTGGGATCGAGCGGATCCCAGAAGTGGTCGTGCGTCGCTGAGATGATCTTGTCGAAGGCGGTGGAGCGGGCGTTGTAGCGATCCAGCTCCAGCATGGATTCGAAATCGTCAGGGGCCACCGCGTCATACATGACGTCTTTGGTGATATTGCCGTCGGCCATTGGTTCCTCCCGGTACAGCAGGACGCCAGGAGACGACCTGAAACACCGTTTGGATAGGCCTGCTGATCAGCGATCACTGACGCCCGCTCAGCGACGGCCGAACATCAGCTCCAGGCCCTGGATCACGTCCTCCATCAGCTCATCCTGACGGTGGGGGTCGGCGGTGCGCAGAGAGGCTGCCCCATGGCCGCAGGCCCAGACGGCGCGAGCGATCTTGTTGATCTCCACGGCGTCCTCCCGGGCCGGCAGGGCGACGGCGACGGCGCCTTCCAGCACCGCAAAGCAGCGATCCCGGGCGGTCTCGACGGCGGGATAGGTCGCCACCGCCGGATCGAACATCAGGCCGAACAGGGCGGCCTCAGCCTTGGAGAAGGCGAAATAGGTCCGCGCCAGGGTGCGGATGCGCCCGCCCTGGGGCGCCGTGGCCATGGCGTCGCTTAGCTCAAGCTCCAGCTGATGGAATCCCAGGGCCGCCAGTTCGGCCAGCAGCTCGGCCTTGCCGGCGTAGTGATGGTAGACCGAGCCGGGGGCGATCCCGGTCCTGGACGCCAAGGCGCGCAGGTTGAGCTGCGCCAGCCCGCCCTGATCGAGGATGGCGCGGGCCTCCTCCAGGAGCTGGGCTCTGAGATTGCCCACATGATAACGGCGGCGGGCGGCGGCGTCGGACCAGGCCATGGGAGCGAAAATCGACCCTTTGGATAAAAACGTGCGGCCGATTGGGCCGTACTCAATCCGGGAAGTCCAGAGGGCGGGTGTGGGATGTCGGATGGAACCAGGCGTTTCCGGCTCCCGTTGAAAAGCCAAGGACATGAATGAGGGCCCCGATGACCCACACCGCAGACAACACCGCCTCGCACCCCGCCAGACCCCGCCAGGGCCGGCATTGGACCGCTCTTGAGAGCCTGGCCTTCGTGGCCGCCTCGTCGGCGCTGCTTTGGGTGGTGATCTTCCAGCTGGCGCGTATCGCCTGAACGCCTGGCCACAACTTTTGGCGCCCCGAGAAAAAATTAAGACGCCCCGTAAGCGACAGAGCTTGGCTTTCTAAAGGACCCAACTAAAGCTTAGCTGTGTATTTGCGCGGGGCGCGCCAAAACGAGCCCGCGGGGGGCCAAATGCTGCAGATGTCGCGCGCCGCGAGTGAACCTCCACCTAAGGTTTATTCGGAGAGCCGCGCCGAACTCAAGGCCCGCGACGACTCCCGGCGTTGGTCGGTAAGACGAACCGTGGCTTTCATTATCCTGGCGTCGCTCCTGCTCTGGGGCCTGGCCATAGGTCTAGTTTTAGGGCTGATTTTCCTGATCTGATCCTGCCTGTCTGGCCCGCGCAGCGGCGAAGTGGTGCAGCACCACGCCGCTGGTGGTGGCCACATTCAGCGAATCGAACCCCGGGGCCATGGGAATGCGTACCGTGCGGGCCGCCGCCAGCAGGGCGGGCGGCAGGCCCGGCCCCTCGGCCCCGAACACCACCGCGCTGCGGGCGCCGGGCGCAAATTCGGACAGGGGCTCCTCCCCCGACGGCGTCAGGGCGACCGGCTCCAGGTCCGCCGCCCGCAGCGCCTCGACCAGGTCCTCCCCCGCGCCCAGACGGGCGAACGGCATGATCAGCGCCGCCCCCACCGAGACCCGGATGGCCTTGCGATAGAGGGGGTCGCAGCAGGTGGAATCGATCAGCACCGCATCGGCGCCGAAGGCGGCGGCGTTGCGAAACAGGCCGCCCATATTGTCGTGGTTGCCCACCCCATGAACCGCCACCACCAGGGCCTGATCGCCCAGTCCGGCCAGGAGTTCGGCCGCGCTCGGCCGCGCGCGCAGCCGGCCCAGTCCCAGCAGGCCGCGGTGAATCGGAAAGCCGACAATGGCGTCCATCACGGCCTGGGACGCCACATAGACCGGGGCGGAGATGTCCCGCTCGCCGATCAGACCCTGCAGACGCCCCAGACGGTCCTCCGCGGCCAGCAGGGCCAGGGGCTCGCAGCGGGGCGAGGTCAGCAGGTGGCGCAGCACCACCTCGCCCTCGGCGATGAACCGCCCCTCACGGCCAATCAGGTCGCGCTCCCGCACCTGGGTGAAGCCCTCGATCCTGGGATCGGCCGGATCGTCGATCCGCACGAGCTGCGCCGTCAAACCCGCGCCCCCTTACCCGAGGTGAAATCGCGCCGTGAGCGAACGCTAAAAGTTGACGCAGGCGTCATCTTTGGGCTAGGCTGGTCGAAAATCTGGAGGACTCCCATGGCTGACGGTTCGGTGGACATCTTGAAGGACGCACGGGCCAAGGCCTATGCGACGGCCCTGGCCGATCTCAACCCGGCGCAGCCCGAGCTCTTCCAGTCCAACACCATGTGGCCGATCTTCGAGCGGCTGCGGAAGGAAGACCCGGTCCACTTCACCGCCGAGAGTGAATATGGCCCCTATTGGTCGATCACCAAGTACAACGACATCATGGCGGTGGACACCAACCACCAGGTCTTCTCCTCCGAGGGCGGCATCACCATCGCCACCCAGGACGGCGATGAGGGGCCCCTGCCCATGTTCATCGCCATGGACCCGCCCAAGCACGACGTGCAGCGCAAGACGGTCAGCCCGGCGGTTTCGCCGATGAATCTGGCGATCCTGGAGCCGCTGATCCGCGAGCGCGCGGCCAAGATCCTCGACAGCCTGCCCATCGGCGAGGAGTTCGACTGGGTCGACAAGGTGTCGATGGAACTGACGGCCATGACCCTGGCCACCCTGTTCGACATGCCGCAGGAAGACCGCCGCAAGCTGACCTACTGGTCCGACGTGGTCACCGCGGTGCCGGGCCATGGCCTGATCGACACCCTCGAACAGAAGATGCAGATCTTCATCGAGTACCACGCCTACTTCACCGAGCTGTGGAACCAGCGGGTGAACGCCGAGGAGCCGGGCGGCGACCTGATCTCCATGCTGGCTCATGGCCCGGAGACCCGGGACATGTCGCCCCGCGAGTATTTCGGCAACATCGTGCTGCTGACCGTCGGCGGCAACGACACCACCCGCAACACCATCACCGGCTCGGTCCTGGCGCTGAACCAGAACCCGGACCAGTACAAGAAGCTGCGCGAGAACCCCGACCTCATCCCTTCGATGGTGTCGGAAACCATCCGCTGGCAGACGCCGCTCGCCCATATGCGCCGCATCGCCACCCAGGATCATGAGATCGGCGGCAAGACCATCAAGAAGGGCGACAAGGTCGTCATGTGGTACGTCTCGGGCAACCGCGACGACGAGGTCATCCACGACCCCGACAGCTACATCATCGACCGTGAGCGTCCGCGTCAGCACATCTCCTTTGGCTTCGGCATCCACCGCTGCGTGGGCAACCGCCTGGCCGAGCTGCAGCTGAAGATCATCTGGGAAGAGATCCTGAAGCGCTTCCCCGACATCCAGGTGGTGTCCGAGCCCAAGCGCGTCTTCTCGACCTTCGTGAAGGGCTATGAGTCCATGAAGGTGATCATCCCCACCCGGCTCTGATCGGTCCTATCGATACGTGGGCGTCGCAAGGCCCCGTCGTCCTGACCGGACGGCGGGGCTTTTGCTTTGGCCGCGGCCCCGTCGGCGCTATGCGAGAGCCATGAAGCCCTGGATCCATCTCGACACCGCCCCGATGCCCGATGGCGGCGGCGACCTGCGCCTGATGCGGCGCGACACCGAATTCTCGATCATGGCCGGGTCGATCGAGCTGATGAACAGCCGGCTCAGCGGCTCGGAGGAGGCCCTGGCGACGCTCGCCTGGGCGCGGCTGGCCGACCGCCCGGCGCCGCATATCCTGATCGGCGGGCTGGGCATGGGCTTCACCCTGCGCGCGGCCCTGGCCGTCCTGCCGACGGACGCCCAGGTCACGGTGGCCGAGCTGGTCCCGGCCGTGGTCGCCTGGGCCCGCGGCCCCCTGGCCGAGGTCTTCAAGGGCTGCCTGGACGATCCCCGCGTCAGCGTCCATGAGGGCGATGTCGGCCGGCTGATCGCTGCGGCGCCGGCCGCCTGGGACGCCATCCTGCTGGATGTGGACAACGGCCCCGAAGGCCTGACCCGCAAGGCCAATGACAGCCTTTATGACCTGCCGGGCCTCGCCCGCGCCCAAACCGCCCTGCGCGTAGGCGGCGTCCTGGCCGTCTGGTCCTCAGCCCCGGACGAGGGATTCACCCGCCGGATGCGCCGCAGCGGCCTCGCCACCGAGGTCGTGCGCGTCCCCGCCCGCAAGGGCGGCCGCGGCGCCCGGCACGTGATCTGGTTGGGGGTGCGGGGTTAGGGGGAGAGTCGGGTGCGGGGTCATGGGCGAGGTTGGCGACCTCCCCTCTCCCCACGGCTCGCCTAAGCGAGGTTTGATCCAAAGCAAGCGGCAAGCATGGGTGTTGGTCCAAGCTCGGACTTTGGCGACGCTTGCGAGGATCCCAATGACCGAGACCACAGGCTTCAGTACGGGCTTTACAGCCTTCCTGTCGCAGGCCCCAGCCCATGCGGGCGCCTGGATTTCGGCGATCGAGGGATTGGACGGAGCGTGCGCGCTCGACCCGAAGACCAAGTCGCTGGCCTATGTCGCCGTATTGGCCGCCCTCGGTCTCGAAAGCGGCGTTCCGTTTCACGCAGCCGAGGCCAAGCGTGGGGGGGCGTCCCGTGAGGAGGTGATCAGCGCCATCCTGATCGGTCTGCCAGCTGGCGGCAACCGAGTGATCGGCTCGTTGCCGGCCGCCTTGGCCGTATTCGATCCGGTTGAGGGGCAGCCCTTGAGCGGTTGACGGCACGCGTCCGATATGAGGATGGCGCCTGGGCGCCGACGGCCGGCGACACGCCTCGGGCGCGTTCGCTTTCGAAGCGAACCGGGGCGACCCGGCGTCCATGCTTAACACGGCCCTTGCCCGGGCTCCCCTGGCGTTCGCACCAGTCCGGCAAGGGTTTGTTCGAAGACAAATCGGCCCGCGTCGCGGGCGTCGCTCTCGCTTGCGCCCTGGGCGCGGAGCATGGCTACGCCGTTCGACGACACCAGGAGCGCCTGCAGTCCGAAGTCGACATCGACGGTCAGGCGGCGCGCTTCGTGGAGGCGCTCGAGCCGCCCGCGGCACCAGGCCGTGGCCCGCTCCAGGAGAGTCTGATCGTCCTGGGTCCGCGACATCAGCAGGCTGAAAAGCTGCGGCTGGTCGCAGATGAAATCGAGATAGAGATCCCAGGACGCCACCAGATCCGCCGCCGCGTCGGCGGTCTCCGGTAGCCCGGCCCGGTGCGCGAAATAGCGCGCCACGCCTTCGGCCAGCAGCGCGTCGAGCAGGCCGTCCTTGTCGCCGAAGTGGTGGTAGAGGGTCGGCGCGGTCACCCCGGCCTCATCCAGCACCGCCCGCGTCGTGACGGCCGCCGGCCCGCCGCGCTCCAGCAGGGCCGCGGCCGCATCGAGCAGGCTCCGCTCCGTGGGCGAACGGTGTGGGAACATGGAATCCTCATGCGGCGCGCGACCCGTGGCGCACGCCCTGTCTTTCCATGCCGCGCCGGGCCGCTGCAACCCTATAGCGCTGATATGCCGCCGGACGCCCGGTCGTCGATTCCGTTCCTATAACGCCGCTATAGACATCGCTATAGCGTCGCTATATCACTTCGGAACGACATTGACCTTTGCGCAGACGTCGTCCCCGGGGCCGGCGCGCGCCCCGCGCCTATCCAGGGATCAAGCCATGAGCCACGACACCCAAGTTGCCCTGGTCACAGGCGCCAATCAGGGCATCGGCCTGCAGATCGCCAAGGATCTGGCGGGGCATGGCTTCACCGTCCTGGTGGGCGCGCGCAATTTCGAACGCGGCGAGGCGGCGGCCAGGGCCATCGGGCCGAGCGCTCACCCCGTCCAGCTCGACGTGACGGACCTGGCCTCGATCGCCGCCGCCGCGGCCCATGTCGATGGCGTCTTCGGCCGCCTCGACGTGCTGATTCAGAACGCCGCCATCATGACCACCGGGGCGCATCCCGGCTCGGTCGAGGACTACGCCAAGGCTACGCGCGCCAGCGTGGTGTCCCTCGATGAGATGCGGGCGGTCTGGGACACCAATGTGTTCGGCGTCCTCGCCGTCTACCAGGCCATGCTCCCGCTGCTGCGCCGGACGCCGGGCGCGCGCATCGTCAATGTGTCGAGCGGATCGGGGTCGCTGACCGTGTCCTCCGACCCCGCCCTGCCCTATCGCTCGCATTTCAGCCCCCTCTATGCGGCCTCCAAGACGGCGCTGAACGCCTTGACGGTGGCCATGGCGATCGAGCTCGAAGCCGAGGGCATCAAGGTCAACGCCGTTTCGCCCGGCTTCACCAAGACGGCGATGAACGCCTACGAGGGCACCGACACGGTCGAGGAAGGCGCCGCCGAAGCGGTGCGACTGGCGCTCCTCGGATCAGAGGCGCCGACCGGCGGCTTCACCCATGCGACGTTCGGCGCGATTCCCTGGTGATCTGACCTAAAGCCGCGTTTCCCGCAGACGTTTCCGGCGGACCCCGGCCTGGCCGGGGCGACGGCCGAACGCCCACGAGACCTTCCAACCGCTTCCGTCCGGAGAGCCATGATGACCCCGCCAGACCTCGCAGTGTTTCCGCAGACCTTTGTCGGCAAGGTCGCCCTGGTGACGGGCGGCGCCCGGGGGATCGGGGCCGCCATCGTCCGACGCCTCGCCCGGGGCGGGGCCGCCGTCGCCTTCACCTATTCGGCCTCGGAAGCCGCGGCCGCCGCGCTCGTGGCCGAGGTGGAGGCCGAGGGAGGCCGGGCGCTCGCCTTCCGCGCCGACGCGACCGACGCCGCCCGCCTTCGCGCCGCCGTCGATCAGGCCGCCGCCGCACTGGGGCGCCTGGACATCCTGGTCAACAATGCCGGCGTCGTGCGCTGGGGGCCGCTCGCCACCTTCTCCCTTGAAGACTTCGACCACACGGTTTCGGTCAATGTCCGCGCCGTCTTCGTCGCCACCCAGGCCGCCGTTCGCCACATGACCGAAGGGGGCCGCATCATCAATATCGGCAGCTGCAACGCCGATCGGACGCCCACACCGGGCGGCGGGGTCTATGCGATGAGCAAGTCGGCCCTGGTCGGGCTTGCCCGGGGTTTCGCCCGAGACCTGGGGCCGCTCGGGATCACCATCAACAATGTCCAGCCCGGCCCGACCGACACCGACATGAATCCGGCCGACGGCCCCAAGGCCGAAGCCCTGCACGGCGTCATGGCCATTCCGCGCCATGCCCATGCCGACGAGGTGGCCGCCATGGTGGCCTATCTGGCCGGTCCCGAGGCGGCCATGGTGACCGGGGCGAACCTGCTCATCGACGGCGGCTTTGCCGCCTGACCCTCCGCCCGGCGCCGCCGTCGAGGTCGGCGCCGCCGAAGCACATGATCCCATTCAGAAGCAGGGCAGACACCCGATGAAACAGGTCGTACTCATAACCGGCGGGACCTCGGGCATAGGGCTGGCCCTGGCCGAAGCCGCCCTGGCGCGCGGGGACGCGGTCGCGGTCTGCGGACGCTCGACCCCGGCGCTCGAGCGGTTTGCGGATCGGCATCCGGAGGCCTTGGCCGTCCGCTGCGATGTAACCATAGGCGCCGATAGAGCCGCCCTGCTGGAGGCGGTCACCGGCCGGTTCGGTCGTCTCGACATCCTCATCAACAATGCCGGGACCTTCGTCGAGCGGGACTTCGTCATGGATCCGGAGGCCACGCGCGACCTGGAAGAGG
>Ga0207884_1000902_pt1 | contig 13689 bp, 10 predicted proteins | sample MalvirmetaMSP144_FD_184236 | JGI IMG/M metagenome (GOLD analysis project Ga0207884, IMG submission 184236) | Marine viral communities from the Deep Pacific Ocean - MSP-144 (SPAdes) | ecosystem: Environmental > Aquatic > Marine > Oceanic | place: Pacific Ocean | collected 2011-07-08 | reverse complement strand
GAGATGGTCGCCGAGGTGCAGACCTATGTGCCCGGCTATCGCCTGAAACAGGCGGTGCAGTTCGAGCCCATCACCGACAATGCCCGCCTGCTAATCCCGGAGATGGACGAGGCCTTCGCCGGGCTGAAGGTCAGCGTCTTCCTCGAGGTGGAGGGCGCGGCCCACTACCTGCCGGCCTATGCGGGCAATCTGGACATCATGACCTCGGCGGCCCTGCGCACCGCCGAGCGCATCGTGGAACGCCGCGGCGCAGGAGTTTCCGCATGAGCGCCCCCGCCCGCAAGCTCTACATCCAGGACGTCACCCTGCGCGACGGCATGCACGCCATCCGCCATCAGTATGGCCTGGACCAGGTCCGGGCCATCGCTCGCGCCCTGGACGAGGCCCGCGTCGACGCCATCGAGGTCTCCCACGGGGATGGCCTCTCGGGCTCGTCCTTCAACTACGGCTTCGGCGCCTGCACCGACTGGGCCTGGATCGAGGCCGTCGGCGAAGTGCTGCAGCACGCCGTCCTGACCACCCTACTGCTGCCCGGCATCGGCACCGTGCATGACCTGAAGCGCGCCTATGAGCTGGGGGTCCGCTCGGTGCGCGTGGCCACCCACTGCACCGAGGCCGACGTCTCGCGCCAGCACATCGAGGCCGCCCGCAGCCTCGGCATGGACGTCTCCGGCTTCCTGATGATGAGCCATATGAGCCCGCCGGACGCCCTGGCGCAGCAGGCCCTGCTGATGGAGAGCTACGGCGCCCACTGCGTCTATGTCACCGATTCCGGCGGGGCCCTGACCATGGAGGGCGTGGCCGAGCGCCTACAGGCCTATGACGCCGTCCTGCGCCCGGAGACCGAGCGGGGCGTCCACGCCCACCACAACCTCTCGCTGGGCGTCGCCAACTCCATCGCCGCGGTCCAGAACGGGGCCATCCGGGTGGACGCCTCCCTGGCCGGCATGGGCGCCGGCGCCGGCAATGCGCCGCTGGAGGTCTTCATCGCCGCGGCCGATGTCTATGGCTGGGACCATGGCTGCGACCTCTTCAAGCTGATGGATGCAGCCGAGGACCTGGTCCGCCCCATCCAGGACCGCCCCGTCCGCGTGGACCGCGAGACCCTCAGCCTGGGCTATGCCGGGGTCTATTCCAGCTTCCTGCGCCACGCCGAAAAGGCCGCCGAGACCTATGGCCTCGACACCCGCGCCATCCTCATCGAACTCGGCCGCCGCCGCATGGTCGGCGGCCAGGAGGACATGATCGTCGACGTCGCCCTCGACATGGTCCGCGCCCGGGAGGCGTGAGGCTTGTCATGATGACGTCTACCGTTCGCCGGTAGACTGAAGCCATGCACAGCAGCGCACGCGATGTCATCGGCCTCTACCAACGCCACGCCGCCGCCTGGACGCGCAACCGCGGCGATCGGTTGACCGAAGGCGCCTGGCTAGACCAGTTTCTGGGGCTGCTGCCGGTGGGTCGCCGCGTCCTGGATCTCGGCTGCGGGTCCGGCAGCCCGATGGCGCGCCACCTGATCGCGCACGGCTGCGCGGTGACCGGCGTCGATGGGTCGGCGGCGCTGATCGCGGTCTGCGAGGCCGCCTTCCCCGAACACACCTGGCATGTGGGCGACATGCGCCTCACCGATCTGGCCGAGCGGTTCGACGGCGTGCTCGCCTGGGACAGCCTGTTCCACCTGGATCATGACGATCAGCGGCGCATGTTCGATGTGTTCAGGCGCCACTGTGCGCCGCGCGCCGCCCTGATGTTCACCAGCGGCCCGGCCCATGGGGAGGCGATCGGCGCTTTCGAGGGCGAGCCCCTCTATCACGCCAGCCTCGCGCCGGCGGAATACCGGTCCCTGCTGGCGCAGCACGGGTTCGAGGTGGTCCGGTTCACGCCGGAAGACCCGGACTGCGGCGGGCGCTCGGTCTGGCTCGCCAGGCTGCTTTGACAGCATTCGCCCCTAAACCCGCGGCGGGTCGACTTCAAAGTGGGCCAGGAGGGCGTCGATGAAGGCTTCCACGGCGGCCTCGGCGGCGTCGGGGTCGCGCTGCTCGAGGGCCTGCAGGATGCGGCCGTCACAGAGCAGGGTCAGCTCGCGGTTGGCGGCGGTCTCGTGCAGGCGCCCACGCATGGTCTGGAAAACGTCGTCCACCATGGCCGCGCAACGCCGCAGCAGCGCGTTGCGGCAGGCCTCGCGCAGGGCGCTGCGGAACTCGCTGTTGCGCTCGACAAACACCCGGGCGCGGCCAGCCTCGTGGGCGGCCCGCTGACGCTCCAGGGTCTTGCGCAGGGCGCCGATCTCGGCCTCGGTGGCCTCCAGGGCGGCATGGCGGGCGATGCGGGCGTCCAGCAGCCGGCGGACCTCCAGCCGGTCGACCACATCCTTCTGGGTGTCGACGGGCACGAGGTAGCCGCGCTCCTGCGGGGTCAGCAGGCCTTCCCGGGCCAGTTGCAGCAGAACCTCGCGCACCGGAGTGCGGGAGACGCCATAGGCCTTGGCTAGCTGCAGCTCCACCAGCCGCGCGCCGGGCTCCAGAAGGCCCGACTGCAGCTCTTCGCGCATGCGCCGATAGACCTGGTCGCGCAGGCGCTCGGTCGGGGCGACGGCTCGCGAACTTCCCGGCAAGGCGCTGGATTCCCTCAAGTGACGCAAGATCAGTCCATCCCTCGACTAGGCCATAGACGCGCCCGCCGCAACGGCGCCCCCGCCGCGGGCGCCTGACAAGGAATACGGGATACTGTATACAATATGCCTTGAAGCCGAGGCGCCGGTCCATTCAGATGGCGCAGCGCTCGCGCACCTTGTTTCGATCAATGGGATTTCAATGTCGTACAGGACCCTCCAGGCCCAGCCGCTTACACCCACCATCGGCGCCGAGCTTTCCGGCGTCGACCTGACTAAGCCCCTGAGCGACGAACAGGTCGCCGAGATCCGTCAGGCCCTCCACGATCACGGCGTGATCTTCTTCCGGGACCAGCCTCTGGATCCTGAGTCGCTGAAGCGGGTCGGCCAGTATTTCGGCGAGCTGCAGATCCACGCCCTGAAGGGCCTGCCCGACCATCCGGAGGTGCGCAAGCTTCACGCCGACGCCACCTCCAAGCATGTGGCCGGCGAGGAGTGGCACACCGACATGTCCTGCCTGCCGGTCCCGCCCATGGGCAGCGTGCTCTATCTGCACACCCTGCCCCCCATGGGCGGCGATACGGCGTTTTCCAGCATGTATGCGGCCTATGACGCCCTGTCGGCGCCGATGAAGGCCTATCTGGAAAAGCTGACCGCCACACATGACGGCAAGCTGGCCTTCGGTCGCTTCGACCCCGACGGCAAGTACCCGGTCGCCGTCCATCCGGTGATCCGCACCCACCCGGCCACGGGGCGCAAGCTGTTGTTCGTCAACCGCGGCTTCACCAGCCATATCAACGACGTGCCGCAGGACGAGAGCGAGGCCATCCTGCAGTACCTCTTCAAGCATGCGGAGAACGCCTACTTCCAGGTGCGCTTCCGCTGGACGCCCCATGCGGTGGCCTTCTGGGACAATCGCTGCACCCAGCACCTGGCGATCTGGGACTATTTCCCGCACGAGCGCTCCGGCTTCCGGGTGCAGATCGAGGGCGATAGGGCCGACTACGCCGCGGCCTGACCGCCGCCGTCACGACTGGAACGACAAAGGGCCCGCGCCAGGGGATGGCGCGGGCCCTTCCTTTTCCGCTGCGACGACCGGGGAGAGCCGCGCAAGGAAAGCTCAAGGTCACCGGACTCTAGGTCACCGAGACGGGGCCGCCGCGGCGGCGCTCCTGATAGGGGCGTAGGGTCAGGACGAGGCTGGACGCCACCAGGCAGAGCCCCGCGCCGACGGCCAGCATGGCCTGGTAGGAGCCGGTCAGGTCGAAGACGAAGCCGAAGGCGACGGGGCCAAGCCCCATGGCGATCATCACCGCCCCGAACAGCACCCCGAAGATCTGAGCGAAGCACTTCAGGCCGAAATAGCGGCTGGCCAGATAGGCCAGCATGTCCACCTCGGCCCCCAGGCTGCCCCCCAGCAGGAGAGCCGGGAAGATCATCGCCCAGGCCGGCAGCGGCGCCCACAGCAGGGCCAGGCCCGCGGCCGAGAGGCTGAAGAACACCAGGCCGATATGGCGGGCGTCGAACTTGTCCAGCAGAAAGCCGATCAGGATCCGGCCCCCGAAGGTGGCCAGGCCGAAGATCGAGGCGACCCCGGCGGCCGCCTCCGGGCTCATGCCTCGGTCGCCGAGCAGGGGCGCCATGTGCGGGATCAGGCCATAGAGGACGAAGGCCAGGACCACGAAGATGGCGATCAGCATCCAGAAGTCGCGCTTGGCCATGGCCTGTTTCAGGCTGTCGCCGATGGCGGCGGCGGGAGACGCCTCTCCCTGCCCGGCCGGCGCCCCCGGCTGCTCTCGCAGCAGAAGGACCACCATGGGCAGGGCGACGCACAGCAGGATCAGGCCGAGGGCCACATAGCCGCCCTGCCAGCCGAACTGCGAGATGGCGCCCTGGCCCACCAGGGGCACATAGGCGAAGCCGAGCCCCGTGCCGCTGCCGGCGATGCCGATGGCCAGGCCGCGGGACTTGTCGAACCAGGTGGCCAGGACCCGCATATAGGCCACGCTGTTGGAGCCGGCCGCCACCGTGCCCATGGCCACGTAGATCGCCATGAAGTGCCAGAGCTGGCTGACCTGGGTCAGGGCCAGCATGCAGGCGGCCAGGATCGCTAGGGACGGGATCAGCACACGCCGCGCGCCGAACCGGTCCACCAGGCGTCCCACCACCGGCATGGAGATCGCCGAGCACAGCATCATCAGCGAGGCCGCCGCGCTCATCTCCGCCCGGCCCCAGCCGAACTGCTGCTCGAAGGTTCCGATGAACAGGCCGAGCGAGGCGATGCCGAAGGCCGCCGGTCCTGCCGAAATCCCCACCAGGGAGACCGCGACGATCAGCCAGCCGCGAATGGTCGGCCGCGCGGCCCCGGGCTCGCCGGTTTCGGCGATGGAGACCGCGGTCACGGATTCACCATCGGAACGTACAGGTTCTCGCCGCCGACCTTGTAGACCACCCCGCCCTTCATCACGAACTGGACCCGCTCCAGCTCGGTGATGTCGGCCAGGGGATCGCCGGCGACGGCCACGATGTCGGCATAGCGGCCGGCCTGCACAGCGCCGATCTCGCTGGAGCCGATCAGGTCGGCGGCGTTGGCCGTGGCGGCCAGGATCACCTCGGCCGGCGTCATGCCGGCCTCGACCATCAAGGCGGCCTCCTGCAGGTTCTCGCCCAGGCCCGTGTCGCTGCCGAAGGCGATCTTCACCCCGGCGTCGTGGGCGCGGGTCAGCTTGGTCAGGCTCGGCCCCATGGCCAGCACCTTGGCCACGGTCGAGGGGTTGAGGGCCTCCGGCGACCGCTGCGCCAGTTCATAGAGCCGCTGGGTGGTCAGCAGGGTCGGCACGAAATAGGTCCCATTGGCCTTCATCAGTCGCCAGCTCTCATCGTCGGCATAGGTGCCGTGCTCGATGGAGGACGCGCCCAGGCGCACGGCGATGTCGATGGCGTCCTTGCCGTGACCATGGGCGGCGACCTTCATGCCCATGGCTTGGGCGGTTTCGATGGCGGCCTTGATCTCGGCCTCGGTCATCAGCTGGGCCTTGGGATCATCCCCCTGGCTGACCACGCCGCCGCTGGGCATGATCTTGATGATGTCGACGCCGAGCTTGTGCTGGGTGCGCGCCAGGCGGGTGACAGCGTCCGGCCCATCGGCGAGCCCTGCCCCCCAGTCGCGGCGGGACATGTCCTCGGCATAGCCGTGGCTCCAGTCGGTGTGGCCGCCAGTCGGCCCGATGGCCTCGCCGGCCACCCACATGCGCGGGCCAGCCACTTCGCCCAGTTCGATCGCCTTCTTCAGGGCGATGTCGGTCCCATAGTTGCCGCCCAGGTCGCGGACGGTGGTGACCCCTGAGCGCAGGATCGCCTCGGCGTTGACCGTGGCGGCCAGGGCCATGTCCAGCGGGGAGTAGGTGACGCTCTTGGCGATGCCATTGCCCGTCCGGCGCAGGGAGGTCACATGGGTATGGCCGTCGATCAGGCCCGGCAGGACGGTGGCGGTCGACAGGTCGATCACCTCGGCGCCGGGGGGCGAGACAAACCCAGGCTCCACCGCCGTAATCCGGTCATCTCGGATGAGGATGGTGACCTGGCTCTGCGGCCTGGCCGAGAGACCGTCGATCAGCCGACCGGCGTGGATGGCGGTGGTCTTCGGCGCCGGGGCAGGTCCAGGCGTCTGGGCAAGACCAGGGCCGGCGCCAAAGCCTAGGGCGCAGGCCAGGACCACCCCGCCGGCCAGGGTTCTGAACAAGCTCGCCATACAAACGCCCTCCACAAGATTTCCGTATGATTGTCATACATCAATGCGGAGGTGGACGAGCCCGTTTGCGCCCGCGCGGCGCGCCCGGCGCCAGGCGCCCTGGCTGATGGCGATCGAGGCGCCCGGCGCCCCTTTCCTGGGCGCCGCTCTGTGGTCAAGCCTGGACCCCACATTTGCGAATGGTTCTTATACGCACGGAGATCTTCGCGGCCTGACCCGGCAGAGGTTTGTCGAACGCAGTTATTCACCCTCTTGAGAGTGAATATTGACTCCCCGATCTGATCATGTCCCCATCCGCCCGAACGTCGGCGCTCATGACCGACGTCGAGGGAGGACATCAAATGAGGGCGTATCTTCTCGCCTCAGCGTGCGCGGTCGCGTGCGCGGGGGCTTCGACGACGGCCGTGGCGCAGACGGCCGCGCGCACCCAGGGCGAAGCAGCGGTGGTCGAGGAGGTCATCGTCACCGCCACCCGCCGCGAAGAGCGGCTGCAGGACGTACCGCTAAGCATCACGACCCTGTCCCAGGAAGAGCTCAACCGGAAGGGCATCGTCGGCTATGAGGGCCTGGCCTATGAGACGCCGGGCGTGGTGCTGAACCGGGCCAGCGCCAACTTCAACAATTTCACCGCCCGCGGCATTTCCACCAACGGCTACAACGCCAACCTGCAGAGCACGGTGGCGATCTATATCGACGAGCTGCCGATTTCGTCGAACGGCAATTCGACCATCCTCGATCCCACCCTGTTCGATGTGGAGCGGATCGAGTTCCTGCGGGGCCCGCAAGGCACCCTGTTCGGCTCGGGCTCCCTGGCTGGCGCCCTGCGCATCCTGACCAAGAAGCCGAACCCCGCCACCTTCGAGGCCGAGGCTCTGGTCGATGTGGGCATGACCGACGGCGACGCCCTGCGCCAGCGCTACAACGCCATGGTCAACATCCCCCTGCAGGAGGACAGGCTGGCCCTGCGCATCGTCGGCTTCCTGCGCGACGAAGAGGGCTATATCGACAATGTCGGCACAGGGATCGAGGGCTCCAACGCCCTCGAAGCCTGGGGCGGTCGCGCAAGCCTGCTGTGGGAACCGACCGACCGGCTTTCCGTGCGCCTCACCGCCTCCCACGAGGACAGCGAGCCCAAGGACTCCTCGCTGACCAGCCCGGCCCTGGGGGTCGACAAGCGCATCTCCGACCGCCCGGACCTGTTCACCGGCGAGATGACCAATCAGAACGTGACGGTCGAATACCAGTTCGAGGGCGCGCGCCTGACCAGCTCGTCCACCTGGTCGGAATTCAACCAGACCTTCTATGTCGACCTGGCCGGCACCTTCGCCCAGGCCATCGCCTTCGCCCTAGACGCCGACGCCTATGACGACACCTTCGTCCAGGAGGCGCGGCTGGTCTCCGATCCCGGCGGCCGGTTCGACTGGTCGGTGGGCGGCTTCTATTTCGAACGTCGTAGGGACGTGGATTTCGGCTATCGCTCGCGGCCGGACTTCCTGACGGCGCGCGGCATCACCGGCCTGCCCGATGAGTACTATCAGCGCCTCTACAACCACTCGATCGCCCACGAGAAGGCGGTCTTCGGCGAGCTGACCTATCGCTTCACCGACGACCTGTGGGTCACCGGGGGCCTGCGATACGGTTCGATCGACGCTCAGGCCTTCACCGAGGAAGGCGGCTATAACAGCAACTATCTGGCCAACGCCCTGGCCGGAAGGTCTGGCCCGCTGACGGTGACGCCGATCGCGGCGGCCGAGGGCGTCAAGGCCAAGGAAAAGGGACCTTCCTACCGGCTCAGCCTCTCCTGGCGGCCGCAATCCAACATGACGGTCTATGGGGCCGTGGCCACCGGCTTCCGCGCGCCGGTGGTCAACGCCTTCGCCGGCCGGGTGAGCCTGCTCGACCCCACGGACCTGGTCATCCCGCCGGGCGCCGATTCCGACAACCTGATCAACTACGAGGTGGGGCTGAAGGGCCGCTGGCTGGACAGCCGGCTTAGCGCCAATCTGGCCCTCTACCGGATCGACTGGAACGACATTCAGGTCCAGGCCAACCGGGTCTCGGACTCCGTCCAGTTCGCCACCAATATCGGCGGCGCCATCAGCCAGGGGCTGGAGTTCGAGCTGCTGGCCGTGCCCCACCCCAGCTGGACCGTCGCCCTCAACGGCTCGATCAACGATTCCGAGGTCGATGACCTGTCGCCCCAGGAAGCCGCCATCTCCGGCGCCGAGGAAGGCGTCCGGCTTTCGGGACCAAGGTTCCAGGGCTCCCTGGTCACCAGCTATCGGTTCCCCGTCGGGGCGACCGGACAGGGCAATGCTTCGTTCTCGATCCAGCGGGTGGGGTCCTTCCCCAACACCTTCCCCAACACGCCCGGGCGGCCAACCGTCCCCACCCCGACCTTCGACCACACCGACGCCTATACGGTGGTGAACGCCAATGTGGCCGCCGCCTTCGACCACGTCACCGTCGGCGCCTATGTGGAGAACCTGTTCGACGACCGTTCGGTGACCTATGTGCACCCCGAGGCCTTTACGGCCAGCCGCTACGCCCGGGTCCGCCCGCGCACGATCGGCGTCCGCATCGGGTACGTCTACTGATGTCGGTCCAGGCGCATTCCCCCACCGCCGCCGTCACCGCCCGCCCAGGCCCCACGGCCTGGGCGGTGCTGGCGACCCTGTGTTTCATCTATGTCCTGAACTTCCTGGACCGGCAGCTGCTGTCGATCCTGGCCAAGCCGATCCAGGACGAGCTTGGCGTCACCGACGGCCAGCTTGGCCTGATCAGCGGTCTCTATTTCGCGCTCTTCTACTGCATTCTCGCCCTGCCGGTGGGCTGGCTGGCCGACCGGACCAACCGGGTGAAGGTGCTGGCCTTCTCCTGCGGCCTCTGGAGCGCCGCCACCGCGGCCTGCGGCCTGGCGGGCAGCTATCCGCAACTGGCCGCGGCGCGGATGGCCGTGGGCGTCGGCGAGGCCGGCGGCGTGCCGCCGTCCTACGCCATCATCTCCGACTACTTCCCGTCCGGCCGGCGGGGCACGGCGCTCAGCCTGTTCAACCTGGGGCCGCCCATCGGCCAGGCGATCGGCATCGCGTTTGGCGCTTCCATCGCCGCGGCCTATTCCTGGCGTCTGGCCTTTCTGTGCGTGGGCGCCGTGGGCGTGGTCACCGCGATCGGCGTCTGGATCTTCGTGCGCGAGCCGCGACGCGGGGGTCTCGACACCCCCGCGCCAGCCCCGGCCGAGGTTCTGGATGCGACCACTGCAGCGGCCCCGCAGTCCGGCTTCTGGTCGACCTGCCGGCTGTTCTTCAGCCATCCGGTCCTGCTGCGCACGGCGCTCGCCTGCGCGGCCACCCAGTTCGTGACCTACGCCGTGCTCAACTTCACCACCCTCTTCCTCATGCGCGAAAAGGGGATGTCCCTGGAACAGGTCGCCCTCTGGTACGCCCTGCTGATCGGCGTCGGGGTCAGCGCCGGCATGTTCGTCTCCGGCCGACTGATTGATCGCTACGCGCCGCGATGGAAGGCGGCCTACGCCTATATTCCCGCCGCCGGCCTGGCCCTGGCCGCGCCGCTGTTCGTCGGCTTCGTCTGGGCGCCCAGCTGGCCCCTGGCCCTGGCCTTCCTCGCCCTGCCCACAGCCCTCAACTACTTCTACCTCTCGCCGGCCGTCACCCTGGTGCAGGAAGAGGTTCGCCCCGACCAGAGGACCTTGTCAGGGGCGCTTCTGCTGCTGGTCATGAACCTCATCGGACTGGGGCTCGGGCCGACCTATCTGGGGTTCATGAGCGACTGGCTGCGCCCGGCCCATCCGGACAACTCGCTGCAACTGGCCTTCTACAGCCTGGTCCCGTTCTACGGCGTGGCGATCCTGGCCTTCCTGTGGCTGGCCCGGGCGATCCGGCGCGAAGGTGCGGAGGCTCAGGCGTGAAGCGCAGCATGATCGCCCTGCTGGCGGCTTCGGTTCTGTCCCTGCCCGCCCCGGCGCGGGCCCAAGGCCCGGTCATCCAGACCGCCTCCGGGCCGGTTCGCGGCGAGGTCCAGGATGGCGTCGCGATCTTCAGGGGCCTGCCCTACGCCGCCCCGCCGGTGGGGCCTCGCCGCTGGCGCCCGCCGGCCCCGGCCGCGAACTGGACCGATGTGCGCGAGGCCGCGAAGTTCGGCGCCGCCTGCCCCCAGCCCCCGTCCCGGCCTGGCAGCATCTATGCGGCCCAGCACCGGGCCGTCAGCGAGGACTGCCTCTATCTGAACGTCTGGACCCCCGCTGAGTCCCGTGAGGCGCCGGTCTTCGTCTGGATCCACGGCGGCTCCCTGACCACGGGCGCCGGCAGTGAGCCGATGTATGACGGGGCCAGGCTCGCCGCTCAGGGCCTGGTGGTGGTCACGATCAACTACCGGCTGGGCGTGCTGGGCTATCTGGCCCATCCGGAACTCAGCGCCGAATCCCCCGACGGCGTCTCCGGCAATTACGGCCTGCTTGACCAGATCGCCGCCCTGAGGTGGGTGCAGGACAATATCGCCGTCTTCGGGGGCGACCCCGCCAATGTCACGGTGGCCGGGGAATCCGCAGGCGCGCTGAGCGTCATGTATCTCATGGCCTCGCCGGCGGCCCGCAGCTTGTTCCACAAGGCGGTGGCCCAGAGCGCCTACATGATCTCGACGCCCGAGCTGAAGGCCAACCGGCACGGGGCGCCCTCGGCGGAATCGGCGGGCGTGGAGCTTGGCCGTCGGCTGGAGGCCCGCAGCCTGGCCCGCCTCCGCGCCATGCACGCCCAGACCCTGACGGTCGCGGCCGCCACGGGCGGCTTCCAACCCTGGGGGGCGGTCGATGGCAAGGTCCTGCCGCGTCAGCTGGTGGAGGTCTTTGATCGCGGTGAGCAGGCGCCGGTTCCCATCCTGGCCGGCTTCAATGAGGGGGAGATCCGCTCGCTCCGCTTCCTGGCGCCGCCGCCGCCCGAAAGCCCGGAGGCCTATGAAGCGCTCATCGGCGCGCGCTACGGCGACCTGGCCGATGACTTCCTCAGCCTCTATCCGAGCAGCGACCTGGCCGGCAGCGTGCTGGCCGCGCCGCGGGATGCGCTGTACGGCTGGACCGCCGAGCGTCTGGCGCGCAGCCAGACCGCACAGGGCCAGCCTGCCTATCTCTACCTGTTCGACCACGGCTATCTGGCCGCCGACCAGCTGGATCTGCACGCCTTTCATGCCGCCGAAATCCCCTATGTGTTCGGGACCCAGGGCCGCACGCCGCCCAAATGGCCAGCCCCGCCCGACACCCCGGCCGAACGGGCCCTATCTGAGGCCATGATGGGCTATTGGGCGAGTTTCGCGCGCAGCGGGACGCCGATGGCCGAGGGCGCGCCGGCCTGGCGGCCCTATGCCGAGGACCAGGCCTACATGGCCTTCGCCGAAGCCCCCCAGTCGGGCCGCGACCTCATGCCCGGCATGTTCGAGCTGAATGAAGCCGTCGTCTGCCGGCGACGGAAGGACGGGACCATGGCCTGGAACTGGAATGTCGGCGTCGTGGCGCCGCCGCTCCCGGCCGGAGGGCCGCCATGCCCGTAGCCGACGGGGAGATGCAGGCCTATTCGCTCACCCTCGACAAGTTTCTGGACCATGCGGCCAAGTGGACTCCGCAGGCCGAGGTGGTCAGCGCCCAGCCGGACGGGACGCTCGCCCGCATCGGATATGCCGGGCTGCGCGACCGCGCCCGCAGGGTTTCCCAGGTGCTCCATGACCGGGGCGTGAGGGCCGGCGACCGGGTGGCGACCCTGGCCTGGAACAGTCAGGCGCACCTGGAGGCCTGGTACGGGATCATGGCCATGGGCGCGGTGTGCCACACGCTCAATCCCCGCCTGACGCCTGACCAGCTTGCCGCGATGATCACGCGGTCTGAGGCGCGCCTCCTCATCGCCAGCAACGACCTGGCCAACCTCGCAGGCCGGCTGGTCGAGGCGGCGGCCTCGGACATCGACCTGCTTCTGATCGATCCCGACGCGACGGCCGACACCACCGCCCCAGCCCGCCTGGCGCGGCTGATCGAGGCGGCGGAACCGCAGGTCGCCTGGGGCCAGTTCGATGAGACGGCGCCCTGCGGACTCTGTTTCACCTCCGGCACGACGGGCGCGCCCAAGGGCGTCACCTACACCCACCGTTCGAGCTATCTGCACACCCTGCGTCTGCTGCAGGCCGACGTCCTGGGCCTCTCGGCCCGTGACCGGGTGCTGGTGGCGGTTCCGATGTTCCATGCCAACGCCTGGGGACTGCCCTTCGCCATTCCGGCAGCAGGCGCCAGGATGGTGCTGCCGGGCCGACGGCTTGAGGGCGCGGCCCTGGCGCAGCTGATCGCGGGCGAGGGCGTCACCATCGGGGTCGGGGTCGCCACCGTCTGGCTAGGCCTGCTGGAGCACATCGAGGCGACCGGCGGCCAGACGCCGTCCCTGGAGCGCCTGGTGGTCGGCGGAGCGCCCCTGGCGCCGGCGCTGATGGCCCGGCTGGAAGGGCGGCTCGGCGTCACCGTCCAGACCAGTTGGGGCATGACGGAGCTTTCGCCGTCGGGCGTCTTCGCCCAGCCGAACGATCCCCACCGCTCCGCCGCCCGCTCCGGCCGACCGGCCATCGGGGTGGACCTATTGCTGACCGACGCCGAGGGCCGTCCCCTCCCCGACCAACGGGGGGCGGAGGGTCACCTGAAGGTCAAGGGGCCCGCCGTGGTGCGGCGCTATTTCGGCGAGACCGCCCCGGCCACAGACGATGAGGGGTGGTTTCCCACAGGCGATCTGGCCCGCATCGAGGCCAGCGGCGAGCTGGTCATCACGGGCCGGGCGAAGGATCTGATCAAGTCCGGCGGCGAATGGATCAATCCCGCCGAGATCGAGGCTGTGGTCAACGAGGTGCCCGGGGTCTCCCTGGCCGCCGTGATCGGGCGTCAGGACGCCAAATGGGGAGAGCGCCCCATATTGGTGGTGCAGACCCGCAGCGAGGGGGTCAGCGATGAGGCTCTGCTGTCGCCTCTGCACAGCCGGGTGGCGTCCTGGTGGATTCCCGACGCCATCATCCGACTGGAACAGATGCCGCTGGCCGCTACTGGTAAGATCGACAAGTCCCGACTGAGAGCTGAGTATGGCCGCGAGTGATCCCCTCCCCAAGAGCGCCCCGAAGGCCTCGCCCAAGAGCAGGGCGGCGCGCCCTGTGCGCGCGGCGGCGCGCCCGACCAAGGAGCAGCAGCGCGCAGACAAGATGGAGCAGATCCTCGATGCGGCCGAGCGGCTGTTTTCCCGCCATGGCCTGCATGGGGTGACGCTGAAGGACGTCGCCAAGGAGGTCGGCGCCC
>Ga0207884_1000901_pt1 | contig 13694 bp, 12 predicted proteins | sample MalvirmetaMSP144_FD_184236 | JGI IMG/M metagenome (GOLD analysis project Ga0207884, IMG submission 184236) | Marine viral communities from the Deep Pacific Ocean - MSP-144 (SPAdes) | ecosystem: Environmental > Aquatic > Marine > Oceanic | place: Pacific Ocean | collected 2011-07-08 | reverse complement strand
TCGATCCCGAAGAACGATTGCATTTTTGTCTGAATGATGAAGAAATTGAATCATTGGCCCGCATGGCGATGATTATTGAAAAGCATTACCAAAGACCAATGGATATCGAATGGGCAAAAGATGGTAATGATGGCCAGATTTACATTGTTCAGGCTCGCCCGGAAACGGTTGAAAGCCGCAGTGTAAATGTTACTGAGCAATTCATTTTAAAAGACAAAGGTGAATTGTTGGCCCGTGGTCGCGCCATCGGTAGAAAAATTGGTAGTGGCCGGGTTCGGATTCTGAACAGCCTCGATCAAATGGATCAATTTGAAGCGGGTGATGTGTTATTAACGGATATGACGGATCCTGATTGGGAACCGATCATGAAAAAAGCGGCGGCGATTATTACCAATCGTGGTGGTCGCACCTGTCATGCCGCTATTATCGCACGTGAATTAGGTATCCCGGCTGTAGTGGGCTGTGGCGATGCTACTGAAAAAGTCGCTGAAGGCATTTCGGCAACAGTTTCCTGTGCCGAAGGTGATGAAGGTTATATTTATCAGGGACTGCTTGAGTTTGAACATCGCGTTCAGTCTTTGGACCAAATGCCTGAATTACCAGTCAAAATTATGATGAATGTGGGTAACCCTGACCGTGCATTCAGCTTTTCTCAACTCCCTAATGACGGTGTTGGTCTGGCCCGGCTTGAATTTATTATCAATAACATGATCGGTATTCATCCGAAAGCATTGATGGCCGCCGATAAAATGGATGCGGAAGTACAACAGGTTATCCGCGAAAAAACCACTGCTTATGGCGACCCGGTTGAGTTTTATATCAGCCGTATTACTGAAGGTGTATCGACCATTGCTGCGGCTTTTTATCCGGCCAAAGTGATTGTGCGTATGTCTGATTTTAAATCGAATGAATACGGCAACCTCGTTGGTGGCGCTGAATTTGAACCACATGAAGAAAACCCGATGATTGGTTTCCGAGGTGCAGCACGCTACAGCTCTCCGGAATTTGAAGCCTGCTTTGAATTGGAATGTGAAGCTATCAAGCGTGTCCGTGATGTCATGGGGTTAACCAACGTTGAAGTCATGATTCCTTTTGTACGTACGTTGAGTGAAGCTGAAGCCGTTATCAATATTCTGAGAAAGAATGGTCTGGAACGGGGTAAAAATGGCCTGCGTTTGATCATGATGTGTGAATTACCTTCCAATGCAGTACTGGCAGATCAGTTTCTGGAATTCTTTGATGGCTTTTCAATTGGATCTAACGATATGACTCAGCTGACATTGGGTCTGGACCGGGATTCTGCACAAATTGCCGCAGCATTTGATGAACGTGATCCAGCGGTATTGGCGATGCTGGAGATGGCAATTAATGCCTGTCATAAAGCAGATAAATACGTCGGTATCTGTGGACAGGGTCCATCGGATCATCCTGATTTGGCAGCATGGCTGCTTGAGCGTGGAATCAGTAGTATTTCATTAAATCCGGATACGGTTGTCAGTACCTGGCAGGCATTAGCTAAATAGTAATATTGATTACATTTATGCCAAATAAAATGAGCCCTCCGGGGCTCATTTTATTTCTGTTGATAATTTATTTGGTAGTATCTTTAATTCAACCAAGTACTAGATTCACCGTCGCCTGGTTATGAACCACCCCGTTGATAAGTATTTCAATGGTGTGTTGGCCACCATAGTATTGCCGGGTAGTCAGTTGTAAAAATCCGTGTGACTTCTTTAGATAGATACTCTCGCTCGCCGGTAAAGTGATGTTTTTCCATTTATAAACTTTGGCGGTAGTCTTTTCGTTGCTTTTGACATGCCAGACACGATAATCCACAACCAATTGTTGAGCCTGACTGGTTTTAGAATGGATCGACAACAACATTTCCAATTTTTGACCCAATGCCACATTTTGCTCAGTTAAATCAAAGTCAACCTTAACCGCTGGTTTGTCACTATAGCCTAGTAATGGGAATACAGCTGGCTCACCTGCCTTAATCAGACTTCGAAGCCCGTGACGGATAATCCAGCGGCGTTGTGGTGTGGAGTTTTTCTGCCATTCACGACATATATCTATCACACGCTGAGGATGGTCTTTACTAATGTCATTTAAATTATTAGCAACCGATTTTTGCACATATTTACTTTTGTCATCTCTGAGCTGACTCAGTATTTCAAATACCGGCTGCGGGTCTTGTTTTAATGCCTTTAAATGCCCTCCCCAAGGTAATCTTGGCCGCATCCCTTCTGAAGCAAGCCGCCGGACATGCTCATTCTCATCATCACACCATCGCAATAATTCTTTGAAGGTCAGCTCAAAATGCTGTTCTATGTAGGGTCTGATAGCAAATTCTGCAGTAAACAATGGTGTGAGATGCTTTAACACATCCAGTGCGATTGTCGGCTGTTGTACCCCTTGCTTTCCGGCATAGTCAATTAATGGCCAGGCCATAAAACTATGCCAACCTTTACCGGGCTCCTGATTGGGCCAGTACGCGGCAACCTGCTTCAACCATTTGGCATTCACAGAGAAATCCTCAACCAGGAGTGCTGCCAAAACGTTACTAAGATGGTTGACACGGGTTTTAAGTGGCATGGCTTCCAACTGAAACATTGCCATAGCCCTGAACTTATCGTCAGGAAAATCCGGTTGATACCGTTTGATTAATCCAGCTAACGCATCGATAGAATTGGCATTTATATGATCTTTTAATAAAGCTGGGGGCGATTCAGCTAACGGATCAGACTTTGCCATTTCAACTCACTCTCTTTTTTCAGACATAAAAAAACCGTGGCTCGAAAGCCACGGTTTTTATTTTACGGTATTACGAGAGAATTAAGCTTGTTGAGCTTTTGCTCTTCTGCGCATTGCCATAAAGCCCATCAGACCTGAACCGAATAACCATACTGCTGCTGGTAAAGGTACTTCTGAAGGCATTGATGTAAATTGGCCCAATAATTTTACTGTTGCATCTTTGCCTTCTTTCAGAAAAATCTCATCAATTAATTTGATACCATATTTGGTGTGAATACCAAAACCGGTTAACTCAAAATAGTAATCAGTACCTGCATAGCTATAAAATTTTGTTGGCACTGAGCTCAAAAAAGTCGTTGTATCACCTGCTGGATTTACAACGTTATCCAATGAAAAACCATAATCAAATGTATCTGAGAAAGACGAAGGTGAAGTGAAGTTTAAAGTTAATGACAAATCAACGCTTTCAGCTTGAGTACCAGAAACAATTTTACCGTTATAAAAGTTGAGGTAGCCAGCGATAAAGGTTTGATCGACATTTGCATTGAAATTTGTATCGTAATAAGTCAAAGAACTAGGATCTGATGTATTACAAAACCATAAGAAACAGCTAGTAGCGCCTTGGCCCCATGTAAAACTATCGGTACCAACACCCGTTGTTACCATACCTGAAGGACCAGTAGGATTTTCAAAGGTACCTGAAGTATTGCCTTGGAATGTCGCAGCATTTGCTGTTAAGGAAGCGGCCAAAAGTGAAGCAAAAAGTAGCAAATTTTTCATAAAATTTCCTTTTCAGAAAAAAGCAACCCGGCTATCTTCATAAGACCCGTGGCTTTCCGTCGCTTGGCTCGCACCAAGGTTGGCACTAAAATAATTGGTATTGTTCCGGTTCATTCCTGGAGCAATGGTGCCTATATTAAAGGAAAAATTTCCTAAAACTATTGTACCTTGGTACTAAATAGGGAACTTTTTTAACTTCGATTTCCGGGTACTTTGTGAACCATTTAAAACTACTAGAAATATTTTCCCATCATTTTTGAAATAATGCGATAGATTCAACGTGACTGGTATGAGGAAACATATCCATGATGCCGGTTTGTACAAGCGTATATCCATATTGATTCACCAGTTCACCGGCATCACGGGCCAGAGTGGCGGGGTTACAGGAAACGTAAACAATGGTTTTGGCGCCCAGATCAGCAATCTGACCCAACACTTCAAACGCGCCGCTTCTGGGAGGATCCAGTAATACTTTTGTGAAACCTTCCTGTGCCCAAGGATAATCTTTCAATTGTGTTATCGTTAAATCAGCCATTTCAAATACAGCGTTGTCCAGACCATTCATCCCGGCATTTCTCTGTGCATGTGCCACCAGAGATTTGTCCCCTTCTACCCCAATCACACTTCGGACACGTTTTGCCAAAGGCAGGGTAAAGTTACCCAAACCACAAAACAGATCCAGTACCCGATCGGTTTCCTGCAAATCAAGCATCTCAATCGCCTTGGCAATCATTTTATGGTTGATAGCGGCGTTGACCTGAGTAAAGTCGCCCGGGGCAAATTCCAGTCTGAGACCTTCTTCAGGTGCATAATGCAATTGTGGTGCTTCAGGCCATAATGGACTGACGGTATCCGGCCCGCCTGGTTGTTGATAGATCCACAAATCCTTTTGCTGACCATAGTTAATCAATTTTTGCTTATCTGTTTCACACAATGGATCCATGTTCCGGAAAACCAGAGCTGTGTTGGCATCATCCATCGCCACTTCTATTTGTGCGATTCGGTTATAGGCTTCGAGGCTGGCGATCATTTCCCCCAGCTCTTCCAGGCGTAATCCAACGCGTGGATCCAATACTTCACATTGCGTTAACTCAGCCAGATAAGGTGACCCTTTTTCTCTAAAGCCGACCAGCACTTTTTCTTTTTTGGTCACATAACGGACACCTAAACGAGCTTTACGTCGATAGCCCCACAGAGGGCCAGTTAACGGTGCTAACCAATTCTCTGGTGTCAGTTGTCCAAAGTGCGAAAGCTGTTCCTTTAAGGTGTCTTGTTTCAGGCTTAACTGAGCTTCTGGTGACATATGCATCAAACTGCACCCACCACACACACCAAAATGTTGGCATTTTGCTTCAACGCGATCCACAGAGGCAGACTCAATCGAGATTACTTTGGCCTCATCATATTTTTTATGCAGCCGGGTATATTTAAACGACACATTTTCACCCGCCAACGCACCGTCGACAAAGACGGTTTTACCCTCAATTCGGGCAATGCCACGACCATCATGAGAAAGACTCTCTATAGTTGCCTGAACAGCTTCTGTAGGGAGCCGTTTTCTATGATTACGTCGTGCCATTTGTTAAACCTTTAAACGAAAATTACATAAAAAAAGTCCGGTCATGCTTTTGCATAACCGGACTTAAACTTGATTGAAAAATTATTTTTGCTTCCAGCTGCCGCCTTGCTGATACCACCAACCTTTGGCTGCATTGCTTATCCAGCGTCTGGCAAAGGTTTCCTGGATATCAGATTCCCATTCAGGATGCCCGTTAGCACGGGCTATTTCAGCGTATAAGGCGTTACGATCCTGATTCTCTTCAGCGATCAGAGTATTTACTGTATTACGATCTTTTAATGGCACTGCAGAGGCATCACGCAAGGTAATCAGACCATTACTGGTTAATCCCACCGCACCGGTTTGATAAAAAGGATGCAGTTTCTCATGGCGCTGTTTCATTTTTGCCTGCAAAGCATTAATTGCCGGCGAATTAATATTCAAATTGGCTTCTGCCTGCGCCGGTGAGACCAACCAGTTCAATACCTGCATTGCAAGCGGCATATTCTGTTTTAAAGCACTAGTACTGTCTTCCGATTCAGTCGGTTGTGGCTGCGTCGGGTTTTCGCGTCCCCATACATCTTCAATAATTCGATCTGCAGCTTTTTCAGCAGCCGCTGCCGGAAAATAGATATTGATTGTCACACAGGAAATCAGCATTAACCCTGCGGTAGTGCCCGTTAACCATTTTAATAAACCCATTCGATTTTCCTTTATTGAATAACTGGCCCGTCGCTTTGACTGACCGCTTTTAATCTGGCGATTAATTCTGGCCAATCCACCTCACGGTTATAGCCAATCACATTAATCCATGGTGGCAGGCCGCCACCTTTAACAATATAGTACCCTTGCTCAGCAGGTTCTATACCACCCATCTGACAGACAGAATTCATCAAACGACAACTTAGACCAATTTTGCTATAGGAAAAATCTTCAAACAGGCCCATAAACCCACGCGATAAAATGGCAGCCGGACCACCACCAATCTGCGAAAGATTATTGACGGCACGCTGACTTATTCGCCGCCGACCTGGATCCTCTTCTGGTGTCTCAAATAATGCATCAAATTGCACCGGTTGCCAGTTTGATAAGCGTAAATTATGGATACGACCATCTAATTTGCCGCTTATATTACCAAAATCGAAAGTATTGGTGAGCGTCTGTAGATCCAGACGGTTAATATCGATATTGGCATACAACTGAGGCAGGCTTCCGAATGGCTGTTGTAAACGGAGATCTCTAATCACCGTCGTGCCATCAAATAATTTCAGTAACAATGCTCCATCGACAGTGATCTCTTCATCAGCATAACTGACTTTGGGGATCATGCCGGACAATTTACCTTGAAGCGTTGGCCAGCCCAGTAAAGGACTTAATTGATCCATTGAAATCGGGCTTAATAATCCCTCAAACTGCCAGCTTCTTCCCTGCTCTTCATCAAGACTTAATTGAAAGTCATTCAGTGATAATGCTCCATCCAGAATAGGTAATGACAAATTGGAAAATTGAATCTGATTCTGACTCGCTTCTGCCTGTAAGGTTGAGCCACCCAATGGCAAGGATAAAATAGAAGCCGAGTTCCAGCGTAAATCAATCGGTATCACTGACTCCTGGTTAGTCCATCCCAGTTCCCCTTCAAGGTTATCAATAGCAAACCGTCCAGCATCATCGACTATCGTGACCGACTGTAAATTCATTTGAAACAGATATTGCTCTGGCTGCCATTGCAAACTGGCTGTTAACTCCCCGGTGGTTTGCAAATGACTCAGGGACGAACCTGGAATAAATGGTTGTAACCAGTCTTTATATAATTGTGCTAAATCAGTGCTACGGAGGTCCATTTGCAGATGTGTTAATTGCGTTGCCTTACCATTTAACTCTGCATTGGCTGAAATGGAAGTGCTTTGTGAAAATTCAACATCATTTATCTGCCATGTTTTGTTGGCATTATTGAATTGTCCTTCACTGCTTAACGTGACAGAGTGTTCAGCCAAATCCAAAAAGATCGGTTCAAAGTAGGTCTGGCCCTTATCGATAGTTAGCGTTTGCTGCCATGACGAGCGATCATTTTCGATTTGCAGTGCCAGTTGTATTTGGGCTGCCAGAGCTTCGCCAGCATAACTTCCGCTGGGATCAGCAAACATTATATCTCTTAGTTTTCCAGAAACTTTTGCCGAGGCTAAGCGTGTTTGATTACCGGTAAGTTCTGCATCAATATCCATTAGGGCATTGATATTCCATTGCGAAAGTAATTCCAGTTGCTTTACATTAACGTATGGACCGATAAATTTAACCAAACTGTTTAACGCAACATTTTCCCCGGCCACCTGAGCTTGCCATTGACCCTGTTGGTAATCCGCCTGAACATCCATGCTGCCTTGATCCAGCTGGATACCTGTTAAAGTCAGTTGATAATTTTCTTCTTCTGCACGAGATTTAATATTGAATGCTATTTTTTGGTTGCCCCAAAGAGCATGAGTGAAGTCCAGTTGACCAGACTGACAATCTATTTGCCCGGATAACCAGCGTAAGGTTTCACAGCGCAGTCTGACATTTTTTAACAGACCTACTGGTGCTGTTAACTGTAATTGTTTGGCTGTGGCAGTAAGCGCTAATCCGGTGGATTGTAAATTGACTTCAACTTGCAAATCAGTGATGTCGACTTGCTCGCTTGACCAGGAGCCGATCTGAATAGCTGCCTGTTCTATTGCATGTAACTGGGAGGTCGCTACCAGTAATAAAACCAATAAGACTAGAGTCCTGGCTAGCATTAGTCTGCCGGAAACACACCCGTTGAAAGATAGCGATCACCACGATCACAAATAATGCAGACGATAACAGCATTGGAAACCGTTTCCGATAATCGTAACGCAGCAGCAACACTGCCACCTGATGAAACGCCACAGAAGATGCCTTCATCACGGGCCAGTTTGCGCATGGTGTCTTCAGCAACTTTCTGTTCTACATCCAACGTCATATCTACTCGTTCCGGCTCAAAGATTTCTGGCAGATAAGCAGCTGACCAGCGTCGGATACCCGGTATTTTTGAGCCTTCGACGGGTTGAACCCCGACTATCTGAACTGCTGGATTCTGTTGTTTCAAATATCTGGAAACCCCCATAATGGTGCCAGTTGTTCCCATGGCGCTGACAAAATGGGTTACTTCTCCATTGGTATCCCGCCAGATTTCAGGTCCAGTCGTTTCATAATGCGCTAATGGATTATCAAAATTACCAAACTGATTCAGAACTTTGCCTTCCCCCATCGCCTGCATCTGCAGCGCCAAATCACGTGCGGATTCCATTCCATCGGTTAAAATAATTTCGGCACCATAAGCCCGCATTGAAGCCCGCCGTTCCGAACTCATATTTTCCGGCATAATCAGAATCATCCGATATCCCAGAATAGCGGTGACCATTGCCAGCGCAATACCGGTATTGCCACTGGTCGCCTCTATCAGCGTATCGCCAGGCTCAATATCACCTCTCAGTTGAGCATGGCGAATCATGCTGGCAACCGGCCGATCTTTAACCGATCCGGCAGGGTTATTACCTTCCAGCTTAGCCAAAATCGTATTACTGGTATTGCCGGGCAATCGCTGTAAACGGACCAGAGGTGTATTGCCTATGCAGGATTCAATGGTGGGATATTGTGACATTCTAACCTTCCACCAGGACAACATAGGCGGTGGCATAATCACCATCGTCACTCAGACTGAGCATAGCTGTCTGGATATTTTTTTCTGACAATAACTGTTCGGCATAAGCATTAAATACCAGTTCCGGTTTGCCCAGACTATTATTGCGAACGGCGATATGTTGCAGGCTTAACCCATCCCGAAAGCCTGTGCCCAAGGCTTTGGCCGTGGCTTCTTTTGCAGCAAACCGTTTAGCCAGAAATGCGGCAGGTTGCTGGTTTTTTTGAAACTGCTCGAATTCGCTCACATCCAGAATACGCTGTGCGGCTTTATCGCCGTACTTTTTTAACATTTCTGCGATACGGGGAATATGCACTAAATCCGTGCCAATACCACTGATCATGAATGTCGTGCACCTAACATCAGTTTTTTCATTTCCCGGACGGCTTCCTGAAAGCCGGTAAAGAATGATCGTGCCACAATGGCGTGGCCGATATTCAGCTCCACCAGCTCTTTAATCTCTGCGATGGGTCTTACATTGTGATAATGCAAACCATGACCAGCATTCACCTGCAAGCCCATAGCATGGGCTTTTTCAGCAGCTTGACGAATGATTTTCAGCTCATGCTGGGCTTCAGCGGCTGAACTGGCCTCGGCATAACGACCGGTATGTAACTCAATGACCGGCGCACCACAGGCCGCAGCAGCTTCAATTTGTTTCATTTCTGGATCAATAAATAACGAAACAGTAATGCCGGCTTCTGCTAATCGCGAACAGGCGTCATGCATTCTGGATTGTTGTCCGGCAACGTCCAGCCCACCTTCCGTGGTTAACTCTTCTCTGCGTTCCGGTACCAGACAGCAATCAGCTGGACGGTATAGTTCAGCGATGCCAAGCATTTCTTCGGTTACCGCCATCTCCAGATTCATTTTGGTTTGCAGAATATCGGCCAGCATTCTGACATCGCGATCCTGAATATGGCGGCGATCTTCGCGTAAATGCAGAGTAATACTGTCAGCACCGGCTTGTTCGGCTTCAATAGCGGCCTGAATCGGATCGGGGTAACGGGTACCGCGGGCTTGTCTTAACGTGGCCACATGATCAATATTAACGCCAAGATAAATCGACATGATGTTCCTTAATTAATTCGCTGTTTTAGGGCCGGCATAACGTTGCATTTCAGCAAACAACTGCCGGCTTTTCAGCGGTTTGCCATCCAAATGATAGTTTATTATCAAACGCATTAAATGTTTTGTTTCATTGAGGCTAACCGGATCACTCAGTTTTTCCTGCTGTAGCTGTGACAAACTGGCTCCTGAAATAATCCTTTTTCTGTCATTTGCCAGACAAGGTTGCAACCCAAGCTCCGGCTGATAACTGTAATGCTGTTCATCGGACACTGGCTCACCCTGACTATCGTTGTTCAGGTCCAGCCCATAACCTAACGCTTCCAGCAATCGCTTTTCAAAAAGTCTTAACACTTGCTCAGCCTTCTCAGCCTGCTGTAAGCCATCCAAAGCTTTTTGATATGCATCAAACACCATTGGTTCTGCTTGCTGCTGGGTTAACAATCTGACTAATAATTCATTGATATAAAGACCGCATAAAGCAGCATGACCCTGCAACCAATAAGGTGCGCTGGTCGTTTCAATTTTGCTTATTGTCAGTAAGTCACCTCTTCCAAACCAGTTTACCCAAAGCGGTTGGAATAATTGGAGTGGGTTATTGTGACGGCGTTTGTTTTGGCGCATGCCGCGGGCTACCAAGCTTAATCGACCATAATCTTCAGTAAATACATCCAGCAAAAAACTGGTTTCCCGATAAGGACGTTGGTGTAAAACAAATGCCTGGGTGAATTCCACCGTAATGCCTAATCAGAGATCGTCGTTATAGCCCAGATTTCTGAGCATGCGCTCGTTATCAGACCAGCCCTCACGCACTTTGACCCATAATTGTAAGAACACCTTACAGTCAAATAACTTTTCCATATCTTCGCGGGCATCTTTACCGACTTGCTTGAGCAACTCACCTTTTTTGCCAATAACAATGGATTTCTGACCACTGCGTTCTACATAGATAACAGCGCTGATACGGTACATGCCGTTATCATCTTCAAACTGTTCGATATCTACAGTTAGTGAATACGGCAATTCCTGGCCTAAATGACGGAACAGTTTTTCACGAACCATTTCAGCGGCCAGAAAACGTGAGCTACGGTCGGTGAGCTGATCTTCATCAAAGATCATCTCGCCTTCTGGCATTAATTTATATATCGATTCTTCAAGAGATTCCAGATTGATGCCTTTGCGGGCTGATAATGGCACGATATCAGTAAATTTAAACAATGCAGCAAGCTTTTCTACCTGTGGAAACAAAGTAGCTTTATCTTCCAGTTTATCTATTTTGTTCATCACCAAAATGACTGGCTTGCTGGTCCCCTGCAGTTTTTGCAAAACCCGCTCATCTTCCTCAGTCCATTTCATACCTTCGATTACAAACACCACCACATCCACATCTTCAACGGAAGCGGCTGCAGCACGGTTCATATAGCGATTCATGGCCCGTTTGCCATCACTGTGGATACCAGGTGTATCAACGTAAATGAACTGTCCCAATTCCGAGGTTTTAATCCCCAGAATGCGGTGACGGGTGGTTTGCGGGCGACGCGAGGTAATACATAACTTTTGACCCAACACCCGATTAATCAGGGTGGATTTGCCGACATTGGGACGGCCTATAATGGCTACATAGCCACTGCGAAAAGCAGGTTGATCATTCATAATTTTGACTCGATTAGCGTCAGGGCGCGTTCAGCGGCTTTTTTCTCAGCCTTACGATGACTGCTTCCCTGAGCCACCACTAATTTATTCAGCAAACTTACCTGACAAGAGGCTTCAAAAACAGGCTGTTTATCAGCGGATTCAATTTCTCTCACACTGTATAGCGGCAAAGGTAATTTGCGGCTTTGTAGTAATTCCTGCAAGCGGGTTTTGGGATCTTTTATGGTTTCAGTAACATCAATAGAATCCAGGCGTTCATCATAAAGACGCAGAATCAACGGCTTGACGATATCAATGCCACTATCCAGAAACAGTGCACCTAGAATGGCTTCTAAGGCATCGGCCAGAATTGACTCACGGCGGAAACCACCACTCTTCAATTCCCCCTGTCCGAGGATTAACACATCACCCAATTTGAGTTCACGGGCTATTTCCGCCAGGGTTTCCCCTTTCACCAGGCTGGCACGTAGGCGACTCATCTTGCCTTCCTTGGCTTGGGGAAAACGATTAAACAGTTCTTCGGCAATCACGAAACTCAAAATCGCATCGCCCAGAAATTCCAGCCGTTCATTATTTTTTGGATCAGCACTGCGATGTGTCAGTGCCTGCAATAACAATGTTTCATTTTTAAATTGAATGCCAAGTTGCTGGCAGAGTTTTTTCTGTTTGATGCTTGTCATCGATTTGTCGGTTCCGGTTCCACATCCACTTCTGTCACAAAATGCCCAACTAAATCAATGTGGGCAAAAAACGGCTTCCGCACTTCATAATCAAGCACTATTTTGGTGACATAGGCATTGCTTCTGCCACGGAATAATTCGATATTTTCTTTTTTCACACTGGAGATATAACCGGTATTAAACCTTTTACTCAGTAGTAACATTACTTGTTGATTGCTCAGCTTATTGTTTTTTAATTCGGTTTCCATAGACTTCATGATTTGCAAAACACCATAGTATTCCTGGTACATCGGTACCAATCGCATGGTTAAAGTGGCAAAAAATGCGATGATTGCCAGTACTATCACCCAACTGATTAGTGTCATTCCCTGTTGTTTTTTCATGATGCACTCCTAGGTCTTGTTTATCTTTCACATCCACCACTGCTGGCGACTATTTTTGTATCCACCAAGGCCGAAAGCACGCAATGTAGCCTTCCGTCATAAGTTATTCACAACGCAGTCGGACGCAAAAATAGTCCCAGCCCTTTGGGTTGTGACTGAAAAAGCGTCACTCTGCGTTACTCGTCGCTTATTTAGAATAACTAAAAGGCGCTCCTCGTGCCTTGATTTACACTTTTTCAGCTCACAACAGAGGCGGATATGAAAGATAAAACAAGCCCTAGAGTCTAATTATCTTCCCTCCCCACCACTGCTGGAGGCTCCTTTCATCAAACAAGGTGGAAATGAAGTATTAGATTCTAAAATCATTTCCAATGGAAAAACTCGCCCTTAGTTAATAGAGCTTCCCACCCTTGACCAGACCAAACCACCCTGGTCCCAATCCCAGCTCATCCAGACAAAGAAGGCTTTGCCGACAAGATTTTCTTCCGGCACAGTTCCCCACACACGGCTATCATTACTATTGTCGCGGTTATCACCCATAACAAAATAATGGCCTTCCGGAACTGTAACCTCACCTTCCATTGATTGACGTTGCGGATCCAAAAATATTTCATGAGGTTCAGCGTCCAGAAATTCATGCTTCAGCTGTACTCGCGGCGCAATGATACCCAGCATTTCTACTGGTTTATCAACTACCTCGGTTTTAACTTCCTGACCATTTATGTACAACGTTTTATTGAAATAACCAACTTTGTCGCCCGGTAAGCCAATTACCCGTTTGATATAGTCAATTTCAGGTTGTTTGGGATAACGGAATACCATCACATCACCGCGTTCCGGCGAACCGGTATCGAGAATTTTAGTGTTAATGACCGGCAGCCGAACGCCATAGGAAAATTTGTTCACCAAAATAAAATCGCCGACATGCAAAGTCGGCAACATAGATTCTGACGGGATGCGGAACGGTTCAGCGATAAACGAGCGAATCACCAACACCAGCAACAGAATGGGGAAAAATGATTTGGCGTATTCAACAATCGCCGGTTCATTGTCATTTACTTTACGTTTAGGTGCTAACCAAAAGCGGTCCACCAACCATATCAGACCGGTTATCGCGACCA
>Ga0207884_1000899_pt1 | contig 13715 bp, 12 predicted proteins | sample MalvirmetaMSP144_FD_184236 | JGI IMG/M metagenome (GOLD analysis project Ga0207884, IMG submission 184236) | Marine viral communities from the Deep Pacific Ocean - MSP-144 (SPAdes) | ecosystem: Environmental > Aquatic > Marine > Oceanic | place: Pacific Ocean | collected 2011-07-08 | reverse complement strand
CTGGGTGACGATGGCAGGAAGCAGTACAAGGTCTCGCCGGGGTTATTGAGGCCTCTGCGTGACGTGAAGTAGGTCAACCACGTCTTGGAATGAACGCTTACACCCAACCTGCCTGGTGATGTTCGACATAGACCACTTCAAACCCGTGAACGATACCCACGGGCACCTGGCCGGTGATGAAGTCATCAAATACACCGCTGACGTTGTCAGAAAAAGCCTGAGGCAATCCGACATACCCGGCCGCTACGGCGGCGAGGAATTCGGCATCATCCTCCCGGAGACCGACGCCGAGGGTGCAAGAACCATCTGCGAACGCATCCGCGAAACTATCGAGAAAAGCACCGTCAAAACCACTGTGGCGGATATCCAGTACACGGTCAGCATCGGCGTCGCACCGCTGACCGATGGGCCTGAAAACTATATGCAGTGGTTACAGCAAGCGGATGAGGCGTTGTACGCGGGGAAGGAAGGGGGAAGAAACCGGGTAGTGGTATTCGGAGAAAAGCATACGTAGGTCGGATTAGGCCCAACGGGCCGTAATCCGACAAACCAGCTAACAGTCTAGTCCTGCTGCCAACCCTGAACCGCTTCCTTGCCGTGCTTCTTACGCCACTCATTCAGCGTCTTATGGTTACCACCGCGGGTCTGAACCACTTCACCAGTGTGCGGGTTCTTGTACGTCTTCATCGGGCGCTTGGCGCGGCTTCCGCCGGCTGAGGTTGCCTTGGCACCGGCAATCGTCGGATCGATGGCAGACAGAATCTGCAGCACATCCTTCGGTGCCTTTTTGTATTCTTTCATCAAATCGCGAACTTTGTTTTCAAACTCCAGTTCACTCTTCAGCGCCTGATCCTGCTCCAGCTGCGCCAGTTCTTCCGAGAGCTTTTCCATAAGCTGCTTTTTCTGGTAATAATCGTTGATCTTTGCCATGGATAACAAAACCCTTTATTTACGTTTTACACTTGATCAAATGATCATTTGATAAAAATGACTCAAAGTCCAAAACAATCATAATTTAATAATGTATTTATAGCAAAAATTTCGATTTACCGATGTTTAATCCATAAAAAAAGGCCGACTTTAAAGAGCCGGCCTTTTTAAATTCGGAAAATTTATTTACAGACGAAGATCCGCTTCACCTAGTGGCAGCACTCCTTTCAGATCAAACAGAACACCTTCTGGCTTCATAAATGAACGCAATTCTGCCGACGTCTTCGCCGCATACTCACGATGGGGAACCGCCAGCAACAGGGCATCATAAAAGCCCGCTTTTGGATCCTGATCAAGTGTCACACCGTATTCTTCGTGCGCTTCCTCGCTACTTGCCCAGCAATCCGTTATATCAACATGGCATCCGAATTCCTTCAGTTCCTTAACCACATCAATAACACGGGTATTTCGAAGGTCCGGGCAGTTCTCTTTAAATGTGAAGCCCATAATAAGCACTTTGGCATTGGCCACCGTGTGGCCCGCCTTGATCATGGCTTTCACAAGTTCCGATGCAGCATAAGGCCCCATACTGTCATTCATCCGGCGACCCGCCAGAATGATTTCTGGATGATAGCCAATGGCCTGGGCTTTATGGGTCAGATAATAAGGATCAACGCCGATACAATGGCCGCCCACCAGCCCGGGTTTAAACGGCAGGAAGTTCCACTTGGTGGACGCGGCTGCGATAACTTCATGAGTATCAATTTTCAATCTTGAGAAAATCATTGAAAGCTCATTCATCAACGCAATATTCAGATCGCGCTGGGTGTTCTCAATCACCTTGGCCGCTTCCGCTACTTTAATGGAACTGGCTTTGTGAGTACCTGCGGTAATCACACCGGCGTAGAGCGCATCCACTTCATCCGCAATATCCGGCGTTGAGCCAGAAGTGACTTTTTTAATGGACGTCACCCGATGTTCTTTGTCACCCGGGTTAATACGCTCTGGGCTATAGCCTGCATAGAAGTCTTTGTTAAAGGTCAGGCCAGACACTTTTTCCAGAACAGGAATACAGACCTCTTCCGTTGCACCCGGATAAACCGTCGATTCATAAATAACAATATCGCCAGACTTGAGTACCTTGCCCACACTTTCACTGGCTTTGACCAGAGGCGTCAGGTCCGGGGATTTATACTCATCAATGGGTGTAGGCACGGTGATGATATAAATCTGGCAATCCCGTATGCCTTCCAGCGAATCCGTAAATGAAAGCCCCTCAGAAACAGACAATTCTTCCCGGGAAACCTCACGGGTAAAATCAAAACCGTCCTTCAGCTCGCCGATCCGCTTTGCATTGATATCAAAGCCAACGATCTCGCGCTTCACTCCAAATGCCGCGGCCAGTGGCAAACCAACATATCCGAGGCCGACTACGGCGATCTTTTTCATGATTCACACAATCCTTTACTGGCAAATAAACGGGTCAGGCTAAACCGGGAATCATTATCCCCGTTAGACCGACAGATTGAAATTGGCTCTTGAGAGATTCTTTGGCATCCGAATCACCATGCACGATCCGGATCTCCGACGGGGCCGCCTTGATGCCAGTGATAAACCGGACAAGATCCGATTGCCCCGCATGAGCCGAGTAACCGCCCACCTGATGAACACGGGCGCGAATGTCATACCGCTCGCCATCCAGCTCCACCCAGCCGCCCCGGGGCCCGTAGTTCAAAATATCCCGGCCCGGCGTGCCTTTGGCTTGGTAGCCTACAAACAGCACATCGTTACGCTGATCCCCAAGCATCGCCTTCAGATAGTTAACGACCCTGCCACCGGCGCACATGCCGGACCCAGCAAGCACCACGCACGGGCGGTGGGAGCGTGTCAGGTAGTCAACGGCATTCAGGTGGTCTTCATGGCTGTTGATGACCGTCAGCTGCTCAAACGATAAGGGATGTCTGCCCTGCTTTACCAGCTCTGTCGCCTCGGCATCCCAGAAGGGTTTCAGGTCGCGGTAGATTTGGGTGAAGGTGGCTGCCAGGGGTGAATCTACGACGATTTCCAGGTTGTTCCAGGTCAGGGGCTGTTGTCGGATTACGCGCTGGGCAGCGCTAATCCGACCTACGGAGTTGTCTTCATCGTAGGTCGGATTAGCATCGCCCCGCGATGCGTAATCCGACACCTCAGCAACCGCCGAACTCCCAAACTCATGAATCAAACTCTCAATCTCATACAGCAATTCCTGAGTCCGCCCAATACTGAACGCCGGTATCAACACCGTACCGCCATCCGCCAACGCGCTCTCCAGAATGGCCTTCAGACGATAACGCCGGTCCTCCCGGCTTTCATGGTCCTTGTCACCGTAAGTGCTCTCAATCACCAGCCGGTCCGCCCTTTCCGGCGACACTGGCGCCGGCAACAAAGGCGAATGGGGCGCACCCAGATCGCCGCTGAACACAATGCGCTCGAATTTCCCAGCGCTTTCCGCCTCGCACTCCACATAAGCGGAGCCCAGAATATGCCCGGCCCGCTGCAGGCGCACCGACAGGGACGCATCCCCATGATCAAACACACTATGCCAATGGTCATAGGGTATCGGCACCAGGCGTGAGCGAATCAGCCCCAGTACCCGCTCAATCAACGTACGATCCCGGGTAAAACCGATCTTCAGGGCATCCTCAAGAATTTCCGGCAACATGATGGCCGAGGGTTCCGAACAGATAATCGGCCCCTCGAAACCCGCGGCTAATAGATAGGGAATGCGCCCTACATGGTCGATGTGCACATGGGTGACTACCAGTGCCTCGATATGGCCGATGGGGAAATCAATGGAAAGGTTGGAAGCCGAGGCGTCGCGGCCCTCGTCCTCGCCCTGAAACAGCCCACAGTCAACGAGTATACCTGCGGACTTTGAGTCAGCTCCTGTTCCCGTGCCTGACGTAAGAGTCAGCTCATGACAGGAGCCGGTAACCCCCGTGGTTGCGCCATGGTGAAGAATATCAATCATCGAAAACCATCCCTGTTAATCAACTTAAAGCGGGCGACTATCCCCGTCCACCTTCTAACTAAAGCCTGCCCACCTGGTCACATAGCGGCACACAGGGCGCGCGCGTACCATTTCTTGACGCCACTCAAGTCATATCTCTGCAAAAAATGGGATCGCCTGATGTCCCATTCCTGGGAGAACATGGAGTTCCGGTCATTGCCAGAGGGATGCTTGTGATAGCCGGCCTGATTATAAACGGTGACCTCCCCCAGCCACAGCTCTGAACCATCCCAGAACAAGTCGATTCGCATATGATCAAACTCGGCGCCCAGAACCCCGGCAATCCTGATGGCTTCTCCTATTGATGCAGGCAGCTCGATATCCAGTCTCGGTTCCGCTAAAGCCGCCTTCTCAGGGCTTCGAACCAGTTTCCCTGCTTCATCCAATTCCCAGGCATTGGCCCAAAGCGCATCAGAACGTCCACCGATATGAACGATTCGAGCCACCTTGTCACCGAAGGTATAGAGTTTAAATTCACTGAGTTCGTCTGACGAGCTGCCAATCGCGCGCTCAAGGAAAAGCATTCTATGGATGCCGAAATACGCCCATTCGTGATTCGCTAGGTAATGAGAATGCTCGAGCATCTGCACGCCGTCGGAATATAGCGTCTGCTTATCCTCAATGCCATCGCGGAATACCTTGGCGTCTCCCTGGCTGTGATTCGATTTGAACACAACCGATTGCCTGAGCAGAGAGTCCGGAATCGATAGCACATCACGCGGCTTACTGGAGGTCCACAACACCTCGGCCATCTTAAGATCGGGCAGCTTTTCAGACACCCACTCTTTACAGGCGAGTTTGTCAGAAAGCGTTATAAACCGCGGGTCATGATCGATGAATTTCCGCCAGAGATACTTCTGATTATAGGTTTGAGGAACCGAAAAGAATGGCAGCGCACGGGTGTGCTGAACGTAACGAACCATCGCCTTGGGTCGGCGAAGACAGACCAGAAAGTGAAAAACAAACAGAGCGCCTCTCAAGAACACTCTATTTAACGCCAGAGGCATACAGCAACCCCCACTTAACATGCACGCCGGTCGAATCACTGACAACTTGCAGGTAATCATTCACTAGTGTGTGAACAGTATCGAGATCAGCTCTGTCGAGTCCGAAAATCGTTTTCATGTAGGTTGTCATTACCTTCTCATCGGGAAACGACCATATATACTCGTGATACTGCTCGGACCCGACTCGAAAGCCCGCAGCTTCAAGATGGCGAGAAAAATCCCCTTTGTTGAAAAAATGCCCGTTGTGGCCTGTGTTCGTGTACCGGTCCACAGGACCGTTCAAAAATCGGTCAACGTCCGACCCCGCAAGAACATCGGCGACGGCGATGACCGATCCAGACTTAAGCACACGCCAGGCCTCTGAAAAAAACTGCGCCAGTTCACCAGATGAAAGATGGTGCAAACCCGTCAGGCTTCCGTATTTATCCGCAGAATCATTCTCGAAAGGCAGGCAGCTGACAGGTGCAATAATGGTTTCATAGTTGTCCGGCAGCGCCGACGCAAAGGCTTCAGACGGCTCCACACAAAGCGGCAAACAACCTGCCTCTTGCAGGGCGTCTGCCACGTAACCACCACCGGCAGGGGCATCAATGATTCGCTCACCAGGGGCAGGAGCCAACAGATCGATCAGAATTTGCCGTTCCGTCTCCCGGGCAGATGGGCAGATCCGGGCGGCCATATTATAAGACTTGCCCCGGGCGTCAAAAATATCCTTATAACCCAGCTCTTTCACGAACCTTATCCTTTATTTTTCTGCAACCGAACTTCTGAAGCCTGCAAACGCAGCGCGGAGACTAATCAGTCCCCGTTAATTCTTCATAAATCATCAGGTGCTTCCGACAAATCCTCTCTATCCCGAACTCCCGTTCCGCCAAACGGCGAGCCTCCCGTCCAAACTTCCGCCGCAAATCACGGGAATCGAGCAGCGTCTGAACCGCATTCGCCAACGCCGCAAAATCCTGCGGTGGAACCAGAAAACCTGTTTCTTCCGGAATGATGGCATCGCGGCAACCCGGAGAATCCGTTGTCACTATTGGTCGACCACAGGCCGCCGCCTCGATCAAAGACTTTGGCAGCCCCTCTCCGTAATAGGAAGGCAGGCAGACAATGGCCGCGCCAGCGTATACACGAGCAATATCCGGACAAAATCCAAGGATCTCGACAATGCCCTCCCCGCGCCATTGCTCCAGTTCATCTTGGCTAATGGAGCTCGGGTTCCCAGGGTCAGGGTCGCCGGCAAGCTGGAAGCGGACGACGCGCTGCCGGGCCCGGAGAATCCTCGCCGCCGCCACAAAGTCCCGCACACCTTTGTCCACTAGCAAACGCGAAGCCATGACAACCACCGGCACACCTTCCGGCTCGTCAAAGCGCTGGTATTCTTCAAGATCAACACCGGAACCGCGGATCACTCTGGCTACACCACCATCAATAACCCGCTCGCTCTCCAGAACGCGCCGATCTTCGGAGTTCTGAAAGATAGCGCGGATATTTTGGCGATTCAGGGCAATCCGGTAAAACCTGACCACCAGAAAACGGCGAAGCGCAGCAAGGCGGCCAGGACTGGTGAAAACGGTTCCCAGCCCGGAAAACGCAACTACAACGGCTTTAACACCGATCAGCTTGGCCGCAAGACCACCGTATAGGACGGGTTTAATGGTAACCAGGTGAACAAGATCCGGCGAGAGCTCACGAAAGAGGCGCACGAGGGCTAGCAGAGTTCGCAGTTCCTGGTCCGGCCTCTGACCACTGCGGGAGAGAGGAATGACACGGTGCTGCAGCCCGGAATCGACTATTTCCGCAATCTTTGCCCCTGGCCCGGTGACCACAATCACATTATAGCCCGCCGCCTTCGCTGAAAGCGCTACAGGTAGCCGATGCGAAATAAAGAAGGCCGGGCAATTCACCACGATTACCAGAGTGGGGCTGGCACTCTTCGAAACATTGCCGTATTCGGCCAAATATTGGTCCACCATCTGATCGAAAGAAAATCTCTCAGCCTGGGAGCGGCTGTTCACGGCAATGGCCTTGATGCTCTCCGCTTGAAGCCGTCCAAAAAGAGCGGTAATCGCTTCCCCCCAGGCCTGCTCCGATTGAACATCGGAAACCAGAGCGACCGAATCACCGGCGCCCGATAAGACCTCGCGCAACCCATCCACATCGGAAGCGATGATCGGCAGCCCCGTGGACATCCCTTCCACCGCCACCAGGCCAAACCCCTCCCAGAGTGAGGGAATCAGCTGAGCATCCGCATCAGCATAGTACCGCCCTACCTCATCAGACCGTCCAACCAGTCGAATCACGCCTTGCAGGTCGTGTTCGGCAATCAGCGCTTCCAGGGAGTCGCGTTCGGGCCCGTCCCCGACAATGATGTAATCCTCAACTGAATGACGAGCCCGGGCAACGGCCCGTATTGCCGTGGTAAAGTTTTTCTTTCGATCGAGCGAACCCACCGACACCAACCGAAGTCCCCGACCCTTGGGTGCCTGGCGGTGCACAAGCGGGTATAGCCTGGCGCCGTTAGGAACAACCACCAATCGCCGCGCAAGCCTGGGGCCCACCCATCGGGCCAGGGAGTTAAATACCCCCTGGCTGATGCAGATCACCTTTTCGTAACGACCATACAAAAAACGATCAAAAGGCCTGAAAATCCGGTTCGATCTGCGCTTGTTGTGGGTGTTGTGCTCCGTGTAGAACAGCCTGACGCCCAGAAACACGGTGGCCAGCGCCACGTAAATAAAAGGCCAGGTCAGATGCGCGTGCACAATGACGCTGTCGTTGAGTCGGGCCGTTGCTTTTATATATTTTCTCAGCTTCCAGATATTCACCGGCGAACGCAGACTCGTTCCCAGGGAATATTCACCTTCAAGAAGCTCACGATGACCAGCGTTAAAGAAGACCGCCTCTGCATCCAGCCCCTTGGCACGAAATCGCCGATGGGTTTCACGAACCAATGCCTGTGCGCCCCCGGCGACCGGCTCGGTGATAACCTGAATGACCATCAACTCCGGCCCTTAACGACATCGGCACGGTCTTTTACCAACTCAAGCAGCGCCTGTTCAAGGTGGTCTACCTGAAGGCCCGCCTCAAAAAGGCTCAGGCTGGGACGGAGTTTATCAATCACCTCAATGAACGGGGCCGGGTTCGCCAGAACAGCCTCGAGCCTTTCCCTCCAGGCCGGAAAATCATCCGGTTCAACCATCAGCGTTTTTTCATAGCCCACGGCTTCCGGCAGACCACCGATATCAGAAACCAGAACCACTTTGCCGGCGGCCACGGCCTCCAGAGCTACCCGACCAAACGGCTCTGGCCAGACTGAGGGCACTAGCACAAGATCCGCCTTTTCACTGAATTCCTTCTGGACATCGCACCAGCCAACCAACTCAAGATTGCTTGAACGTTTGCAATCCCCAGCACCCAGCCCGGGGTAGCCCAGAATCCGGAAATTCAGTTCAGGAAAGATATTTGCCAGTCTACAAACCAGTTCGGTCCCTTTCTTAGCACTGGTTCCCACCATTGTAATGGTTCTGATGCTCTGGCCAGAACGTGTTTGCTGCATTGCATAGTCTATTGGTGGATAAACCACGGCCGTATCCACAGCGCCGCGCAACCGCTCGCGGCAATACCGCGCCATAAATTCACTGTTAGGCAACAATAGATCTGCCCTCGCAACGGCATCAGGGCCAAAATCTCCAAGGGTCGCCCGCTTGAACCCCTGCTTTGCCCGATTAAACAACCCTTCCGGCCGTTCAAAGTTCTCGAAGGCCCGCACAAACAACACAAGCGGCGCACTCAGGTAGTCACGGACAACCAGCGCCGCGCCCAAGGCCTCGGTCGCTGTCAGAACAATGTCGGCGGAGAACCCGGTCTGAAGCTTGCCAAGCAAACGGGCTCGAAAGGCCAATCGCGAAACTAACGGGGAGGCGATCCCGATTTCCGTTCTGATCTCGATCACCCGCACGCCATTCTCAACGAATTCCCCGTAGCCGCCCCCGTTCAGGGTAAAAACCACAACCTGATGTCCTTTCCGGACCAACCCTTCCAACAATATGCGATTGGAAATTTCGCCACCACCAAAGCTCCCACAGAATGCCCGAGGACGATAAGCAGCCAGGATGCACAGCACACGCAACATCATTGCTCCCTCATGGCAACGGCCTTGCGCTTTTATACATAACCAGCCCAATAAGAAAGCTGTTCAGAATCACCCCGGCCAGGGAAAAAAGGGCAACGGCAACAAGATCCGACTCAAACATCACGAACCCCGTGTAAAGCGCTAAAACCCTTACAACCACACTGGCAATCTCGTACATCAGGAACAGATGCTGAAGCCCCAGGGTTTGAATTGCCATGACACTCGGGCGGTTAAGAAAACCGAAAAACAACCACAAGGAAAGCCAGCGGGCGTATTCCCCGGCCATTTCCCAACCCGCCCCGAACACGAATGAAAACAGCCAGGGACCGAACGCAATGACCAGCAGAAACGGTAAAAACCCGACACCCGCCAGAAGGGCCGTCGCCTTCAGCAGAAGGGGCAGCACCGGGTCCTTTTTCTGCACGGCTTCAACCACCCGGGGGTAGAACACATCCCCCACCGACTTCCCCAGCAACAGAACCGGTGCACCCAACACGGTCTTGCCCAGGCTATAGAACCCCGCCGCAGCCGGGCCGGAAAAGCTTGCCAGCATCAATACTGGCAACCCCTGGGAAAGGCCATTGATCATAACCTGGGGTGCCCGGAATAAAGGGAAATCACTGTAGATTCTGGCCAGCTCCCACAAGGTTTTCTCCGTCTGAATCGGAGATTCTGGTTCCTTAATGCTCGCAGGTTCTGCCAGCCCCCGTCTGGTCCTTGCTCGAACGCCAAGCAGCAGAAACAACGAGTGAAGGGCCTGCCCAGCCGTAGCGAGCACAATCAACGTTCCACCAACAGGCAGCAGCCAACCTGCTCCGGTTTTCGCGATATTGAGCGTCAGGGATTGGGCGACGGCAACCCTGGCAATCGGCCTGAACTGCTTCCCCCGGATCAACAACTGCTCAAATATCTGCCGGCCCGCCGCAAAAAACATCGCCAGGGGAATAAGTAATAAAAAGCCGTCCAATGCCTTCAAGCCAAAAGTGGCTGTCAGCAGACCACTGGCAGTCAGCACCAAAAAAAGAACAAACAGGGATATCGCAGTAGCCAACAAAGCGCTCAATTGAGCGAGCCTCCGGGCGTCCCGGTCCTTTTCGGGCAGCACAATCGCAATGGGGTAAGTGAGCGCGGCAATCGGCATCAGGATTGCCAAAGTGGCGAGAAAGGTGCCCAGAAGGCCAAAGGCCTCGGGGCCATACAAACGAGTGATAACGGGAGAGAAGGCGAGAGTGATTATCTGGGCACCGGCAGTGCCACTGGCGACAATCAGCACGTTGCGCAGGAATCGGCTACTGGTGATACGTTCGATCATTAATGGCAACTTGTATGTTGTCCCAGGAGCTATCTGCCCTGAAACCCGGGTCTCCCCGCGGTCATACTTGCGAAAAAAAGGGCCATGCTAGGCCCCTGTCATCTTAATGTTAAAAATAACTATAGACTAAACCAGAGGCAGCCGACGGACCTTGTCCGCGTTCCTAACGCCCTCTAATTGCTCCTGATGTCGGTTACACCACACCAAGTCTGCTACATCGCCATTGTGGGCAAATCCTGTGGGTGCAGTTCTAAGAATTTGAATAATTTCTTCGCAGTCAAATTCGTGGCTGGCCCGCATCAGCCGACTCAGGGTTTGCTCCACATCCTCCCAGGTCATCGAGACCTCTCTCGCCATCATGATTCGGGGGTGGGCCGTGCCCTGGGGGTTGTCACCAATCAACAACTCCTCGTAAAGCTTTTCGCCCGGGCGCAGCCCGGAGAAGACAATCTCGATATCACCATCCGATTGGTTGTCCGTTTTCTCGACCAGCCCCATCAGGTGAATCATTTTGCGGGCCAGGTCTGCAATCCTTACGGGCTCGCCCATATCCAGAACGAAAACCTCGCCACCCTGCCCCATACTCCCGGCCTGGAGTACCAACTGGCTGGCCTCAGGAATGGTCATAAAATACCGAATTATATCTGGGTGGGTCACCGTAACCGGACCGCCATCGCGAATCTGGTCCCGGAACAGTGGCACTACCGAACCGGAAGATCCAAGCACGTTACCAAACCGCACCATTGAGAAAATAGTGTCTGACTGACTCTGGGCTAAACCCTGGAGGACCAATTCTGCAAGGCGTTTACTGGCGCCCATAACGTTGGTTGGGCGCACCGCTTTGTCAGTAGAAATCAGAACAAAACGTTTAACCCCAGCCGCGATAGCGGCTTCCGCAACGTGGAAAGTACCAAAAACGTTATTCTGAACACCTTCAATGATATTGTGCTCGACTAAGGGCACATGCTTATAAGCCGCGGCATGGTAGACCGTCTCAATTCCAAAACTTCGCATCGCAGTCTCACAGCGCCGGCGATGGGTAACGCTCCCCAATAGCGGGTGTATCTCTACCCCAAGCCCTTCAATACGATTAATCGCCTGAAGCTCGCGTTCAATCGCATAAAGCGAAAATTCTGACTGTTCAAACAGCACCAACCTAGAGGGACGGTGCTGGATAATCTGACGGCAGAGCTCCGAACCAATCGACCCACCGGCTCCGGTAACCATCACCGCACGGTCGTAAAGGCTCCTTGCCACTTGAGCATTGTCTGGTTGCACCGGATCCCGCCCCAAGAGCTCTTCAATCTCCAGATCCCGGATATCGTTAATGCGCGCCTGCCCAGCCACCAACTCAGACATGGTAGGAACCGTCTGTACGGGAATGGCCAGGGGTTCCAGCCTTTTGAGCAGTTGCTTGCGATCAATACCGGAATTCGCATCCAGTGCCAGCAGCAGCCGTTTGATGCGATGTTCCTTTACAGCCCGCTCAATATGACTGATGTCATAAACCGGAATACCGTTAACCAGCGCACGATGGTTGCCTTTTAGAAACGTAATAAACGCGCAAGGGTGATATTCGGTGCCCTGCTCCAAGGCACGCGCAAGCTGTAGGCCAATTTCACCAGAGCCTACAATCGCGACATACTCTTTATTGCGGTGCCTTGGGCGGTGCACCAACATTCGCACGGTCATGCGCGTACCGCTCACGAAAATAAATGCCAGTGCGCCATAGATGATTGGAACGGAACGCGGCACCGCGACCTGCAACAAAAACCCGAGCACCACCAAAGCCACGCCCGAAGCAACAACACCGTAGATGATCGTCAGAAAAGCCCGATCCCCCAGATAACGAATAACCGCACGGTATAGGCCAAGGCGAACAAAGACCGCAATGGTGAAAACGACTGTAATCGCCGCGACGATCAACTGGTCCCGCGTTGGCATCCACAGATGCTGCTCAAGACGCAACGCAAAGGCGGCCCAGATGGCAAAGAAAAGAAAGAAAGCGTCTGAGAGAACAGACACTACTCGCTTGTTGAAACGAGACATCGTCAAGAATTTTTCAAACATGGTTTTCCTTACCAAAAACCGCTACCCGCATTGTCACTCCAACGAAACAATTTGGCCAGATTGCAAGATTTGTCCACCTTGGTGCCCTGTCAGAAAAAGCATCACCCCGCTCCTGCACCGACAAGGTTTGATTCAATCTTTGCCAGGAACCCGATCACCGGACCCTCTACCAGCTACCGTCATGATGATGTACTTAAAATATGCGCCAGCTGTTAGGTTCTCCAGCATTTTCTGGTCCGTTTCGGCCAACAATTTTGGTGTGGACATATCAATGTCGTTTACCTGAGCGAGCCCGGTAATACCGGGCCTCGCAGCCAAAACACCACGCTTCTCGCGCTCCAGAATCAGCTCCTCCTGATTGAAGAGACAGGGCCTTGGGCCCACCAAACTCATTTCGCCCTTCAAGACATTCCACAGTTGTGGCAGTTCATCCAATTTGGTTCGCCTCAAAAACCGACCAAACGGAGTTATGGCCGCGGAGCTGGCAAGGTGACTCGCCACAGACTGTGTTTCCTTACTCATAGTGCGGAATTTAACAAGTGTAAATGGCTTTTTGTTTTGGCCCACCCGTTTCTGCCTAAAAACCGGCGAGCCTGTGTCAAAGAGCCCAACAACAACTAAGAGCAGCAGCAATGGAAGGCCAAACACCAGCCCTAGCAGCGCAAAAAAGACATCGAAAACTCGAATCACACAAACTCCTTAGTGACTATAGTGACTGGCTCCAATCCGTTTTTTCCCGATTAATCATTGCCAAACAAATTGCGTGGATAAACTCTATCTTGAATATCCGATAATTCAGGCACTATGCGATTAGATATGACTATATTGCATCTTGCCTTGAATCGATCCAAGTCGTTAACTATTTCCGACCCAAAAAATTGGTCCTCATCAATCACCGGCTTATAAACGACTACCTTGATCCCTTTAGCCTTTATTCTCTTCATCACACCCTGAATCGCCGACGCTCTATAATTGTCTGACCCTGACTTCATGATTAAACGGTAAATACCGACACACTTGGGCTGTCTCCTTATGACCGCCTCAGCAATAAACTCCTTTCTGGTGGTATTGACATCCACTATCGCCTTGATCAGATTCTGAGGCACATCCGAATAGCTAGGGAGACTCTGAATAAGTCTCGAAATCAGCGATAATACGGCCATCGCCAACCGCATAGGATTCGTTGCCACCATGGATCAAATCACCTTCTCCGAA
>Ga0207884_1000895_pt1 | contig 13777 bp, 15 predicted proteins | sample MalvirmetaMSP144_FD_184236 | JGI IMG/M metagenome (GOLD analysis project Ga0207884, IMG submission 184236) | Marine viral communities from the Deep Pacific Ocean - MSP-144 (SPAdes) | ecosystem: Environmental > Aquatic > Marine > Oceanic | place: Pacific Ocean | collected 2011-07-08 | reverse complement strand
AAACGGCTTTTTAAATTGGCGTACTAACACAGTTAAGAAGAGCAACGGGATAATTGGTCGTCTTACCCTTTAATAGAGGACGATCGGCAACGATACACTTTATTAATACTTTTTAAGAAATAACGCGACCCTACGACAGACCGACAATTGCCGGCAACTTTATGCTTTAATACCAGGCAACTTTTTACTTAACGACACACCGGTTGTGCTGTTAAGCATAAAATTGCCGCGCGGAAAGCTTATGCTTTATTTCACGAATGGCTGTTTTATGCTTTATTAGATGCACCTGAATGTGAATAAAGAAGTTAGCAAGCCGATCACAAGATCGGCTTTTTCGTTTTAAGCGCCCCCTAGACACCTTCCCCAAAGCCTACGCACTAAAAAGCACAACTTCTGGCTGAGTTGGCGACGTTACCGTTGGGTTTGAGCAACATCCTTAAAGGTGAGCACTTACAGGATAGGCTCACCACTCGATGACCGCTCTAAAGGTGAGAACTTACAGGGTCGGGCTCTATGAGTCACCCTTGCGAAAGGTGAGAACCTACGGGATAGACTGCGTGAACTCGGGAATTAGCATAGTTCACGCCAAAAAATAACGTTACTAGAAAACAAACGCTCAAAATCAAAATTCGCTTGCCCGCCTGCTGATCCCTTGATAGTCTGAATATACCGTTTGGGATTATTAACGTTCACCCAATAACTTGATGCGCAACGCCTCAACGTTAATACCCCTGCTCTTTCGGAGTCTTTTTATGCCTGCCGCAACTCTCTTAAGCCAGCGAATACACACGCGAACCACCTAACCCGCCACACCACACGCGCGGGTCATCTTAATTCCCCTATTTTTATCAGCTGTATGCATGAGCAGGGCCAGCGCTCGCCTGTTGGTTGTGCTCGCGTGGAGAAAACACATGAGTTTTAGAGTATTTGTTGACCGGGTCAATGAAGCACCCGAGTTAGAGTTGGAAAGAGACGATTCATCGTTGATCGACCAAATTCCCTTTAATGGGTTTTTTGGTGATGATTTCTTGACGTTAATTTATTTGAGTCCACCAGATGCGCCTATTTTCCATGACGCAATGCGCGAAACGCTGCATGTTCTCGCAGACGAAAAACAGTCAAACCATTGTCGCGCGCAAGCGGCTGTCCAGGTTGGTCGTTTTGTAGAACATAATGCGCCGGCTGCGCCAGCACAGCTTGGTCGAAGTGAGTCACTCGCCTGGTTTGAGTTGGCGCAACAATTAGGCAGTATTGTCGGCGTATGGGAGCTTGCCAATGAGATGCTCAAGCAATGCGATTTAAAAGTTTCAATTGACTTGAACACAAACCCCTTGCCGGAGTTAAGGGCGAGAAAAGACAATGCACGATTTCGCATTGATGTCCGGGTTGCGCAGGCCTGGTATGAAGGCATCCGTTTAACACTCACTGCCTCTCAAAACAATTTTGAGCACTGGGATCTGCAAGCGCATCAGTGCGCCGTGAGCTGTATTGTTAATTACTTGCTGCTTTTACCTGACGAGCCGCCAAGGAGCCTTCGTAAGTACAACGGTGATGAGCCACTGATCGTCAAGCGATTCAAAACACTTCAATGGTTTGCGCCGTTTTGGGATCGCCTGATTGAGTCGATGAGTAACGATATTTCAGACGGAGTAAAACAATTGCTCATCGAACAAAAATACATCGTTTCTTCTTATATCCCCCAACTTGTACAGCAATGTACAGATACTCAGCCGGGCAGTTTTGATGATCGTAATATGCCGCAGGCTAGCCATCAGGTACAGACCAACGCCGTTGACCAGCTGGTTGTCATTAAAGGTCAAATTCCTGCATCCAGTGATCGAGATGACGTACTTGTTCTAAAGCAGTATGCCTCGCTGCAAAAGCCTGTGCGGTTCAAAACTTTTCCGGCGTTAGAGCAGCTGCTGCGCATGCGCGAACAGCTATTCGGCGAGTTTCCTTGGGCGCAAGACGCTATTCGCGTCGTAATGAATGACTTGATCGCCCGCCGGCGTCATGGTGTGACACGACTGGGTATGGCACCGGTACTGTTGGTGGGTAAGCCGGGGACAGGCAAAACGCGTTTTGCCCAACGCTTAAGCGCGCTATTGGAGACGCCAAGCTCGGTTATCAACCTTGCGGGTATGTGCGATACAAAAGTGCTGAAAGGCGTTACTCGTGGGTGGGCAGGCCAGCGCCCGTCAAAGATTGTTGAGTTCATTCATCAAACGCAGGTACCTAACCCTTTATTCATTCTCGATGAAATTGATAAAGCGCATGCTGGGTACAGTAACGGCGGCGACCCACAGGAAGCGCTGTTAGATTTAACTGAGCCCCAGAACGCAAAGCGTTTCCACGACATTTACTTGATGGCCGAATGTGACTTATCGCACTGTCTTTACATCGCCACCGCTAACTCGTTGGACACAATTTCTGAACCCTTAATGTCGCGCCTTCGGCCCGTACACTTTCCGCCACCAGGCGAGGATCATGCGCTCGTATTGATCAGCGGCGTAGTCAAAGATCTGGAAAAAATGTGGAACTTGCCTGAAGGGGCAGTGACGCTAACAGATGAACAGCGAGCCATACTGGTCGGCCTATCTCCCCGGGAGATGCGGGCTGCTATCTTGGATTTGCTTGCTAATGAGCAAACACATAAGGTGCATTAACTCTCATCAAAAGGGAAACCTAATATGGAAACAAAACCTAAAAAGAAAGAACAGTTCTCGGTGCCTGTGGACAACTACGATTTACTGACAGCAAAGGCCTCTCAACTGCGTGCGTTACTGATTTTGATATCAGGGCCTGGGTATGAGAACTTCACCGAGCTTTCGCCTGAAGATCAAGACCGAATACTTTGGCTGGCAACGGAACTAAGCAATGAAGTTCACATATTGCTTAAATAACAACAGAAAGAAATAATGAGGGCATCTTCAGTATTGTGCTTTGCCGCTGAAGCGCGTCAGCCTTCGGCCAGGAGCGGCCGTTTAGAACTTACGACATGGGGTGCGCTGATATGTGGACTATACGGTAGGCTTACGCAGATCGCCGAAGACGGGGTAGCTTGAAAAAACGCTTAGGGCTCCCGAGCCTGTAGCAGCACCGTAAGGACATGAACCACCTGGCCGAACAAATCCTCTTGCTGCTGCAACGTTTGAATCTCCTTGCTTCCGTGGAAGAGGTTGTTCCGAATGCGAAAGGATATGAGGAGAAGCCCAATTGCCTTATCAACCTCATCAACTTGGGTCTGCGATAGCGCGGTGATAATTGCTTCTTGATCCTCGGCCTTGATTCGCTCTGGTTTGCCGAGCCGGCGCATGAATATTTGAGGCTCGCTTTGCGCTTCGCTATACCGCGACTTGAAATAGTCCAGCGGACCATCTAGTTGATTACGTAACGTATCGAGCTTGCGCGCATAAAGATCTTTAGCAAACTCACGCAGTCGCTTCGAGTTTGCTTCAGCTCCACAGGCCTGCCCTTCAAAGTACATCCAAAGGAAGGCAAACTTCATTGCTGCATCAAACGCTCTCTGAGGCAAAACTTCTGCACCGACGCGGCTTTGTAGCCAGGCAAGTGGATCGGTAATGGGAGTGGCAGTGGTAGTGGTAGTGGGCATAGCGTGGTTATGAGGTTCGACGTAGATTGAGGAATAGTTATATCCCTGAGCAGCCATTATAAAATTCTTGCTTTGATGACGGCTTTGGGTCGAGAGTTGTCGTTGGCGATAGTCCGCTTCCGACCCGAAGCAGTCGCCCAGCCTAGGACGGCGAAGTCTTTTGGCATTGACCCCGACGAAGCACTCACTATATGTTGCATTTAAAGAAATCATCATCTGGAACGTCATAGCTGGAAGTGAATTTCACGTAACCGCAAAAGAATCCAAACGCTTTATCTCTGGCAATGTCGCTGGGCGAGAATGTTTCCGGCGTAAACACTACAGCTGCTGATTGCTCAATTATCCCCACATGAATAAAAGCTGCAACGAGCAACTCTGAGCAAAAGTAAACTCCTCGGTCGCTCGAAACTTCTGGCGTTGTGCCCTCAAAATGGCCATGTACTCGCTCCATAAGGTCATTTCGATAACTTTCCTTTCGTGTGGGAAACTTCCCTAAGCCTGTGCGATTAAAGTGTTTACCTATGGCTCGCGACGCAAATTCTTCCAAAGAGTCCAGTCTGGCTTCGTTCCAGAGCTCATTGGCTTTAAGCTCTCTAAGTACCGCGATGTGGTCATAGTCTTCGAGGAGCCTTTCTATAGAGATAACTTGTACTCCCTCGTTGGCCGCTTCGAGCACTCGTGCCCCTCGCAAGGTAATTGCTACGTGCGAGTAGGCTGTCCCAACTGCCGTTTCCTCTTCAGCGGTCATTCGCGAATAGCAGAGCAAAACGTCCCCAGCCTGAATATCTGCGGTCTTCAAATCCACAAATTTCTCCTCTTTTTAATGTCTGGTATTGGCCGACACCTGTCACAAAATACTAGCATCGTTACGTTACGAATTGAATCTGCCAGACTTTTATAGACAGTCCATCCCCTATAGCTAACCAGCCAATTTATCAGCCGCAACCTGTAGCCCGTTGAGGATACTGTCTGCTGCATGTTCGGGAAATTTCTCGGGCAGCATTGTACGAACCGAGCGCACGACTTCCGGCGTCTTTTCCACCATATCGTCGAGCACCACTTCAGCGCCGCGGCCATCCGGCGCCACGATGCCATGCTCTTTTCCTACAGCCAGCCAATGTCTGCGCACAATGTCCCGCATGACCCAATGCGTGTTCTTTGAACGCACGGCCATGGCCATCTTCGCCTTGAACGGTGATAACTGGTTCGCGCCTGTTCCTATAACAGGGTAAGCAGAGAGCACGTCGTACAGGGGGGCGAGTTCGTAGGCTCCACCTGGGCGCAGGAAAATGCTGAAATTCTTCGCATGGCCATCGGTGGCGCGAAGCATCCAAAAGAGGACTTGGGCCTGGAAGAACGTACGGCGATCACGGTCTGGGTTTCTGGATGTGGCCAGCAGTTTCATGATGGTGCGCACGCCGGGGCCGCCGTCAGACTCGTATTTCAGGTGCGGTGGGGTTCCCATTGCCTGGCACATGTCTTCCTGCGGTAGCCGAAGAAGCCATCTCTTGCCTTCTTCGTTCTCCCACCACATACGGTCGAAGCGCTCGACGGCAAGCACTTTCATGCCTTCGAACTGAAGGATTTGCGTAGATGCTACCGGCAGACCGTATGCGTGAAGAATTTTCGAACATAGCCATTCGTTCTCAATCGAATCGCTCATGTCGAACTTAAGGTTGCCGACCAGGCCCAGTGGCAGTTTCAAAATATGTGTAGTGGGTGTCGCGCCATGTGGCAGACACCACTGGTTATTGAGCCACGACAGGGCTGTTTTTTCCTGCGCACCCGCGATGGAAATCCGAAAGTCAACATCATCATTGTCTCGGTTGATTTTTGACGCCGGCGCTAGGGTGTTGCGCAGTATTTGAGCCACCTCGGCATCGTTCAGCGGCGTTGCCTTCACCTCTTGAACGCTTTCGGGGGGCGCGCTGTTGGGGAGTATCTGAAGCGCACCCGCGCAATCCCGCCCAATCTCTGCCAGCAGCGCGAACGCTTCCGTTGAGTTCGTCTGAAACCGGCGCGCGACACGTTCGCGGATAGCTTTGCTGTCTGGAAGCAGATTCTCGAAGTAGGCACGCACGGCATCGCCACGATGCGGTTGGTTGCCCGGCGTAAAAGGCAGTGACAGGGATAGCGGCCAGCCTGGGTTGGAGTTCACCCAGTTGTCGTCGTACTGCAAGGTCTCGCCAACGTGGGGCCGTACACTCCACGTGCCGACGAAAGTGCCGTTCATCCAAAGGTACAGAGTCTGTGTGTGAGAGCGTCGACCCATGACTTACCAGTTCGGGTCGGTTGGCGGCTTTGGCGCGGAGGAGTCGCTACCCTGGCGCAGTACCAGTTCCACACCTAGGATGCTTAGAAGCGCCAGTAGTCGGTCGGCGCTGACTTTTTCCGCGTTGCGCTCCAGGGCAGAGAGTGTTTGTTGCGTGACACCCAGGCGCATGGCTACGGCGGATTGGGTTAGGCCAGCCTGCTTGCGAAACGCTTGGAGCAGCACCGGAAGTTGCTCTGCAGTGCGAATAGTGAAGTCTGCCATACAAGTCTCACGCTGTATTTTCAATTTACTTATTCTAATTTGTAAAAATAAAATACACAATACAGTATGTATTTATGAATTACAAATTAGAAACAGTATATTAGATTTACAGCCCGTATCTTGTAAAGTGGTTGAATCGACCCAAAGCGGCCGCAGGCACTGGCGGTTCTTGTACTATTAAAAACGGGAGCGGGGTTAATGCGTTGGACGTTCAGTTTTTTACTCACTTCAAGGAGCATGATTATGTCGGCATCAAGCGAAAGTCGAAACGCCACCCGAGTAATCTCCATTACGACGCGCAATATAGCGCATCGTATGGCCCTCATGCTTTGCGCCACGGCTATGGCGCTATTTACCATGCAAGCCTTCGCGCATCACGGCTGGGCCTGGGCGGAAGAGGAGCAGTCCGAGTTAAAGGGCACCATCACCGAGATTTCAATGGCGCCGCCACATCCGGCCCTGCGCGTGAAAGACCAGGATGGTCGTGTGTGGCAAGTCGATCTGGGAAACCCGAATCAGACACAGCGTTCAGGCTTCTCCGGCGACACTGCCAAAGTGGGCGATGACATTACGGTATTGGGCAACCGCACCAAAGAGCCGAACAAGGCGCATATAAAAGCCGTGCGCATTACGGTTGGTGGCAAACAGTACGACATGTATCCAGAACGCATCAAGCAATAGCGACACGGCGATGACAGGTTTTCTGCAAGCCATTTCCGGCTGGCCCGGTGCCACCTTCCTGCAGGAATACTGGGTCGCCTATCTTCTTGTTAATGCAGCCCACATCCTTGGTATTGGGCTACTTCTTGGCGCGATCCTACCGCTCGATTTACTTCTTTTGCGTTCAGTGCGCGGGCGGGATCTGCCGACCCTTGGCCCCTTTCTTGTACGTGCAGCGGCAACGGGCACGGCACTCGCGGTGATGACAGGGCTTTGGTTATTCTCAGTGAAGCCGGTGGAGTACGCAGAGAATCCAGCTTTCCTCTTCAAGGTCACATTGCTTGTACTGGCAATCTGCAACATCGCACTTCAGCATCATGGCGGGCACTTTGATGCAGCCCTGCGCAGCGGCCGGCCATCGGTGCGAGTTCGAGTCTTGGCCGCCACATCCGCCATTCTTTGGCTTTCTGTCCTAGTCGCCGGCCGCTGGATAGGTTTTGTTTGAAACGATGTAATTGGCGGCATTTCGTCGACGACTTCAAAGTTATCCCTTTGGGAGCACTAAGCTGAAATTAAAGCACGCCTAAAGAGTGTTCAGGTATTGCTTCCCAAATCAGTGCTTCAGTGTCTGATGCATTACACCGAAGCGTTCTGCTAAGGTTGAAAGCCGCTTGTCTAATGTCCAAATCTCCGCATTGGGTGTCATCAAGGTCGAGGCTAAAAGTAATATATCAATCAGTCCGCAGCCTAAGCCCCAAAGTTCTTCTCTTTCAATGAAGTTAAGCGTTTCTGCCAAACTGGCTTGTTGGGCATGCTGCAAGTTATCGAGATCGACAAGGGTGCGTGCACGATCAGGTGGGGTTCCGCACGCTAGCTCGCCGATAATCATGGGGTGCACTAGAACACGGTCTCGTTCCAGCATGTGGGTTAATTCCTGATTTTTTCGCCGGAAGTGATCCACCCATACTGATGTGTCAACCAATACACTATTCATCGTTCGACGGACTCAGTTGTTCGGCGCGGGATGTCTGACATTTCGGGTGCAGTACCCCCAAGTGCCGAAAGGCGTGCAGCAGACCTTACGCGTACATAGGTCTTAACTGCTTCACGAATAAGATCGGCTTTGTCGATGCCTGGTTCGGCCACTTCCATGGCCTTCTTGAATAACCCATCGTCGATCGTCACTGTGGTTCGCATTTTGCGCCTCCATTATATGCGCATCAATATATGCATCATATTACATCAAAATTGTTGCGTTGATATTGTCAGTGTGATGTGGGTCCAAGTTTCAATAGAGTGACAACTTGGTTAGTCTGCCGATTGGATACCGTTAGCGGTTTTTTCCCGCACCACTTTCTGCAAAATTCGATCCAACGCACCAGCAAACGCCCGCCTGTCGGCCTGGCTGAACGCCGCAGGCCCGCCGGTATCAACGCCACTACTGCGCAACTCATCCATCATGTCGCGCATCGACAGGCACTGGCTTATATTGTCGGCGGTGTAACGCTCGCCGCGCGGGTTCAGTACCAGCGCGCCTTTATTCAAAACCTCGCTGGCCAACGGGATGTCTGCGGTAATGACCAGGTCGCCGGTAGTGCTGCGTTCAACAATGTAGTCGTCGGCCACGTCGAAGCCTCGCGGCACCTGCACGGCGCGGATCAAAGGTGATGGCGGCGTGCGCAGCATTTGATTGGCCACGAGCGTGAGCGGCAGTTGCGATCGTTGCGCCGCCCTGTAAAGAATGTCTTTGATCACGGCGGGGCACGCATCGGCATCAACCCATATATTCATGCTTTTATCCTTTTGTGCCATGGTGCAGGCATGACATCATTGCGCTAAAACGACGATTACAATAATGCATTAACCAGTTTAGCCAGGCTTTTCTGTTTGTCTGGGTTTATGGGCGTTAAAAGAGACTCGGCAACCTGGTTGAATGAGGTGTTGGCTTCTTCAAATATCTTCGTGCCGGTCTCGGTAAGCGCAACTAATCGTACTCTTGCGTCACGTTCAATATGATCTTTTTCCACCAGGCCAATTTTTTCCATTGGGTTGAGCACCCTGGTGACACCTGAAGCGCTCAGGCCAATGGCATGGGCAAGATCAATTCGCCTCATTTTGCCGGTGGGAGCAGCGCTTAGGCTGCGCAGAACAAGGTACTCAGTGAATCCAATTCCATACAGGGACAAAGACCGGTTAAGGTGCGACTGAATTTTGGTTTGAAGGTTGGTAAGTTGAATCAATAACTCACCTTGCGATAGCTTTGCCATTTATATACTTGAATAATATTTGATCTCGCAAGTTTATACGTAGTTTATTGAGCAGTCAAGTATCTCGCAATAGGCCTGAAGCAAACATCCTATTCCCTTAGTAAAATACCCGTTTATAGCTACTCAGGAGCGTCATGCCTCGCAACATTGAAATCAAGGCGCGCATTGAAAGCGTTCAGGCGCTTCTATCCAAAGCCGCAGCAATCTCCGATGATGGCCCAATTGAGATACTTCAGGATGACACGTTCTTTGTTTGCAGCAATGGCCGATTGAAGCTAAGGGCTTTTTCCGAAACGAAGGGCGAGCTGATTTTCTATCAACGGGCGAATCAGCAAGGCCCCAAAGAGTCATTTTACGTTCGGTCGCCCACCGCCGAGCCGGCGTCGCTGCGCGAAGCGCTAACGCAAGCTTATGGGCAGTCTGGTCGGGTTCAGAAGCGGCGCACCCTCTTCCTGACAGGGCGCACGCGCATTCATTTGGATGAAGTTGAAGGCCTGGGCCACTTTCTGGAGTTAGAGGTCGTGCTGAAGGACGGTGAGCCAAGCGATGTGGGTGTTGAAGAGGCTCACGGCCTGATGGCCAAGCTGGGCGTTGATCGTTCGCAACTTGTTGAAGAAGCGTATGTGGATCTGTTAGCTACAAGTGGGGCATCATGAAGTCAAGCCACCTTCAATAAGATTCATTTTTAAAAAGTTCTTTTAAATACTCCAGCATTAAGCGGGTGGCCTTGGGTACGTGTTTTGCATATGGCCTAATTGCATAAAGGCGATCGCCGAAATTGCCACTTATTTTCCACTCAGGCAGTAGACGCAATAAAGTTTGGTCTGCCACTTGTCTTGAAACTGAAAAATCAGGTACTAAAGCAATACCTAAACCTGCAAGCGCTGCTGTTCGTAGCGCTTCGCTATTATTTACAGCTAGCGGACTGCGTACGGCGACAGTTATTGGGGATGTTCGTCCCTTGCGCGGCTCAAAGACCCAGGTTACCGCGCGGTTGCGTCTTGGATAATGCAAACACGGATGTAGCGCTAAGTCTGATGGATGTCTTAGTTCGCTGGCCTCAGCGATATATCCCGGGCTGGCTACAAGCACCGATTCGGTTAAGCAAAGGGGTATGGCAACATCAAGTTCGGGCGGATGGTTGGTGTGTCTGATGGCAACGTCAATACCTTCGGTGGAGAGTGCTACGAGCTGATCGGTAAGCTCCAGCTCGATTCGGATGCCTGGGTACTGACGCAAGAAAGTCGGCAGTGCGGGCACTAAATGTTGTCGCCCCAGGGCTACGGGTGCGCTAAGCCTTAAAGTGCCTTGTGGGGAGGCCGTTAGATCTCTTACGCTTTGAAAACTGTCGGCAATCTGGTTAAACGCCTGTTGCGTCATGTCGACTAATTGTTGACCTGCTTCTGTCAGTCGGACACTGCGGGTCGTGCGTCTTACCAAGGCAATGCCGGCAACTCGCTCAAGTTCCGACAAGCGTTGACTTACGGCTGATTTACTCACATTAAGTCGCGTGGCAGCTGCCGTGTAACTGCCTTGTTCGGCCAACACCGCCAACCAATAAATATGTCCCATGTACTGGGATACTGTTCCGTTATCCATTTTTATATTGTTCATAATAATGAACAATAAGTCCAGCAGCTATGACTATTCGCCTCAACTCTAGGAACCTACACTGAGCGGACACATTCGTCGTGAACATAGCTGAAAAAGGAAAACCATGGATAATTATTCCGACCCCAACGATGTTGTTCATTTCATTAATGGCGCTGTTGAAATTGGTGCCGGGCAACGCCGTCAACCTGTGTACAACCCGGCTACAGGAGCGGTTGCGCGGCAAGTGGCGTTGGCCGACTCAATTGACGTAGACACTGCTGTAGAAAATGCTGCACGGGCTTTCGATGCTTGGTCTGCTACGCCTCCCATCCGTCGAGCCCGGATTATGTTTCAGTTCTTGCAACTGATGAATCAACATCGTGACCAGCTTGCCGCCATTATTACGGCAGAACATGGAAAGGTATTTAGTGATGCTCAAGGTGAAGTATCGCGTGGCATAGATATCATTGAGTTTGCTTGCGGAATACCTCAATTGCTAAAAAGCGACTTTACTGACCAGGTGTCAACCGGAATGGATAACTGGACATTACGTCAGCCGCTGGGCGTTGTTGCTGGTATCACGCCTTTTAATTTTCCATGCATGGTTCCCTGCTGGATGTTTCCCGTGGCCATTGCCGCGGGCAATTGCTTTATTCTTAAGCCTAGCGAGAGAGCGCCTTCGGCGGCGCTATACATGGCCCGCTTACTCATAGAAGCAGGTTTGCCAAAAGGTGTACTTAATGTTGTACAAGGCGACAAGGTCGCAGTTGATGCGCTACTGTCGCATGCCGATGTTCAGGCTGTCAGCTTTGTCGGTTCGACACCGATTGCTCATTATATTTATCAACAGGCCGCCATATACGGCAAGCGTGTACAAGCATTGGGGGGCGCCAAAAATCATCTGGCTGTTATGCCCGATGCCGATTTGGACCAAGCCGTTGATGCTTTAATTGGTGCTGCCTACGGATCTGCTGGCGAGCGTTGTATGGCTATTTCGGTCGCAGTACTGATAGGCGATGTTGCTGACAAGATAGTACCTCGTTTGGCCGAACGAGCTGGTAAGTTGATTATTAAAGATGGAATGGCGCCAGACGCCGAAATGGGGCCAATAGTGACTCGGCAAGCGCTAGAGCGAATTGAGAATTACATTCAGACGGGGGTCGACGAAGGGGCTGAACTTGTGGTTGACGGCCGTGGCTACACGGTACCCAACCAGGAAGACGGCTTTTTTATCGGGGGCACTTTGTTTGACCATGTTACCCCCGACATGCGCATTTACAAAGAGGAGATATTTGGTCCAGTTCTGGTGTGCTTGCGTGTCCCTGATTTTGCGGCCGCAATTGAACTGATTAATACCCATGAGTTTGGGAATGGCGTGTCATGCTACACCCGAGATGGTCATATTGCCCGCGAATTTGGTCGCCGCGTTCAAGTTGGCATGGTCGGTATTAATGTACCTATTCCCGTGCCTTTGGCCTGGCATGGGTTTGGCGGCTGGAAAAAATCGTTGTTTGGAGACATGCATGCCTATGGCGAAGAGGGCGTTCGTTTCTATACCAAGCAAAAAAGCATCATGCAACGCTGGCCGGAAGCAACTCAGAAAGGCGCAGAGTTTGCTATGCCGACTGCCAAATAAGACCTAAACCCTAGTCATCCTAAAAGCTTGCTTTTCCGTTGGGGAAGCAAGCTTTTTTATTTCAGCTCTAATAAACCAAAATAAATATGGTTGAAAAATCAAAAATAAATGATTAGTGAAAACACCAGTTGTTAGGTTATTTGTTTAATGGTTGAAGATTGGTTGGTTTTTTGATGGAAGGCTTCCATGGCATATTTGATAAAACTTAATTAAATATTAAAAATCAATAATTTAACTAAAATTTAAGGCCCTCGATATGAAGCGGCTTTTTCCAGCAGAAGTAAGCGCTATATTTGAGTTTTTTCAGTGTTATCAGAAAAAAACCAAAATCAACCAAATCAAATAAATTAGTAAGGTTGACCTATTTGGTTTTAAATGGTTGAATTTAAATATTGGTTGATTTTTTATCAAAATTAAACACCGAATGTCGGTGCTCAACATAACGAGGACTTTCATGGATTCCGCTGCCGCAACTACTCAGTCGAACGATGCACATGACAACCAGCTTAAAGCGATGTACGAGACGATTCACGCGAAGAATTTGTTTCCGTTCTGGGCTAAACGATCTGATGTTGAACATGATGAAATCAAACAACTTATGTCCAGCGGCCCCAAGGCTATTCCGTTCCTGTGGCGTTTTAAAGAAGACCTGGAGCCATTGCTGCATCAATCCGCGAAACTGGTTTCAACAGAAGACAGCGACCGACGCTCCCTTATTTTGATGAATCCGGGCCTGAGCCCGCGTCGTGCCACCGTCACAAATCTCTACACGGCCTATCGCCTTAATGATCCCAACGAACTGATGCCTGCGCATCGTCACACTGCCAGTGCGATTCGTCTGGGTCTAACTGGGCAACAGAATTTCACCGGAGTTGAAGGAGAGGACATTGTGTTCCGCCCTGGCGACATGGTATTGACGCCACGCGATACGTGGCACAACCACGGCAACGTCGGAGATGAGCCAGCCATTAATCTATCGGTGCTTGATTACCCTTTGGTCGAATCTTTCAACTCTTTGTCGTTCGAGCACAACTATGTTGAAGATGGTGCAATCAAAAAGAAGCAGTCTGCACGTTTCTCGCCTGACTATTCTGCCAGGGTTTATGGTGCGGGCGGCCTAACGCCTCGCTTTGTTGATCACTTACGTGGAGTAGGTGGGTCGGCACCCATGTATGTTTACCGTTATGACGCAGTACGTGAGTTGCTTGAGCGCAATCGAGACTGGGAAGACAATCATCATGAAGGTCTTAAAGTAGAGTACACCGACCCTGTTCAGGGTGGTCCGATCTACAAAACAATGACGTTCTTCATGCAAATGTTGAGGCCAGGTGAAACCACTTTGCCACTCAAGCAAACTGCCAGTCAGCTTATTACGCCGATGGAGGGTGTTGCGAACATCAAAATCGATAATGAGATATACAGCTGCCACCTACACGATACTTTGGCAGCACCAGGTGGGCATTGGATCCAGT
>Ga0207884_1000893_pt1 | contig 13835 bp, 22 predicted proteins | sample MalvirmetaMSP144_FD_184236 | JGI IMG/M metagenome (GOLD analysis project Ga0207884, IMG submission 184236) | Marine viral communities from the Deep Pacific Ocean - MSP-144 (SPAdes) | ecosystem: Environmental > Aquatic > Marine > Oceanic | place: Pacific Ocean | collected 2011-07-08 | reverse complement strand
TTTTACAACTCCGTTATCCCAATACGGCTCCACCTGCACCTCCTTCCAGGCTGGCTTGAAACGATCCTAAAAACAGCCTGTGTATATTCTTTCACTCAGAAGATTTGTTACTTAATTGCCCAAGTTCAATGTACGACGTTCTTCCGGTTCCTCTGGCGGGGTGTAGTCCCAATGCAGCCAGCTTAACTTTCGCAAGTCCCGCTCTTTTCGAGCATAGACCAGCACAGCATCCCAAAACCCCGGTCCGGTCTGAGCTTTGTATTCGTCGTCGTAGTGATATTTCTTCAACAGATAGACTTCTATCTCGCCGATGAATCGCTCTAACTTCTCTGGCAGCAGCCGGTTGAGCGCCATGCGTACTCCTACTGCCCCTTCTTCTCTCGCGGACAGCGCTACCGACCACCATGCTTGTGGAACCGAGGACATAGTTTACCAAACCATCATCGAATTATGTCAACTGTGGTAAAATAAAATAGATCGGACCTCCCGATCTAAGGTTTCCCTTTAGGGCTTCTAGGGTGCGCCACCTAGAGGCCCTATTTATTTAGCAGGGTGGGATCGCCTCTTGGTCAGGCATCCGGCTCCCTTGCCTTTAGTTTTTCGTAGTATGCCACTACCTTGGCAGTAGCAGCCTCGGTAACTCTTATTAGTCCAGCTTCCAATATGATTGCATCATCCCAAGCTTCCCACATTTCCTCCGACGTTAAATAAATGGCGTAATGTTCTGCCCTCAGCCGATCAACCTCGGCGTGTGCCCTTACTGTTGGGCATTCACCAGGTTCGTGATTCTTTAGACACACCCAACATTGTTCGTCAGTTGCTTGCGTCATCGTACCACCTCACCTGTTTCACTCCTGAATGGATGAATCAACGTCACGTAATAATTCATTTCCGTTGGATAAACTGTTCCTGCGATTGGTCTCTTATACCAGCCCGAGCATGGGCCGAAATGCGCCATAAAAGCCCCATGTTTTATCATGCCGTTATCATTGAAGGCGTGGCGATTGTGGCAGTCTGGGCATAACGCAGTCACCATCCAACCTTGCCGGTGCCGTGGCAGCCATGTTCTCGTTCATGGTCGCGTTGAACCAGAATCGGTTCTCTATATCCACACGTATGGAATGCGTTTTCTTCAAGGGCTTGCTTCAACTCCGGGCAGTCCTCCGTTGCCCCGGTTGGCGGGGCGGGAGATAGGGCTGCTAGTTCGTGAAAGACATGACAGGCGAAACATTCTGGGTCCGGGTCAGGTTTGGGGAAAATACAGCGTTCATCGTGCATGTCGGCTAGCCCGTCGGTCAGGACTTTAACCTCTGCTTCCAGTTTCTCGTTGGCTTGGGACTGAGCAGCCAGCAGCGGGGCCACGGCGGCGAGTTGGGCGGCTAAGGCTTCCCGTAACTCACTGGGCACATAGAACGGTGTAGGATGTCTTTTGGGATGCTTGCCGGTCGCCGTGCTGATTGCCTCGTCACTCAACGCCACAGACGCCAAGTCCACTGGTGTGTGGTCCATGATTGCTCCTCTATTGCAAGATCCAAATCTTGACCTCAGTTCGCGGGTTTTCCTTGTCCACATACCGCGCAAGGTCTAGTTGCCACACTTGGCAATCATCTTCCCACACAATTCCGTTCAAGGAATCAAGGATTAGTTTGCTTAAATTGTCTAAGTCAACCCGTCGCCGGTTTTTAGTAAAGAACTGGCACGCGACCGCATAGATATTCTTTCTTGGGCGCATGCTCCCTACTGCACTGGCAAATTGCCATTGAACGTATTCCTCTGCCTCAACAGTATGTCTTGGACTGAAAAACCTACCTTCCAATGTTAGCCGTGGTCTAGCCTTGGGGACTGGTTGGCCAGGGATTGTGAAAAACCAATCCATTATTCTACCCCTACATGCTCACGAATAGCTTGCTGTAGGTCACGTTCACGGATGTGTTGCATTGTTTCCTGCTTCGTAAGCGGTAATGACTGTACGCAAATGCTGACAAGCCTCTAATACAGGCAAACAGTTAGGAGCGTTCATGACAATGAGGGCAATATCTCCCAATGTTCGATTGCCAGCCGCCACCAACGCCTCCATTGTAGCCCGCTGGAATACGATTTCTTTCCAGTTCTCGGCATACTTAACCTCGGTATCGGCAACACCCTGTTTGTACCCAGCTTGGTATTCAGACTGGGTCATCAACGACCTCCGTTGCTTCCATACAAGGTACGTCAAAACTAAATGTTCCGCAGCCGGGGCATTGTTCTGGAAATTCAGATACACTGACCCACTTCCGATCACACCGCAAGCACTCATGGTGATGTTGTTTGAGTCCCCGGCTCTTTGTCATTGTTCTACTCCATGCAAGGCTCTTCGCCCTCGACGACATGTCCCCATGAATCAGTGCGCGTACTGTGAATGAATGGCTCACCGTGTCGGTAGCAAAAGTGACCGTTCATGCAGGGCTGCTGATTGACGTTCCAGTAAATATGGTCCCGTATCTCCCAGATCCAGCTATCCATCGTCCGACCCTCGGGCTTGGGATAGTAACCAGCAACGATCAGGTCAACAGCGTGGTTGGCGCAGGCCCCGATGGCTGCTGGGTTAGGGGGAAGGGGCGGAACGTCTATTACAATAGGAACTATCAGCGGCTGTACGGGGCTCTCAGCGGCAGGAGGTGGTATGCCGGGACCGGGTGGCATGTCCGATAGGTCATCAGGTTGATGCACTGGGGGAAGGTCAGGCATGCGCGATTGGATGTTGCGATAAGGGTGCTGTGCGTTGTTGGGGTTCTCCTTGGTGCTGTAGGTGAACACCGCATGTTCGCCAGTGCGTAGACCAGCGCCATCGCCGAACCAAGTATAGTAATGGTTTTCACCGCTGTCCTCTTGAATCTTGAGACTCCACTTGGTCCACGGTTTCCCTGATGGACCAGTCCCATCTTGGCGTTTGATCTCTTGGATAATCCCTGAGACCGTCTGCGTTGTAGTTGCCATTATTGACCCCTTGACAGTGCTAAAGTTGTTATAGTAGAATACTACCATATACAGAACCGGAGGTCAATAACACGATGACAGACAATTCGATTACGGTGCTTCAGGCAGCGAAGTTGGCAGGAAAACATCCGGAGACAATCCGTCGTTGGATTCGAGAAGGGCTTCTGCCTGCTAAGAAACTAGGGTTGGTTTGGTTTATTAATCCGCACGATGTACTTAATCGAGAGACAGCCTCACATGTGGCCTAAAGAGTCACCGTCCGTCAGCGACGTGGCTCAGGGTAATTTATAAGGATGCGATCCGGTCCAAGACGATAGGGGTTACGCTGGCCGTGCTGACCGGCCAGCAATATTAGGAGAAATATGATGGTAGTTGATTGGTACGCACAGGCTAAGGAAGGTGTTTACGAGGGTCGAGAGCCTATTCATTGCTATCAAAAGACCGGCTGTGGCTGCCCTTGTAGTAACTTGCGATCGCATACCAATGCCCATTTTCCGACGATGGACAGGAATTACTGTAACGAGTTTAAAGGCGAGAAGGGTAGATGTAAGTGTGACTGCCATATAAGGGGTGAAGATTAGTTGACGCCTGGGGCCTGAAGGGAAGCCTTCAGTGTGTGCGGATGGGTCGTGCTAGTTGAGGCCCCAGTCGTGAGGGAATCTTTAGGTGAGGACGATACTGTTTAACTGCTGACCATGCCCCAGGCTAACTTCAAAACAACCTTCGTTACCGTGACCGTCGGTGCCCACACGTTCCGGGTAGCAGGGCACAAGACTGGTCGAGGTAATTGGCATGTGGAGCTGGTGCGGGTACAGCCCTGGATTCCCAAGGGCGGGGCGGCGCTCATGAACCGCCGCATCATCGACGAATTGGAGGCCCAGTTGGGGATACCAGTGACGCCGAAGGACCTGTTCCGGGCGGGGCTGGTGGAGTGACGCCTCTTGATACGTTTATAGTTGAAAACTGGACTACACCAGCAACGGCAGCGCCCCCGAAGATCGACGAATGCTACTTGAGCCAGTATCCACAGATTAATCCTACCCAGCCTGTAGCCGCTGCGATCAGCAATGGGTCAGTTTGAAGGTTGCTGGTCAGGATTACCCACAGGCCGGACAAAAGGAGAATTAGACTCAGCGTTGCTCTGATCGCCAGCGCCACCATTCCTACTTTCATTTATCATCTCCCTCACCGCCTCGATGGACTCCTTGATGCGGGAGCCAACGATAGGGGTTTCGCACTGTTTAACGAAAAAGTCCTTCAGCCGCATGGATATGCTCTTGTTATCCACTGTACACCTCTTAAATCGGCTTAGATGGCCGCCGTATCGCCGTCAACCACCCTGTCTATCTTGACGTTGTAATCGAACACTATTCGTTCTCCAGCACCTTGAGCGATACGCCGCCCAGGAAGCCAAATATGCCCCCAATGATTGCGGTTAAGACCTCGATGGCTCCCATCTTATAACCAAGCCAGGCAGCGAACATGCTGAAGGTGGTGGCGCATAGAATGGCAACTAAGATTTGAGGTCGTAGCTTTTTAATCATAATCTAATCAGCGCAATGCCTTGCGTAGCTTTACCCGGCGGATGAACCGCTTCGGCCCTTCATACGCCCAACCTAGCATCGCTATTCCAGTAGCACCGGCTACCATAGCCATTAATACACCCATCCCCAATGTCTTCATTTGGCTATTACTCCCACGCCCCAGGCTACGCCTACCCAAAATATAACGACAGCGAATCCAAGGCCACAGATTCCCAAAAACACAACGCTCCATTCCAAGTCAATCCCAAGCGTGAACCCGTACCGGTCTATGCCATTTTTGATGTCCCGCCCTGACATTACTGCACCTTGATGGGCGTATCGACCAGATTATCCGTGATGCTTCTGGCCTTCACCGTGTCATTAAAGACCGCCGAGGCAGAATTGATTCCCGTCCCGTTGCCGAACTTGTTGGTGTTATCCATCGTGAGAGTGCCGACCTTGAGGTAGTCGAAATCCCATGCGCCAACTGATGATGTAACTCCATCCACGATAATCTCACCGATGGTGGCCCCTGTAGCCCCGTTGAGGTTGATAATCACACGGTCAACCACAGAGTTTTCAGCGACATAGGAGCCGCTGCCCCGGTCACTATCTATAACCAGATGGCTGATGGTGGAATTGATAACTGAGGAATTGGTGTGTCCATCCACATACGCTCCCAGGTTGAGCGTCCCGACTTCCATGTTCGCCCAGTCGAGCGTCGGTGCGCTGCTGTTGGTTATGGTGAACTGCCCCACGTTGACCCAGGCTCCGGTCACGCCGGACGTTCTGTTGATTTCAAAGGAATTGGTCAGACCGCTCTTACCCAGGTCTAGATTCTTGAGCCATAACTTATCCAGGCGCACTCCATCTGCCAGATTTATTCTGAGCGTCTGGCTAATCAATGCCGGGGTTTCTGGGTCTGGCGGGAGTGGGTTGCCCACTATATCAGGGAGAGCGTATTCAGCCCCGGCTTCGGGCCATATCTTCTCGCTGGTCGTCCCAGCGATGACAAGGAACAACGTGCCAGCAAACCCGATAGCAACGACTCCCAGACTAATCAATCCAACCCTTGCGCCACCAAACTGGAGTCTCTTAGGGAACGGGATATGTAGGTATGATATGAACCGTAGGTTCGGGATATTGAACTTCGGCAGTCGTGCCGAGGGTATAGAGAATGTTCGGGGGCCTATCTTAAAGTTCATTCTTTGTTACCCTCCCTTGAGAATCTACCAGTTATTGCCGCAAGCCCAGCCGTTGTTGGCGTCGCAAATATGGCGTAGGCCACGAGGATGATGTCCAAATGGGGCGCAACTGAAGCCGGGTTTTGAGTTGTAGACCACACGATGATAATCCCCAAAATCACAAATGCGGCCACGACTGGGGCCAACATTATCAGGGTCAGAAATTCCGCCCCACTGAGTGTAGTCGTTGCCCGTAATTTTACTTTCTCCAGTTCTATTCTGGTTTCGACAAGTTGTTCCCGCAGGTCATCTATCTCAGCCATAAATCAGGTCTGGGTCGTACAGATGGCCGTAGCCGCCTTCCGGGTGCATGAAGCACCCAGCATAGCAGACTATAACGAACCCTTGATGGAACAGATGCGCCACCGGATCTTGGTTGGGCCATTCTATCTGCCAGTCGCCGACGTACCCCTTGAGCATCCTAAGAGCATCCGGGTGGTCCCAGTCCATGTGGTTGTCCCGTAACCGCCAACAGGGTTGATCGCGTTTGGCCATGGCCCGGAAGTAGCAGAGCCGGTTGTAAGTAATATCCCTGCGATCACCGTAGACCATGGGGTGCGGGGGTGCGGACGATGGACGCCACAGTTGCAACTGCTCGTCATTGATAGCCCCTTTTGCAGAAATCAAAATGCGCCCAACGGGATTGTCGTTGCCAGTAACTACCGCAGTGCCAATGAGTTCCTTGAACCACCACCGGTCACCAGCAGCACGCACCGACATCCAACCTTCCTTCATGTCCCACGAGATGATCATGTCGTGGACACCAGCGGGGATGGGGGACTGCGGCCCGATGGGAGCCGGGTTTTGGAACTGGGCTTCCGACTCGGTGTCTCTAGTCTGAGTTGCCATTACTTCCTGCTTTTGCTTTTGGCTTGTCGCCGTCTTGGAGGTCGGCTAAAGGGCTTGTCTCTGCTGTTTCCTCCTGATGCCCGTTGGAGTGGGTATGTACTTCTGGAATCGTGGGCATGTCGGAAGGCTCAGGGTTCGTGATGCGCATAGACCCATTGTCCAGTATCTTGATGCGGTCGGCGGTTAACGAGCCATCCTTCCAGCCACTCACTAAAGTGCGAGCGAAGGCTAGGTTCTGGGCACTCTGGGCCTCCAATTGGTCGATCTGATTCAGTAGTCCCTCAATAATCTGGCTGCTTGCTTTGTTTGCCATGTTATTTCCTCTTCAGGTCTGGATAATGTTCCCAGTCGCCCAGTAGTGCCGTAGGCCAGGCTGCGTCCAAGGTCTCTGGGGTTTTGAATCCAATCAAGTCAAAGTCCTGGGGTATGTCCCTGAGCGATTGAAGCAACGTCTGCCTTTCCGGCGTGAACGTAGCCTCTATCTCCGGGGGTTGGCGGTCCTTGGAACCGGACTGTTTGATCAGCTCCCAATTCCGCACCTTGCGTATCCGATCCATGTGGACTATACGAGCCTTGGGTATATCGACCACCATCTTATCGCCATCCCGCTTCCAGACAAATCGGAATATCTTGTCTTGTGGCGCATGAGTGGTGCTTTCGTAAACAAAGTGATCAACATGAACGCCGTTAACTTTGGGCACTACCTTTGCAATCGCTCGAGCTATCTTGGCTTCATCAGTGTCATTAGGGAAATTGATGAACCGAAGCTCATCATTGTAAGAAGGCTTGTGAATGGACCATCCTCCTTTCTGGTCATCGAAGGCGATAACTTTCATTACTGGTCTCCAAAAGCCACTATGGCAGAGTTGGGTCCATCAGTGGCAGCGTGGCAGTCGTTTTGGGTAGCGTAGCTAAACGCCGTAGTTTGCTGTCCGCCACCTGCCCCCGCAGCGATGTGAAGGGCCGTGTCATTGGACACTCCAGCGACTGCGTAGCCTGTGCCAGAAAAGTCTACACACCAAACGACGGTCTGTAGTCCAGCGCCAGATTCGTCGGTGACGCCACATACGTTATAACTAGCTAAGATGTTGTTGGGGCACACCGCATCATAATTTACCCAACCTTTGGCTGATCCGGGGTGGAACTTCTGAGTGCCGGGTGACGTGTACTTGTTTGTGATACAGGCTGCTTCCTGTTCTGCTTGGTTCGCAGCGGAGACGCTGCTTACAGCCGTCCAATCTAACGTCCCTGAACCGTCGGTTTTCAACACCTCTCCGCAACACCCATCGTCTGGGGGTAGTGTTAAGGTGTACGTGCCCGCTGCTGCTAGTGACTGAATCGTTACAATGCCAGAGGTAGACCCACCAAACTTGAGAGTAGCCCCGCTTCCGCCCGGTATCCCCAACCCCAAACTCCCCGTTTCGATCAGGGCACTATACTTGCGAGTGCCCGTTACGTTCGTGCTGTCCACTGGTTCACCCACGATATGCAGGGTGGACAAATCCGTAACGGTTAATCCAGTGGCCGTGGAAGTGTAGGTCTGAGCCCCCAAATGGATGGCAGCACCTACCGCGATGGTCGCGCAGTTCCCGGCGGCGTTGATTTGCGTGGAGTCAGCCTCTAGGTTGATAGCCAAGCCCACCGCAGTAACCATGTCCCGGGCCTGAGCGCCGGGTTCGATGTCCATGAATGCCCCGGCCACCACCGCACTGCCAAAGCCGAAACTGTCTGTCCCGCCATCCAGTGTCAGCAGGTTGGTGTTATTGGCTCCCTCGAACCGGAAGTCAACATCGGCGCCGCCTTCATTGAAGATCACGCCAGACTCAAAGGTAATGATATTGCCTGCGGTGTTGGTATCGAACACCATGATGTCCGCAGACCCGTCAGTGATGCTCAGAGCGTCGGCTAGGGCATTCGTAAGAACAATGTCGTTTGTTCCGGTCGTGCCAGTAAAAGCAACATCGGCGTTGGCCGGTAGCGTGATGCCCCCGCTCGAGGTAATCAGCCCCGTAATGGTCGTTACAGGCGTGATAGTGACTCGAGGGGTACACGTATCGAACACGATCACGTCGGTGCTACCACGAACGATGCTCAGAGCGTCGGCCACCGAGTCCACCAGGTTGATGTCATTGGTGCCGGTGGTCCCGGTGAATAGAATGTCCGAGTTGGCCGGGACGTTCAGCCCGCTGGCTGTGACCGTAAGCTCGGTGTTCCCAGCGATATTCAGGGCCAACGTGGTTCCACCTACCACGTCTACTGTGGCGGTGGTCCCATCGTGGTTACCGATAGCCAGGTAATCCGTGGCTGGTGCAGCAGCATTATGAATATCTAATTCAGCATTGGTACTATTACTGCCCCTGGCCCAGTCCGTAGCGATATCGCCGCAGGGGGCAATGTGCATCTGATTAGATGCCCCCAACCCGATAACAAATGCGTGTCTATCTGCATCAGCGGTAGACCAACGCATCCCCACGTCAAGGCCGAGCCCCATGTAGAAGTTACCCTCTAGTCCGCTGGCACAGCCGTCGCCAGTCTGGAAGGTAGCGTGCTGAATCTCGTCAGCGTACCGGTCCCACCGGAAGGCGGCACCGCAGTTTACCCGGATGTCGTACTTGTTGGCTGCCAAGGCTAGGCATTGGGCAACACCGGACGAGTTGGTAGTGTCCGCCGTGCCGCAGCCAGCCACTGTTGCCTCGGTGGCACTCACACTGGTCGGGAAATAAATTACCGTGCCACCAGAGATCGCTACGCCAGCGTTAGTTGCCATGTTTACAGTTAAGCGAACGATGACGCTACCTCCTTTTGAAATCCCATACTAGGAAGAGAGTCCGACGCGGACACTCGAAGTCTCCACCTGTAAGGATACCGTAATGTCATTGGTGGCTGCGTATGTAGGAGTCCCGGTAGTAATCAAAAACCCCCACACATCACTGCTAGCCCCAAGCAACGGTACATCCAAATTCCACAAAAAATGGTACGAATTATCCGCAAACGCCTGCCGCGTAGCCGAAGATGTGAGTGTATCTTGGTAGATAATCTTCGCCAAGTCAGCGTCGGCAACATCATAGGTAGCATTATCAGCAATGTCCGTGGGCTGAGACTCAAACAGGACCAAAAAGTAATCAACAGCTTGTGCCGCATTATCAGCAATCGTGATTGATTGGAGGGTGCCCACGCGGCAACCGCTGAACTGCAACCGTCCACCAACCACATCGTTGGCGCTATATGCGCCTGCTGTAACGGTTGGAGTTACCTTGAACCGAAAAATGGCCATAACACTAGACTTCCGCCAAAATCAATTCAAATTCCCCGGACCACACGTTGCCAGTGTTCTCCATAGCGTTGAAGCCAACCACGTCAACGAAGTAGACCCACGGGTCGGTGTTGCCAGCGTCGTCAGCCGTCCGGTTACGGAAGGTGAACCGGGACAACACGTTGTTCTCAGCAGCTATCCGCATGTTCTCGAACATCTGCTCCAGAGTCTTGCCACCGTGCCCCTGGCTCATGTCAACGGTGACCTGGTGCCCCCAGAGGGCAGGTAGTTTCTTACGCCACTCAAAGTCAATCCGAAGAATATCAGGTGTCAGGGTCGTGGTTGAGCCACGCTTGAATGCAGCCTTGAATCGTATCGACCTGAACGCGGTCCCGGCTGGCGTGGTACGGTCATCAAAGAAGTAGGTGATAATACCATCAGTCCTGATCTCCCCAACACCACCCGAGTCTGTCACATCAGAGGAAAAACTGTTCAGTAGCTCGGTGAATGTACTGGAACCATTGAGAGCAAAGGACATACTGATTGTCTCAGTGGTAGAAGCCCCTGAGACTTCAACCCGCAACCGTACTGCCAGTTTGTCTACTTCAGACTGTCCACCAGTGAAGTCGGGTGTCTCATGGTTGCCAGAAGCCGCATAGGGCAAGTCAGTGACGTAGACCGGGTTGATGATGTTCTGAGGTATCTGCATGTGGAAGACCCGTTGATTCTGCGCCCACCACATCCGGTATTCATTGAAAGCATCGGAAACATGGAGCCAGGTGATGTCTGCCGTTGAGTCATCCGAGAGCCACTTGCGTTCCCACCCTAATTTGTCCCACCCCATAATGTGCGAGAACCCCTGGTCCGGGTCCAAGGCAAACGAGTTATTCGATGTCTGCTGTGACCCAAGGAACAGGTCGCCCGCCGAAGCAATGGACGTGGCATCAATGATCGCCAGCAACTCGTTGTGGCTGGCCACCAGTTGCTTGATGTTCCCCCGCCTAGCAGACGGCAGCCCATCGTCCCGGTCCGGTCCCATCTGGTCAACCGTGGCCCGGTTGGCGTCAATATCGTACTTGTTGACCGCTAGACCAGCGGAGATGTACATGGAGTCCCGCCACGTCACCGCACCCTTGCCGTTGTCTGGGTGGAAGGGCAGCCGTAGCCGGGTCTCTATAAACTTGCTGTTCCCTATATCGTGGGCAAAGAGACCACGAGTGGTGGAAGCGTACAGAATATCCAGTCCGCTACTGTCATATCCCACGAATAACCCGGTCACAGCACTATTCTCTATCGGTAATTGGGCACTATTGGTTTCTGTGCCCAGGCTAGCAGACCACCACAGTTGGCCAGTGGAATCTATACCCCACAGTTTCTGGTCCCAGAAGGCTAGGAACTGGGCATCCTTGGTAGACGTGGCGAAGGTAGTTCCGTCGTAATAGAGATAACCGCCGCCAGTGGCGATGACCATGTAGACTTTGTTCTCGATACGTATATTGTTCTCTTCATCCGTGGCGGCGGCAGCCAGCGTGGCTACATTGGTCCACACGTTGGTGGTGTTACTGTAAGAGCGAAGGTCGGTGCCGTAGGCAGCATAGATGACGTTGGCCCGCTCGGTGATTACACCCACGTCCGCCGCCGCACCAGCGGCAGTCTGTACCGCCAGACCGGGGAGAACCAGGTGCCCATCAAAGCGCAATTGAAGATCTGAGTCCCAGGCCCTTTTCCGCTCCAACAAATCTTCGCCATCGAACTTGTCGATACCCACCCCAAGCTGCCAGTTGGACCAAGACTGTACCGACAACCGGGCATGGGAGTCACGGGTATGATCAGCCGTCACGATCTTGAGAGCATCGGTAGTTATTAGCCCCGAACGAACCTGCCCCTTGATGGGATACCTAATATCGTTCAGGATAATCTCGTGCTCTCCAACTACCGTTCCGGTGGTCATGTACAAAAACGACCGTTAATTAACGGTGGAAAATTGCGTTTGTGCCCCGCTGCGATCCCCATGTAGGCATCAGATTGCCGCATCCGCACCTGCGCTTGGTCGGGGCTTTCGCCCCGTATAGGCCGTCTCAACGCCAACCCAGCGGTATGGTAGATGATGTAGTTCTCTGGAACCTCTGTCACGGTGGAGTCAGCAGTCAGCAAGACCGGGTTATCCCCTCCCTTGAGTTTTATCAAGTTGTACCCACCCAGGCCGAAGGGAAAGGTAAGGTCTCTGGATTCTTTGTCTATGCTCCACAGGTGTCTAGGCAACGGGTCTCCCCAGTCATCCTCGTCGTTGACCGTGGCCTCAATCTCTGTGAGCCACACAATGTTATCCCCTTGGTTGGCGTTGTATTCCAGGGCCACCGAGATGATGGCTGTGGCAGCGGAGGGAGCAGTCATCGCAACCCTCACCCATGTGTCGGTGATAGCCGAAATCGCTGGGATGGTGATGACCTCCGTCTCCGAACCACCATTAGTCGTAGCCGACAGGATGATTCGCAAGTCATCTGACACAACCGCATCCCTGACCTTGATGCCAAACTCAATGTGGGTGAACTTAGATAGGTCTAAAGAACTGAAACTGTCCGTGGCGATGTCACCAGCACTCACACCAGACCCAATCACAAACTTGGTTGGTGTCCGCCCAAAGAGTGGGTCTTCGGTATCCTGAGTGATGGTAAAATCAGTATCCACTGACTCGTCCCACACCACCCCGGACGCAATGATTTGCAGATGATTGCTCAAGTCACGCAGGTAGATATCCTGGAGCAGTTCAAAGGTGGTTGGGATATCGAACCGCACCTTCCCGCCGCCCGTATGTAGGCTGATGTCTTCCACTGGATCGAATACATACCCGGTGGCGTCTTTGATGGACTGGTTTATGAAGTTGCGAATCGCCACAGGGTCATAATGCTGGCTCCAAAGGTTCGCGGTGGACGTATCCGTGGGAGCCGTGGTGATGGCCGGGAAGAATGTTATGGTGTTGGAATTGGAAGAAACCGTACTGTCTGTGACCTGCCGAATCGCTCCGTCATCGGTCTCATTGGTGAAGTTTATCCACAGACCCTGGGTACCATCAGCGGTGACGATAGGGATGTCATCTGTGACGAATGTGGCAGTCGTGCCAGTAGTGTCGGACTCTATCTCCTTGATTGCGCCAAGGATGTATCCAACATTGACCTCTAACTCTCTTCTGGTAGATCCGGCAGTGATCGGCATCTACTTCCGCTTACCACCCTTGCCCTTCATCGGTTTTTTCTTGGGCTTAGGCCGGTTATGAGAGCTTATTCCCGCTTTGTCAAAAGGCATAATTCCTCCTATACGTCTGCTAGATAGATGACCACAGTGCGGGCTCCACCCTGGTCGGTGTCGGCCTCACTGCCTGTGTTGGTGGATACCACTCGGCCCATGCCGCTGCCAGTGATTATCACATCGCCCTGGTTGGCATCCCCAGAGATCATGTGATACTCGGAAGCGCCAGTAGCAATACCGCTAACCTTGTAGATTACTCCTGCCCGGTCAACCACCTTAACGAAGGTGTCCGCAGGTTCTTCTATCTCAAAGGTAATGTCCGCAGCCGACCACGTACCGGGCGTCACCACGCCCACCACACGTTGTCTATTGAACGAGAATGCCCCGGATACAGCCGCTGAGTTAGCAATCGTTAGGGATTCTCTGCGTGGATTTGCCATTACTTTCTCGCTTTGAAGGCTCTCGTGCGAACCTCCAAGCACCCACGGACCTTGCACGCAGAGCCCATGCCCTTCCCGTAGCGGTGAACGTGCTTGGTAACGATTGGAACTGTTGACCCCTCGGAAATCCGAACGTCGTATACCTTTTCTGTGTTCGGTATGCCCGCATCCCACTCCGGGGTTTCAAACACCGAAGGGATGACTGCGGGATTCTCGACCACCGCGGGCTCTTCCACTAGTTCGACTCCAGCCAGCTTGGCCAGAATCTGACGGTTAAGTTTGCGGTCTTCCTCAGCAGATATCC
>Ga0207884_1000887_pt1 | contig 13882 bp, 14 predicted proteins | sample MalvirmetaMSP144_FD_184236 | JGI IMG/M metagenome (GOLD analysis project Ga0207884, IMG submission 184236) | Marine viral communities from the Deep Pacific Ocean - MSP-144 (SPAdes) | ecosystem: Environmental > Aquatic > Marine > Oceanic | place: Pacific Ocean | collected 2011-07-08 | reverse complement strand
CACTGATGAAATAGGCCAGATGCCCTTCGGGCAGCCACTCGTTCAGGCTCGGGGGAAGAAGCAGTTCCTGATCAGGTGAATAGGGGCGGAAGGTGGTTCCCATCGGATTCTCCGGTGCTGAAGAATTTTTACGTATTATGCCAGAAGGTGGCTCCTGCCGCGCAGACTCCTAGGCCATATTATCCTACGCAACTCTTCGGACTGATCGCGATGTACTTGTGAACGACTATCTCGAAAAAATTCTTCAAGGTCACCCTATAAATTACGAAGCCTTCCTTAAAAAGCTTCCGGACCATTTCCGCCGGCGCCACCGGGACCTGTTTGCCACCGAGAAAGTCCAGGCCAACCGGTGGCTGGTCACGGTATTGGATAAAAACGCTTTCGCGGAGCTGCAGAATGTCGCAGAGGCTCCTGTTAGCCGGATAGACGCCGCGAAAAAGGGCGACTCCCACCGCCATGGTACTGAGGTGAGTTTTGTTCTGGTTTACCATCAGGCATTGGCGTCCAGCCGGCCGGATGTGGCCGTTATCGGGAATGAGTCCGTTGATGTGGGTTTCAAGCCGGCTCGCGCGGTGTTGGTGGTGGAGAACGAACGCAATTTCTATCAATATTCGCAGATGCTCGGCTTTACCAGTGAGACGCTGGGCATGCCTTTGGGACTTGCGGACTGCGATGTGGTGTTGGGTGGCGGCAACCGCATTACCCGCGGCGCGATTCTGGACTGGTTGAAGGGTTACGAAGACGTATTCTGCGCATTCGATTATGACGCCGGTGGCCTACAGATGTTCTCGACGGTGGCGGGCGCTCTTGGTGACAAAGCCACATTCGTGCAGCCGGATGACTGGACTTCCTGGCATAACTGCTTCTGCAGGACACCGGACACCACCGAGCGTTTTACAAGAGCAGTTTCGCTGGCGGAAGGGCTGGGATTTGTGTCCCTGGCCGAAGCCTTCCGGGCAACTGGAAAATTCATGGAACAGGAGATGATTCTGGATGAGTGACTCCCAGGGGAGCCCCGGCAATTTCAACTTTGGTATCCGTCGTCTGGTGTTGGTGGATTCCGCCGGCTTCTGTTACGTGGAAATTCCGGTGGACAATCACGGCCTGATCCTCGGCCCGGGCAATCTGGGTAAATCCAGCCTGTTGAATTCGCTGCGCCTGTTCCTGTTGCCGGAAAACAACTTCAAGAACAGCCGCAAGAAATTTGCGTTCCGCAATGCCAGCGCCGGCAGCTTCTATTCCAACGAGGAAAGCTACCAGCATTACTTCCCCAGCCAGTTCAGCTTCCTGATCATGGAAGCGGAAAACCCGGCGGGCGTGCATTGCCAGATTCTGTACCGGGACAGCGCCAGTCAGCTCAGCTATGGCCGCGCTTTCGTGCCGGTTGGGTACGACCAGCTGCGGCCGCTGTTCTGGGATGGGGATGATGAGGACGGCATTGGCCAGGCGGTGCCGGAGCTGTCGTTCAGCCTTTTGTCCGAGGCGCTCAAGAAGTTCTCCAAAGATACCCGGCTGGTGAATGATCCGGCCAGGCTCAAACAGATGCTGTACAGCAGCGAGCTGATGAACGCCGATGCGGTGCGCTATTCGGTGCTGCCTTTGGGTGAGTCCGACGAGCGCCGGGTGCAGTCTCTGCGCACGTTGATCCTGCTGCTGTTTGAAATGAAGGCAGACGATCAGGCCATGTCCAACGCGGTGGCCAGCATCATTGAGGCGGACAAGAAGTTTGCCGACGATGCCTTCGATTTCAACATCGATGAGTTTCTCAATCGGCACGATCAGTTAAAGCAGCAACAAACCCAGCTCACGAGGATCGAGAAAGAGCGCTCACGGTTTGAAAAGCTTGAAAAGGATTATCAGGCCTACCAGACGCTGCTTCGCAGCCAGCACGATTTCGCCGCTTTTCGGGATGGCGTCAGCAATGCCTTGCAGGACATTGGCGCCAGGCGTAAAGCCGCCTTAGAGGCGTTCAACGAACAGAACGAGACGCTGCGTTATGTGCTCCAGGCGCTTAAAAAGCTGGAGCAGAACGCCAGCGGCCTGAAGGGCGAGGTCAGGTCCGCTGATCGGCGCATCAAGCAGGCCGAGCAGAACCAGAAAGATGGCGATTTGCTGCTGTCCCAGTATGGCGACAATACCCTGCAGGAAATCGAGGACATCCAGAAAGAGGAACTCGATAGCAAGAAAGGCCATCTGGCAGCTCTGAAGAGTGCCGCCCAGGCGGAAATCCGGCTTGAGCAGATCCAGAAAAAGAAGCAGGAACTGGAGCGCAAACTGGAATCCCTGAAAGACCGGGAGAGCAAACAACAATGGCAGCTGCAGAACCAGCTGGACGAGGCCACCGCGGCGCCACTGCGGGCCGTGGATTCGAAGCTAATGATGGCCAGTCCGGGCCAGGATCTGGATGCCGACAGCAAGGCAACTATCGAAGCCTTTGCCCGGCTGCTTGTGCCCAGTGATAAAGGCTTTGACTGGTTCGATACGGAATTTCCGGCTCAGCCGGCCCGGCAGACTGATTTTGCAGAGCAGCGCCGGCATATAGAGAGTGAGCTTCATGGCCTGGAAAAGGAGCGGGCGGAGCTGGCGGACACCGCCAACCAGGAACATGACCGGCCACGGTTGATCGAGCGCACGGAAAAAGAAATCCGTGCCATCGAAAAGGATCTGGATACCCTGAGCCGTTACCCGGCAGCCGCGACCACCCTGCGGGATGCCACCGAGGAAAAGCAGGCGGCGGAGGAACAACTGGCCAAGCTGGAAGAACAGGCGCGGCTGGAGCAGGAGAAGCAGGATGCGGTTCAGCAGAAGACCGCCAAAGCCAGGGCCGAAAAAGAGCGTGTCGAAGAAAGGGAAAGGGAGCTGGCCGGCCTCAGCCGAAGCGTCGGAACCGTCGAGCATCGCTTCCCGCATCTGAAAGCGGTGGAAGCCGAGCAGCCTCTGGACATTGAGCAGGTATCTGTCGCAGCGTTTGACGACCTGCAGACGCAGTTGGACGACCTGGAAGAGCGCCGGCGCAGCATTCTCGACCACCTTCGCCAGTTCGTGTATCTGGGCATCCATGAAGATACCGAAGGCGAATTGCAGAAAGACAGCCCGGCGTCATCCGTTATCCGCGAAACCTTCAAAAGCCTGTCGGACCTGTTTGCCGGCATGGCCGAGCGCTGGAATGTGCTGGAGCAGCAAGTCGGCATCCACAATGAAACCGTTGCGAGCTACCGGCAGGCCCTGAAATCCAACCACGAACACATTGCCCGTTTCGAAGCGCAGCTAAACCGCGAGCTGGAAGGCGTGCGCATCAACGATCTGGTGGAAATCCGCGTGGATATCCATACCGATCCGAAATTTCGCAATCTTGTGGAAGAAGCCAACAACATCGACCCGTATGGCAATCAGCTGCAGTCAGACGCGTTCTACGATCGTTTGCGGGTATTTGTAGCGGACTTTTTCGGGGAGGGCGGTAGCAAGCGCCTGACCATGGACAAGGTTATTACTGGGATTTCCTACAGAACCCGAAAGGAGAATGCCGCGAGCCTGGACAAGAAAGGTCAGTCTACCTCCACCACAGCACTGATCAATCTGGAACTGGTGCACCGGCTGCTGAAACGGGTGTTGTATCCTGGCGTGCAGCTGTCGTTCCCCATGGTGCTGGACGAGCTGGCCAGCGTGGACATTAGCCAGATGCCCTCGCTATTGGAACGGTTGCGCAAGCAGGGCTTCAATCTGTTCTCCGCCGCGACTCACAGTGCCAGTGCGGAAGTGATTTATCTGATCGGCCGGCACCTGGAAGTTGGGCAGATGCGCACGGCTCGGCCCTACAGCCCACAACGTACCCTGGTGTTCTGGGGCGGGGCCGAGGGTTTTACCAACGGCGAATCCCTCAGCCAATGGGCCGATCAGACCCAGAACAGCCTGCTGGAGCCGGCGGATGAGTAAACGTTTCAGCACCCTGGATACCACCCGGCTGCTGTTCGAGCACCCGAAGATTCTGTTCCGGATGATCGAGCGGATGGACCGGAACGAAGCCCGGTTTATTCGTGAGAGTGATTTGGTTTCCGAGGTGATGGACTATACCCGCACCCTTGGCAATGCCGACCGAGATCGGGTGCGGCTGGCCTTGAATACCGACAACCTGTTCCGCAGTGGCCTGGTGATCGACATCATCAAGGCCGAAGGGGAGCGGCGCCTGGTGTTCCAGGATGCCCTGATCAATCTGATGCGGGCCTGCAACGCGTCGCTGTATCAGGAACTGACCGATGCACGCCTGCGCGGCCATCTGGTGACGCTGCGGGATGTGCGCAATCGGCTGGAAACCAGCAGCTTCAGCGACGCGGACCCGGACTACACCGAACTACGGGATGATCTGAACGAGCGGGTCAGTCAGCTTATCGGCTTGTTGCGCCAGAACGTCCTGCGCATGCAGACCATCAGTACTCAGCTTGCCGATCTTTCCGGCGACGCCAGCCGGGCGCCGGAGAAATTCCTGGAGTTCCGCCAGAACCTGTTCGAGCAAATCGTTACCCTTTACGAGCGCCACATCAAGCCAACCCTGGTGTTCCTGAACCCGGATACCCGGCTGCCGGATGGCAGCAACCTGTTCGAGACTCTGGAAGCGATGGTCCGACTGCTGGAAACTCACGACGATGTCAGCCTGGCGGACCAGTTGTTCCGTTCTTCCATCAGTCTGAACGCCCTGTATAAACCCATTCAGGCGGTGGCCCAGGAGGTGGAGCACTTTCTGCGCAAGACCCGGCAGGGCATGGTCCAGTACAACGCCATGGAGCATTTTTACGGCAAACTGCAGGAACTCAAGAATGAAACCGAGACCCTCAGCCTCAAGAGAAAATGGCTGGAGGGCGGAGACTTTGCCCGCAGTACCGGATTCCTGGTGGGCCTGCGTGCCCAGCAGCGCCCGAAACATTACGCCTTCGGTGAATCGTCCAGCTACTACCAGCTGTTGTTCAGCGAACTGGAACTGCGCCTGAACGATCTTCGCCGCAAAGCCGAGGTGCCGGTTCTGCAGGAGGTGGATGGCAGCGGTCACCATACCCGCATCGATGTCCAGCGTATCAACCAGCTCTATCAATGGCTGGAGACACTGGAGCTGCGGCCCACCACGGACCTGGTGCGGGAGCTGCACGGCCGCCTGGATGGATTCATCCCCGGCTATCGCTTTCCGGACCTGCTGGCGGCCCTCAATCGGCTGATTAATTCGCCGCCTGAGGGGATGCAGGTGGTCACGACCAACCGTTTCCGGATTCTGGACCAGCCATCGGACAGCGAACAGTTTGTCTACCGCAACCGTCGCCTGGAGCAACACCATGTCTGAATTTGATCAAATTCTTCCCGCCCAGAGCGCCGCGATCTATCGCGAATTCCAGGCCGGCCGGGTTGTCGTGCGTGATGTGTGGGACAGCAACCGTTCCGAGCTGCGAGCCAATCCGCTCTACAACCTGCTGTATAACCATTTGGCTCATTTTAGGACGTTCTACGAACACCTGGGCAGCGAACTGGTGTTTAACGAAACCGGCGCATTTTTCTTTCTCAAGGAAAGCAGTGACGACGAGAACGAGGAACACGACGAAAACGCATTTCGGGTGCAGGTGATACTGCTGATCATCGGACGTTATTTCGCGAGAAGCGGTCGGGATCTCGATTACCTGGGCCGTCCCGACGCGGGCCTAAACGACAAGGATCTCGGTGCCCTTGCGGGCGATGAGGAGTTCCAGGAGATACTGAGGGCTGCGCGCTTCGAGAAAGGGTTTACCGAAGCACTGGACTATCTGGATAAACGCCATCTTCTGTTTCGAGCTGGTGCCGGGCGCTGTTTTCTAAGTTCCGCCGGTCTGTACTTTCTGCAGGAGCTGGTTCGGGAGTATGAGCAGGGTTAGGGCTATCAGGCGGTGTGTCCGGACAGAAATGCCGGCATTTGGTCTGCTGGCATTGGCCTCGCGTAGAGAAATCCCTGCGCCAGATCGCAACCGACGTCTTTCACGAGTTTATCCTGTTCAGCGGTCTCCACGCCTTCGACGACGACGCTCAAGCCAAGACTGTGTCCCACGGTAATCATGGCCTGCATAATCGCCATGTCGCTCTCGTTTTCCATGGCATGGTGCAGAAAGCTCCTGTCTATCTTGATGCCGCATACGGGTAACTTGCGCAGATAAACCAGAGACGAGTAACCCGTACCGAAATCATCAATAGAGATGTGCACGCCAGACACCTTCAGTTTTTCAAGCTGAGCTATTTGCCCCTCGTCACCGCCAACAACTTCATTTTCAGTCAGCTCTACACCTAGTTGCGTGGGTGACAGGTTATAGCGTTCAAGCGTCTGTAAAATCTGATCTGCCAGATGGGGATTAGTGAGCTGCCGGCCCGACAAATTGATATCTACGCGGGTGTTTTCAAGCGCCGTCCCTTTCCAGGCACTGAGCTGCTTGCAGGCGGCTTCCAGCACCCAGTCCCCCACACGATTAATCAGGCCTGATTTCTCGGCTATGGGTATAAAAACAGCGGGAGGAACCGGCTGTGAATGTTCATCGAAGCAACGAAGGAGAGCTTCACAGGAGTCGGTGCCGCCGTGCTTCAGATCTATTTGAGGCTGAAAATGCAGTTGTAGGCTGTCTGATGCGATGGCCTTGCGGAGAAGGGCGGTAACATCCTGATAGTGAACAAGGCGATCATTGATATCCGGAGTATAAAAACAAATGCTGTTTTTACCCTTCTCTTTGGCCAGATACATGGCCGCGTCGGCGTTCCCCATCAGTTCCGCGCCCGTTGTCCCATTGTCTGGAAACAGACTGACACCAAAACTGGCCGTTACTGGATAATAGTCGCCTTCCAGGATGAAGCCCTGGTCGAGTGTGTCGATCAGGCGCCGGAGGATTTCGAGAACGCCCTCAGGTCCTTCGAAATCAAACAGCAACAGGACAAACTCATCTCCACCGAACCGGCTTAGCAGGTCGGAGCCGCGGACTTCTCTCTTGAAAGCTTCCGAAACCGCTTTGAGGAGCTTGTCTCCCTGATGGTGGCCAAGCGTGTCGTTAATGAGCTTGAAGTTGTCCAGATCAATGAAAACCACAGCCACAGAATGATTGTTCCGTTGTGCTGCATCCAGACGCGATGAAAGCTCCGTTTCCATCAAGCGTCTGTTTGGCAATCCGGTTAAATCATCAAAGCTGGCTCTTCTGTACAACTCTTCTCGAGCTTTTTTCTGTTCTTCCAGGCTGATATCAATGCAGAACATTTCGCACTCACCCGTGTCCTGCTTGATCATCACGTGACTGGAGTAGACCGGAACCGGGTGCCCGTCCTTGTGTTGCAACTCCATTTCTTCCGAGGGAATGCTGACGTTATTTCTTAACCAGTTGTGGTGTGCCTGAATAACACCCTCACGCATGTGACCGGGGATGATTAAATCTTCCAGTAACTGGCCCTGCGCTTCCTCGCGCGTATAGCCGTATAGGCGTCTGCTTGCGTCATTCCAGTAGATAACCTCGCGTTTCTTGTTATAGCCCTGAACGGCGATCATCGGGAGGCTTTCTATCAATTCATAGAACTTCTGCTCGCTTTGCTCTGCGTAAGACTGTGATTGTCCATCACGGAATTCTGAAGACCCTTGTGTTCCGACACCCGGCTTGTCTGGCATATTTGTGGCTCCGAAAATCAATTCAGGCACGTTAAGCCAATTGTCATAACGTTAGTATCAGGATAGGTCGGTATGTGTGGGTTTTCTAGCGGCCTCGCAACGGTCTTATCTGAAGATCATTCGCTGAACCGAGTGGGGAAGAAACCGGGTGACCAGTGAAGCAATGTGGGTCTGCGGAGTCACAAAATAACGGGGCTTCGGTCGCTTCGCAGCCGCAGCCCGATAGATTTTTCCAGCGACGTCCGCGGAGCTCGCTGTAAATGGCTTTGTGGGGGCGTCCGGAGCGAGGGCGGCTTCAGTTGGTTCATACTTTTTCTGCCTCGCAGGGGCGACGTTACCAATCACGGGCTTCAAAGCCGCCAGCGCATGTTCTCTGAATTTGGTCTTCACTGGCCCCGGCAGCACAAGTGACACACTCTCCAGGCTTTCACTGCCACGCTCATCAAACCAGAAGCTGTCGTGAGCCGCGTTCATGGCTGACTTGGCAGCGCAGTAAGCGCCTTTCATTTTCTGGGGCACAATGGATAGCACAGAGCTGACGGCGACAACGCGCAAGGGCACGTTGTGTTGTTCGCACAGGCTCAGGCAGACAGAGGCCAGCTTGATCGGCCCGAACACGTGGGTGCTGAACTGCTTCTGCCACATGGATTCAGTCAGATCTCGAACCGCACCAAACTGCCCGTAACCGGCGTTATTGACCAGAATGACCCGCTCGGCCTTTGCGATTTCGGTTCCCAGAACTTCCGCCAGGCTTTCAATCTGCTCAAAGGACTCCAGATCCAGCTTTATCTCCAGATCTGCGGAACTCGCGCCATTGGGCTCTCTCGTTAGAGCGACAACTCGATAGCCGTCCCGAGCAAACAGGGCGCAGGTTTCACAGCCGATTCCGGAGCTTGGGCCGGTTACCAGGGCAACTTTTGTCATGGGGAGATCCATCATCCGGTCTGGCAATCAATGGTAAGGGGGCGGTGTCTCCGCGTCCATGATGCGCTGGCGGACCCAAGAGCGAGCCTGGTCGGCCGGTAATGACTCCATGGCAAAGCTCAGAGCGGCCCAGACCAATGCCAGCAACAAGGTCTGAAGCGGAACACTGCCGTCTGCCGGAAGCACCTGATCATCACCCAGGATAGAGCTGACTTCCTGGATAAGCTCTTGTGAAGGTTGGTGATTATCGGCAAGTCCCTGATCGGGCAGGTCACCTGGAAACGCGGATTCAATGAAGAACGTGTTGGCTGCGCGGGCACACTCCGTGCGCAAGCTCTCGTTCTTCGAAGTGTTGATGATTTCGCACACGGTGTCGCAGAGTACCTGCATAACCACAAAGCCGGAGTAGTGATTGGCAGAATCGCTGCGCTGGCCACTTCGGTGTCGAAACTGTTCTATGCGTTTGGAGATTGACGTGCCAAATCGGGCGATGTCGTCAACCATCTCTACGCCACTGTCATCAAACGGTTTGGATATCAGGCTCATGGGCTGCTCTTAGAGTGTTCGGGCGATGCGAACGGCGGAACTGGAACCAGCACCCATCAGCGCAACCCATAATCTCAGCAGGGTATTGGGCTTTGAGGATTGGCGTTGTTTCGCGTCGTCGCGATGATGAACTTCGTCAAGCCGGCATTTTTCAAAGCCTGCCAGGATTGCCTTTTCCGAATCGCGTTGTGCGAGAGGCTCCAGGGCCTGAATCTGTTCCTGATAGTGCTGATCGACGAACGTCTCGACGGCCTCGATGGTGGCAAACACGGCCTGCCGGCCTGCAAGTGCCGGGAGGAACCCCGTCAGAAAACCTGCAATCCGCCACAGTGGCAACATAAAACTCGGCCGATAGCAGCACTGCAGTTGTTCGAAAAAGCGAAGGTGTTTGCTTTCCCCCGACAGATGTTCACGGGCGAAGGTCAGCAGTTCCCCTTGCGGGCGAGTGGCAAGAATGCCCCGGTAAATCCAGACGGCACCCGTCTCGCCCGCATGGCTGCATCGCAATTCCTGTTCGAATCGCTTGCTGATGCCAGAGGCTGACAACTGGTTCATGTGTCTTGGGTCGATCTGCAAACTCGGCATGGTTCGGTGCTCATGACTCTGTACCGAGATCTTACGAGCAAAAAGACAAGTGGTCTCACCAGGTGAAGCCGGTTGATCGTTACCCTTGGTTAGTGGTTCGCCAGATAAACAGCCCGGCCAGACTCCGCCGATTCGAACAGCGCGGACATTACCCGATGGCAGGCTGTGCTGCGCTTGGGCCATTCGTCTTCCAGCTTGCCTGTGAGCACAATGTTCGAGAAGCGCTCAACGAGCTTGACCACATGGTCGCAGGCGGGCGCTTCCAGTTCTGTGTCTTTGCCTTCGACATCCCCCAGCACGTAATGGGTGCTGCCGGTGAATTTTTCACCGTAGGCTGCGAAGTTGCCGGTTCTGCCTTGTCCGCCGACCAGGTCGTTGATGCGGATCAGGCCGGCATCGCCAACGGTTTCGAATTGGGAGCGGTGGGCGAGTTCGCAGCCGGCATCAAAGGTGGCCATGCGGCCGTTGGAGAACCAAAGGGTGCCGCCGCAGGCGACGATGGTGTCTACCGAGTTCTTGGAGACGTGGGTCATCTGGACGCGCTCGGGCAGTTCGTAGCCAAAGCTCCACATAATCGCAGCGATGGGGTACCAGCCCTGGTCGCCAAAGCAGCCCATGGGTTCGCGGGTCTTGTCGGTGCGTCCGTTGCCGCCCTCGTACCATTCCTTGGAGGGGGCCTTGAAGGTGAACGCGCTGGTGACGCGTTTTACGTCGCCGATGTCGCCGTTGGCAATGTGTTTTTCCAGCTCTTTGGTGCGAGTGCTGTGCAGCCACATGGTGCCATCCATGAACTGGACGCCGTTTTCCTTGCAGACCGCGATGGCTTCCTCCACGCCGTCAGCCAGAGGCTTTTCGGCGTACACGTGCTTGCCGGCGCGGGCGGCCTTTTTGATCCATTCGTTACGGAGTGCGGTCGGAACCGGAATGTAGACGGCATCAATGCTGTCATCGGCCAGCAGCTCATCGTAGGAGCCAAACGCGCGGGGCACGTTGTGCTCGTTGGCCCAGGCTTCTGCGCGATCCAGCGCGCGGCTGGCGACGGCCACGACTTCGGCATTGGCGGCATCGTGCATGCCGGCAACCACCTTGGTTGCGATTTCGGCGGTACCGATGATGCCCCAGCGTACGTTGCGATTTTCCATAATTGCTGTCCTTTTGTTTGATGCGCTATCAGGATATCGTCAGACTCTCCCACGCTAATACGTTCTTTAACGACCATTCAATAACCGGAGCCCGGCTATGGCTGACGAAGATACTCTCCAGGCGCTTAAAATTGCTTTCACCTTCATGCCGCACCCGATGGAAATCAATAAGTTCGAGTACGGAGACGATGCTGACCGGGTTCAGGCCCAGGTGAAATTTGTTCGGGAAGTACTGACCCACCATGGCGTTGATCCGGAGGAAGTCAGTGGGGATATCAACCCGGATTCAGAGCCCAATTCCTGTTATTGACCGTGACAACGAGATGACGTTGGTAATGTGAGGGACCTCACCTAAACAAAAGGATTAAATGCCAGTGACAGCAAGGTCCAGAGCTCCGACAATCTGGTCTCTGAAATGCGAGAGGGAACCAACCGGGTTTTTGAGATGCTTTTCTGGCACAGAGGAAATTTGTGGGGTTAGCAGTAAAAGTTCTTGATCGGCAAAGCTGATTTCCGGCGTGAGTCCTTGCATGGATTCGCCACCAAAGGCGAAGCGTTTGCCCAAAGGAATAACGATTCGAGTTGCCAATTCGCTCAGGAGGCTGCTCTGAATATCGACAAGGTAAGGATAATGAGCTTTGCTAACTTTGCTCGGGTTGGGGTACACATCGAACTGTGACATTAGAACTCCCTGAATTCGTCGCCGAAGCATCCATGTTGTTCGACAAAATCGTTGTAATTCTTTATCGCAGCGCGATTTTCCTCAACCCATTGTGCTGCTTCGCGTTTGGAAAGCTCCTCTTTCAGGGCTCGCTCCAGAGTAGCAGACAGGTTGATGTTAAGTTCCCGAGTTTTGCGCAGTAGATCGCTATTGATGGAGAGGTTAGCGGCCTTTTTGGGTGCGGTTGCATCGTAGAGTTCGGCCATCAGAGCCTCCAGGTAGCTGTTTAATGCACGACTTATTCTATGCGCATGCTAATGCGCATACAAGTATTGAATCAATGGCTGCTGTCGGACGCGCCTGAGGTAGCGCTCCGGCACGCCGCAAAGCCACGGCGTTATTCCCAAGTCTTAATCTTCGCTTTGCGACCAGGCCGATCTCCCCAATCTCCTAAACAAAAGCGAACATTTGCTTTTAGATAGACATTCGTGAAAAGCTCAGCCCCAACGTGTCCATGTAAGCGGTGCGCGATAACGGCGCGTGAGCCGGGCGTTATATTTTCGGAGAGATCTGATGGAAGAGTCTAAATCTACTTTGAGCTTTATCGGTATTGGACTAGGTTCGATTGCTCTTCTACTGGCCATCGTTCACTTTTGGGCTGGCCCCTTTTCTTCGCAGCCATCGCTTGAGCAAACCCCCCTCTGTCAGCCTAGTTGTCCAGTAGGCGGTTTCGTCTGAATTTAACCAATCAGGGGCGGCATGGGAGCATTTATGCCACGTTATTCCGAAGAACGAAAAGCCGCAGTGTTGAAGAAACTATTACCTCCGCAGAACCGAAGTGTCGTGTCGGTGGCGGCGGAGGAAGGCATATCCGATGTGACTCTGTATAGTTGGTTAAAACAGTGTCGACAACAAGGAATGCCCGTGCCAGGTAATCGCAATACCGGGGAAGACTGGTCCCCCGAAGCCAAGCTGGCCGTTGTAGTGGAAACGGCCTCGATGTCTGAAGCCGAACTCAGCGCCTATTGCCGCGAGAAAGGCTTGTATCCAGAACAGGTACAGCGCTGGAAAGAAGCCTGCCTCCAGGGTGCTGGCATGCAGGAAGACCGGGATAAAGCGGCTCAGAAGCAGAAACGAGAGTCCCGGAAAACCATCAAAAAACTGAAGGCGGAAGTGCGCCGCAAAGACAAGGCTCTGGCTGAGACCACCTCATTGCTGGTGCTGTCAAAAAAGCTCGAAGCCTTGTACGGCGAAGATCCGGACAGCAGCGAGGACGACTGACGCCGCTGGACGAACGTGCAAGGCTTCTGGAGCTGTTTGATGAAGCTGTTGCCGGCGGTGCAGCCCGATGCAGGGCCGCAGAGCTGATGGATATCAGCGAGCGCACATTGAAGCGCTGGCGCAGTGCCGACGGTCGGGTGGCTGAAGATCGCCGGCCTGATGCGGAACGGGTTGAACAGCCCCATAAACTCACCCAGGCCGAGGAGTTGGCCATTCTGAGTGCATGCAATCAACCTCAGTACCGGAGTTCGCCACCGTCGCAGATCGTGCCGTCACTGGCTGATAAAGGCGTCTATCTGGCCTCTGAATCGTCGTTTTACCGGGTACTGAAGAAGCACCAGCAACAGAATTATCGGGGGCGCATGAAGCCGCCTCGCAAGGTGCCGGAGCCAACCAGCTTCACCGCGACAGGCCCGAACCAGGTGTGGAGTTGGGACATTAGTTTTTGCCCGTCAGCGGTGCGTGGCCAGCACTGGTATCTGTACCTGATCATGGACATCTACAGTCGTAAGATCATTGCCTGGGAGATCCATGAAGCAGAGTCCGGCGGGCTGGCCAAGAAGCTCGTTGAACGCGCTCTGTTGCGAGAGGGCTGTTGGCACAATCCGCCGGTGTTGCACTCTGACAATGGAGCGCCGATGACGTCTTACACTCTCAAAGCCAGACTGGCCGACCTGGGCATGCTGATGTCCCACAGCCGGCCGAGAGTCAGTAACGATAATCCTTATTCGGAGTCGTTGTTCCGGACGGTCAAATACTGTCCGGAGTGGCCTTCAAAGGGCTTTAAATCGCTCACGGCCGTGCGTGACTGGATGCTGGCGTTCGAGGATGCCTACAACGAACGGCACCTGCACAGTGGTATCCGGTTCGTAACACCGGCAGATCGGCATCGTGGTGTTGATCACGAACGCCTGGCGCACCGGAAAATAGTTTATGAAAGAGCAAAACGCCGGAATCCACGGCGCTGGTCTGGGACTACCCGAAACTGGGACGTTACCGGACCGGTATCGCTTAACCCTGGCAAGTTGCAGGAAATTGAGCGCAATAAACTGGCCGCTTAAACGCGGTCATTTGGACAACTGGGTTGAAAATCGCCGA
>Ga0207884_1000885_pt1 | contig 13892 bp, 7 predicted proteins | sample MalvirmetaMSP144_FD_184236 | JGI IMG/M metagenome (GOLD analysis project Ga0207884, IMG submission 184236) | Marine viral communities from the Deep Pacific Ocean - MSP-144 (SPAdes) | ecosystem: Environmental > Aquatic > Marine > Oceanic | place: Pacific Ocean | collected 2011-07-08 | reverse complement strand
ACGATCTCTTCCTCCGCGCGACCCTGGCCATCACCCGCCACGCCGACGATGTGCAAGCCGCCTTCCGGCGCATGGTCTTCAACGTCCTGGCCTGCAACCGCGACGACCACACCCGACAACACAGCTACCTGATGGACGCGAAGGGCCAATGGCGACTGGCGCCGGCCTATGACCTCACCTACTCCGCCGGTCCGGGCGGCGAGCACTATCTGGACATCGAGGGCGAAGGCCGTAACCCCACCCGAGAGCACGTCCAGGCCCTTGGCCGCCGCCACGGCCTATCCAACCGGATCATCGATTTGGTGGTTGACGAGGTCCGTGCCGCGGTCGCCGAGTGGAAGCGCTTCGCAACCGACGCTGAGGTCACAAGCCAGTCCAGCGACGAGGTGCGAGCAGCGCAACAGACGGTCGCGGATCGCTTCCTGTGAAAACCCCCTACCTGAAGATTGCGAAAGTTCCGGTGCGGACAGCCATCCAGCCTGCCCCACGCCCACGGCAGTGACCGAATTGGGGCTCATTGCGGCGGTTCGGGGCATCTGCCTCCGGGCAGCGCGTATGAGCCGCCGCGGCACGACCGGCTCGGGCTCAAAGGTGAAGTCAGGGAGGTCCACCCCAGGGCGACCAGGTAAGCGCTGACCTCAAGGACCGGCTTGGACTCTTAGGGACCTTGGAGGTCTGCGGTTGCCCGTCCACTGACGCCGCGGCTCCTTCCTCTGCGAGCAGAGCTCAAGGCGCGGGCCAACGGGCCGGACCGCTCGAAGTAGGGGCGATGGTTGCCGCGCTCGGCCTGGCCGCCTTGCACGTATTTCAGCACCTCGCCGCCCTTCGTGCGGCGCCGATGGGGACGGGCAGCCGCTGGTTCATCTGGGTGACATTCCAATTTTGGTCACGGATAGGACCTCTTCCACCAGCTAGCTGCCGGTGCTCCCCAGCTATGGTGCAGACAGGGCGCGAACGGCCTCGGATCGTACTGTCCGGGGTAAGTGCCGTAGTAGGGTATGCTCCCGCGGATACAACGGCCCCATTCTGCCCATGTCGACAAGGGCAAGTCTAAGAAGCACCTCGGCCGCTGGTGGGTGCGCAAGTTAGACCGCTCCAGTTGCACCGCTCAATAATTCCACTACGCATATCGAGGCCGGATGCTGGATGCCGGAGCGTGCAATGGCCGAGGGACCACATGACGTTCGAGCTGGTGTCGAAATATTGGGCGGCACCGCTGTCCAACGTCATACTCGTCCTGCTGGCAATTCTGATCCTCTACCCAGTCATCTGGAAAGTGTCGGTGCGCCAGCTGAGGGAAGCGATTACGGCACTGAACGCGGCCAAGCAGTTGCCGGCGACAATCGCGGAACTCACCGACGCCGCAGATCGGTTGCAGGATGTGAACCGAGACATCTCTCACCTTAGGGACACCCTGGGTGATCTCGACGCCATCAACCAGCAGCTAGAGAAAGCCAATCGCCAGATCGCGGATCTGCAGAAGATGAGCGAGGAAAGGCCCCTGGAGCTAATCATTGAAGCGGACAGCCAGCAGCACGACCCTGTCGCAGAAGTTGAGAATTGGGAGGCTGTGAGCGCCCTATGGTTCGAGGTGAAGGACTACGTAGAAGGCAAGATCGAACGTATCTCAGATGGGCGAAAGCGCCGAAAATACAATCCTATACCCCGATACACCTATGAGGAGATCACTGGCCTGCTCGAACGAGATGGGATTATCAACGAGGAGAAGGCTGACGCAATCGACGACATGGACGCCGCGTTTCGCTCCCTGCGCAATAGGAAGACCCCTGTGACGCCGGAACGCGTGGCCGCTTTCCAAGCTTGGCGAGATCTAATCGTCGAGCCCGTGGCGGCACCGAGCTCCTAGCGTCGGCGTGTCTGACCCACGAAAACACCACTACCTCCCGGTCTTCTATTTGAAGCGTTGGGCCGGTCCCGACGGAAAGGTATGCGTTTACCGCCGCCCCAACCAAACCCTGGATATCAAGTGGCTGCACCCAACGGGGGTAGGCTTCGAGCGAGACCTTTATTCCATTCCGAGCCGCGCTGACCCCGCCTCCCGGCAAGAAATGGAGACGGGCTTCATGACCCCGATTGATACGCAGGCGGCGAATGCTCTTGCCTATATCGAGACGTACGGAAAACGCCCACCCGATCCAAGGCTACAGGCCGGGTGGTCAAGGTTTGTGCTGTCGATGGTCTACCGTAACCCTCGACAAATCGAATTCATCCGACGCAAGCTCCGAGAACACGACGCAAAGACCTGGGGAGACCTGGAGCACAACTACGACGCGGTTCGCCGTGAAGAGGACCCGGCCACCTTCAGGGAATACCGTGAGACGAAAGGTGCCGCTCAGTGCGACGAGACGGAAGCGCAGCTTGTTCGATCAATGATCGATAGCGCTGGGATCGGCACTCACCTCACCAAAATGCGATGGACATTCCTGCGGTTGGATGCCCCGAAGTTCGGCCTCCTGACCAGCGACGACGCAGTGATGACGTCAAACGGCTTGGGTCACCGAGACAGCTTCGTCGTTCTCCCTGTAGGTCCGCGTGCAGCCTTCCTGGCCGTAAACGACCTCGAGGTGCGCGATGCCTTTGCCACAGTCCCAAACAGGTTGGAGCGAGCGTGGAACGACGCGGTGGTGTACCAAGCGGAGAAGCTCGTCATCGGAGCCGACAGCACACAAGGGACCTTTGTAGAGCGTCGGCTAGGCCGGGCCATTAAGACGGCGGAGAACGGGTGGAGCCCAGAAGCCGGCCGCTTCAGCTGGGCATCTCCTGTGGTTTTTCTCGAGAGCCGTCCGCGCAAGCGAAGGCAAGACGGTCGGGGATCCGAATAGTCTGACCTTGCGCCCAACGCTGGACCAGTCCAGCGCCCTGATCGCCCACCGGTGGCTTTCTACTGCCCGAAGACCCAGCCGTCCGTGAGTGTGGCGATGTTCACACCGACCAGAACCATCTGGGCCCCGCCCTGCATGCTTATCACCACGTCTCCACCGGATTGGGCGAAGGTGAAGACCGTGCCGGGATCCAGTTGCACCCGGTCGCCTTCGGCGCGGTTGAAGTCCAGCACTCGGTCAATACCGGCGTCGCCGAAGGTGTGAAAGGTGTCCGCGCCCGCGCCGCCGCTGATGGTGTCGTTGTGCTTATCTCCAGACAGCCAGTCGTCACCCGCGCCACCATAGAGTACGTCGTCATTCTGCCCCCCGCGGATCAGGTCGTTTCCATCTCCGCCGTAGCAGGTGTCGTTTCCGAGATTGCCGTAGACAATATCGCTTCCTGCATCCCCGGAGAGCTGGTCGTTGTCTTTGCCACCGACTACCCAGTCGTCGCCATCTTGCCCCTGAAGCGTGTCGTTACCCTGGTTGCCATGGAGATCGTCAAAATCTCCGCCTCCGGCGAGGAGGTCATTGCCGTCACCCCCACGGAGGAAGTCAGTCTGAGGACCGCCATCGAGGCTGTCATTGCCTCCATACCCAAACAGGAAATCACGTCCGTCAAGGCCGACTAGCGTGTCATTTCCGCCGTTTCCGTAGAGGAAATCACTCAGCGCGGAGCCGGTCCGCTGATCGTCCCCCTCAGTCGGGAACAATGTCGGGCCGGACTTTGCGACGGAGACGGCGTAGGGGCCCGTTGCGCCCCCCCAATTCTCCGGCCCGCCCACCATCACAAAATACGTCCCGGCGGGAAGCGTTAGCGGCTGAAGCACCAGCTCACCTCCGCCACCCGATGAATAGCTCCGCACGGTGCCGTCGGCATTCGCTATGCCCCAGGAGCTCACGCCACCGAGCATAAACAGGTGGGGGCTACCGTCCGACTCGAAGCGGAACCAATCCTTATCAGTGCGCAGACTCAGCTCCCCAGAGACTGGGGTGCCATCAGTCAGAAGTCGTCCGACCGTAGAGGTGTTGCCCGCGAAATCGTCTGGGAGAACGCGAAGGTTATATGAGGTCACCTGCGTTGAAGTGCCCAGGTTTGCGGTCACCTCAACCTGATACTGATTATCCCTGCCCTCGTCCGCAGGAGCGCTCGCATCCGGAGCCGTCTTAAATTCCAGTCGAGCGGCTGAGGGCGATACGCCTTGGTAGCCGAGCTGGAAAAGTGCCGCATCGGCCCCTCCGGTTATGGCGTAGGTGACCTGAGCTGGCCCTGGCACGTAAAGCACCGATACAAGCGTTTCACCGCCCATGACGTCGAAGGAACTCGTATTGGCCATTGGCACCGCACCCCAGAAATCGCTGAATCACTCGCCGACAGATTGTACGGGGAGACCCAAACCGAAACCAGGGTTGCAAGCCCGCAAGATTGGAGCAGCGGCCAGCCTTCAACAAACGCTGCGGCTGCCGGTCTTGTCGTCCGATCTGGCATTCTCTGGTCGCCTACACAGGCGGCCGACCGAAGCCTCCGCGAGGTTCGCCTACCCTACCCGCCAACCAGCCTCAGGCTCGCCGTTGGCGGATCGTAGATGTAGTCGGTGATTGAGCCGTCCCTGATGCGGTCGACGGCCTCGTCGATCACGAACAGGGGGACGAGAAACCACTCCCTGGCCTCGACGTTGCGCCCAAAGCGATCAGGGATCGAGATCTTCAGCCGGGCGGGGTCGAAGACCCTGTGGATCAGGTTCTCCAGCCTAGAGCGATTGATGTTGTAGAGGCGGTAGGTCGCGACGACCTCGACATCGGCCATTAGAAAGGTCGGCTGTTGGCGGGCGCCGGCGATGCGCTGTTCGACCTCGCCGCCTGTCACGCCGATCTTGTGAACAAGCTCCCGGTTCTCCGCCACCGTAGCGTGATCGGACTTGCTGCGCAGGACGTAGATCGTCCCGCTGGCCAGATCGTCCGTATCGGCCTCATCGGCGAACAGAGGGCCCGCCGAAGGCTCCGAGATGCGCCGGCTGGTCTCGTCCTTGTAGAGCGCCCTTTGCAGGGAGCGGAGCAGGAGGTTGCTCTCGGTGGCGTTGGAATAGATGACCCGCAGGCGCGCGTCCGTCTCGCCATTCGGCGCTTTGATCGGCTCGCCAACCTCGGCGACATAGACCGTCTGGCCGCCCAGAATGAAGAACTCACCCTGCTGAATGTCGGACTTCAGGAAGCCGGCGTCCTTACGGATCTGCCGGGTGATCCGGGCGCCGATCTCCAGGTCCTTGGCGACCCGGTCGAACAGGGGCTTGAACTGGGCGAAGTCCTGGCACCGCTCGCGGTTGGCGATCTCCTCAGCCTCGCGCTTCTCCGCGGCGGACCTGACATGCCGCAGCTCGGTGATCCCGGTCGGGTCGCCCTCCGCCATGCCCAACTCGGCCAGCAGGGCTTCATCGTCCAGCTCGTCGGCCTGGGGCAGGTTGAGACCCTCGCCCGCCAGCAGCCCCTGATGATCCAGCGGCTCAACCAGGGCGCGGCAATCGGCCTGCTCGCGGATGCGGTCCAGCCGCACCGCATAGAGCCGTTCAAAGATGTCGCGATGCTCGCCATGCTGCGGCGCGCGACCGTGGGTTTCGGCGAAACGCTGGATCTCCTCAAAGCCTGCGATGATGCGCTCCTCGCGGGGCGAGCGGCCGGCCTGTTTCTTTGGCTGGGCGAAACCCTCCAGCTCCGCGCGCAGCTCATCAAGGTCGAGGTCACTCATAGCGGCCCTCATCCTTGAACCGAACGAAGGCTGCGGCACCCTCGGCCAGGTGCTTTTCCCAGGCGTCGGCCGAGCTGATCGAAGGCAGTCGTCCACGCTCGCGCTTGAACTCGACAGCGCGCTTGGCGATCACCTTCGCCTCCTCTGGCGTCAGGCTCGTGCGCTTGGCGGCGATCGCGGCGGCGACCTGCTTCAGGCTCTCCTCGCTCATCGTCTTGGCCAGGATGGCATAGGCCTCGCCGAACGGATTGACCCGGTCGATCAGGTCAATGTCCAACTCCTTCACATCCATGGCGAACCGACGCACGCCATCGACGAAGGCGGTGTTGGCGCGCTCCTCGCCTAGCGCGCTGCCGACGGCGACCTCCTTCGCCTTCTGGGTCAGGTTCAGCGCCGCCACCGCATGCTGTCGCACGGCCTCCTGATCCTCGGCGTCCAGGTGCGGAAACTTGTCCCGGACGATCTTGCCCATGCGCACCTGGGTCAGCTCTTCGGGCACCAGCTCCTCGTCGAACAGGCCGCGCTCGATGGTGGTCTTGTCCTGCACGAAGGCGGCGATCACCTCGTTCAGGTCTTCCTGGCAGATGCGCGCCGCCTCCTCGCTCTTGGGCGTCACGAGTCCCTTGATCTCGATCTGGAACTTGCCGGACTCCTCGTTGAAACCGACGTTGCACTTGTCGGCGTCAAAGCCACCCTCGCCATAGTCGAAGCCGGGCGTCGCCTCGTTCTGTGGGTTCTTCGGCCTGAACTCAAAGCGCGGCGCCAGCACCTGCTCCATCAACAGGCTGGCCGCGATGGCCTTCAGCGTGTCGTTGACCGCCTCGGTGACTATGTCGTCGGCCGCGGCCGGTTCGGCGATCAGGTTGGAGAAGCGGGCGCGGGTCTTGCCCGGCGCATCGCGGGTCGCCCGGCCAATGATCTGCACAATCTCGGTCAGGCTTGAGCGATAGCCCACCGTCAGGGCGTGCTCGCACCAGATCCAGTCAAAGCCCTCCTTGGCCATGCCCAGGGCGATGATGATGTCCACATGATCGCGATTGTTCTTCTGAGCCGGGTCCTTCAGAGCGGCGGATACGCGGTCGCGCTTGGTCGGATCATCGTCCACCAGATCGGCGATGTGCAGCATCTGTCCGTCGGCTGCCTTGACCAGCTGAAAGCCGGTGGCGCCATCGGCCCCCTGCCACTCGCCCAGGGCCTCGATGATGTGCTCCACCTCCTTGATCTTGTCCTTGGTGCTCTCACGGGCATTGACGCTGGGGATGTGGATGATCGTCTTCTCGGCGGGGTTCAGCACCTTCAGAATGTCGTCGGCATAGGCGCCGGAATAGAAGAAGTAGCCGATGTCGAGCTGCTTCAGATGCTCATAGCCGTTGAGCTGCTCGTAGTAGGTGTAGGTGACTCTCTCGAACCGCCCCTCGTCCTGCGGCGACAACACCGCCTCGGCGTCGCCCCGGAAATAGGACCCGGTCATGGCCACGACATGGACCCGGTCGCGGGTGATGAGCTCGCCCAGATGCAGGCCCAGCTTGTTGTCGGGATTGGCCGAGACATGGTGGAATTCGTCCACCGCGATCAGCCGGTCATCGAAAGCCTCGATCCCGAACTTGTCGACCGCAAAACGGAACGTCGCGTGGGTGCATACCAACACCTGATCGTCGCTTTCCAGGAAGGCGCCCAGCGCGTTGACCTTGCCGCCATTGTCGTTGCCCGGCGCGTCGCACAGGTTCCACCTCGGCTCCACATGCCAGTCCGCCCAGAACCCATGCCGGGTCAGCGGCTCATTGTGAAAGCTGGCGCCAATAGACCTCTCCGGCACCACGATGATGGCCTGCCTCACCCCCTGATTGGCCAGCTTGTCCAGGGCGATGAACATCAGGGCGCGGCTCTTGCCCGAGGCCGGGGGCGACTTGATCAGCAGGTACTGCTCGCCACGCTTCTCATAGGCGCGCTCCTGCATCGGCCGCATGCCGAACTCGTTGGCCTTGGTCGAGCTGCCATTGGAGGCGTAGCGGACCGAAACGGAGGGGACGGAGAGAGGCTCGGTCATGCAGTGGGCTCCACCCCATCACAAAGCGCCATCATGTCCGCAGCCACCAGCTTAGCGCGGGCATCCAGGAAGGCGTCATAGTTGTCGGAAGTCAGTTCGTCGTAGGGAATGAGATGCGTCGCCAGGCGCCAACGAACGGTCTCTTCGCCGAGATTGGCCGCCGCCGCGCGTTTGGCCACATAGTCGCTCGGCGCCGCGGCGCTCTTATTGCGGTTTGTCAGGCCCGTGATGAGGGCGCAGTTCAACGCGCGGTTCACGCGCGGACTCTCCCGCTCCTCTTTCAGGTAGCCGCAGGAGTAGAGGTGATCGAGCTCCCGAGCGGCGATGTTGTTTCGCCCGATCGGCGTTCCATCGGCGAAGTCCTGCGCCCTGCGGCGAAGAGAAGTCGCTAGGATCGCCCGTGGCAGCCGATCCTTCCGCCCCGGCCAGCCAGCGCCCTTGATCTCCTCCAGGTCCGGCAATCGGAAGACCGTGGCGTCAAACAGCTCGCATTTGGGGTCTGGGGTCGTTCCATCGATCATGCCACGTAGGGCTTTGAAGTCGGCATAGGCGCGCGTCGCCGAGGTCTTCCCATAGCGATGGGTGAAGCAAGCCCGCCACAGCACCTTTCGAATGATCTGGCGAGCGTTCCCTTCCTGATCGAGCTTCAACTTCGATGCGACCGCCCATAGGGCGCAGGTCAGATAGACGGCCACATCGCTGGGCAGGGTCTTCTCGTTGAACAAGGCCTCCTCGCCCAGGAACTGGATCCCCCGTTCTAAGCCAGCCACCACGTCTGGCCAGACGGAGGCCAGGCCCTTCCCGAAATCGTCTTCGAGGTAGGTCTTCTTGATCGGCGGCTTGTCGAGCAGCAGCGCCGTCATCGCCAGAAGGATGTCTTCGATGCGTCCATACTCACGAGCCGCGGGCGCCGACTGAAGCAGCGCCTCCACCTTGTCGTGAAGGGACTCCCCGACCCCTTCCTCGACCTGGGCGACGACGATGTCGTAGTCCTTCAGGGGCGAGGCCGAGGTGTTCATGTTGATAAACACCTCCAGAGCGGTTTCGCGCGACGTCCCGACTGGCAGCGACAGGAACGGCAGGGTGTAGCTCAGCACGCGCTTACGCAGATCGCCGGCCCGATCACCGATGTCGTCGGTGAAAACGCCCCCTTCGCGTAAGCGCTCGCGCCAGAGCTTGAAGGCGGCCTCACCAGTTCCGCCGGGGCGGAAAATCGAGATCGGCGCGAGGCTGCGCTTGATACACTCCACATCATCATCAGCCCAGACCGGGCGCGGCATCCCCTTGTTCATCCAGCGCCGCTCGATCTGGACCAGGGCGCCCCCCTCCTCATCGTCTTCAGAGACTGCGTCGTCTTGGCTGGTATCGCTGGAGGCCAGGAGGCGGACGAAGACCTTCAGATCCTCGTAGTCGTCTGTGAGCGAGCGCCAGAGCGCCGTCATGCGCTGCTGCCCATCAAGGATGTGCATAAGCGGCCGATCACCGGTGGCCGGGGCCCCGACGATTGGGCGCGAATGGAACAGCTCCTTGTCGCCGACCTCCAGGACCAGCAGCACCCCGACTGGCAGGGACGGTGAACGCAGGATGTTCTCGAACAGCCCGGCGGTCTGGTGCGGCCGCCACGCCTCATGGCGCTGAAACCGGGGCAGCTTTACCTGCCCCTGCTCAATCATCGAGAACCAGGCCTCGATCGTCTTGCTTCGCGCTTCCATCGATCCCAGCCCCCAGCCCGCTAGTGCTTCGTCCGCTTCGCGGCCGCCGCCCTCGGTTGGGCGGTCATCTTGGTATAGAGCTCGAACAGCTTTTCGAGTCGCTCGGTGTCGTTCTTGAACCGCCTGCCGATGTAGATGCGTTCTAGAACTTCGTCGTTACGATCGTGCGCCTCGCGAAGGTTAGAAGGCATCTTCTCGGGATCGTATAGATCTGCAAGTGTTAGCGGATAGCAGGACTCTCTTGCGACCAAGATTTCTTCAGCGCACCGCGTAAGATCGGCCTTATTTTTTTCGGTCAATAGTGGAATCGGAAACGTGTTGTACACTAACGTGTTCGAGTATCTTGGATCAGATTTCATCCGTCCAGCCACAGCTCTAACCCAGCTCATATGGAGGGTGGACGACAAGATGCTTAAGATATAGAATTCTGGGTCATAAATTACTTGAACCGCGTCAGTCACGATGGCCGGGGCGAACAGAAGTCCCACCGGTATATATGATCGCCTATCTGTAGTTGTTCTGGGGATAATCAGCATAGCGCTGGCTGCTTCGCGCACGTACCTGAAGCGATGCGGTATATGCACGAGACTATTTGCTACCTCTCCGGCCCCAATCCTATACTGGCGAACACGCTCGAATCGATCAGCAAATTCCTCGATTTTAGAAGCTTCCGCCAGCTCGCCCTCTCTGACCCAAATGCAATATCTCGGGACTCCTTTTACAAAGTCCTCCGCGCCGTAGACAGGTCGGAAAAACCGCGCACTTTTGGGATTCTTCTCAAATATCTCATACATTGTTGACGATGAAACGATCAAATGACCGCCATCGATAGCCTGATTTCCCGACACAAGTTCGGGCCTATCGTCTATAGCGGATGTGATCTTATGCACAAATACGTTGGCATTATTTGTGATATAAGGAGATACGTTATCAACAATCTTTACACTATCTAAGTCATAGATCTTTTTATTCACAGGATATCTAGAAAGCCCGACAATAATACAATGTACTGCAGCATTATTTGTAGCGTTATTCTGCCACCTGAATGTCTTGTGAGCAAAAACGATTTCAGTATGCGCTAAGACGGCCTCCCACAGCAGATAGATAGACTGTCCCTGACAAATTGAGTTTGTTGCAACGAATGCGCAATTCGATTTGACATGATTTCCGTATTGAGTTGCCTTCCATATCCAGCCGGATACATAGTCCAGACTATTAACCCCTGAGAAGTTGACCATCGATTGGCGCAGATCATCTTTCTGCGACCTAGACTGTTCTCGAGCGCCTGTAAACGGCGGGTTCCCACAGATATAGGTCTCCCCTCCCTCATTCTCGAAGTCCATCTCCGTCTGATCGAGAGGTGTGTTGAACAGGTCATCACCGTGGATCTTCACCTCCGCCCCGGTCGGTGGACAGATGCTGAGCCAGTCGAGCCGCAAGGCGTTTCCGCAGGTGATCCAGTTCTTGGCGTCAAGCGGCAAGAAGTCCCGCAGCGCCTCCTTCTGGCCGCGGTAGGTCACGTCGCACTGGTACTCGGCGATGATCAGGGCCAGGCGGGCGATTTCGGCGGGAAAGTCCCGCAGCTCGATCCCGCGAAAATTGGTCAGGGGGATCTCCGTGGGCAGATCGGGCTCGCCCCGGCGACGATTGATCTCCGCCTCGATCTCTCGCATCTGCTTATAGGCGATGACCAGGAAATTGCCTGAGCCACAGGCCGGATCGAAGACCCGGATCTTGGCCATGCGCTTGCGCAAGTTGAGCAAAGCGCGTCGGTTGTCGCCCGCCTGATCCAGCTTCTCTCGCAGGTCATCCAGAAACAGCGGGTTCAGCAGCTTCAGGATGTTGGGCACGCTAGTGTAATGCATGCCCAGCGCGCCGCGCTCCTCATCGTCGGCCACGGCCTGGATCATCGAGCCGAAGATGTCGGGATTGATCTTCTTCCAGTCCAGGCTGCCGATATGCAGCAGGTAGGACCGGGCGATGCGGCTGAAGCGCGGGACCTCGGTGCTGCCGGAAAACAGGCCGCCGTTCACATAGGGAAATGGCTCAGCCCAACGGGGGACGCCGGCAGCGGCCCGGTCAGCGGTCTTGGTGTTCATGGCGCGGAACAGCTGGCCGATCACCTCATGGGTGTTGGCCGAGTCCTTGGCGCTCATGGTCTCCACGGCCGAGGTGAAAGCGCGCTCGCCGTGGAAGATCTCGGTGTCCTCGGCGAAGAAGCAGAAAATCAACCGCGCCATGAAGTGGTTCATGTCGTGGCGACGCTGGGCGGTTCCCCAGTCGGGATTGTCCTTCAAGAGCTCCACATAGAGCCTGTTCAGCCGGCTGGTGGCGCGGATGTCGAAGGCGCTTTCGCGGATCTGCTTGACGGTGGTGATGCCCGCCAGGGGCAGGAAGAAGCCGAAATGGTTGGGGAAGTCCCCATAGGGGCAGGCCACCGTCTCGCCGCTGGCCAGGTCCTCGGCCTCCAGCGTCTCCCCGTCCGTCGCCAGGATGAACTTGGCCTTCCAGCGGGTCGTGGCCAGGCTGTCGCGCAGGGCGCCCAGGGTCGCAGTCACCTGCCCCGGGGGGCACACCGCGATATGGATGTTGTTGGCCTGGAGGACCCCACCCACATCGGACTTGTTCGACGCCCCGCTGCGGAGCTTGCGAAGCGTCGTCTCCTTGTTTCCGAAGGCCTCCAGGAAGCTGAAAGGGAACTCGGCGGCGTCAAAGGCCTCATCGGCCAGCTTCGTGACGGCTTCTTCAATCTCGACGGCGTTCATCGGGCGACAGTACGGCTTCCGTCCCGGGTGGCTAGGGACTGAGGTGTTTTAGCCGACTCGCTGAGGATCGGAGCCCTCGCCGGCCACCCGCTGGCGACATCGGGGGACAATCGACCTCCGCCTGTGGCCTTCGAGACGTGTGAGGGCGACATGTGACCTCTCCTTCAAACGCCTCGTCGCTCCCCTCCTTGCTATCTTCTGGCTCTCAGGTCCGATTGCCCAGAGGCCTCCGGAGGCCCCGCCTGAGGTGCGGAATCAGCCACAGCTCCCAGCGCTCCCTGGTTAATGAGCAAGGGGTGAGATCGGTCGTTCCTGGCCGACGGGATCGACACTCTGGGCGTGGACGCGCCGCCTCAAGGCAGCTCAGTGGTTTGCATCCCCGCAGCAATGGCCTGTCGGACAGGGTGTCGGACACTTTTCCTGGCAATACCCGCAAAATATCAATGACTTGACTTAGGGCCGTCAGCACTTGTGTCCGACACCCGCTGCGCGGGGTCTTCTGCATTCCGCTTTGAGAACAATGACTTACCCACCCTGTGGAGGGTGCGTATGGTCTATCGCCAGACTAAGGGTCGGAAGATCACCAACGCTCGAGACAACAGCAGCCCAAAAAGGGGGTCAAACACGTCAAAAGGGGGTCTCCACATCAGCGCACGCCGGAACGGCGGCGCAATGAGAGCCGATGAGAGCGAATGAGAGCTGATGAGAAGGAATGAGAAGGAATGAGAAGGAATGAGAAGTCACTTGAGGGTGAGTTTGCACCAAAATGGAACAATTCTGACGTCATGATGAGAGCCAATGAGAGCCGATAGGAATATATGAGAAGAAATGAGAAGATATGAGAAGCGCGCGATCACCCGTAGCCCGCAGTAATCATATTCAGGGCGTTGGGCGCGCCGCTGCTGAACTCCGAAGCCCGCCGCCGCGTTGCGAATCCTGAGAGATATTCAGGAATGCTGCCGTAGCCGTTTCGCTGGCAATGCGCCGAAAGCTGGACGCAAGCTGGATGGAAACTGGACACATGTGAGACGAAATGGGCGTGAAATCCGGAGAAGCTGGACACATGTGAGACGGAAGCTGGACACAAGCTGGACGAATGAGAGGCCTTGGAGGGGGCAACGAAGCTGAATGTGTGTCGGCGCTCGTTAGTCACGCCAGGCACGCTTGGCGCTCCATGACGGCGCTCCCATGGCCCCCAGAGAGCCGCTCGCGTTGTACGCACGGGGCCATGAGGAGCCCTCGGGCGCCCCGACGGCAGCATCCGGCCGTTGACGCTACCGCCCGACAAAGCTCCACTGCACCGATGAAGGCGGTCTTCGATACCAAGCCGAATTCCGGCTACGACGATGAGATCGTTCGCCGCTATCATTTCCCCACGCAGCGCAACTATGTGGACGCCGCCCAGGCGGCCGTCGGCGACTGGATCGTCTACCGCGAGCCTCAGCGCAATCGTGGCCGCCGCGCCTACACCGCCGTCGCCCGCGTTCTTCGCATCGAACCGGACCTGGCGCGGGCCAACCACGCCTACGCGATTGTCGGCGACTACCTTCCCTTCGACCGCCCGGTCCCTTTTGCTGGGGCGCCTGAAGGCGGCTATTGGGAGACGCCTCTCCGCGCCATTGATGACGCCCGCCGGGTCGGCGCGGCCGTCCAAGGCAGAGCTTTGCGCCCGCTCGCGGATGCCGACTTCGCCGCCATTGTGGCCGCCGGGCTCGCCGAGACCCTTGCGCCAGAAAATGCGCG
>Ga0207884_1000878_pt1 | contig 13964 bp, 12 predicted proteins | sample MalvirmetaMSP144_FD_184236 | JGI IMG/M metagenome (GOLD analysis project Ga0207884, IMG submission 184236) | Marine viral communities from the Deep Pacific Ocean - MSP-144 (SPAdes) | ecosystem: Environmental > Aquatic > Marine > Oceanic | place: Pacific Ocean | collected 2011-07-08 | reverse complement strand
CGAAGGCCTCGACGAACTCGTCCAGGGGCACGCCGTACTGGAGCCCGATGGAGACGGCGATGGCGAAGTTGTTCATCAGCGATCGGAAGGCGGCGCCCTCCTTGTGCATGTCGATGAAGATCTCGCCGAGCTCGCCTTCGTCATACTCGCCGGTGTGCAGATAGACCTTGTGGCCGCCCACCGAGGCCTTCTGGATATAGCCCTTGCGGCGGTCCGGCAGCTTGCGCCGGGCGCGCTCGCGTTCGACCACGCGCTCGACGATCCGCTCCTCCGGCGGGGGCGCTGAGGCGGCCGGCGACGGCTCGGCGCGAAGAGGTTCAGCCCGCGTCGGTTCCCGCACGGGGGGCAGGTCGAGGCCCTGATAGGCCGAGGGCTCGGCGCGCTGGATATGCACGGCGCAGACCCCGGCGTCCCTCGCCTGGGCCATCAGGGTCTGTACGTCCTCGAGACTGGCGTCCCAGGGCAGGGTGAAGTCGGCCTGCGCCGGTTGCGTCAGGGCCGGCTGGATGTGCGCCAGCAGGGCGAGATAGGGGGCTGGCCCCAGATCGTCGGCGGTGAGGAAGACCGCCTGCTGGGCGGCGTCCAGGTCGGACCCCTCCAGGCGGTTGGCGCCCAGGGCGTAGGCCTGGGCCGCGGCGATCTCGGCCTCGGTGAACCCCATGACGCGCAGGGCGTCGAACCGCGGATCATGCAGATCCTCGCCCGGCGCGCCGAGGACATCGGCCAGGAACCCCTCGCCGACCACCTCGGGACGGAAGGCCTCGCGCAGGGCCAGGCAATAGGGCAGGGCGGCTTCCACCGCGCCGATCTCGTGCTCGGTGAAGCCCCGCGCCGTCAGGGCGGCGTGGTCGATGCCCGGAGCATGCTCCAGGCTGCCATGACCCAGCAGGCGCCAGCGGGCCGCATCCAGGTCGGCGCCGAGGGCCTGCAGGCCACAGAGGGCGGCCTCGCTCACCACCCGCATGATGTGGCCATCGGCGGTTTCGGCGAAGGTGACGGGGCCTTCCCACGGCTCGCCGGCGGCGCTGGCCCCGCCGAGCATCAGGGCGAGCTCCGGATCGTCGAACACGCCGGGGCCGCCATTGAGGGCCGGGCAGGCGGCGTGGGCCGCCAGGCGTGTGCGCTCAAAGAGGTCGCGGGCGGCCTTCCGGCCCTCGTCGGAATCATAGGCCAGCCCCTGGGCGGCCAGCCACTCGGCCAGGCCGGCCAGGCCCAGCACGGCCGGTTCGTTCTCGGCCAGACAGGCCAGGGCCGTGGCCAGCAGCCCCACCGCCGTCTCGAAGCCGCCGACATCGAAGTCCTCGCCGCCGCCGAACGCCATCAGACTGACGCAGCCCAGGGCGTGGGCCGGCGGCGCAGGCGTGTCGAAGGCGACGGTCAGGCCGCCGGTTTCCCAGGCGGTGAGGGCGAGCGCGCGGTCCAGGGCCGGAATCGCCTCTGCGGGCGCGCGGACCAGGAGCCGCGCCTGGTCAGCCAGGGCCGGCGCCGTGGCGGGCAGGCGGGTCTCGCCGGCCTTGGCCAGGCTGATGGCGTCGAGGATGGCCCAGTCAGAGGCGCCGGCCGCGCGGGCGGCCTCGGCGGCGCGGGCCAGGCTTGGATTGCGTTGCGGATCGGCGCAGGCGTCCGGATCCCCGTGGCAGCGATGGATCGCGTCAGCCACGGCCTGCAGTCTTGCGCCCAGGGCGGTGGCGGCCTCCATGGCGCTGCGGCGTCCCCTGTGGGTCGCGCGGTGACGGGCGAGCGCTTCCGGCAGCGTTTCCGGGTCCTCAAGATGGTCGGGGACGGCGGGCGTGACGGCGCGCAGCGCGATCCGCCCGGCCAGCAGGGCGGCGCCCAGTTCCCGGCGGAATCTGCCCCGGGCGCCGACGCCTTCGAACAGGCCCAGGCGCTGGCCGGCCTTCACCTGCGCCTCGGCGAACCGGAAGATGGCGGCGGGCAGATCGGTGTCGCCGTCGGCCCAGTCGAGCCAGGCCTCGACCTGGGCGTTGGGCCAGGCGGACGGCGCGGCGACCTCGACCACATCGCCTCTGCGCTCCAGCGTGCGCCGCTCCACCCTGCCGCTCTCCAGACTCATCTCAGACTCCCTTGGGCGCAGCCTAGAAAGCGCCTGTCAGGCCGGCAATAGATGTTGGGTGCGACAATGGGTTCATCCCCAAGATGTTGAGGTTTGCGGGGCGCTGGACGATCCGGGGGCGGGGACCTATAGTCCGCGCGAAATTCCTGCCAGCCGGGTCAGTCCAACGTGTTCAAAGCGATCTTCACCTGGTGGAACGGCGCCGCGCTCGGCGCCCGCTTCCACATCGGCCGCCGCGGCGTCTTCGTGGGCCAGGACGACTATGGCAATCGGTATTACGAGGCCAAGGACACCTCGGACTCCTACGACGGCCGCAAGCGCCGCTGGGTGATCTTCTCGGGCTATGCCGAGGCGTCCAAGGTTCCGGCCGAATGGCACGGCTGGCTGCACTACACCTTCGATGAGTCCCCAGTGACGGCGCCCCTGCTGCGCCAGCCCTGGGAAAAGGACCATCGCCCCAATCTGACGGGCACCATCCACGCCTACCGTCCGCAGGGCTCCCTGGCCCGGGGCGGCGAGCGTCAGAAGGCGACGGGGGACTACCTGCCCTGGACGCCGGAATAGGCGTCGGCCGATGCGCCGCTCGCGCGCCCTGATCCTCAGCCTGGGCCTGGCTGGCCTCGCCGCCGGCGCCGTGGTCGCCCAGACGGCGCCGGAACCGCCCGCCGCCCAGCCCCAAGCTTCGCCGCCGGCGCCGCAGGTCTCGCCTGCGCCTATTCCGGACCTCCCCGATGTGGCTCCCCCGCCTGAACCGGCGCCGGAGATCGAGGAGGCGCCGGAAGAGGCGCAGGCAGCCCGTGAGCCGGAGCCGGAGCCGGAACGCAAGCCGCCCCTGAAGCGGGCGCGCTATGATGTCGCCATCATCCAGGCCCTGGACAAGGTCAGCGCCGAGACCATCCGGTTCGAAGCGCCTGTGGGCCAGCCCATCCGCTACAAGAGCCTGGTCTTCACGGTGCGGGCCTGCGAACTGGCCGCGCCCGACGAGGCAGCCCCGGACGCCATCGCCTACATCACCATCGAGTCTCAGCCGCGCCAGCGGGCGGGCTTGCCGACGCCGCCGCCCCGGCAGGTCTATCGCGGCTGGATGTATGCGGCTTCACCGGCGCTGCATCCGCTGGAGCATCCGGTCTATGACGCCTGGCTGATCACCTGCAGGGCCTCGGCGCCGGCCAGCGGCGGCTGATCCCCAAAATCGGCGGGTTCACCTAAGGCCAGGGCGAGCCGTCGGTGATAGTCGGCGCGCGGGACCTCTTCGGCGGCGAACTGGGTCAGGTGATCGGTGATGAACTGGGCGTCCAGCAGGCGGTAGCCGCCGGCGATCAGGCGGGCGACCAGGTGCACAAGGGCGACCTTCGAGGCGTCCGTCGCCCGGGAGAACATGCTCTCGCCGAAGAAGGCGCCCCCCAGGGACACCCCGTAGAGTCCGCCGACCAGGACGCCGTCACGCCAGCACTCGACGCTGTGGGCGCAGCCCATGGCGTGAAGCTCGGAATAGAGGTCCTGGATGACCGGGTTGATCCAGGTTTCGGGCCGGTCTGGCGCGGCCTCCGCACACAGCGCCACCACGGTGTCGAAGGCGGTGTCGAACCGGATCTCGAACGGATCGGACCGCACCGTCCGCGCCAACCGCCGGGGTACGTGAAAGCCGTCCAGCGGCAGGACGCCGCGATGCTCCGGATCGACCAGGAAGATGCGGTCGTCCTCCCGGGCGTCGGCCATGGGAAAGACGCCGCGGGTGTAGCAGGCCAGCAGTTGCAGCGGGCCGAAGGCTTCCATGGCCTCAGGCTTCGTCAGCCTGGGCCTTGATCCACTTTTCCAGCCAATGGATGTTGTAGTCGCCGGCGATGATGTCGGGCTGCAGCATCAGGTCCTGGAAGAGCGGGATGGTGGTGTCGACCCCGCCGACCACCATCTCGCCCAGGCAGCGATTGACCCGGGCCAGGCATTCCTCGCGGTCGCGGCCGTGGACGATCAGCTTGCCGATCAGGCTGTCATAGTAGGGCGGGATGACGTAGCCGGCATAGACCGCCGAATCCAGGCGAACGCCCAGGCCGCCCGGAGCGTGGAAATCCGTCACCTTGCCCGGCGACGGCGTGAAGGTCCTCGCATTCTCGGCGTTGATCCGGCACTCGATGGCGTGGCCTTCGAAGACCACCTGCTCCTGGGTGAAGGACAGCGGCAGGCCCGCGGCGATGCGGATCTGTTCGCGAACCAGGTCGATGCCGGTGATGGCCTCGGTCACCGGATGCTCCACCTGCAGACGGGTGTTCATCTCGATGAAGAAGAACTCGCCGTTCTCGTAGAGGAACTCGATGGTGCCGACGCCGAGATAGCCGATGGCCTTGATCGCATCGACCACCACCTTGCCGATCTTGGCTCGGGCGGCGGCGTCGATGGCCGGTGAAGGGGCTTCTTCCAGCACCTTCTGGTGGCGGCGCTGCAGGGAGCAGTCCCGTTCGCCCAGGTGACAGACATTGCCGAAGGCGTCGGCGATGACCTGGATTTCGATATGCCGGGGCTTCTGGAGGTAGCGCTCCATATAGACGGCGCCGTCGCCGAACGCCGCCTGGGCCTCGGATCGGGCGGTGCTGACGGCTTCGGCCAGGCTTTCGCGATCCAGGGCCACCTTCATGCCGCGCCCGCCACCGCCGGCAGCGGCCTTGATCAGGACGGGGAAGCCGATCTCGTCGGCGGCGGCCAGGGCTTCCTCTTCGGTGGTCAGCGCGCCTGCCGAGCCGGGGACCACGGGGATGCCGGCCTTCATCACCGCCTGCTTGGCGGTGATCTTGTCGCCCATCATCTGGATGTGCTCGGGCTTGGGCCCGATGAAGGTGAAGCCGTGGGCGCCGACGATGTCGGCGAACCGGGCGTTCTCCGACAGGAAGCCGTAGCCCGGATGGATGGCCTGGGCGCCGGTGATCTCGGCCGCGGCGATGATGGCCGGGATGTTGAGGTAGCTCTTGGCCGCTGAGGCCGGGCCGATGCAGACGCTCTCATCGGCCAGGCGCACCCACATGGCGCCAGAATCGGCTTCGGAGTGAACGGCCACGGTGGAGATGCCCATCTCCTTGCAGGCCCGGTGAACCCGAAGGGCGATCTCGCCCCGGTTGGCGATCAGGATTTTCTCGAACATCGATCTACTCGATGATGACGAGCGGCTCGCCGAACTCGACGGGCTGGGCGTCTGCCACCATGATCTCGACCACCTTGCCGGCGCGGGGCGCGGGGATCGGGTTCATGGTCTTCATGGCTTCGATGATCATCAGGGTCTGGCCGGCGGCGACCGTGTCGCCGACCTTGATGAAGCTGGCGGCGCCGGGCTGCGGCTGCAGATAGACCGTGCCGACCATCGGAGAGTTCACGGCGTCGCCGGCGGCGCGGGCCGCAGGGGCGGGAGCCGCATCCGCTACGGTGGCGGTCGCCGCCGCGGGGGCCAGGGCCGGCGCGGCCACGGTGGCGGTCACGTTCAGCTGGCGGGCGACCCGGATTTTCAGGCCGTCACGTTCGACTTCGATTTCCGACAGGCCGGTCTCCGTCAGGATGTCGGCCAGGGTGCGCACCAGACGTGCGTCGAGGGGATCGGCGGAAGCCTTGGGGCTGCTAGCCATGGAGGGGATCCTTGCTGCTGGTGGGCGTCAGGCGCTGAGCCGCGCCGCGGCCTCGACGGCCAGTTCATAGCTCGCCACGCCGAAGCCTGACACGACTCCCGTCGCGGCGAGGGACACATAGGTGTGTCGACGGAACGTCTCGCGCGCCGCCGGGTTCGACAGGTGGCATTCCACCACCGGAATCTCGAGGGTCTTCAGGGCGTCCAGAAGCGCGATCGAGGTGTGGCCATAGCCGGCGGGATTGATCACCAGGGCGCTGGCGGCGGTTCGCGCCTCCTGCACCCAGTCGATCAGCACGCCTTCATGGTTCGACTGATGGAAGATCACCGTGCGGCCAAGGGCGTCGGCCCGCCGCTCGCAGGCTGTGCGAACGTCGTCCAGGGTCTCTTTCCCATAAATCTGAGGCTCACGGACGCCCAGGAGGTTGAGATTGGGCCCGCTCAACACATAGATCGGTTTGGACATTCGGCTCCGCCGGCGATTCCGGTGTCTTGTAACGTTCGCAGGCGGGGGTCACAAGCATCCCGGCGGCAGGCCGCGGTGAGAGTTGAGCATGAACCTGACGATCAACGGCGAAGCCCGCACCCTGGCGCCCCTGCCGCATCTGGCGGCGCTGGTCAGCGAACTGGGTCTCGATCCCCGCAAGGTGGCGGTGGAGCGCAACCTGGAGATCGTGCCGCGCTCGGCCTATGACCGCACCCCGGTGGCCGACGGCGACCGGATCGAGATCGTGCATTTCATTGGAGGCGGCTGACATGGACGACGCAAGCCAAAGACCCGCAGGCGTTGAAGACACCTGGACTGTCGCTGGCCGCACCTTCACCTCGCGCCTGATCATCGGCACGGGAAAGTACAAGGACTACGCCACCAACGCCGCCGCCGCCGAGGCGGCCGGCGCGGAGATCGTCACCGTGGCCATCCGCCGGGTGAACCTGTCCGATCCGAGCCAGCCCATGCTGGTCGATCATGTGAAGCCCGACCGATTCACCTTCCTGCCCAACACCGCCGGCTGCTTCACCGGCGAGGACGCGGTGCGCACCCTGCGCCTGGCGCGAGAGGCCGGCGGCTGGAACCTGGTGAAGCTGGAGGTGCTGTCGAACACCAAGCACCTGCTGCCGGACATGGAAGAGACCCTCCGGGCGCTGAAGCTGCTGATCGCCGACGGCTTCGAGGTCATGGTCTATTGCAATGACGACCCGGTCTATGCGCGCAAGCTGGAGGAGGCCGGCGCCGCGGCCATCATGCCGCTGGGCGCGCCGATCGGGTCGGGCCGAGGCATCCAGAACCTGCTGAACCTTGGCCTGATCATCGAGCAGGCCAAGGTGCCGGTTCTGGTGGACGCAGGCGTGGGCACCGCCTCGGACGCGGCCGTGGCCATGGAGCTGGGCTGTGACGCCGTGCTGATGAACACCGCCATCGCAGAGGCCCGCGATCCGATCCTGATGGCCAGCGCCATGCGCCATGCGGTGATCGCCGGGCGCGAGGCGTTTCTGGCCGGCCGCATGCCCAAGCGCATGTACGCCGATCCGTCCTCGCCGCTGGCGGGCCTGATCTAGCGCGACAGGCCCAGGCGATCAGGAGCCGAGCTGAGCGGCCTTGGCGTTGACGATGGCGGCCTTGACCGACTCCATGTCGGCGCCCGAGATCAGACGATCGCCGATGATGAAGGCTGGCGTCCCATTGATGCCCAGGGTCTGGGCCAGCTCATGGGTGTCGGCGATCTGCTTCTGGATGGCCGGCGCCTTGGCCGCCTCGCGGGCGGCGGCGGGATCGATGCCGACCGCCTTCAGGTGCCGGTCCACGGCCGCGTCGTCGAGGCTCTTTTCCGCCATCAGCCGCTCGTGCAACTCCAACGTCTTGGCCTTGGCCTGATCGGTCAGCATGATGGCGGCGGTCTCATCGGACTGTTCGCCGAAGATCGGGAATTCCTTGAAGACCACGCGGACGTCGGGATTGTTGTCGATGATCTCCTGGATCTCCGGCGCGGCGATCTTGCAGTAGCCGCAGCGGTAGTCGAAGAACTCGGTCAGGGTGATCGCGCCGTTCGGATTGGCCACGAAGTCGCGGGGGTCCTGCTCCAGGGCGGCGCGATTGGCCTCGATGGCGGAGACGGCGGCCTGGGCGGCCTCCATCTCACGCTTTTCCCCCAGCTTCTGGACGGCCTCCTCAATCACCTCCGGGTTTTCCAGGAGATAGGCGCGCACGCGCTCCCCGAAGGCGTCGTCGGAGGCCCGGTCGCAGGCCGACAGGGCGAGGGCGGAGGCGCATAGCGCCGCAAGAACAGGCAAGGGCTTTCTCATCAGACGTCCAGATAGGGAGGTTTGGCGCGCAATGCGACCCCGGAACAGGCCGCAAGGGCCGGACTGCGGGCCTTAGCGGACCGAGCCGGTGGTGATCGCGCCTTCCTGCGCCAGTTCGCGCAGGTCCTCGCGGGAGGGGTTGGAGGTGAGCACGATGTCGGTGGCGCGGCGCCATTCCGGCGTGTCGCGGGTCAGCATGTCGCGGGCGCGCATGGCGAACACCCGGGCCTGCTGGCGGTCGCCCACGTGGAAATTGTACTCCGCCGTGGCGAGCCTGGCCGAACCATCATCGCCGCGGCGGTCATAGCCCTGGGCCAGCAGGCGCCAGGCGACCGCATTGTCGTCTTCTTGGGCGAGCGCCCGGCGCAGCTCGGCGATGCCCTCGTCCAGCTTGGCCTCGTCATTCATGGCGATGAGCGTCTGGCCCAGATTGACGCGCAGCAGCGGCGCGTCAGGCATCAGCTCGACAGACTTGCGCTGCGGCGCCTCGGCCTCGGTGGTGCGGCCGAATTCGAACAGGATCTGGCCCTTGAGCTCCCAGAGATAGGCGTTGTCCGGCTGTTCGACGAGCAGGGTTTCGATGAGGTCCAGGGCCCGCTCGGGCTCCTTCATCTGGTAATAGGCGATCGCGCGGGCATAGCGGGCCGGATAGGACTCGTCCTTTTCGCTGTAGTCGACGATGGCCCGCTGGGGATTGATGAAGCCCTGCAGCTTGGCCTTCATGATCTCGTGCTCGAGCATGGCCTCTTCGCTGTCGGCCTTGTCCCAGTCGGGCAGGGTCTCGGCCTTGCGGCGCAGGGTGTCGATCCGCTCCGACGACAGGGGGTGGCTGCGGAAATAGGCGTAGCGACGGGCTTCCTGGAAGACTTCCTGGTAGCGGAAATTGTCGAAGAACTGGACCAGCCCCTTGCCCGAAATGCCGGCGCGATCCAGCAGGCCGAGCCCGGCCTGGTCGGCGCGGCTCTCCTGTTCGCGGCTGTAGCCCAGGGCGGCGAGGGTGCCGAACTGGCTTGCGCTGCCCATCAGGGCGATGGCGGCGTCCCCGGCCCCGGCGAAGGCGGCCAGGACCCCAAGGCCCATGGTCAGGAGAAAGGGCTGCATGCCGGCCCGCTGCATCTCGCCGGAGCGGGCGCTGTGGCCGGCCGCCAGGTGACCGACCTCGTGGGCGATGACGCCCTGCAGCTGGTTGGGGTTCTCAGATTCGAGGATCAGGCCCGTATAGATCCCCATGGTGCCCGGCGCGGCGAAGGCCTGCAGGTCCTTGCCGCCGATCAGCAGGATTTCGATGCTGTCGGGGTTGAGACCGGCGGCCTTCAGGATCGGTTCGGAGTCCGCCCGCAGGATCGCCTCGATCTCGGTGTCCCGAATGAGCGAGATCTGTTCACGGGATTGGGCCTGGGCGGCCATCGGCGCCATGGCCAGGGCCGCTGACAGGGCCAGTCTGGCCGCTGTCTTCTTCAGCAGATCCCGCCCAGCCCGGAAGGACTGGAGAGGACGGGCCGGCGCGCCGTTCAAGGGCGCGCCGCTCAGGGAAGGCAGGGGGGAGGCCATGCACACACTCTCGATCGCTTCCCCCCGACGCCCTTGATGAAGCCTACCGCGTCAGCCGCGCCGCCACCAGCCTCGACGAGGCTTGGCGGGCGGGGAGGTGATCTCCGCCGGGTCGGGTTCGGCCGGCGCTGAAGCCGGTTCCGGAACGCGTTCGGGCTCGGCGGCTGCGGCGGCCTGGGCCATCACCGGCTCAGGCTCGGGCTGGGCCGCCGGTTCAGGCTCGACCGCCGGCTGGGCCGGTGGCGCGTCGGTGACCAAGGCCTCGTCGCTGATCGGCTCGGCGGCGGCCTCGACCTTGGGTTCGGCCTTGCGACGGGTGCGGGTGCGCTTGGGCTTTACGACGTCGGCCTCGGCCTCGGCCACAGGTGCTTCAGCCGCAGGCCCTGGCTCTGGGGCCGGCGCAGCCTCCACCGTCTCGGTTTCGGTCGCGACCGCTTCGGCGGCCTCGGCCGCCGGCTTGGCCTTGGACCGCGAGCGGCGACGCTTCGGCTTCTCTTCCGGCTCAGGCAGTTCCACCCACATGTCGTCCTCGCCCTGAGGGGCGGGGGCGGACTGGGTGGGCGCAGAAGCCTCGGTGTCGGCTTGCGGCGCGGCCTGGCTCACCTGACCCGGGCGGTCTTGAGCCGGGTGTTCTTGGGCCGGGCGTTCCTCGCGGGCGTCGCCGGGCTCGGGCACGGCCATCCGCTGGTCTTCGGAAAGGTCGAACCAGACGAAGGGATCTTCGCCATAGGGCACCCAGGGACGGACCCAGGCGAAGGCTTCCCCCGGACGGTCCTCACGCAGGCGTCGACCGCCGCGACGGCCACGGCGGCGGCGGCGGCCGCCATTCTCGTCCTCCAGGCGCGGATCGGAGGCGTCGGCGGCCTCCGGCGAGGCGGGCGGGCGATCTTCCTCGTCGCGACGCCCGCCGCGCCGACGGCGACGCCGTCCGCGACCGCGGGTGCGGCCATCGGCGTCGTCCTCGGCGGCGAACTCTTCGCGGGGGCGTTCGGCGCGAACCTCATCCTCGTCGTCGTCATCGGCGACGCGAGCGGTGCGGACCTCGTCTTCAGCCTCGTCCTCGTCCTCGTCCTCGTCGTCCTCATCCTCGTCGACATCGTCGAACTCGGCGTCGTCATAGACCGGATCGATCCGCGGCGCGGTGCGGGCGACCACGGCGTGGTCGGGACGGGTTTCGCTGGCCGTGCGCTCGATCTCGTAATCGGCGTGCGGCATGGCGTCATCGACCACCACGGTGACGAAGAGGCCGAAGGTCTCGTGGATGCGGGCCAGATGGGCGCGCTTCTCGTTGAGGATATAGAGGGCCACGGCCCGCGGCGCCTTCAGCGTCGCTTCGCCGCCGCCCTTCAGGGCTTCGATCTCCAGGGCGCGCAGGGTGGCCAGCGCGCTGGACTCCACCGAGCGGACCCGGCCGGTGCCGTCGCAATGCTCGCAGACATGGGTCGTGCCTTCCAGCACGCCGGTGCGGCGGCGCTGGCGGCTGATCTCCATCAGGCCAAAGGAGCTGATCTTGCCCATCTGGATACGGGCGCGGTCGTCCTTCAGGGCGTCCTTGAGCTTTTTCTCGACGGCGCGATTGTTCTTCGACTCATCCATGTCGATGAAGTCGATGACGATCAGGCCGGCCAGGTCGCGCAGGCGCAGCTGCCGGGCGGTCTCCTCGGCGGCCTCGAGGTTGGTCTTGAGCGCCGTGGCTTCGATGTTGCGCTCACGGGTCGACTTGCCGGAGTTCACATCGACGGCCACCAGGGCCTCGGTCTGGTTGATCACCAGATAGCCGCCGGACCGCAGGGGGACCACGGGGCTGTAGATCTGCGACAGGTGATCTTCGACCTTGTAGCGCACGAACAGCGGCTCGGGGTCGCGATAGGCCTGCACCTTCTTGGCCTGGGACGGCATCAGCATGCGCATGAAGTCGCGCGCTTCCTTGAAGCCGGCCTCGCCCTCGACGAACACCCCTTCGATGTCCTTGTCATAGAGGTCGCGGATCGCCCGCTTCACCAGGTCCTCCTCCTCGTAGATCAGCGCTGGGGCGATCGAGTGGAGGGTGTTTTCGCGGATGTTCTCCCACAGGCGCAGGAGATACTCGTAGTCGCGCTTGATCTCGGCCTTGGTCCGCTTGGCGCCGGCGGTGCGCACGATCAGGCCCATGCCCTGGGGCACGTCCAGACCCTGGACCACGCCCTTCAGGCGCTTGCGGTCGGTGGCCGTGGTGATCTTGCGGCTGATGCCGCCGCCGCGGGCCGTGTTGGGCATGAGCACGCCGTAGCGGCCCGCCAGCGAGAGATAGGTGGTGAGCGCCGCGCCCTTGTTGCCGCGTTCTTCCTTGACCACCTGGACCAGCATGATCTGCCGGCGGCGGATCACTTCCTGGATCTTGTACTTGCGCATGAGGCGGCGCCGGCGACGGGCCACCTCTTCTTCCATGACGTCGTCTTCGTCGACGACGGCCTCGGAATCCTCATCGTCCGGATCGGACGCCGCGGCCCGGCCGGGCTCGAAGGCGTCTTCTTCCTCGGCCTCTTCGCGCAGCAGGGCTTCGCGGTCGGCGACCGGGATCTGATAGTAGTCGGGATGGATTTCGTTGAAGGCGAGGAAGCCGTGGCGATTGCCGCCATACTCGATGAAGGCCGCCTGGAGGCTGGGCTCCACCCGGGTCACCTTGGCGAGGTAGATATTCCCTCTGAGCTGCTTCCGGTTCTTGCTCTCGAAATCGAAATCTTCAACACGCGTTCCGTCGATGAGCACCACGCGCGTCTCTTCGGCGTGGGCTGCATCGATAAGCATCTTCTTCGACATTTAGTGAATCTCCACGGCGCGCCACGAACGTCGAGTTCGGGCGCTGCCGGCTAATTATGAGGGCGCGCGCAGGGTCTCTGTTCACAGCAACGGAGGCGGCCGCGAGGCCGGCCGGTCGCCGGAATGGGGCTGGGGCGACGCTGCCCATGGGTGTGTCCTAGTCACGCCTGCAAGGCGAGGATCGGTGAAGCATCGTCTCCGAACCTCGTGGCCGGGCCGACGCAAGTGTTTCGCGCGGGTGGGGGGCCGCAATGAGTCACGCCCCTCCGTGCGCGGCGCGACTTTGCAACAGTGGATGGAAAAAGGAAAGCCGTCGTCGCAGCGCCCACCGTGGCGCTCAACCGATTGGGGTTCCTTAACCCTTTTTCCACGGCGATCTGATCTACTGGACGTTGAACTCAAAAAACGTGTTGGTGGGTGTGTAGGCGTATGCTCGCAAGGCTGGGCAAGGTTTTCCGAAAGGCGCGGCTGCTGAGCGCCGGTGTCGTTGCGGCGACCATCGGCGGCCTGGCGGCGGTCGCTGTGTCGCATGCTGCGGCGCCCGATGCGGGCGTGCTGGGCGTGCGCCTGGGCGGCGATGCGGCCGAAACGCGCCTGGTCATCGACCTGGATCGCGGCGCGACGGGCAAGGTGTCCCAGGACGGCTCCGGCGGGCGCGTGGTCATGTCGTTGCCGGGCGTCGACGCCCAGTCGAGCCTTCAGGGGGCCGGCCGTGGCCTGATCCGCGCCTGGATGATCGACCAGTCTCAAGGCGCCGCCCGCCTTCAGATCGACCTGGCCGGGCAGGGCGTGATCAAGCGCCGCTTTCTGCTGCCGCCGGCCGATGGGGTGGGTCATTACCGCTATGTGATCGACGTGGCCGCCGTCGGCGCGCCCACGGCCAGCTTCACCGCGCGCCCGGCCCGTCGTCCGGCCGCGCCCGCGGCCAAGCCCCTGGCGCTCAAGAAGGTGATCGTCATCGACGCGGGCCATGGGGGCAAGGATCCCGGCGCCCGCGGCGCACGCTCCTATGAGAAGGACGTCAACCTGGCCGCCGCCCTGGCCCTGCAGTCGCGCCTGGAGCGCAGCGGCAAGTACAAGGTGGTGATGACCCGCAAGAGCGACGTCTATGTGCCCCTGGAGAGCCGCGTGCAGATCGCGCGCCGGGCCGGGGCCGATCTCTTCATCTCCCTGCACGCCGACGCCGGCGCCGACGCCAAGACCCGCGGCACCTCGGTCTACACCCTGTCCGAGCAGGCCTCCGGGCGCGCCGCCCAGTTCGTGTCCAAGGACGACTGGTTCATGAACAGCAGCCACAATGGGGGCGACAACGGGGTGCGCGACATCCTGTTCGACCTGACCCAGCGGGCGACCAAGAACCGCTCGGCCAACTTCGCCGAACTGGTGCTGGCGCGGGCCGACAACCACATGCCCCTGCTGCGGCGGAGCCACCGGGACGCAGGCTTTGTGGTGCTGCTGGCGCCCGACGTGCCGGCCATCCTGCTGGAGATGGGCTTCGTCACCAACGCCGAGGACGAGGCCGCCCTGCTCGACGGCAGCCGCCTGAACAAGTTCATGGGCGGGGTCGGCGACGCCATTGACGACTATTTCGTCCAGCAGACCCAGGTTGCGGCGCGCTAAGCCGCCGGCGGG
>Ga0207884_1000876_pt1 | contig 14002 bp, 16 predicted proteins | sample MalvirmetaMSP144_FD_184236 | JGI IMG/M metagenome (GOLD analysis project Ga0207884, IMG submission 184236) | Marine viral communities from the Deep Pacific Ocean - MSP-144 (SPAdes) | ecosystem: Environmental > Aquatic > Marine > Oceanic | place: Pacific Ocean | collected 2011-07-08 | reverse complement strand
TTTGACCCTGCCCACTTCGACCTGGATGAGGTCAATGAACGGTTAAGCGAAATCCAGCTGTAACGCAAGACGGTAATGGGCGTACGCTTACCCTTCACGGGCATTCTCAACGTGTAATACAAACCAGAACGGGAAACATCCATGAGCGTACAAGCTCGACGCTGAGAGACGCCACGCGAAATGGCATACTTCGCTTGAGCTAAACGAGCCTGCACGCCTACCACTTTTTTGCATTGATCTCCCGCATAACATCTATTTCAAGCTCTCGATTGACCAGCAACTTACGCAGTCTGGCATTTTCCGTTTCCAGTGATTTCAGGCGTTTGACCTCATCGGTCTCCATGCTGCCAAACTTCTTTTTCCAGGCATAAATCGTTGCCTCGCTTACGCCATGACGCTTGGCTACTTCGGCCACCGTATCCTTATTCGTTTCGCGCAGAATCCGAACAATCTGCTCATCGCATCCCGGTTCGATTCACTATGGCTTGCGAGTGATCTTGCTGGTGAAGCGCATCAGCGAATGGTCCGCCACTTCTCGGATCAGACCGAAGCGACCGCACGCTAGCACAGGGCAACGGTAAGCCGGCAGTACTGCCTTATGCTCGACCGCGGCGAATCGCGCAAACCGCCCTGCCGACACCTGCGGACGATGGGACGGTCCCGCAGCATGCGCGCAAGTCCGATATGTTCTAGCGCTTGAGAAATTCGTTGAGGCAGAGCATCTCACCGACATAATGACGGAGTACAGGGCGAAGCCGAGTGTCATATAAGTCGGTTATCAAAGTGTTGGCGGAAACAGGTACCTGGCAGTAACCCGGGCTGAATGATGGGAGCATCATGGAACCTGATGAAAGCTCGTTGCACCAAATGCCCGCTCACACTGATGCGCTACGAGTGCAGATAAGGAAAGATCAAGGAGCAGTGGCTACTCGGATGTAATGACCCAGCAGTTTCTGCTCCACTCATGCGGCTAATGCGAATGCCTCAGCCGGGGTTTTCATGTTCAGCGCCTTATGTGGACGCCGGTGGTTGTAAAAGCGTATCCAGTCGCCGATCACGCGGCTGGCATGCTGCAAGGTTTCAAACCGGTGCCGGTGGGCACATTGCTCTTTAAGCGTCCTGATCACCCGTTCCACTATACCGTTCTGCTGCGGGCAGTGCGGTGTGATGAACTCCTGGCGCAGGCCGTAACTGCGTACCAGCGCCGTGTAGCTGCGACTCGTAAAAACGAGGCCATTGTCCGACCGTAGCAGGAATGGCTCAGCAACACGGCCCAGGGTGCCGAAGCGGGCGATCAAGGCGTGTTCCAGCGCGCTGCCAGCGGTCGTGGCTTTGCCGCTGCGCGACAGGTGCCAGCCGAGCAGTTCACGCGTGTGGCAGTTGATGACTAGCGCCAGGGTCGCCCAACCATCCCGGCCAGCCCAGATCCGGCACAAATCAGTCGACCAGCGCTCATTCGGCGCACTCGCCACTGAAGGCAAGGCTTGAATACGTGGCCGGAATCCAATGGCACGCTTCTTCACCTGCCAACCCTTGAGCTGGAAGATGCGCTGCACCGTGTTCTTGTTCATGCCTAGCAGATAGGCGACCGTCCGATACCCAAACGACGGCGATTCTTCGATCATCGCTTTGATGGGTTCTGCCAGTTCAGGCTTAACTTTCGGCGCGGCCTTCGTAGGCTTGTAGTACGCCGTTTCAGCCAACGCAGCCTCCTTGCGGCGCAGCTCCCGTTCCAGCTCTCGAATCCGTTTACGTTCCGCCTTGGTTGATTCTGATTGTCGTTCTGCCGCCAGGTCCGCCCGCTCATTGGCCTGCTCGCAACTGGCGCGCCAACGACGAATCTGTTCGGGATACAAACCACGACGCCGACAGTATTCCGCTAACTCTTCCTCGGTCAATGCGGCCGTCTCCAGCACGGCATTGAACTTGTGCCGGGAGCTCCAGCCTTCTGTGCTCGTTGATGCGTTCGGCAGTAAACGTCCCGTACGACGGGCTTGTTTGCGCCAGTTATACAGCGTGGCGGCCGAAATCCCTTCTTCAGTCGCCAGCTCGCTGACCGTACGGTTGTAAGGCGCCTCCAGCTTGGCCAAGATGGCCTCACGGCGCTCAGGGGAATACTTCATGGGAACCTTCTCACCGCCCCGGGTTGGACATTCAAACTCTAACATCAGTAGAGGTTCCAACTATTCTGACAGCGGGGGCCGGCGCGTGAGCATTTAATGAATGCGGTGTGGTTGGTGGAAACAGTAATGCGCAAAGAGCTGGTGCCGCTCAAGGTGAACCTGGCGCAATTCGGCAACCAGGTGCCGCACTTGCATTGGCATGTCATTCCTCGCTGGTCGCTAGATACTCATTTTCCGGATGCGGTCTGGGCCGAGCCTCAGCAGCGCAGCGCCGAGCAGCAGCTTGCCTGGCAAAACTTTACAGAGCAGCAACAGCGCTTACTGCCTACTTATCATGCCGCCTTGCGACTTGCGTTGGATGCCTTGTGAACTGAGCGGCTGCCGCTTCTCGAACCTAGCCCGTATAGCCGCCGGAGCACAAGACAGTCTCGCCCGAAATATAGTTTGATTCCGGAAGGCACAACAGGTACACCGCGTTAGCCGCGTCTTCCGGAGAGCCGGCGTATCCAAGCGGGATCCCGCTTTGCAGTTTGTCGAGGTAGTCGGGGTGAATGCCTACCGAAATGCGTTGCTGCCCCACTTGTATGCTTGCGTCTGCCTCGCTGCTTGTAGCCGTAAGGCGGGTTTCGATCAGACCGAATACCACACAGTTGACGTTGGTCTTCAAGCGCCCCCACTCCTTCGCCAGCGACTTGGTCAGCCCGATGATGCCGGCCTTGGCAGCGCCATAATTGACTTGTCCGGCCTGGCCAGACAGTGCAGTAATGGACGAAATATTGACCACCTTACGGTGGTGGCCTTTGCCTTCGTCTTGGTCCGCTCGCACCAGCCCCTTGATCACCGGCTGAGCCGCACGAAGAATACGAAACGGTGCAGTCAAGTGACAGTCAATAATGGCATACCACTGTTCGTCACTCATATTCTGGATGACACTGTCCCAGGTATAGCCGGCGTTATTAATAATAATGTCCAGCCCTGCGTAGTTATCGATTGCAACCCGTACGAAGCGCTCTCCAAAGTCGGCAGCGGTAACGTCCCCGTCACAAACTACTGCTTGGCCTCCTAGCCCTTCAATCTCTTTTCTTACCGCTTCGGCCTCTTCCTGATCGAGGTCGTTTACTACGAGCCGTGCGCCAGCGCTTGCCAGTTTCAACGCTATGGCTCTACCTATTCCGCGTCCCGCCCCTGATACGAGGGCAACCTGTCCAGACAAGGTCTTCATGCGTGCTTCCTTCTTTTACGTAGACTGATTCGATAAAGACAATCGGTTCTCAAGGCAACCGGCTTTCAAGGTAACCAGTTTCCAGAGCAATCGATTCGTACGGCAAGCGATTTTCAGAACAAGCGATTCGTGACGCGACCGGTTCACCGAGAACTGCTGAAACTCCCGCCCGCTTTTTAAAAAGGCGAAATGTATTGCGCCTTTTTTACTTTACTGTAAATTTACACCAATGTAAAAACTAAATCAGGAGTAAGCATGGAGTTGCAGGGACAATCTGTTGTAGTCAGTGGTGGAGCCTCTGGGCTGGGCGCAGAAACGGTGCGCCACCAGACTGAGCTTAGCACCGGAGCCCAAGCCTCGTGACAAACATCGCAATTCCTTACGGAGCCTATTGGTCCACGCCGTTTACACGTTGGCAGGGCAGCTTTTCGCATTTGCACAGTCTGCGTTTTGCCGCTCATGTCGCCAGGAATGAGCTTCAGCGTCGCAGTATAGACGTCGGGTCATTCGACCATGCGGCGCTTGGCGTATCGGTGCCGCAAAAAGGCTCATTCTATGGTTTGCCCTGGTTGATGGGCTTGATGGGTTCCGAGCAGGTTGGCGGTCCCACCATCAGTCAGGCATGTGCCACCAGTGCGCGGCTTCTTCAGTCGGTGGCATCCTCGCTACGCGAGGGCGACGCCACGGTTGCGCTGGCAATTGCGGCAGACCGCGTCTCGAACGGGCCCCATATTTACTATCCGGCGCCCCATGGGCCTGGCGGTACCCGCGAGCATGAAAACTGGGTAATGGACAACTTCGACTGCGACCCGTACACAGGCGTCAACATGTTGAAAACGGCCGAGAATGTTGCGGCCGAATACGGCCTGACTACCGCGCAACAGAACGAGCTCACGCTGGTGCGTTATCAGCAATATGAAGAAGCGCTCAAGAACGATAGCGCCTTTCTGCGGCGCTTCATGACGCTTCCCTTTAGTGTTCCCGATGCACGCTTCAAGCGAGAGCAGTCGGTATTGCAAGGCGATGAGGGCATCTTCCCCACCACAGAAGCGGGCTTGGCGAAGTTGAAGCCTCTGCTTGACGGCGGCACGGTCACGTTCGGCGGACAAACACACCCCGCCGACGGCAATGCCGCCATAGTGGTAACCACAGCAGAGCGGGCCGCCGAGCTATCTCAAGACCCGAAGATTGATATCCGGCTCGTGTCTTTCGGCCAATCTCGAGTCAAGCCGGCATTTATGCCGGCCGCTCCCGCTCCTGCTGCGCGTAAGGCGCTGCAGGCTGCGGGTTTGAAGGCCAGCGACTTGTCAGCTGTAAAGACGCACAATCCATTCATCGTGAATGATCTGGTGCTGGCTAAAGAGCTGGGGCTTGATCCTTTAACTATGAATCGCTTCGGTTGTTCACTAGTGTGGGGGCATCCGCAGGCGCCCATGGGTTTGCGCGCAATCATAGAATTGATCGAGCAGCTGGTAATTACCGGAGGTGGTTATGGCTTGTTTGTGGGATGCGCTGCGGGCGACTCAGCTATGGCAGTCATCATTAAAGTTGATGACGGCACCTGAACAGGTCTTTAAGGTAAGATAAAAGTATTAAAAATCTACTGAAACAAGTCGTGAATCTCCCAACCGCTCCTCTGTCGAAGTCCATGCGCAGACGTGAAGAAATCATTCAGACTGCGACCGAGCTTTTTGATAGACAAGGCTTCTTCAATACGTCTTTGGACGATGTCGCACAAGCCATTGGACTCAAGCGCGAAGCCTTATATTATTATTTCAAGAACCGCGCAGAGCTCCTTCTGGCCATTATCGAGCCGCAAGCCATCGGCCTTATTGCGGGGCTTGAAGAAATCGTCAGCAGCGATCTGCCATCGGAACAAAAGCTGCATCGTGCGATGGAAAACCACCTCGATCGTTTCGACCGTCACTGCCTTGAAATGACAATCACCTTGCGTGATGGAATCATGGGCAGCAGCGATCCGGTCCAGTCATCCATGACTCGCGTGTGGAAAACCTACGAAAAACTCTGGACTGCGCTCATCAAAGAAGGTCAAGATTCCGGCCAGTTCCAGAATATTGGCGACCCGAAGATGATCGCCTTCGGCATTCTGGGAATGTGCAACTGGCTGGCCCGTTGGTATAAGCCCGACAAAGAAGTGTCTATCGAACAACTTATCGATACCTACTTCAACCTGGTCAGCCAGGGGTTAAGCCAAAATACCGGCGATGCTTTGGCCGTTGCAGCATCAGCGCAGGCGCTGCCTCCCTCCGAATCACCCGCCGCCAAGGCCAAAGCCCCACGCAAAACGGCAAAGCGCCGTTGACGCTTTGCCGTTGGGTGCCGCCACTTACTTAAAGCGGCGAACGCTTTTTAGTGCGGCTCGCCGTCCCTTAGTGCACTTATTTCGTGCACGACCTGTGAATTACAGCTTGCAGCCGCGAGCTGGGTCGGCCAGTTTTTCGACGGCAACTTTCACAACTTTGTTTTCGTCGCCTTCGACTTTACGCAAGTAGATGTCTTGCACAGGGTTGCCCGCCTTGGACAAGGTGAACTCGCCGCGTGGGCTGTCGATCTTGGCAGTGCGGATTGCGTCGCGCATAGCGTCTTTCTTGCTGACGTCGCCGTTGACGGCTTTCAGGCCGGCGTCGAGCATCTGAGCGGCATCGTAGCCCTGCACGGCGTAGACGTCAAGTGACCAGTTAGGGAAGTTCTCTTTATAGTTAGCACGGAACGCGTTATCTCGCGGCGTATTGACACGGTGGTGCTTTCCACTCAGCATTCGCCCGATATTTCGCAAGCAGATATTCGCGAAGCGGTTATCGAAGAGATCATCAAGCCCAGCTTTGCTCCTGGTCTGCTTACCGCCAAGACCAAGTACATGATCAACCCAACGGGCATCTTTGTAATTGGCGGCCCTCAGGGTGATTGCGGGCTTACGGGCCGTAAGATCATCGTCGATACCTACGGCGGCGCTTGCCCGCACGGTGGCGGTGCCTTCTCGGGTAAAGATCCGTCCAAGGTCGACCGTTCGGCTGCCTATGCCGCACGTTACGTGGCCAAGAACATTGTGGCTGCCGGCCTGGCCAGCCAGTGCCAGGTGCAGATCAGCTATGCTATTGGTGTCGCCGAGCCGATCAACATCACGGTCAATACCTATGGGTCCGGCGTCATCAGTGACGAGCAAATTTCTATGCTGGTGCGCGAGCACTTCGATCTGCGGCCGAAAGGCATTATCAATATGCTCGACCTTCTGCGCCCCATTTACGCCAAGACGGCAGCCTACGGCCACTTCGGTCGTGCCGAACCCGAGTTCTCATGGGAAGCCACCGATAAGGTGCATGCTGAAGAAGGCGGCCTAATCGCGAAGGCGCTGCTTGCGAAGGCGTCTGATCGCAAAAGCGGTAAAGCGCCGGCGGCTTTCTCGTGCAGATCTTCGGTGGGCCGTCCCTGGTTGGGGCGGCCTTGTTATTGTTAGAAGCGCCAAAGTGTGTGCGCTCGCAGGGTTGACCGTGATTGCGCATGAGTGCCGAAGCTTCCGACGGTAGGCGCGCGGCAGGTACGGCTCAGGCGCCCCTTTGCACTTGCATGGATTAGGAGTTTTTATGGCCGACAACGGCAAGTGGACGCCCGACGAAACGGGACGCGATCCCTCTTATAACCCCGACGAGCGCGATTCGCCATGCGTGGCGGTGTGCTCAACGCTTTACGACGACATCTGCCGCGGCTGCGGCCGCACCGTTATGGAAGTGGCGAACTGGGTGTTTTTCACCGAAGAAGAAAAAAGGGCCGTGTGGAAGCGGATTCTCAATGAAGGGTATCCGCGTCGGAATAACTGACACCATCTAGAAGGGTGCGCACGCAGACTTAAAACCTCTATTGAGAAGGAGCAGAGACGGTCGGCCGAGGAGGTGCCGCAGATCGCGGTTGCGCCATGTTGTGGCAAACTGCGGTTGGGAGAAGTTGATGAGTATTGAAAGAGACACCACGAAAAGCATACCTGGGTCGACTGGCCGGTCGTCGGAGCCTGTTTCCGGATCTGCTATGGCATCTGGGCGTGAAACCGAGTTTGCGAAGCGCGCAGCGGATGCGGTCGGTGATGACGTTACAGAGGGTCGAGGTAAAAATCGCCTGGATGGCCGGGGCGCCGGTGCTCCGAACGATGCCGGCACGAGCACCAGCACCAGCAACCGCACCAACAAGGGTCAATGGCGCGCGGCGCAATTGTTGCTGCTGTTCACCATTTTGTACGTATCGGTGAACCTGCGAGCCCCGCTGGTTGGTGTTGGCCCGGTGATTGATTCCATCAGGGTGGGTCTGGGCTTATCGGGCACCGAGTTAGGTGTGCTCTTTACTCTACCGGTACTGTGCTTTGGCGTCTTTGCGCCGTTTGCACCGCGCTTGCTGCGGCTACTTCCGCCCGAGCCCCTAATCTTCTACAGCCTTATCGCCCTCACGCTGGGCATCGCACTTCGCAGCGTGCTCGGCTCGTTCGGCCTGTTCGTAGGTACCTTTTTGTTGGGTTTGGCGATCAGCCGTTGTTGCACAGCGACGCGACGCCGTCCTGATTCACGAGGCGTGTGACGCACGCCCACACGAGGCGCTTGCGGCACAACTCTATCGCCTGTCCGTCCTGCATTTCCTTGCAGGACTGGCTCCCCGATCCGCCGTCGTTTTCCCACGGTTCATTTCTTTTTACACATTCATAAAAAACTGGTTGATTTATTTTTTACCCTCGTGTAAATTTACATCAACGTAAAAACTTTTGGAGCGTGTGATGAGAATGGAAATGCAGGGGCATGTCTACCCTCCCTATCCATTGAAAATCGATAAAGGCCTGGCGGAGAAGTTCTTGCGCTCAATGGGCCTGCAGTCGGAATCGGAAAATGTTCCGCCAACCTATCTGATCTTTCTGCGCGGGGAAGCACACGGTGTGAACTTGTTCACCGACCTCGATATCCCGCGTAATCGCGCGCTGCATGGTGGCCAGAAGTACGAATGGTTCAGCCCCATTCAGTGGGACGACAGCATGGAAGTCACGGCCAGGGTTGTCACGATCACAGAAAAAACCACTAAGTCTGGCCCGTTATGGATTGCTGACGTCGAGTACGACTACAAGCGCGCCGCCGATGGTCAGCTGGTGTTGCGCGAGCTGACCCGAATAATCAAAAGGAGCTGAGCATGAACGCTACCGTAGGCAATTCCGTTTTCAAGGTGCAAATGCCAGGGTCTTCACGCGAATCCATCGCCATGTTTTCCGAGGCTACCGAAGACCCCAATCCCATTCACGTGGATCTGGATTTCGCCAAAGAGTGCGGCTTTAACCAAGTGATTCAGCAAGGGCCCATGACAACGGCGTACTTCGCCCAATTGCTTGCGCGCGAGTACGGCGCCGAGCGGCTGAAATCGCTTGACATCACGTTCACTGCTCCGGTGTATCCGGAAGAGCCCTTGACGCTAACGTGCGAGATTGCGGCGTTCGACGATGTCATCCATCTTGAACTGAAAGCCGAGAAGGCTGACGGCACACAAACCGCGAAGGGCACTGCAGCCATTCGCCATGAGGCTAACGCGAAATGAAGGCTTTGCAATCCGTACTGGTGTGCGGCGGGCAGGTCGGAAAATTCGGCCGGCAGCCCGAGTCCACTTTGGCCAGCCTGGCCGCGCCGGTTCTAAAAGGAACGTTGGCTGCCACCGGCATCAAGCCTACCGATATCGAGGCCGCCTTTGTCGGCAACGGTTTTGGAGGCCTGCTGCAGAATCAGGAAACGATCTTGGGGCAAGTCTTGCTAGGCGGAGCAGGCTTGGGGCCCATTCGAATTCACAACGTCAAAAACGCGTGTTCCAGCGGCTCAGATGCGGTGCATCTGGCGTGGTCTTCCATCGCTTACGGCCAGTACGACTGTGTGCTGGTTCTAGGCGTCGAAAAAATGACCCACGATGACCCCAAGGCGACGATGAGCGCGCTGGCTTCCGCGTCCGATCGGCAGCCAACCAGCGCCGGCCGCTCTGTCTTTATGGATCTCAACTCCGAGCGCGCCATGCGTTACATGGAGCGCTATGGTGCCACGCCAAAGCACTTTGCCATGTGTGTGGTGAAGAACCGTGCTCACGCGTTAATGAATGAAATGGCCGCCGTGCACCAGGCGCTAACGGTTGATGAGGTACTTGCCGACCGCACGGTGGTGGCTCCCTTAACGCGCGCCATGTGCGGCGGCATCGCAGACGGTGCTGCGTCGCTTCTGTTGGTCAGCGAAAGCTTTGCAAGACGTCATGGTCTTAAGGGCGCCCGGCTAGCGGCCTCAGCCGTGGAAGGTGGCGACGCCCAGCGCGGCGACGGGCCGTCCGTTACCGCACGGTGTGCGCAAACGGCATTCGAACAAGCGGGGCTCGGCCCTAACGACGTGTCGCTTGCCGAGGTGCACGACCCCACCGCACCCCAAGAATTGCTCGATATCGAGGACATTGGCTTGTGCGGGCCGGGCGAAGCTTTCAAGTTGCTCGAGCAGCAGGCGACATCATTGGGTGGTCGTATACCGGTCAACGTCTCGGGCGGTTTGACGGCACGAGGCCATCCTGTCGGCGCCACGGGCGTTGCCCAGATTGTCGAGATCGCCGAGCAGGTCGAAGGGCGTGCTGGTAAGCGTCAGGTGACGGGCGCAAAAGTGGGTCTTGCGCAGATGGCCGGTGGCCTGTTGGGCGACGACTCGGCAGTGGCCACCATACATATTTTGACGAATTAGAGGAATAGGCATGAACGCAGTAGGAAACCCCATAAGCGAAGTCATCCCGGAAAGCTACAAGCTGTTCATTGGCGGCAAATGGCAAGAGTCGGGCTCTAAAGAGCGCCTGGCGTGTTATAGCCCGGTCAGCGGGGAGCAAATTACGACGGTGCCCGTTGCCAATGCGGCTGACGTCGATGCCGCCGTTAAAAATAGCGCGCAAGCGTTTCCGAAATGGTCGGAGACCACAGCAAAGAAACGCCAGCAGATGCTGCTTGATCTGGCCGACAAACTTGTAGAACAGGCCGATCGCATCGCATGGATGGAAACGGCCAACACCGGTAAGCCCATGCGCGAAAGTATCGCCAACGTGCATACCGCTGTTGATCGCCTGCGTTACTACGCCGGCGCGGTTCGAGCTCTCGAAGGCCGGGTGCTGCCCGTAACGGCCAACATCACAAGCTACGACCACCGCGTTCCTTTGGGTGTGGTCGGCATTATCGGTGCCTGGAATTTCCCGTTGAATATGTTCCTGGGCAAAATCGCTCCGGTTATCGCCGCTGGCAATTGCGTGGTGTACAAACCCGCTGACGCCACGCCGGTTACCACGTTGGAAATTGCGGCAATCATCAGCGAAGTGCTCCCCCCGGGTGTGGTGAACGTGGTAACCGGCACCGGCGCCGTAACCGGCGAAGCCATGCTGGCTCATCCGGCCATTCGCATGATTTCGGTAACGGGCTCATCGGAAACCGGTCGGAAGGTCATGAAAGGCGTGGCCAACACCATGAAGCGGGTCACGCTAGAGCTTGGCGGAAAGAACGCGCAGGTCGTGTTTCCTGACGCAGACCTCGATCGAGCCGCTCAGGGGATTTTATTGGGCGCGTTTCTGAATCAGGGGCAGGTTTGTACTGCGGGTTCACGAATCTTTGCCCACAAAGACATCGCCGACGAGCTCAAGGCAAAGATCATTGCGCTGATCCCTGAATTGGCCATGGGCGATCCGTTCAATGACCAGACGCGAATGGGCACCCTCGTATCTAAAGAGCATTTGGCCAGGGTTCGCGAGTACATCGAAATCGGCAAGAAAGAAGGCGCACGCCTGGTGTGTGGCGGCGATATGGCCAAGATTGCGGGCTTGCCCAACGGCCTGTTCTTGCAAGCCACAATCTTCGACCAGGTTACGCAAGACATGCGCATTGCGAACGAAGAAATCTTCGGCCCGGTCGCCACCATACACGAGTGGAGCGACTACGAGCAGATGCTTGCCGAAGTCGGTTCCGTAGAACAGGGTCTTGCAGCCGGCATCTGGACCGCAAGCCTTAGCCAGGCCCACACCACTGCCAAGCGCATTCAGGCCGGACGCGTGTGGGTGAATTGCTACAACCTTTTCCCTTCCGGAGCGTCATTCGGAGGCATGAAAGCCAGTGGTTTCGGGCGCGAGGACGCGTTCGAAACCTTATTCGAGTTCACCGAGGTGAAGAACGTAATTATTGATTCGGCAGATTCCTACCGCCGATTCTACGGCTGATCTAAGCACAGATCACTTAACGCATTTATAGCGAGGACACTATGCAAAACGTAGCTGAAAAACTCGAGGCAGGTTCGGTTTCACTGCAGGATTTCCGCCAGCAAGACCCCGAGTTCCAAGAGCTGATGCTCAATATCATCAGTATTCATGTGGCCAGTGAGATGTACGGCGCCGACTGCTTCGAACCCAGCATCCTGAAGGCCCCTACGGCCGAGTTCAAGATGCGTATGGCCAAAACGGTGATGGAAGAGTATGGCCATCACTTGCGCTTTCGCCAGCTGATGGAAGAGCTCGACCTTGATTGGGAAGAGTACGCACGCCGCAAAGGCCACCTCACCACCTTCGATACACCGGTTGACACCTGGGCGGATCAGGTCGTGTTCTTGGCCTTGGTCGACCGCGCAGCGGCACACCAGTTCCGACATTTCGTCAACTCGCCTTATCAGCCGTTCCAAAAAGCATGTCAGGAAACGCTCAAGGAAGAGTATGGCCACGTTGGCCTTGGCATGGACGGCGTAAAACACCTTCTACAAACAGAAGAAGGACGCGCCCAGGTGGAAGCGGCGGTCAAAATATGGTTGCCTGTGGGGCTGCAATCTTTTGGTGGTGACGGCTCAAAGCGCAACGAGGCTTATCGACGCTGGTGCATTAAACAAGACACCAACGAAAACATGAGGCTTGCGTACTTCCAGCAAGTTCGCAACATCATCACCCAAGATTGGGGCATAGATATCCCCGAAGACATGAATGAAGTGTGGCGTTCTGATGGCGACGATACCGAGCGCGCATACTGATTCTCGCTTCGATGTAAGGAGGGCTGCGATGAGCCGCTATCAAATCAAAGTCTCTGAGACCGACATCTCGACAATTGCAGCGGAAGGGGTGTCGGTGCTGGATGCTTGTCTTGAGGGCGGGGTGGCTCTTGAATACAACTGCCGTTCTGGCGAGTGTGGCGAATGTATCGCCACGCTGGTCAGCGGCACGGTCAAAGAGCTTCCGGGCGCCGACCCCGCTATTTTTAACGACGGGCATCGCGCCGAAGGAAAGATCTTGGCCTGCATGTGTTATCCGCAGTCCGATCTGGTGTTGTCGACGCGTCTTTCGGCCAGGCCGCAGGCGGCGATAGGGCACCATCACGTGCATGTTACGCAAGTCATCCCGCATGGGCCCTCCATATACGAGGTAAGGATGCTGTCCGACCAGCCCATTGACTATGAAGCTGGACAGTATTTTGAATGGGTAGTGCCCGGTGTATCAAGCAATCGCTCTTACTCGGTCGCCAACCGTCCGGGCAGCTGCGAGCTGATCTTCCATGTAAAGGCGTATGAACACGGCGAAGTCAGCCAGTATCTGAAGCAAGGTCGGCTTCGGGAAGGCGACATGTTCGAGCTTGTCGGCCCTTATGGAACCTTTGGCTTGGGTTCGCAGGCCGAAGCACCCGCCGTGATGGTGGCCGGTGGAACCGGCCTAGCGCCTTTATGCGCACTTCTGGAAGAAGAGTTTGCCAGCGGACGCAAGCGGCAGATTCGGCTGTTCTTTGGGGCACGTGCATCGTGCGAACTTTACTGGCTGGATCGCTTGCAGCAATGGGCGCAAAAGCATCCACAGTTTCAATATTTTCCGGTAATCGCCGACCCGGATAGCAGCCCCGACTGGCAAGGCGAGCTTGGACTTGTCACAGATTTGATGCAGCGCAAATTGACGGATGCCATGGGCTACGAGGCCTATCTGTGCGGCCCGCCGGCAATGATAGACGCTGTTGAAGACTTACTGATTTGTAAAGGCATCGACGAAAGCGATCTGCACGCGGACCGATTTCTTGCGATGGTTTAACCATGGAGACACCTTATGAGTTCCGAATTACCGCCGCTGCGCGGAAATATAGTCGACTACCTGTTCGAGCCATCGCTGGGTTCAGATCTGGCTTCGCGCGCCTGCCTGACCACGCCTGAAGGCGACACGTCATTTCAAGAGTTGCATGAGCGGTGCTGCCAGGTCGGAAACCTGTTGGGCAGCCTTGGCATAAAGCCTGGTGAGCGGGTGATGTTCAGCGTGCTCGATGGCGTGGACTTCATGTCTTTGTTCCTGGGCGTTATGAAGGTCGGCGCGGTCAGCTTGCCAATTAACACCTTTCTTACCGCCAAAGACTATGGCTACTACTTGCGCGATAGCCAAGCACGTATGCTTGTCATTGACGAGAGCTTGGTCCCATTGATTCAGCAGGTCAGCCATACCCAGGAGCTTCCAGAGCACGTGTTTGTCACTGGCAAAGAAACCGGTGGCTTTCGTTCGCTTGAAGACGCGCTACGCGACCTGCCAATTCATGTGCCCACCTGTGAGTGCGAGCCAGACGACGTGGCATTCTGGCTTTACAGTTCGGGCAGTACAGGAGACCCGAAAGGTGTGTTGC
>Ga0207884_1000871_pt1 | contig 14055 bp, 14 predicted proteins | sample MalvirmetaMSP144_FD_184236 | JGI IMG/M metagenome (GOLD analysis project Ga0207884, IMG submission 184236) | Marine viral communities from the Deep Pacific Ocean - MSP-144 (SPAdes) | ecosystem: Environmental > Aquatic > Marine > Oceanic | place: Pacific Ocean | collected 2011-07-08 | reverse complement strand
TTTCGACAATATGGGTTGAAAGGTGAATTTGCATGACAATCCTAGGCTATGACAAAAGACCAACTTAATTTTGGCCAAACTCTCAATTATGGACTTCAAACTGCTTAAAACACTTTGTCAAATTCATGCACCTTCTGGAAACGAAGTAGCAATGAAAGAGTTCATCCTAAATTATGTAGAGGTGAATGCTTCTAAATGGAAAACTAAACCAGAAGTGATTTTTGGAGATGAATTTCAAGACTGCGTAATGCTTAAGTTTGGTACGCCTCGAACTGCCATTTTTGCTCATATGGACAGTATTGGTTTTACAGTGCGCTACAACGATCAGTTAGTGGCCATTGGCGGACCGAAAGCAGAAACAGGATATAAGTTGGTAGGGCATGATTCAATGGGGCCTATTGAATGCGAATTGTTTGAAGATGATGGGCACCTTTATTACAAGTTTCCAAGAGGTATTGAACGAGGAACGGAACTCGTCTTTAAGTGTGATTTTCGTGAAGATGATGAATACATTCAGTCTTGCTATATGGACAACCGCTTGGGGGTGTTCAATGCATTAAAAGTAGCGGAGACTTTAGAAGACGGAGTAATTGCTTTTGGCTGTTGGGAAGAACACGGAGGAGGAGCTGTACCATATTTGGCCAAACACATGTATGAGCAATGGGGAGTAAAACAGGCCTTAATTTCAGACATTACTTGGGTAACCGAAGGCGTTCCGCATGGCCGAGGCGTAGCCATTTCAATGCGCGACAGAAATATTCCGCGCAGAAGTTATATACAGAAAATCATCAAAATTGCTGTAGAATCAGGTATTGACTTTCAACTTGAGGTAGAAGGCGCTGGCTCTAGCGATGGCCGTGAACTTCAGCTTTCACCATATCCTTTCGACTGGTGTTTTGTTGGCGCACCCGAAGATCATGTGCACAGCCCAGAAGAAAAAGTGCACAAGCACGACATCGATTGCATGATTGCTTTGTACAAAGTGCTGATGGAGCGATTGTAATTATTAACTTGCGCCAAAATTTACTACCTGTGAATACAATCAAAGTTCGCGATAAGGAGTTTGAGGTTTATTTAAACGAATCTGAAATCCAACAGCGCATTGCAGAAATAGGCGATGAAATGAATGAGGAGTATGCCAATAAAAATCCATTGTTCATTGGCATTTTGAATGGCTCATTTATGTTCGCTAGTGACCTGATGAAGGCCGTAAATGTGCCTTCCGAAATTGCCTTTATTAGAATGGCTTCATACAAAGGCATGGAGAGTACTGGGGCTGTAAAGCAAGTGTTGGGGCTGCAAGAAAACGTATTTGGGCGACACCTTGTTCTTATAGAGGATATTGTAGATTCTGGCCTTACAATGGATCAAGTAATTAAGTTTTTTCAAGAAAGAGGCCCCAAATCCATACGAGTAGCTACACTTTTGCTTAAGCCAGAAAAGCTCGAAAAAGACCTCAAATTGGACTACGTAGGCTTTGAAATTCCTGAGAAATTCGTTGTAGGGTATGGCCTTGATTATAACGGCCATGGCCGAAATCTTAAAGATATTTATCAATTGAAGGGAGCCTAAAAATTTCCTTCACTATATTTGAAGCCTCAAAATCTAATTTGGTAAATGGTTAATATAGTTTTATTCGGCCCTCCAGGAGCGGGGAAAGGTACACAAAGCGAAAACATCATTAAAAAGTACGGGCTGAAGCACATTTCCACAGGAGATTTATTCAGAAAGCATTTAGGAGAAGGTACTGAGCTGGGCAAAAAAGCCCAAGGCTTTATGGACAACGGTAAACTCGTTCCAGACGAAGTGGTGATAGGTATGGTGGGCGAAACTATAAAAGAATATAAAACTGCTCCGGGTTTTATTTTCGATGGTTTTCCTAGAACTGTAGCGCAAGCCGAGGCTTTAGATGAGCTTTTGATGAAATACAACACCACCATTTCTTGTATGATAATGCTTGAAGTGCCAGTTGAAGAGCTGAAAAAGCGTTTATTAGAAAGAGGTAAAACTTCTGAACGCGCAGACGATCAAAACGAAGAAAAGATTAATGTAAGAATTCAGGAGTACAACAATAAAACGGTACCTGTTGCTGAGTTCTACGCTAAACAAAATAAAATCTGTAAAGTAAACGGAGTAGGCTCCATTGATTCAATTTTTGGACAGATCGAAAAGGCAATTGATAAGCAATACGCTTAATACTTACAGGAAAATTAGTAATTTGAAGATGGTCACTTTCGGGTTGATCATCTTTTTTGTTTTCATAAATACAGTGAGTTCTATTTACTAAGACTCTTTAAGTTGAACACATATTAAATACGCATTATGGCCAGTTCCAATTTTATTGATCACGTCAGACTTTATTGCCGATCGGGCAATGGAGGCGCAGGCGCTGTACACATGCGTAGAGAAAAACACGTACCAAAGGGTGGCCCAGATGGCGGTGATGGTGGTCGTGGTGGCCATATTATTCTCAGAGGAAGCTCAAACCTTTGGACCTTACTCCATTTACGTTACCAAAAACATGTTTTTGCTCAAAATGGTGAAGGAGGTTCTGGGCACGGAAGTACTGGAGCTGATGGGAAAGATATCATTCTAGAGGTCCCATTGGGCACTGTAGCACGTGATGCCGAAACCAATGAGATTGTCTGTGAAATTACCGAGCATAACGAAGAAATTATACTTGCCAAAGGCGGTCGTGGAGGTTTAGGTAATCAACACTTTAATACCTCAACCAATCAAACACCTCGCTACGCACAACCGGGCGAGGCCGGTATTGACACTATTTTTGTACTTGAGCTTAAGCTTTTGGCCGATGTAGGTTTGGTAGGCTTTCCAAATGCTGGTAAATCTACTTTGCTCTCGGTGCTTTCAGCAGCAAAACCAGAGATTGCAGATTACCCGTTTACCACACTTGTTCCAAATTTAGGAGTTGTGCCTTACCGTGATCATCGTTCGTTTGTGATGGCAGATATACCCGGTATTATCGAAGGCGCTGCTGAAGGAAAGGGCTTGGGTTTAAGGTTTTTGAGGCATATTGAAAGGAATTCCTTATTGTTATTTTTGGTACCAGCCGATGCCGATGATGTAGCGAAGGAGTATGAAATTCTATTGGGTGAGCTTACCAAATATAACCCTGAGCTCTTAGACAAAGAACGTGTTTTGGCCATTTCTAAAACCGACATGTTGGATGAACAAATGATTGAAGAAATGAAGGCAACGCTGCCTAAAACTCTTCCAACACTTTTCATTTCTTCCGTAGCCCAAATAGGTTTGCAAGAACTGAAAGATCTGCTTTGGAGCAAGTTGAATCCATCTAAATCCTAGATATAAAACTGCCATTTAATTTACTTCATTCTTTCTGGCTTATGTCAGAATGACACAAAACTACGCTTGGCAATATAATTGCAGCCGAGCGTCTGTTTTTAAGGAGGTAAAATGGCGAGAATAAGAAAAATGTTTTCGGCATTTTTAAAAACTGATAGAGAATCGATGAAGAAGAAAAATAAAGCGCAAGAGAACGAAGAGGTAGTAAATGAAAATGTTGCTACTGAAGAGGCAGAGAAGGATGAGACTGCTGAAGCGCAGAATGAAGAAATAGAAGAGCCAATTGAGTTAACTGCCGAAGAAAAATTAACCATTGAAGTTGCCGAGGCAAAAGATAAATACTTAAGGCTTTATTCAGAGTTCGAGAACTTCAGAAGAAGAAATGCTAAAGAAAGAATAGAGTTGATTAAAACGGCCTCTCAAGATTTAATGGCTGATTTGATTCCAACCATAGACGATTTTGAAAGAGCTCAGCAGGCTAATCAAAAGCAAGAAGATATTGAAGCAGTAAAAGAGGGCTTCGAACTAATTCATAAAAAGCTTTTGAAAACCCTAGAATCTAAAGGGCTAAAGCTCATGAATACAGAAAAAGGAACTGCTTTTGATGCCGATTTGCATGAAGCTGTAACGCAGTTCCCTGTTGAGGAAGAAGAATTAAAAGGTAAGATTATAGATACCGTTGAAAAGGGCTATTTCTTAGGAGAAAAAGTGGTTCGTTTCGCAAAGGTGGTGATAGGAGCATAAGATGGCAAAAAGAGACTACTACGACATATTAGGGGTTAGTAAAGGCGCAACTGACGATGAGCTGAAAAAGGCATATCGTAAAATGGCCATTAAATATCACCCCGATAAAAATCCAGATAACCCTGAAGCAGAAGACAAGTTTAAGGAGGCTGCCGAGGCGTATGAAGTATTGAGCAACGCAGACAAGCGTGCGCAATATGATCGTTTCGGACATGATGGCATGCGCGCAGGTGCAGGCGGTCAGGGTGGCGGCATGAACATGGACGACATCTTCTCACAGTTCGGAGATATCTTTGGAGGTGGAGGCGGTAGTCCGTTCGAAAGCTTCTTTGGTGGAGGTGGCGGCAGAAGCCGTCAGCGTAAAGGTTCTAACCTACGCATAAAACTAAAGCTCACGCTTGACGAAATTGCTGAAGGTGTTGAAAAGAAAATTAAAGTAAACCGTTTGGTAAATGCCAGCGGGGTTACTTTCAAAACCTGCCCTACTTGCGGTGGCTCTGGCCAACAAAAGAAAGTAGTAAATACCATGTTGGGACAAATGGTTTCGGCCAGCACTTGTTCAACTTGTCATGGTAGCGGAAAAATCATTGATCAACGTCCTCCAGGAGTTGACAGTACAGGTTTGGAAATGAAAGAAGAAATCATTCCAATTAAAATACCAGCAGGCGTAGCCGAAGGAATGCAACTTTCAATGTCGGGCAAAGGTAATATGGCACCCGGTGGCGGAGTTGCTGGCGACCTACTGATTGTTATTGAAGAAAAAGAGCACGAAGAATTAAAAAGAGACGGCAACAATGTGTTGTACGATCTTTACATAAGCTTTACAGAGGCAGCCTTGGGTACCAGTATAGAAGTGCCAACCATTGATGGTAAAGTACGGATTAAAGTAGACGCTGGAACTCAAAGTGGAAAGATTCTTCGCTTAAGAGGCAAAGGAATAAAAGACCTTAACGGTTATGGAAAGGGCGATCAACTTATACATTTGAATGTATGGACGCCTAAAAAACTAACCTCAGAAGAACGCGAAATGCTGGAGAAGCTAAGTAAGTCGGACAACATGAGACCAAATCCAGAAAAAGGAGAAAAAGGCTTTTTTGAAAAGGTAAAAGAGTTTTTCTAGAGAGATTTAAAATACCCGTTTATATTTGAGGAGTCGATGGAAATCGACTCTTTTTTTGTTTGTATTAAAAATCAGTAATTTTTTCGTTTTGCAACCCTATCCTTCACAACTCGTATTCAAGTCCATGTATAGGGTAATATTGCTGGCAATTGTAAGTATTGGAATTGCAGAAATGAATGTGTGGGGTCAAACAAAAACTCATTTTACAGTGCAGGACGATGCTTCTTGCGAAAAAATCAATTTCTATCTTAAAGCCAGTTCAGGCACTTGTGAAATCCGGACCAGAAATGGTGACACCCCAATTAATATAATGGGTTTGTGTGAAGAAGAGTATGTAACTCCTGAATTTGGTCAGCAAATGGAAGGGAATGTGCTTAACGCTTGGCTGAATTTAAATGATAGCGGTAAAGAAGGCTTTACAAGCAAACTCTCTAAGATTTTTGGGCGAAAATCTACAGACCCTAAAAACTACTGGAATGTTTATTTAACTCATTTCAAACCCTATAATCTCGATTTGAATTATGGAGTTGGAAAGGCCTACATAGACCTTTCAAACATTGCTGTCGAGAAAATGAAAATTACCTCTGGCAATGCGCACGTAAAAGTTGGCTACCATTCCAAAATGGAGAACTTGATTGAAATGGACACCTTTATGGTGAACGTAGATTTGGGTGATGTGGAAATTGATCGGCTAAATATGGCAAGAGCAAGAACTGTAATTGCCGAAGTGGGCTTTGGAACATTGACCATGAATTTTGATCAAAGTCCAGAATTGGCCAGTGAAATCTGGGTACGTGTTGGAGCAGGTAGTCTTTCTATTAATCTTCCTGAAGAAGAAATTCCCATGATGATCCGAATTAAGGATACATCGTTCCGAAAACTTAAAATACCAAGCAGTTTTGTGTCAATCCGCGACAATGTATTTGTCAACTCTGCTTACAAAGAAGATTCTCCTAACCTTCTGACTTTTAATATCGACCTATCAATGGGCAACGTGGTTTTTGCCAAGAACTAAAAAGGCCGAAGTCTCAAAAATCCACAAATCGATCACATCTTCCGTTCAGCAGGTTCTTAACTAGAATTAGGATTTCAATTTTAATCTTGTGTTACTTTTAAAGGTGCATAGTACCGATTAACTTTAAAGTATTCACAAAACCTGAAAACCTTGAATATACTCGAAGCCAATCACATCTCGAAAAGCTATGCCGAGCATAGAGCTTTGAACGATGTGAGCATAAGCATTCCCAAGCAATCTATTTTTGGCCTTTTAGGGCCAAATGGAGCGGGAAAAACCACACTCATCAGAATCATCAACCAAATCATCATGGCAGATGAAGGCGAAGTTCTCATTAATGGAGAAAAGCTTCACCCCCGTCATGTAGAAATTATTGGGTATTTGCCCGAAGAGCGAGGTCTGTACAAAAAAATGAAAGTAGGCGAGCAGCTTATGTATTTGGCGCAGCTCAAAGGCATGTCAAAATCTGAAGCAAAAGCCAAAATCAAAAAATGGTTAGAAAAACTTAACCTTACAGAATGGGCAGGCCAAAAAGTAGAAGATCTTTCGAAAGGTATGGCTCAGAAAATCCAGTTTATAGCCACTGTAATTCACGAACCGCAACTGCTAATTCTTGATGAGCCTTTTTCAGGTTTTGATCCTGTAAATGCAAACTTGATTAAAGATGAAATTCTTGAGTTGAGAGAAAAAGGAGCTACGGTCATTTTTTCTACCCACAGAATGGAGTCTGTAGAGCAGCTTTGTGAGCACATTGCGATGATCCATAAATCTGAAAAAATTCTTGATGGTACTAAAAAGGAAATCAAGAACTCATTCCGATCAGATAAATACAAAGTAGAGTATAAAGGTGATTTTTCTGGTTTAGGTGCCGAATATGAACTGTTGGATACCAAGCATCTAGAAGATGGTTTTTATGAAGCCGTTATTCAGTCGAAAAATGGACATAACCCGAACCATTTGTTAAGTCAACTAATTGCTAAAACCGAGGTGCATTCGTTTGTAGAAGTCATTCCTTCGGTAAACGATATTTTTATTTCAATTGTAGAAGGAGGGAACAAAAAATGAAGCAGATATTTTTAGTACTCAAAAGAGAATACAGTACAAGGGTAAAGAAAAAGTCTTTTCTACTAGCTACCATCCTTATCCCTCTGATTTTCCCAGCCGTTATTTTCGGGATTTTTTATTTAGGTTCAAATGATGGCGATTCGTCAAAGGAGGTCTATGTCCTTGATGAAAGTGGTTATTTCCAAGATTCTTTCAGTAATACTGGTTATGAATATACTTACCTGTCGAGTAACCTAGATGATGCAAAAGAGAAGTTTCAAGAAGATGATGTTTATGGACTGATTCATATTCCGTCAATTGACCTTGATGATGCTTCTAAAACCCGTTACAGTGATTTCTCTTTCTATTCGAAAACCAACCCTGGTAATCAGGCCTTGAGTGGTTTTGAATCTGAAATTAAAAGGAAATTGGAAGCCGTTAAATTGGATAGATCGGGCCTAGACCCCGCTGTGATTAATTCGCTTAAAGTCAACATTAGTTTGAGTTCTTTCAATCTATCTGAATCTGGCGAGGCCAAAGAAAGCAACACTATCGTAAGTTCTGCTGTAGGCTATACTTTCGGCTTTTTGATTTACATGTTCATTTTCATCTATGGTAGCCAGATTATGCAGTCTGTACTCGATGAGAAAACAAGTAGAATTGTGGAGGTAATTGTATCATCCGTGCGTCCTTTCCAACTGATGATGGGTAAAGTATTGGGCGTTGGTGCTGTTGGTGTTACCCAACTTCTCATTTGGATTGTATTGATGGTTACACTTTTCTCAGTGGGGATTACTGCACTAGGAGGAGGAATGGAAGCTATGGCAGGTCAGATGCCAGCTGAGGTTGATATGACCCAAAACCAAGAAATTGCCGCTAATATTCAAGGTATGTTAGATACCATACCTGTGGCGCAAATTGTTGCTTCATTCTTGTTTTACTTCTTAGGGGCTTACTTCCTTTATGGGGCACTTTATGCTGCGATTGGTTCTGCCGTAGATAGCATGCAAGATGCTCAGCAGTTTATGCTGCCTATTATGTTGCCTATCATTGTGGGGATTGTCTCATTGACGTTTGTGCTGCAAGATCCACATAGCACAATGGCCGTAACCCTGTCTATGATTCCATTTACATCGCCCATTGTAATGATGGCTCGATTACCATTTGGAGTACCTACATGGCAGCTACTGCTTTCTATGGTGCTTTTAGTGTTAGGTTTTATTGGTACCATCTGGGTGGCAGGAAGAGTCTATCGCGTAGGGATATTGATGTACGGAGCAAAAGTAAATTGGAAGACCATTGCCAAATGGTTTACCATGAAAGTGTAGAACGAAGACTTATGGATCTATCAAAGCCTGACTGTATAGCAGTCGGGCTTTTTTGTTTTGACAAATTGATTGTGCCAATTCTATAAAAAAAGAGAAATTTGCACCTTCGAATAAATAAAGCTTATGTATTGGGAAAGTTACTCACATCAGAAAATTAAGGAAATCGTATTTGGCGCTTTAGAGCAGAACTTGGACTACCGAGAGAAGCCAGTTTTGGGTTTACCCGCCTCTTATTTAGACACTGAGGTTTTTTACAACGATGCTCCTTTTTTGAAAGATGCGCCTTTCCTTACAGCACTCATTGCCAACCCTAATCACATTGGTTGCCACACTTTGAATGAGTCGGAAGCGGCTTTTGAAGGTACACATAAAATTGAAAAGGAACTGATTGACCTTTGTGCGCAGCAGGTTTTTGAAGGTGGAAGCGAAGAGTTTGATGGCTATGTGGCATCTGGAGGCACAGAAGCAAATATTCAAGCCATATGGATTTTGAAGCGTTACTTCGAAACGGAATTTAAGGCAACTCCCAATGAAATTGGTGTCATTTTTTCAGAAGATGCTCACTATTCAATGCCCAAGGCGTGTAACCTGTTGAGCCTGAATTCATATGTGTCTAAAGTAGATGATGTAACCAGAAGGGTAACTAAGTCAAGTATTGAAGCTTGTGTTGAAAATGCCAGAAAAGATGGAGTAAAACATTTCATTGTTATTATGAACATGTCAACCACCATGTTTGGCTCGGTAGATGACATCAATGAGATTACAGGCTGGCTAGATGATTTAGGTACGAACTATATGGTGCATATTGATGGCGCTTTCGGTGGATACATCTATCCATTCACTACCGATAACTTAGACTATACTTTTCAAAACCCGAAAATCAATTCCTTTACCTTAGATGGTCATAAAATGCTTCAGTCGCCCTATGGCACTGGGATTTATTTGACCCGAAAAGGCTTTATGGAATACGCGCTTACAGAAGAAGCCAATTACGTAAAAGGGAAAGATTATACTTTAGTGGGTAGCCGTTCTGGCGCTAATGCCATAGCCGTTTGGATGATTATGCGTACTTATGGTGCGGAAGGGTGGAAGGCCAAAATCAAGCAATTGCTTTCAAAAACCGATCGTCTTTGCGGAAATCTTGACGAACGTGGAGTTGAGTATTTTCGCAATCCCAAAATGAATATTGTAACCATTCGAGGTAAGTATGTATCGGCTGCTTTGGCTAAAAAATATATGCTTGTGCCAGACGCTCATAATGAGAATGTGAAATGGTGGAAAATTGTAGTGATGGATCACGTAAGACAAGGAGTGATCGATAGTTTTTTAAATGATTTAGATGCCGAGTTGAAGCCCAGTTAGAAACAACACTTCCAATAAAGAATGGGGCTGTGATTATACATTGATTCGTCTAATTTTCGTTACTTCCCATATGCAAAATCCGTTTAAGGGTTCTTTAAGTATAGATTTTTACACCAACCAATCCACAATAAAATATATTGTATTGGTTGTAGCAGCCATAATTGGTGTAGGCTCAATTATTTATACCACGCAGCTTGTAAATGTTTTAAAAGAAAGAGAAAGAGAGAACATTAAACTTTGGGCCAAAGCGGTTGAATTCTCTACCGTAGCAGACGGTGGCTCTCTCAACTTCATTACTGATAATATTATTCGCCCAGATAACTCACTGCCCGTTATAATACTTGATTCAGCTACTAACGAGATTTTAACTACCAGAAATGTTCAGTTTGATAGCTCTTTAAACCAAAATCAAATTGATGACTACCTGAATAAAGTACTCGATCAAATGAAGGCCGAAAATGATCCGCAACCCATTTTAATCAGAGACCGGCCTGGAAGTAAAATTGTGAGCATTCAGTATGTGTACTTCAGAAATTCTCGACTTTTACGACAGCTCAGTGCTTATCCTTATATCCAACTTTCGGTAATTGCCGTCTTTGCATTCATTGCTTATTTAGCTTTCAGCTATTCTCGTAAAGCTGAGCAAAACCGTGTTTGGGTGGGCTTGGCCAAAGAAACAGCACATCAATTAGGAACCCCACTTTCATCGCTGATGGCTTGGGTAGAGTATTTAAGAGAACTTCCGCAGATGGAAGATAGGCATGACATTATTATCGAACTTAATAAAGATGTTCAGCGCCTAGAAATGATTACCTCTCGTTTTTCTAATATAGGCTCAAATCCAGTGTTGAAAAATGAAGAAGTGTCGGAGGTAATAGAGGAAACAATTGCATACTTAAAGCCTAGGGTTTCTTCCAAGGTTGCTTTTGTTATTGATGCCGATGCACCACACCTTTCGGCTAAAATGAACCGCCCTCTCTTTGAGTGGGTAGTAGAAAATATTGTAAAGAACGGAGTCGATGCAATGAGTGGTATTGGAAAAATCACCATTACTATTGGTCAAGAGTCGGAAGGAATGGTGTTTATAGATATTGCCGATGACGGAAAAGGAATAGCGAAAGGCAAGATAAAGGAAGTGTTTAAACCAGGGTTTACCACCAAAAAGCGTGGCTGGGGCTTGGGCTTAACATTGGTTAAGCGAATAATTGAAAACTACCACATGGGAAAAATATTTGTAAAGGCCTCTAGTGCCGATGTGGGTACGGTATTCAGAATTGTACTTAAAGATTAACACGCGTATTATCTTGTTTAAAGAGTAATTGCGGCTATCTTGTTTTAAATAGAGTATGTGTCAATATTTTGACTTCCATTTTCTTCATAAGCCTTTGGTTTAATCGAGATTAGACCTACCTTTGCGCCAAGAAAAGTAAACCGCATTTTTCCTATCTAGATAAAAAAATTAAGAATGGCAAATATTGGAAAGATCACCCAGGTTATTGGGCCAGTAGTGGACGTTAGCTTCGATGCTGAAGGATCAAAATTACCAAACATCCTTGATGCATTGGAAGTGACCAAAGAAAACGGTCAAAAAATTGTTTTAGAATGTCAGCAACATTTAGGTGAAAACCGTGTAAGAACCATTGCGATGGATTCTTCTGAAGGTCTAACAAGAGGTACTGATGTTTTAGATACTGGCAAACCGATCGCTATGCCAATTGGAGACGACATCAAAGGTCGTTTGTTCAATGTAGTAGGCGAGGCCATTGATGGTATTCCACAACCAAAAGGAGACAGAAGATTACCTATTCATAGGGCTGCTCCTAAATTCGAAGATTTATCTACTTCAACCGAAGTATTATTCACTGGAATTAAAGTAATCGACCTTATTGAGCCTTATGCAAAGGGTGGTAAGATTGGTTTGTTCGGTGGAGCAGGTGTTGGAAAAACAGTATTGATTCAAGAGCTTATTAACAACATTGCAAAAGGCCATGGTGGACTTTCTGTATTTGCTGGTGTAGGTGAAAGAACTAGAGAAGGAAATGACTTGCTTCGCGAAATGATTGAGTCAGGAATTGTAACCTATGGTGACGATTTCTTGCATTCAATGGAAGAAGGCGGTTGGGACCTTTCAAAAGTAGATCAAGCTAAATTAGCTGAGTCTAAAGCAACCTTCGTTTTCGGTCAAATGAACGAGCCTCCAGGTGCAAGAGCAAGAGTAGCCCTTTCAGGTCTTACTATCGCTGAGTACTTCCGTGATGGTGATGGCGAAGGACAAGGGAAAGACATTCTATTCTTTATTGATAATATCTTCCGATTTACCCAAGCAGGTTCTGAGGTGTCGGCTCTATTAGGTCGTATGCCATCTGCGGTAGGTTACCAGCCAACATTGGCTACCGAAATGGGAGCGATGCAAGAAAGAATTACATCAACTAAAAATGGTTCAATTACTTCAGTACAGGCCGTTTATGTACCTGCGGATGATTTAACTGACCCTGCTCCAGCTACAACATTTGCTCACTTGGATGCTACCACTGTACTTTCAAGAAAAATTGCTGAGCTAGGTATTTACCCTGCGGTAGATCCTTTGGATTCAACTTCAAGAATTTTGACTGCTGACATTCTTGGCGATGAGCACTATGATTGTGCACAGCGTGTAAAAGAAACGCTTCAGCGTTATAAAGAACTTCAAGACATTATCGCCATCCTTGGTATGGACGAATTGTCTGACGAAGATAAATTGATCGTATCGCGTGCAAGACGTGTACAGAGATTCCTTTCACAGCCATTCCACGTGGCAGAGCAGTTTACTGGTCTAAAAGGAGTTTTAGTAGACATTAAAGACACCATCAAAGGTTTCAACGAAATCATGGATGGTAAGCATGACGATCTTCCAGAAGCAGCTTTCAACCTTGTAGGAACTATTGAAGAAGCAAGAGCGAAAGGTGAGAAATTGATGGCTGAGGCTTCTAAATCATAATGACTATGTTACTCGAAATCGTAACACCAGATAAAAAAGTATTTGAAGGCGAAGTGAGTTCTGCTACTTTCACTGGTGCAGAAGGCGAATTCCAAGTATTGTCGAATCACGCCCCAATGATCAGTGCTTTAGGCAAAGGCCGAGTAAGTATTACTGCCTCAGGTAAAGTAGAGAACTTGATTATTGACGGTGGTGTTGTTGAGGTTTTGAATAACAACGTAATCGTACTAGCAGAATCTGTTATAGAAGGTTAAACAGCCTTTAAGAATATTTGAAAAGCCTCTTTGAGAAATCAGAGAGGCTTTTTTGATTTTATATCTGATTGCCTCTGAAATGTGATGAAACTTGCCAAGGACTTTCAGGCGGCTGATGGTACGACTATTTCAAACAAATCAGCTCCGACCCAAATTTTGGGAATACGCGTCTTAGATTCTCAAATGACTGAGAGAATTGTAAGATTTTATAAGAAGGGTGTTAAAAAAACCGACATTAGTGTATCGAAACTCGAATTAGGTATTTACACTATAGTGGTATTAACAGATGCAGGAACTTTCACAAAAAAACTAATGATTGATAATTAATTAAAAATTTGAATCATGAAATATTTAAAAATAAAATTACTTCTGAGTGTTCTCTTGACTGTTTTTCTTACGTCTTGTGATTCGGACAACCCATTGCCTGAAGGGGTTTTACCAGAGATCAATGGTGGTCATCAGGCAAGCGTAGTAGATAGGGACATTGTTTTTCACTACGGTCTTTTCAATGTTGAAGGCGAAGCTTCTACCTCATTTAAAAAGGATGAGGAGATTTATTTTAGTTTCTGGGTAGAGAATAAAGGCAACATTGACTATGATTTGGTCCGACCAGAAGTTCGTAAATTTATGGATGTCTTTCATAAAAAGGGCATAGATGACAGTGATTTGATTGCTACAAAATTCACATCATTTTGTGAACAGAAGTATATAGAATATAAAATTGAAAAAAAATCAATTGCCAAATTCCCTGCTATTCCATGGTATGATTCCGGAAGACATGTTTTTTGCGGATACAGCGAAGGTGAGCCCCTTGAAGTAGGTGATTATTTTACTACTATCAAAAAAACGTTTGAATATTTTGATTCTGAGCGCAAACGTTACGTGGC
>Ga0207884_1000870_pt1 | contig 14056 bp, 10 predicted proteins | sample MalvirmetaMSP144_FD_184236 | JGI IMG/M metagenome (GOLD analysis project Ga0207884, IMG submission 184236) | Marine viral communities from the Deep Pacific Ocean - MSP-144 (SPAdes) | ecosystem: Environmental > Aquatic > Marine > Oceanic | place: Pacific Ocean | collected 2011-07-08 | reverse complement strand
CAGCATTACAATCATGTCCGGCCACATAGCTCACTGAATTACATGTCGCCAGTTGAATATGCAAAACAGGCCGCATAAAGTAACCAAATCTCATCAAGGGATTGGTACTAACTCAGGGGAAAGGTCACAGTTAATATCCAATATAAGTAGGGTGTGTAACCGGCCATCTAATTAAACCCCTACCACACTAACCCAACCACTAACCCAATAAGCACAATCGAAAATTGGCCCCCTGAGGCAGAATGGCCACTATTTGGTAAGTCAGGGTAAAGGTTAAAATACAATGTTAAATCAGGAACAATTAGTGGAAATGCATGTAGTGCGCAGACAAGGTCACATCTTCGTTCCATCAGCAAACAATTAGGTCTTGAGATCAACACAGTCAGAAATTACCTATGTCACAAGCACATTCGCTCTGTTGCGGTCCGCGAGCCGAAAGACCGTCAAGCTATAACCGTTCAAACCGTATGCGTGTGAACGCATTGATGCGGCAAAGCCTTGTTGGGGCCTAGTCACGGCCTTGTTTCGGGGAGTTTAGGCGCGTGGCTTTAGCTTCCAGAAAAGCATCGTCAAAAAACTACGTTCGACGGTTCAAACTGAAATTACAAGAAGACGTGGTTCGATTTGAAATACTGTCGGCTCGACATAGATAAGTCTGCTTCGCCGCCGTCCAGCGGGAGGGGCAATTTTACTTTGCCGAAGGTGGGACAAAATAGATTGGTGTTGATGTGGCAGGCATCATGGGCAGTTTAGCATTACGATTCGATGCTAAATTTTGAAAGGTGAAGCCAGTTCTTTAATATTTTTATTGTATATGCATATAAAAATAAATAATAATGATGGTGGGTGCAATATCATTATGACTCTTCGAGTCCTGAGAGTTAAAGCAACTTTAATTGGCTGAAGACTCTCCATAAAGGAGAAATTATGAAGCTACAGCAAATCAAATATATTTTAGGAATCGTCAATAACGATTTAAACGTATCTAAAGCTGCGGAGAGTTTTTTTACGTCTCAGCCAGGTGTCAGCAGGCAAATCAGGCTTCTTGAAGAAGAATTAAACGTAGAAATATTTGAAAGGCATGGACGATTGTTAATTGGAATTACGCCTATAGGTAATAAAATTTTAAAAATGGCTGCAGAAATATTGGACAAAATAGAAAGTATTAAATGCGTGGCACAGGAGTATGCAAATGAGGAGCATGGTTCGCTAACAATTGCCACAACACATTCACAGGCCCGGTATGTCTTACCAAAAACAATATTGAATTTTACTAATAAACATAGCGCCGTTTCTTTCCATCTGAAGCAGGGTGACCCATATCAGGTATGTGAATTGGTGTCAAAAGGTTGTGTTGATATATCTGTAGCTTCTGAAGCGATGGAGCACTTCAGTAATCTAATCATCTTACCTTGCTATTCATGGAACAGGGTTGTGCTCATTAAGCAAAACCACCCGTTAGCAAAAGAGCTTCCTCTTACACTTGAGAAATTGTCTAAATATCCGTTGGTGACATATGAAAAAGGTTTTACTGGAAGATGTCAATTCGATATGGCTTTCAAAAAGGCAAATTTAGAGCCAAATGTCATGCTCACTGCTTCTGATGCGGACATAATAAAAGCATATGTAAAAATGGATCTAGGAGTAGGAGTTATTGCAAGTGTTGCTTATGACTTGGCAGATGACTCTGAGCTTGTTTCTATTGATGCAAGCCATTTGTTTGAAGACTGCGTAACAAAGATAGCTTTGAGAAAAGGAACTATTCTCAGAAGTTATATGTATGACTTCATCGAACTATTCGCACCTCATTTAACTAGAGAGGTGATCGACTGTCTCATGCACCGGGGTAATGCCATCAGTCAGTCTCCAAAAAGCCATGAAGTGTTATCTATACCACATTTATAGTGTCCCAGAATTTTCTTCATGAGTAAGTACCCTTCACCGCTATTCACCAAATGAATACTTCGACAGAGAGGCAACCTTCATATTTTGAAATGAACGTATCGTTTGATACGTAATAGTAAAAAATATTTTCCAATTAGCTCACCAAATATGTGTGACTGAACGAATGGACTTAGCGATATGTTAAATCGCAGGTTTAAGTCTATAAAAACTAAAAAGGGATAACCTGTTAATGATAAAAATTGATACCCACTCAAAAGCAGACGTTGGCCTGGTCGGTCTTGCGGTCATGGGACAGAACCTTGTCCTTAACATGAACGATAAGGGCTTTACGGTCTCGGTGTACAACCGCACAATAACTAAAGTTGATGAATTCTTACAAGGGCCTGCCAAAGGTACAAAGGTTCTAGGCTTTCATGACTTGAAATCGTTTGTCGAAAGTCTCAAGGCGCCGCGTCGTGTAATGCTAATGGTGAAAGCCGGCCCGGTCGTGGATCAGTTTATCGAACAACTGGTTCCATACCTTGATAAAGGAGACATTCTCATCGATGGTGGCAATTCACTTTACAACGATAGTGACCGCCGAACTCATGAACTGCACAAAAAAGGCATACTGTTTATTGGCAGCGGTGTGTCCGGCGGTGAAGAAGGCGCACGTCAAGGACCATCCCTGATGCCCGGCGGTAATAAAGCGGCCTGGCCTACGATTAAACCGATTTTCCAAGCTATTGCCGCTCATGTAGATAATGAACCTTGCTGTGACTGGGTAGGTAACGATGGTGCCGGGCACTATGTCAAAATGGTTCACAACGGAATTGAGTACGGTGATATGCAGCTGATCTGCGAAGCCTATCAGATGATGCGTGAAGGTCTCGGCATGAGCGGCGATGAAATCCAGCAAGTGTTTGCTGACTGGAATGAAGGGGTGCTTGACTCCTACCTCATCGAAATTACCCGCGATATTTTGACGGTGAAAGATGATAATGGCGAACTCTTAATCGACCATATTCTCGATACGGCCGGCCAGAAAGGTACCGGTAAATGGACCGGTATGAATGCCCTAGAGCTGGGTACCCCTTTGACGCTGATTGGTGAAGCCGTTTTTGCCCGCTGCCTCTCTGCGCGTAAAGAAGAACGTGTCCGTGCCTCAAGGGTGTTGCCCGGGATCGTTGCCCATTTTGAAGGTGACAAAAAAGAGATGGTTAACGCCATCCACGACGCCTTGTACGCTTCCAAGATTATTTCCTACGCACAGGGATATATGCTGATGCGGGAAGCAGCGGAAATATATGGTTGGGAGCTGAACTACGGCGGTATTGCCATGATGTGGCGCGGAGGTTGTATTATCCGCAGCCAATTCCTGAGTAAAATCCGAGAAGCGTTTGATTTGGATCCTAAACTGGAAAACCTGCTGCTGGATGACTTCTTTATCGAAGCCATTTCTGAGACTCTGCCGGGCTGGCGTAAAGCAGTGGGCACGGCGGTTGCTTTGGGTGTGCCGGTTCCGGCCTTCAGCAGCGCACTGGCATTTTATGACGGCTATCGCAGTGAACGCCTTCCCGCCAATCTGCTACAGGCACAACGTGATTATTTCGGCGCTCATACCTATGAGCGCATCGACAGACCGCGTGGCGAATTCTTTCACACCAATTGGAACGGTCGTGGCGGAAATATTTCGGCATCAACCTACGATGCTTAGGCTTGGGGTAAGTAAAGCATGTTAGCTATATCATTTGCTTCTAATGCAGTTAATCTATATAAATAATTGATATTTACATATTTGGTATGCGGATATATACTCAGACAAGAACAAGCTAGGGCTTGTTTGTTGATGTCATAACTACATAAATGAAGAGGAAATATCATGGCACAAGAGGATGTAAGAGCAGCAATGATGAAAGCCATCGAGGGTATCCAAGCCAACCCAAAAGCAGCCAATATTTTTTTTAAGGCAAATACTGAATTGGTTGAGGATGTTCGATGTTCAGCACAGGTCAGAAAATTTTCCCCAATGGTTATCGATGAACCGCCCGAATTAGGCGGCAAAGATGCTGGGCCAAATCCCGTAGAGCTTTTATTAGTAGCATTGGGTACATGTCAAGAGATCATGTATGCAGCATATGCTTCTGTAATGGGCGTTAAGCTAGACTCGGTTAAAGTAGCACTCAAGGGTGATATAGATTTAAAAGGTATGTTTGGTCTGGACGAAAACACTCCATCTGGATTTACTAAGATCACATTTGAAACAAATATTGAAAGTGATGCTAATGACGAAACGTTAGCAAATTTAATTGAAACTGTAGAGGCACATTGCCCTGTCATGGATACCCTTTTAAGAGAGGTTCACATTAGCGGAGTTGCTAAAATACATGGTAGAGAATTGTTCCGTTCTGATACTAAAGTGGCTGTGTAACATATACACCCCAAAAGTGTATAACGAGTAAGTAAAGAACGTTGGTCGAGTAATAATAGACTCTAACTCGACCACCGTTCTTTTTTTTATTCTTGATAACGAACCGTGAATCAGAGTTAAAGGCTCTCTGGAACGTTTTTTGATTAGATAGAGAGATACAAAAATGAGTTTAGAAATTAAATTTGATAACATCGGTGGAGAAGAAAAAGACGTCTATGAGGTGATACAAATTCACATAAATGAGGGAGATTTTGTCAGACAGGCCGATGTAATTATGGTTGTAGAAGGCGATAAAGCAATCATAGAAATAACCTCTCAAACTTCTGGCGTTGTCGAAAAGATATTGGTGACACCAGGCCAAAAAGTTTTAAATGGCCAATCTTATATGGTAGTTGATTCTCTTGAAAATACCCTTTTTGAAACTGAAACACCTTCAAATATCATAGACAAACTTGATTCCGATAATAAACCTTATGATGTTGCCGTAATCGGCTCCGGCCCCGGCGGTTATACAGCTGCATTTAGAGCTGCAGATCTGGGGTTAAGTGTCGTTTTGATTGAAAGATATAGCTCTTTGGGCGGAACTTGCCTTAACGTGGGATGTATCCCATCGAAGTCACTACTGCATATTGCTAAAGCAATTAACGAAGGCAAAGAGGTCAGTGAATTTGGGGTTGAGTTTTCCAAACCTAAATTGAATATAGAAAAAATCCGAGCATGGAAAGATAAAGTATTAACAAATTTGACAAGCGGGATTAAAGAGTTATCAAGGCTCAGAAAAGTCAAAATTATACATGGTACTGCCAAATTTCTGAATAATAACCAGTTAATAATATCAGGCTCTGAAGCTGAGCAGCAAACTATCAATTTCAAGAGTGCTATTATTGCTGCAGGTTCAAGGGCAAATAAGATTGTAGGTCTTCCTGATGATCCAAGAATCATTGACTCTGCACAGGCCTTGGAACTTAAAGACATTCCAGCTCGGTTACTGATAATTGGTGGGGGCATCATAGGGCTGGAAATGGCTTCTGTCTATGACGCGTTGGGGAGCAAAGTAACCGTAGCGGCAAAATATGATCAACTAATTCCAGAGTGTGATGGTGACATTGTGAGTCCATTATACGATCGTCTAGTTGAGAAATATGACATCTACATGGAAACTCTAGTGACGAAAGTAGAGGCCAAACCGAAGGAATTATTTGTTCATTTCGATGGGAATGATGAAGTACCTACACATCAAGCCTTCGACAAAATATTAGTTTCTATAGGCCGACATCCAAATGGTAAAGTACTGGATGCTGATTTAGCTGGCGTATATATTGATGAATCAGGATTTATACCTGTTGATAAATATCAACGTACCAATATATCCAATATCTACGCGATTGGTGACATAGCAGGTAAGCCCTTGCTGGCACATAAGGCAATACATGAAGGAAAAATTGCAGCAGAAGTTATATCGGGTCTGCATAGTAGATTTGATGCCACAGTTGTTCCTTCTGTTGCTTATACAGATCCTGAGGTAGCTTGGGTTGGGCTGACAGAAAAGCAAGCAAAAAGGAAAGGTATTCCATATGGGGTAGGAATGTTTCCGTGGGTTGCAAGTGGAAGAGCGCTCAGCCTTGGTCGAGGTGAAGGTAAAACTAAAATATTGTTCGATCTTGCAACAGATGAGATTATCGGTGCAGGTATTGTTGGAGCCAGTGCAGGCGATTTAATAGCAGAGATTTCACTCGCAATTGAAAACAGAATTAAAGCTTCTGGAATAACGGCAACAATTCACCCTCATCCCACTCTGTCTGAAACAATCTCTTTTGCGACCGAAGTTTTTGAGTCAACAATAACAGATCTATATATGGGTAATAAATCTCCGAAAATACCATATACGCATAGTAAGTAATGAAATTATCAGCATTCATAATCTTAAGTTTGTTGTCAATTCAAGGTTATGCGAGTGAGTTAAAAGTAACTATCCTCGGTTCGGGAACGCCTATCCCAAGTCTTGAACGATTTGGACCCTCAACCTTAATAGAATATAAAGATAAAAAATATCTATTTGATGTGGGCCGGGGAACGACAATTCGACTTAGTCAAATAGGAATAAACCCTTCAGAAATCGACCATCTCTTCCTTACTCATCTACACTCAGATCATATCACGGGATTTGCTGATTTATGGCTAACAGCCTGGATTTGGCAAAGAAAAGATGAGCTCAATGTCTATGGTCCTAATGGCGTAGAAAATTTCATTAGCCATACTCAAAAAGCATTTTCAAGTGATATAACATACAGACAAAACCATACTGGATTACAAGGTAAGGGCCTACAACTGAATGTAAAGACAGTTCAGCAAGGAATAATATACGAAAATAATGACGTAAAAATAACGGCAATAAAGGTAGATCATGGCTCTGTGGAACATGCCTATGGTTACAAGTTTGACACTGAGAAAAACTCAATATTGCTATCGGGAGATACCACTTTCTCAAGAGGCTTGATAACCCATGGGAAAAACCTTGATCTACTTATCCATGAGCTTGCTGTTATTGAGCCAAAATTAATTGCAAACAACCTTAAACTCAAAAAGATTGCAGAATATCACTCATCACTGGAGCAAGTGAAACAAGTTATTGATCTGATTCAGCCTAAACAGACAATATTCAATCATCTATTAATAATAGGGATGGATGAGGAACGGGTTAGGCAGGACGTTCAATTACTATTCAAAGGCAAAGCTGTATTGGGAAATGATCTCATGACAATAAATATTGATTAATGAGTTCTCTCACCAATAATATTTATCTGTTCGTGGCTTAATCATTACCCCCTTAGATATGTATATATAATTAGGCTATTTTAAAGTCTTCGTTAAAAAAGACTCAACTCAATAAAATTCCTATAAATCTACGTCTTCATTTAAAAAAACCTCAATACAATAAAGTCATAATAATTCTATATTTAATAATTAAATATTCTTTTCTCAATTTCAAATAAAGGTGTAATCTTAGTTTGGGGCAACAACTTGCTTCACTTTAAGACAACACGAGGTGAGAGAATGAGAATTAAAAGCACAATAAAGAAATGGGGATTCACTATGCTGGCTGTCTCAGCATCTGCAGCGAATGCAGTAACAATTGGTGATGACTTCAACCTTAAACTATCTCCAGCCTCCGCTGGGATGGGGGGTGTTGGCTATATTAGCCCACAGGATGCTGTCGCATCAGTTTATGGCAATGCCGCTTCTTTAACACAGTTGGAAGGCGACACTGATTTTACCTTTGGTGCGACTTATATAAACGTGAGAAATAAAGGCAGCGCTGACGGTACGGGACTGGCTCCGGTGTGGAGCGGTGATATTGAGTTCGAGAATTATATTCTGCCAAGCATTGCTTTCAGACAGAGGGTTACCGATAAGCTGGTTTTAGGAGGGGGGCTTCAAACCATCTCTGGTCTAGGCTCTGATTATAGAACGACAAATGTTCTGCAGCCGACAGTAACTTACATCAACTTCGGCGCGAATGTTGCTGCAGGATATCAATTGACACCCAAGACCAGCATTGGTGCGACTGTGACATTGTCCTATGCACTCTTGGAGCTTGGCCTTGTATCGAATACCGCTATCGAAGAGGCCATTGGTGTCAGAGGTGGCTTAGGTGTTATCCATGATTTCGGTCTTGTAAAAGCAGGGTTAAATTATAACTCTGAACTGGGTTATAAGTTTGACAATGTGGTTAGAACAGAACCTGGCACTATGTCAGATATTGATTTGGAACAGCCCCAAGAATTGGTTTTGGGTGTTGCGACAACCCCTGAACTTTGGTCTGACATGCTGCTTGAGGCTAACCTGATTTATAAAAATTGGGACAATGCCGACCTGCACAAAGATATTTGGAAAGACACTTACACGCTACAGTTAGGCGGTCAATACGCTGTCAACAATAAAATCAAACTAAGAGCTGGCTACAGTTACACAACGGATCTGTTGAAAGAAAATAATTTGGGAAATTCCATTGGTGGTGTGTCTACCCTTGAAGCGGGTGGCGGTGCAGTACCGATCAATCCAACTGTGATTGAGTTTGTGCAGTCCTTCGCTAACCCTTTCTGGAATAATAATGTGACAGTTGGCCTTGGCTACGACTTCACCGACGCTTTGGGAGTAGATGTTCACGCGGGATATGCATGGGGGCGTGATCGTACAATTGGTGCGAATAAGGTCGAGACTAAACTTTTCAATATTGGTGCAGGTTTGACTTGGAGCTTTTAAGGGCTAAGTCACATTACATGCTGTAAATATTAGTACTTATTCGTACTTGACTGAACCCATGGGATACTAGCAAATGCACGCTAGTATCCTATTCGCTCTCTTAGCATGTTTCAGCCAGTGTTGTTTATCAATCCCAGAAAACAAGAGAAGGTGGATCGTATGTATCAGGAAAAAAATCTTAGGTATCTGAAAGTGGCGCTTTATTTGTTCGGGCTCATCTTTATCATCGGTGTGCCAGCGATGATGATGTGGATTTGGCCAGACGGCTGGAGCTGGACTCCGCGACAGCATGAATATGAACAGATGATAATGGGAATATATGTGACCCTAGGCGTTTTTCTGATTCTGGCTGCCAAAGACCCGCTAGCAAATGCAAGCCTTATTTGGTTCACGATCTGGTCAAGTATTGTTCATGGCGGGATCATGCTCGTGCAGGCAATTGTTGATGAAAGCGATCGGGTAAACCTCATAGGGGATGTGCCAGCATTATTTTTAGTGGCGATTGTTTTGTGGTACCTGATGCCACGGCGAACCTGAATAGTGTGAAGGCAAGTAAACATAAAAGAAGGGGCTGTAATGGATAATCACTAAATATCAGCCCACTCCTTTAGTGTTTTCAGTTGTTGTTTCGGGGGCCGTAATTAAATCTGAACTCAGATCCCTTGAGGAATAGTGGGAACGATTCTTTCGGGATCCCGTTGTATTTTCTGAGTCCAGCTTAACCCTCTACTTTTAACTGCGGTTAATAGTGGGGGGATTACAGCTGGGCTTAGCTTTATTGAACGTCACAGACATGTTTCAAAAACGATCATTCTTTAAACAGTTCCAATACCTTCTTCTCCAGGTCTTTCTTGTAGGGATGGCCGCGGGCAGCGTTAGAACTGTACTGCCAGTCATTGCCGAATCTGAATATCACCTAATGAATAACTCCCTAGTGTTGATAACGGCCTTAGTGGTGGCTTTTGGCTTGTTCAAAGCCCTTTCCAATATTATTGCAGGGCTTGTATCTGACACGATTGGGCGTAAGAAAGTGTTGTTGACGGGATGGATTCTAGGGATTCCTGCTCCAGTCATTTTATTGTTTTCGGACAGCTGGAGCGGCGTAGTTATCTGCCTGATTTTTTTGGGTATCAATCAGGGTCTGACCTGGTCCATGACCCAGTCAGCCAAAATGGATATTGTTCAGCACAATCGACGTGGTCAAGCCATGGGGCTAAATGAGTTTTCAGGCTACCTAGGGGTGGCCGTTGCTGGTGTTGCGACTGCTTATATGGCGGAATTGTTCGAACCGAGGTTCTCTCTTTTTTTGTTCATGCTGCTGATGGTGATGCTAGGATTGGTCTTGGCGATGACAACCATTCATGATGTTACTCTGATCGACAAATTTGAGAATGGTGCCGGTGAGTCTTCAAACCAGTTAACCAAGGCTGTTGGTAATGCTGGGGGACAGACAATGCTGGCGAAAATTTATTATGTATCCTGGCACAATAAAAGTCTTATGGCGCTATGCCAGGCGGGTTTGGTTGAGAAATTTGTGGATTCACTCATATGGATTTTTTATCCAATTTATCTCTTCCAAAATGGGCTGACCTTACCAGAAATTGGCTGGGTCGTAGGTTGTTATGGAGTGGTCTGGGGAGGAGGACAACTTTTTAGTGGCTGGATCTCGGATCATGTAGGTAGGTGGCTTCCCATTGTGTCTGGCATGTTCATATGCGCCTTCGGAGTTATACTCAATCTGTTTAATGACGGGCTTGTCTGGTGGAGTATGTGTTCAGTGATAACGGGGGGAGGAATGGCCTTACTGTACCCCAACCTCAGTGCTGCAGTTGCTGACCTGGCTTCAAGCGAGATGAGAAGCTCAGCACTTGGTATTTATCGGTTCTGGCGAGATCTAGGTTATATGATTGCGGCCATACTATTTGGTCTCACAGCTGTAATTTTTAATGATATTACTAGCTCATTTGTTTTAGTCTTTGCTGCTATGTGCTTATCGGCCCTAATCCTGATCATATATCTGGATGTCGCACCAAATCGTAGACTGGCTTAATAAATCACATCAGTTGTGACTAAGACAATTTATTTTCAATAACTTCCTTTGTAAGGTGAGGGGCAAAACACTCTATGAAGGCATAGGTATAACCGCGCAAATAGCTGCCACGACGAAAAGCGAGTAAGGTCGTACTGGGTTTGAAAAGATGGCTCGCATCAAGTCCTCTCAGGGGTTTATCTTTTTTTGCGTCAAATGCCATGCTGGCAATGATGCCAATCCCCAAGCCTATGCCAACGTATTTCTTTATTACATCAGCATCTGTGGCGGTAAAAATGACATTTGGTTTCAAGTCTCTATCTATAAATGACTGATCTTGCTGCGCACGCCCGGTGAATTCCATCATATAAGTCAAAATAGGATATTTTGAGACGGCCTCAAGTGTGAGTATATTTTCTGATAATAATGGATGCTTATCTGGCACGACAATAGTTCTATTCCAGTCATAACAGGGGAAAGTTATAAGATCTGGGTTTTGGTCTAATGTCTCAGTTGCAATAGCTAAATCTATCTCGCCTTCAGCGGCAAGCTCTGAAATTTCTCTTGGTGTACCCTGCAGCATATTTAGATGGACGTTAGGATAACGCTCTGAAAAAGCCTTGATCGAGTTAGGTAGAGCATATAGTGCTTGAGTATGCGTAGTCCCTATTGAGAGCGTGCCATCCTCATCATCATGATTTTCATCAGCTAGATTAAGGATGTTGCTAACATCTTGTAAAACCCTTTCAGCAATTTTAAGAACAGTCTCTCCCATGGGGGTAATCGCAACAAGTCGTTTCCCTCTTCGCTCAAAAACTTTTAACCTTAACTCTTCTTCAAGTTGCTGGAGTTGGCTACTAACACTGGGTTGAGAAGTCTTGAGAGCCTTGGCAGCCATAGAGATACTCAAGTTTTGCTTTACTATTTCTCGGATGTATCTCAACTGATGAAGTTGCATGTTAATTGCTTATAGATTTGTAGAATAACCATATTTAATCATAATTGTCAGTTAAAGCAACGTTTATCGTTTAATTAGCACTCCGGGAAATATAGTTGATGAGTTACATGCCACCAGTTGAATACGCAAAACAAGCAGCATAAAGTAACCAAATCTCATGGTCTTAAATTTGGGGGAAAGGTCAAGTGCTATAAATGGTTAATGATGTCATAAGCAATTCTCTTCTATGGTGTTTTAATTGAATTGTGATGGCGCTTGTCTAAATCACAATTTAGTTGAGGCTTAATTATTTAGTTACAGTTACAGAAGTTACTCAAAATTTTAAGGTTTATATTTTTTTCTAAAAACGGGGGAGTAATTTGGAGCGAGAAGCCATTTTGACTATAGGGGTTGTGGCAAGCGTTTTGTTTGCGCTTGCAGTTACTGGTATATCTGCAGACTTGATTTTGATGGCAGCTCTTGCTTTTTTAGTGATTACTGGGATTTTGACAGCGCCAGAGGCATTGGCGGGGTTTGCAAATACAGGTGTAATCACGATCGCAACATTGTATGTAGTAGCTGCTGGTTTAAAAGAGACGGGTGCTGTGCAATGGGTAGCATCACGGTTTCTTGGTCAGCCTGCAACTATTCGTGGCGCACAGGCACGGATGTTATTGCCAACTGGTGTGTTAAGCGCCTTCATGAATAATACCACCGTTGTGGCCATGTTTATTCCGGCCATTCAGGAGTGGTCACAACGCTTGCAAATACCCGCCTCTAAACTACTATTACCGTTGAGTTATGCAACGATTTTAGGAGGAACTTGCACATTGATCGGTACCAGCACTAACCTTGTTGTTAATGGATTATTGCAGAGTCAGACAGGAACACATTTAGGATTGTTCGATCTTGCCTGGATTGGCGTACCTTTACTGCTGATTGGCACAGGTTTCCTAGTGTTGTTTGCAGATAAATTATTACCTAACCGTGGCAATGTTAGTGAGCAACTTAATCTTGTCAGAGAGTATGGCGTCGAAGTTGAAGTTGAGTCTGGGCCTATAGTCGGTAAAACAATCGCTCAGGCAGGGCTCAGACATTTAACTCACGGTTATCTCGCTGAGATTGAAAGACAAGGCATCCTTATTACTGCAGTTGAGCCAAACCGTACTCTTCAGCAAGGAGATAGATTGTATTTTGTCGGTGCGCCGGAGTGCGCCAGTGAGTTACGACGAGTCCAAGGGCTCAAACCAGCGCATGGTGGTATTCATAAGCTTGATATGGCAAATCATCAGCGATGCTTGGTAGAAGTCGTTTTGGGGACAGAATTTCCGGCACTTAATAAAACGATACGAGAGTCCCGCTTCAGGACACGTTTTAACGCGGTTATCCTTTCGGTATCTCGTGAGGGTAAACGAATACAGGGTAAACTCGGTGACATCAGGCTTCGCATCGGTGACACCATGCTGCTGGAAGCAAGTCACCAGTTTGTGGAACAGTATCGTTTCCGTCGCGATTTTTTATTGGTTAGTCCATTGAATGACTCTACACCCCCAGATTTTCATAAGGCTCCGTTAGCATTGGGTATCCTCTTCTCAATGGTTCTGTTATCAGCCATTGGATTGGTATCAATTATGGAAGCTGCTTTTTTGGCGGCAGGGGTGATGCTAGCTACAAGATGTATTACTGCCAGTAAGGCGCGACGTTATATTGACTTACCTGTTTTGGTGGTCATTGCCGCTTCCTTTGCATTAGGTAGCGCTATGACAGTGACCGGTGCTGCTGGCAGTATCGCTAAATTGTTAGTTTTTTATGATGATATGCCAGCTTGGGCTGTCATGGCATTGATATATTTGCTTACGGTAGCCTTTACGGAGGTTATTACCAACAATGCCGCTGCTGTGTTGATGTTTCCGATTGCACTTGCGTTATCAGAACAACTAGGCGTTTCACACTTGCCCTTTGTCATTGCAATTATGTTTGCTGCATCGGCAAGTTTTATAACGCCATTAGGCTATCAAACGAATATGATGGTATATGGACCGGGACGCTACAGGTTTATAGATTACCTAAAAATTGGTATCCCTATGAGTATCTTGATTAGCAGCGTCGCAATTATACTTATCCCGTTTGTATGGGCATTTTAAAGCTACAATACCTGATGTATTTAATATGAAATACTTTGCCAAAATATCAGCTCAATATTTGAAAGGTTTACTTCTTGCAGGTTATATAAATGTGTTTTGAAACAGTGGTTCTACTATCGAACAGATATTGCGGGACTTTTGCGGGGATCGGTTGTGAAAAGTAGTGCATTGTGATGCAAGTTAGCAACGGGAATCACGGTAAATAAATAATAAAAACAATAGGTTAAACTTTACTTCTCCAACTCATAATCCCTTGGTCCCAGGTTCGAGTCCTGGTGGGCCCACCATATAAATCAAAGCCTTAGTGCTAATTTTAGCGCTGAGGCTTTTTTGTTTTTATTTCATGTAGACAAACTCCGTGTTTTACG
>Ga0207884_1000869_pt1 | contig 14072 bp, 14 predicted proteins | sample MalvirmetaMSP144_FD_184236 | JGI IMG/M metagenome (GOLD analysis project Ga0207884, IMG submission 184236) | Marine viral communities from the Deep Pacific Ocean - MSP-144 (SPAdes) | ecosystem: Environmental > Aquatic > Marine > Oceanic | place: Pacific Ocean | collected 2011-07-08 | reverse complement strand
CGCCTGTGAACACCCCCTTGGAGCCCCCCATGGACCAACGCCTCAGCCTGATCACCCTCGGCGTGGACGACCTTCCCCGGGCGCGCGCCTTCTACGAAGACGGCCTCGGCTGGACCCCGGTCAGCGCGCAAGACAGCGTGTGTTTCTATCAATTGCCGGGCTTGGCCCTCGGGCTGTTTGGCCGCGAGGCCCTGGCTGAGGACGCCAGGCATCCGATCGACGGGCGCTTCAGCGGCGTCACCATCGCCATCAACGGCCGCTCCCGCGAGGAGGTGGACGCCATGTTCGCCCAGGCGCTGGCGGCCGGGGCCAAGGCGCTGAAGCCGCCTGAGCCGGTTTTCTGGGGCGGCTATTCCGGCTATTTCGCCGACCCCGACGGCCATGTGTGGGAGGTGGCCCACAACCCCGGCGCGATCATCGGCGCCGACGGGTCGACCACCTTCCAGGCCGATGAAGCCTAGAAGATCGACTGAGGCTCCAGGTGACCGTCCTTGAGGGCCAGGACGCGGTCCATGTGACGGGCCAGTTCGAGATTGTGGGTGGCGATCAGCGCCGCCACCCCGGTCTCGCGGACCAGTTCGTAAAGGCTGGCGAACACCTCGGCCGAGGTGTTGGGATCAAGGTTGCCGGTGGGCTCGTCGGCCAGCAGCAGCCGCGGCCGGTTGGCGAGCGCCCGGGCGATGGCCACCCGCTGCTGTTCACCGCCCGACATCTGCGCCGGCTGGTGGTCCACCCGCTCGCCAAGACCCAGCTGGCTCAACAGAACCCCAGCCCGAGCCCGCGCGCCCTCATGGCTTTCGCCGGCGATCATCAGCGGCAGGGCCACATTGTCCAGGGCGCTGAACTCCGCCAGCAGGTGGTGGAACTGATAGACGAAGCCGATCGAGGCCAGCCGCACCCTTGTGCGCGCCCGCTCATTCAGGACCGAACAGTCGCGGCCGTCGATCAGGATCGACCCGGCATTGGGCCGCTCCAGCAGGCCCGCGGCATGCAGCAGCGACGACTTGCCCGACCCTGAAGGGCCGATCAGGCCAACGATCTCGCCGGGCGACACGTCGATGTCGACGCCTTGCAGCACGGTCAGGCGGCGATCGCCGGTGACATAGGTCCGCTCCAGGCCGCGGACGGACAGGATGGGGGTGTCACTCATAGCGAAGGGCTTCCACCGGATCGAGACGCGACGCCCGCAGGGCCGGCGGCAGGGTGGCGAGGAAGGAGACGGCCAGCGCCCAGCCCACCACGATCATCACCTCGACGGCGTCCACCTTGGCGGGAATGTGGGCCAGATAATAGATGTCGGAGCTGAACACCTCGGCGCCGGTGACCCACTCCACGAAGTTCTGGATGGGGCCGATGAACAGGCAGAACAGCACCCCAAGCACCAGGCCCACGATCGTGCCAAGCGCGCCGACCGAAGCCCCGGCCATGAAGAAGATGCGCAGGATCGCCCCGCGCCCGGCGCCCATGGTGCGCAGGATGGCGATGTCGCGGCCCTTGTTCTTCACCAGCATGACGAGGCCGGAAATGATGTTCATGGCCGCAATGGCCACGATCAGCATCAGGATCAGGCGCATGACGCTGCGCTCGATCTTCAGGGCGTTCCAGAAGCTGGCGTTGCGCTGGGTCCAGTCGGTGACGATGGCCACAGGACCCGCCAGTTCGGCGATCGCCGCCTTCATGGCCGGGGCCCGGTCGGGATCGTCCACCCGGATCTCCACCACATCGACCATGCCCTCGCGGGCGAAGAACAGCTGGGCCTGCTCCAGCGGCATGTAGATGAAGAGCTGGTCGTACTCGCTCATGCCAACGCTGAAGGTGCCGCCGACCGTGTAGGTCTTGCGCTGCGGGGTATAGCCAAAGGCCGTCGCCCCGCCGCTGGGCGAGATCAGGGTCAGCGGATCGCCGGGGCCGACCCCGAGCGTCTCGGCCAGCCGGTCGCCGATCAGCACCAGATCGCCGCCATATTCGCCCACGCCAAAGCCTTCCAGGGAGCCGCGGACGATATTGCCCGACACGATCTCGGTGCGGCGGAGATCAGCCTCGCTGATCCCGCGGACCACGGCGCCGCTGATCTGCCCCTGGCCGAGCGCCATGGCCTGGGCCTCGATCAGAGGGGCGGCCTGGGTCACGCCGTCCAGGGCGGCGATCTCGCCGGCCAGGGTGCGCACCTCGGGATCGTAGAGCGAGCCGCCGGAGACGAAGACGTGACCGTTGAAGCCCAGGGTGCGGTCGAGCAGCTCGGTGCGGAAGCCGTTCATCACCGACATGACGATGATCAGCACCGCGACAGCCAGCATGATGCCGACGAAGGAGATGATCGAGATCAGCGCCACGCCGCCCTGGCTGCGCTTGGCGCGCAGGTATCGGCCGGCGAGCATCCGCTCCCAGCGCCCGAAGGGCGGCGCCACGCCGCTCACGCGATGATCGCCTTGAGCGCGTCTTCCAGCGGCAGGGACTGGCGCTCGCCTGTGGCGCGGCGCTTGATCTCGACCTTGCCCTCAGCGACGCCCTTGGGGCCGATGATCAGCTGCCAGGGCACGCCGATCAGATCCATGGCGGCGAACTTGGCGCCGGGCCGTTCGTCGGTGTCGTCCAGCAGCGGGTCCTTGCCGGCGTCGCGCAGGGCGCCGTAGGCCTGCTCGCAGGCCAGATCCACCGCCGCGTCGCCGGGCCGCAGGTTGATCACCGCCACGCCGAACGGCGCCACGGACTCGGGCCAGACGATGCCGGCCTCGTCATGGCTGGCCTCAATGATGCCGCCCACCAGACGCGAGACGCCGACGCCATAGGAGCCGCCATGGATCGGCCGCTCCTGGCCGTCAGGCCCGGTGACCACGGCGCGCATGGGCTTGGAATACTTCTCGCCAAAATAGAAGATATGGCCGACCTCGATGCCGCGGGCCGACAGGCGGTCGGACTCGGCGACCTCGGACTCAAAGCGCGCCTGCTCGTGCATGTCCTCGGTGGCCGCATAGAGGGCGGTGCGCTGGTCGACGATGGGCTGCAGGTCCCCGTCCCAGTCGACGTCGCCAGGGGGCGGCATTTCCACCAGGTCGCGATGGCAGAAGACCTGGCTCTCGCCGGTCTCGGCCAGGATGATGAATTCGTGGCTCAGATCGCCGCCGATGGGGCCGGGGTCGGCCCGCATGGGAACCGCCTTCAGGCCCAGGCGGGCGAAGGTGTTCAGATAGGCCACGAACATGCGGTTGTAGGACCGGCGGGCCGCAGCCTCGTCGATATCGAAGGAATAGGCGTCTTTCATCAGGAACTCGCGCCCGCGCATCACCCCGAACCGGGGGCGGCGCTCGTCGCGGAACTTCCACTGGATGTTGTAGAAGTTCTTCGGCAGGTCCTTGTAGCTCTTCACGTGGGCCCGGAAGATTTCGGTGATCACCTCTTCGGCGGTGGGCCCATAGAGCAGGTCGCGCTCGTGGCGGTCGGTGATGCGCAGCATCTCGTCGCCATAGTCGTCATAGCGCCCGCTCTCGCGCCACAGGTCGGCCAGCTGCAGGGTCGGCATCAGCACCTCGATGGCGCCGGCCCGGTCCATTTCCTCGCGGACGATCTGCTCGATCTTCTTCAGGACCCGAAGGCCGAGCGGCAGCCAGGCATAGATGCCCGCCGCTTCCTGGCGGATCATTCCGGCGCGCAGCATCAGCTGGTGCGAGGCGATCTGGGCGTCGGAGGGCGCCTCACGCAGCGTGGGAATGAAATAACGCGAAAGACGCATGCGTTCGGGGCCTTCGTACCAGACTCTTCGGAATAGGCCCTGATTAGCCCTGAGCGTCTGACCTTGGCAATCGAAGCGTCGAAAAGAAGGCCGCCGGCGCAAAGGCGGGCGGCCTCCAAGTTGGTCATCGGGGAAAACGCTACGCAAGCCGGCGACGCCGCTTGGCTGAGACCGTTGTAACCCCTGTAACATCGGATACGCGCCCATCTCGGGCGCAGGTCCGAAAGAGGCGCGGCGTTCGCCCAATTTGCAGGCGTTGCGGCCGGCGGCCGCGCAAGGCCTGGGCGCCAGCCCCAGGTCTAGAAGTTCGACGGCCCCGTGGGCATGGGAATGACCCCCGACCAGATCACCGCCCAGACGATCACGAACACGATGGCCGAGACCCAGGTGGTGGTGATGAACTTGCGCTTGAGCTTGGGATCCACCGGCGCGCCGGGGTCGCCGCCGTCGCCCTTGTCGATACCGGCCTCGGCGTGGCTGATGGTGCCCAGCGGCAGGACGGCGAACAGCACCACCCACCAGATGATCAGATAGGTCGCAATCGCGGTCGTCACGCCCATCAGTGGGCCTCCTTCGGCGTTTCCATCAGTTCGACCAGCACCCCGCCCATGTTCTTGGGGTGGACGAAGATCACCGGCGTCCCATGGGCGCCGATCCGCGGCTCGCCCGTGCCCAGCACGGTGGCGCCCTTGGCCCGCATGTCGTCGCGGGCCGCCAGGATGTCCTCGACCTCGAAGCAGATGTGATGCTGACCGCCGGCCGGGTTCTTGGCCAGGAAGCCGATCAGCGGGGAATTCTCGCCCAGGGGCTCGATCAGCTCGATCTGCGAATTGGGCAGGTTGACGAAGCAGACCCAGACCCCCTGCTCCTCCATGGCCCATTTCTCGGTGATGGAGGTGGCGCCCAGCACGTCGCGATACATGCGCACGGCGTCGTCGATGGAGGGGGTGGCGACCCCCACATGGTTCAGTTTCCCGATCATGGGGCTCGGTATACGCCCCCTGACCCTAGGGCGCGAAGACCCTAAAGTCGCAGCACCGTGGTCTCGACCACGGGACGGCGGCCCCACACCCGCTGGCAGGCCTTCTTGACGGCCCGGGACATGGCGGTTTCGACGGCCTGGTCCAGATCCCGGTCGGCGCCGGACAGGCGCGACAGGGCGCGCTCGGCCTCTTCGGCCAGATCATCCAGGGCTTCGTCCAGGGGATAGTCGTCGTCCGTGGGCATGCCGATGGCGCGCACCTGCGGCCCCGAGGTGATCTTGCCGCGGCTGTCCAGGGCGACCGCCACCGTGACCACGCCATTGTGGGCCGCATGACGGCGCTCGCGCAGGGCCTCGCCATTCTCGCTGACCACCACATTGGCGTCGACATAGAGCCGGCCGGCCGGCGTCTCGTCGATGATCTCGGCGCGGCCGGGCGCCAGGCGCACCATGTCGCCATTGCGCGGCGCGACAGTCTGGGGAACCTGAAGGTCCCGGGCAAAGGCCGCATGCTCCAGCAGGTGACGGCGCTCCCCGTGGGTGGGGATGGCGATCTGCGGACGGGCCCAGGCGTACATGCGCGCCAGCTCGTCACGGCAGGGATGGCCCGAGACGTGGATGCCGGGGTGGTCGTTGTCGGTGTAGAGCCGCACGCCGCGGTCGGCCATGCGGTTCTGCAGGTTGCGGATGGCGATCTCATTTCCCGGGATGACCCGCGAGGAGAAGACGCAGGAGTCGCCCTTGCCCAGGTTCACATGGGGATGGGTCCCCTCGGAGATCCGCGACAGGGCGGCGCGGGCCTCCCCCTGGCTGCCGGTGCAGAGGTAGAGGATGGAGTCGGCGGGGAAGTAGCCGGCCTCGCTCTCATTGACGAAGTCCTTCAGGCCCTTGAACAGGCCGACCGACCGGGCGGCCGCCGCCATGCGGTGCATGGAACGCCCCACCAGGCAGACCCGTCGACCATTGGCCTCGGCGGCCCGGATCACCGAATCCATCCGCGCCACGTTGGAGGCGAAGCAGGCGACGGCGACCTTGCCCTTCAGCTCGCCGATCAGGCGGGCCAGCGCGTCGCGCACATCGGCCTCGGAGCCGGACTCGCCCTCGACGAAGACATTGGTGGAGTCGCACACCATGGCCAGGACGCCCTCGTCGCCCAGCTGGCGGATGAAGCTCTCGTCGGTGGCCTCGCCCAGGACCGGATCGGGATCGATCTTCCAGTCGCCGGTGTGCAGAACCGTGCCCAGCGGCGTGCGGATGGAGAGGCCATTGGGCTCGGGAATCGAGTGGGTCAGGGTGATCAGGTCGATCTCGAACGGACCGAGCGTCACACGGCCGCCTAGCGGCACAACATTGATCTCCACCTGGCCCTCAAGCCCCCCCTCCCGCAGCTTCTCGCGCAGCAGGAAGGCGGTGAAGGGCGTGGCGTAGAGCGGCGCGCGCAGGCGCGGCCACAGCCAGGCCACGGCGCCGATATGGTCCTCATGAGCGTGGGTCAGGACGATGCCGAGGATGTCGTCGGCATGCTCCTCAATGAATTCCGGGTCCGGCAGGATCAGGTCCACGCCCGGCGTCGTCAGGTCGCCGAAGGTCACGCCGAGATCGACGATGATCCATTTGCGCGCATGGGGCGGCCCAAAGCCGTAGAGGTTGAAGTTCATGCCGATCTCGTTCGACCCCCCAAGCGGGAGGAAGACGAGTTCGTCCTGGGTCTTGTTGGCGGCCATCAGGCGCCTCCGAGGTTGCGGCGGTGGATCTCCAGCAGACCCCGTATGGTCAGGTCGGGATCGAAGTGATCGATCGCCAGACTTGCCCCGTGGAAAAGCGAAGCGACGCCGCCGGTTGCAATCACCGTCAGCGGTTGCGGCCATTCGGCCTTGATGCGGGTGATCAGGCCTTCGATCAGCGCGATATAGCCCCAGAAGACGCCCGACTGCATGGCGCCGACCGTATCCTTGCCGATCACCTGCTGAGGCTTCTGGATCGCCACCCGCGGCAGCTTGGCGGCCGCGGCGTGCAGGGCCTCCATAGAAAGATTGATCCCCGGCGCGATCACCCCGCCCTCGAAGCCGCCGTCCTCGGCGATCACGTCGAAGGTGGTGGCGGTGCCGGAGTCGATCACGATCAGCGGGCCGGAATACTGGATGTGGGCCCCGATGGCGTTGACCAGCCGGTCGGCCCCGGCCTCCGAGGGCTTGTCGATCCGCACGGCGATCCCGAGCTTGGCGTTCTCGCCAATCACCAGGGGCTCTACATGCAGATAGCGGCGCGCCAGATTGCGCAGGTTGAAGATCGACTGCGGCACCACGCTGGAGATGATGCAGGCGTCGAGCACGCCGAACTGCAGCCCGGCCATGTGCAGAAGCTGCGAGAGCCAGACCGCGTATTCATCGGCCGTGCGGGTAGAGTCGGTGGCCGCCCGCCATTGGGCGATCCAGGTCTCGCCATCGTGCACGGCGAAGAGGGTGTTGGTGTTGCCCTGTTCGATGGCCAAGAGCATCAGGCGTCTCCAAAGAAAACATCGCCGGCGGTGATCCGCCGGATCTGGCCGTCGGGCAGACGCAGCCGCAGCGCGCCGTCGGCCTCCATGCCCTCGGCCACGCCTTCCACGGTTTCCTGCGGCAGACGGGCGACGCAGGTCTGGCCCAGGCCATGGGCCCGCAGGGTCCAGCCCTGGGCGATGGCGGCGAAGCCGCGGCTGGCCCAGAGACTACGCCAGGTTTCGAAGGCCGTCGCCAGGACCTCGAGGGCGTCCTGCGGACTGGGCGGCGCCCCTGCCATGTGCTCGGCGAAGGTCGCCGACGGGCGCTCGGCCGCCACCGGCGCGGCGGTGAGATTGATGCCGATGCCGACGGCCAGCCAGATACGCCCGTCAGGTCGCGCGCCCGATTCCACCAGGATGCCCGCGGCCTTGCGTCCGCCGATCAGCAGGTCATTGGGCCACTTCACGCTCACGAGGTCGGCGCTGAGGAAACGCTCGGCCAGATCGGCCGCGGCCAGGGCCGCGACGAAGGACAGCTGCGCCGCCTCGGCCGCCGACCGGTCAGTGACCATCAGCAGGGTGGCGGCTAGGTTGCCCGATCCCGTCTCCCAGGCCCGCCCGCGTCGGCCGCGGCCAGACGTCTGGTTGAGGGCCGCGATCCATTGAGGACCGGCCTCGCCCGCCTCGGCCCTGCGTCGCGCCTCGGCGTTGGTGGAGTCGAGCTCGTCGTAGAACGCGATCGGCGGGTGGACGCTGGCCAAATCAGGCCAGACCGAAGGCGGCGGCCGCAGCCGCAGCCAGCGGATCGATGAAGGTCAGGGCCACCAGCACGACCGGGAAGGTGAACAGGGCCAGCGCGATGGCGATCGCCTTGGCCTCCAACGGCGGGGTGTCGGTGGCGCCAGCCGCGGGATCGAACCACATCACCTTGATCAGGCGCAGATAGTAGAAGGCCGCCACCACGCTGCCGACCAGGGCCACGACCGCGGCGACGCCGAGGCCCGCGCCGATGGCCGCCTTGAACACATAGAACTTGGCCCAGAACCCCGAAAAGGGCGGCAGCCCCAGCGCCGAGAGCGAAAATGCGCTCATGGCCAGGGCGATGCCGGGGCGTTCCTTAAACAGGCCGGCCATGTCCGAAATGGTCTCCATCGGACGACCGTCCCGCGACAGGGCGGCCAGGCAGGCGAAGAAGCCGGTCACGTCCACCATGTAGAGGACCATGAAGACCAGCATGGCCTGGATACCGGCGGCGTCGCCTGAGGCGAGGCCCAGCACCGCGTAGCCGATATTGGCGATCGAGGAATAGGCCCACAGGCGCTTCAGATTGCTCTGGGCGAGGCCCGCGAAGGCGCCGACGGCCACCGAGGCCAGCGCGATGATCACCAGGATCTGGCGCCATTGATCGGCCGCGCCGCCAAAGCCCTCGGCCAGGACGCGGGCGAACAGCACCATGGCCGCCATCTTGGGCGCCGCGCCGAAGAAGGCCACGACCGGGGTCGGCGCGCCCTCATAGACGTCAGGCGTCCACATGTGGAAGGGCGCGGCCGAGATCTTGAAGGCCAGGCCGCAGATCAGGAAGACCAGGCCGAACAGCACGCCGACGCCTGCGCCGGCCTCGACCGACTGGGCGATGATGTCGAAATGGGTGGAGCCGGCGAAGCCGTAGATCAGCGAGGCGCCATAGAGCAGCAGGCCCGAGGACAGGGCGCCGAGGACGAAATACTTCAGGCCTGCCTCGGACGCCTTGGCGTTGTCCCGGTGAATGGCGGCCAGGACATAGAGGGCCAGGGAGTGGAGTTCGACGCCGATATAGAGCGAGATCAGGTCGCCGGCCGAGGCCATCATGCCCATGCCCAGCGCCGCCAGGATGATCAGGACGGGGAACTCGAAATTGTTCACGCCCCGGCGCTGGAACCAGGGCTGGCCCAGCGGGATGGCGATGGCGCTGGCGGCGTAGATGGCCACCTTGGCGAAGGCCGAGGCCTGGTCGGCGATCAGGCCGCCGGAGAAGCCACGGCCCATGGGCCCCAGCACGGCGGCGGCGCCCGCGGCGACCAGCAGGGCCACGGCGGCCAGGCTGAACACCGCGTTGGCGCGGCTCTGGAAGGCGCCCCAGACCAGCAGGGCGAGCGCGCCGGCGGCCAGGATCACCTCAGGCAGGGCGAGGCTCAGATCAGCGGAGAAATTCATCGCAAAAGCCCCCTCACCCGCCGGTCGCAGCGCGGTAGACCGCGACCAGATTGTCGACCGAGGCCTGGGTGATGTCGAAAACGGCGGCCGGATAGATGCCGAGATAGAGGGTGCCCAGGATCAGGGGGGCGAAGATCGCCACCTCCCGCCAGTTGAGGTCCTTGATCTCGGCCAGGGCCGGATTGGTGAGTTCGCCGAACACGACCCGGCGATAGAGGCTGAGCGCATAGACGGCCGAGAGGATGACGCCGGTGGCCGCCACGATGGCCGCCCAGGTCGAGGCCTCATAGGCGCCGGTCATGGTCAGGATTTCGCCGACGAAGCCCGAGGTGCCCGGCAGGCCGACATTGCCCATGGTGAACAGCAGGAAGATCGCCGCGTACCAGGGCATCCGGTTCACCAGGCCGCCATAGAAGGCGATCTCGCGCGTGTGCATGCGGTCATAGACCACGCCGACGCAGAGGAAGAGAGCGCCGGAGATCAGGCCGTGGCTGACCATCTGGAAGATGGCGCCCTGTTCGCCCTGGGCGTTGCCCGAGAAGATGCCCAGCGTCACGAAGCCCATATGGGCCACCGACGAATAGGCGATCAGCTTCTTGATGTCGGTCTGCCGGAAGGCGACCAGCGAGGTGTAGACGATGGCGATCACCGACAGGGCGAAGACCAGCGGCGTGAAATAGGCCGAGGCGTCGGGGAACATGGGCAGCGAGAAGCGCATGAACCCATAGCCGCCCATCTTCAGCAGCACGCCGGCCAGGATCACCGAGCCCGCCGTGGGCGCCTCCACGTGGGCGTCGGGCAGCCAGGTGTGCACCGGCCACATGGGCATCTTCACCGCGAACGAGGCGAAGAAGGCCAGCCACAGCCAGATCTGGATCTCCTGACCAAAGTCATAGGTCATCAGTTCCGGGATCGAGGAGGTGCCGGTGATGCCGATCATGCCCAGCACCGCGGCCAGCATCAGCACCGAACCCAGCAGGGTGTAGAGGAAGAACTTGAAGGCCGCATAGACCCGGTTCTTCCCGCCCCAGACCCCGATGATCAGGAACATCGGCGCCAGGCCGAACTCGAAGAAGACGTAGAAGAGGATCAGGTCGAGCGCGCAGAACACGCCGATGACCAGGGTCTCCAGCGCCAGGAAGGCGATGAGATATTCCTCGATGCGATGCTCGATCGAGCGCCAGGAGGCGGCGATGCAGAGCGGCATCAGGAAGGCGGTGAGCACGACGAACAGCACCGAAATGCCGTCCACGCCCATCCGGTAGTGAAGCCCGCCGAACCAGGCGAAGTCCTCGACGAACTGGAAGTCCGCCGTGTCGCGGTCGAACTGGCCGAGCATGACCAGGGACAGGGCCAGCGTCACCAGGGTGGTGACCAGCGCGACCCACTTGGCCAGGTCAGCCGACTTGGCGCCGCCCGCCGGGGCGATGAACCTCAGGGCCAGGATCGCCGCGATGCCCGCGACAGGGGCGTAGGTGATGAGCGAGAGAATGCCGGTCATGACTTATCCCCGCCTCAGGCCGCCCAGGCGAAGAGGGCGAAGGACAGAAGCCCCGCCACCCCAAGCAGCATCACGAACGCATAGTGGTAGACGAAGCCCGTCTGCAGCTTGCCGGTCCGCCGGCCCACGGCCGCAGAGACCGCGGCCACGCCGTTGGGGCCCACGCCATCGATGATCTTCTGGTCGCCGACCTTCCAGAACAGGTCGCCCAGGCCGCGGGCGGCGCGCACGAAGGTGGCGTTGTAGAGCTCGTCGAAGAACCACTTGTTGTAGAGGAAGCTCCAGACCGGCCCTTCCTTGGCCGCCATCCGGGCGCCCAGGCCCTCGCGCAGCACATAGATGTAGAAGGCCGTCGCCAGGCCCAGCATGGAGGCCACCAGCGGCGCATAGAGCACCCACTGCGGCACATGGTGGGCGTGTTCCAGCACGTGGTTGGTGGGCGCGGTGAAGATGGCGCCGCGCCAGAACTCGGCCCTTTGATCGCCCACGAAATGCTCGACGAAGGCGAAGCCCGCCGCCACGGCGCCGACGGCGAGCAGCAACAGCGGAACCACCATCACCAGGGGGCTCTCGTGCGGCGTGTGGCCATGGTGGTGGCCCTGGTCGTGGGCGTCCGGCAGGGGTTCGTCGTGAGTCACATGCTGGGCCGGCGCATGGGCGTGGTCGTCATGAGTCTCATGACCCCACTTGGCGTGACCGTGGAAGGTCATGAAGGCCAGGCGCCAGGAATAGTAGGCGGTCAGGGCGGCGGCCAGAATACCGACCACGAAGGCGAAATAGGCGATGCCGTTCTCTTCGCCCGCGGCGTAGGCCGCCTCGATGATGGTGTCCTTGGAATAGAAGCCGGCGAAGCCCAGATGCAGGTCGGGGATGCCGAAGCCGGTGATGGCCAGGGTGCCGATGACCATCACCGCATAGGTGACGGGCAGCAGCTTCCAGAGGGCGCCCATCTTCCGCATGTCCTGCTCGTGATGCATCCCATGGATCACCGAACCGGCGCCCAGGAACAGCAGGGCCTTGAAGAAGGCGTGGGTGAACAGGTGGAACATGGCCGCCTGATAGGCGCCGACGCCGGCGGCGAAGAACATGTAGCCGAGCTGCGAACAGGTCGAATAGGCGATGACCCGCTTGATGTCGTTCTGGGCGAGGCCCACCGTCGCGGCGAACAGGGCCGTGACCGCGCCGACCAGGGTGACGATCTGCTTGGTCACCGGGGCGTATTCGAACATCGGCGAAAGCAGGCAGACCATATAGACGCCGGCCGTCACCATGGTGGCGGCGTGGATCAGGGCCGAGACCGGAGTCGGGCCTTCCATGGCGTCGGGCAGCCAGGTGTGCAGGAAGAACTGGGCCGACTTGCCCATGGCGCCGACGAACAGCAGGGCGCAGGCGAGGTCCATGGCGTGCCAGGTCTGGCCGGCGAACGGCCAGCCGACGGCGGCGAATTCCTCAACCCGCGGGAAGATCTCGGCGAACTCGATGGTGCCGAACATCCAGAAGACGGTGATGATGCCCAGCGCGAAGCCGAAGTCGCCCACCCGGTTGACCACGAAGGCCTTGATGGAGGCGGCGTTGGCCGTCGGCTTCTTGAACCAGAAGCCGATCAGCAGGTAGCTGGCCAGCCCCACCCCTTCCCAGCCGAAGAACAGCTGCATGAAGTCGGCCGCCGTCACCAGGGCCAGCATGGCGAAGGTGAACAGCGACAGATAGGCGAAGAAGCGCGGCCGGGAGTCGTCCTCGGCCATGTAGCCCCACGAATAGACGTGGACGAGGGCCGAGACCGAGGTGACGACGATCAGCATGACGGCCGACAGCCCGTCGATGCGGATCGACCAGGCCGACTGGAAGTCGCCCACATTGATGAAGGGCAGCAGGGTAAGCGTGAAGGCTTCAAGCCCGCCCCAGGTCCACTGGATGAACAGCGTCCAGGACAGGACGCAGGCCAGCAGCAGCAGGCCCGTGGTCACGGCCTGGGACGCGAAGTCGCCGATGCGGCGGCCGAACAGGCCCGCGATCAGGGCGCCCAGCAGGGGCGCGAAGACCAGGATGATGGCGAGAGACTGAGGGGTCATGGGCTCCGTCAGCCTTTCATCACGGCGGCGTCGTCCACGGCGATGCCGCCGCGGTTACGGAAGAAGGTGACGAGGATGGCCAGGCCCACGGCCGCCTCGGCGGCGGCCACGGTCAGGACGAACATGGCGAAGATCTGCCCCACCACGTCGTGCAGATAGACCGAGAAGGCGACGAGGTTGATGTTCACCGCCAGCAGGATCAGCTCGATCGACATCAGGATGACGATGATGTTCTTGCGGTTCACGAAGATCCCGAAGACCCCGATCGTGAACAGGATGGCGGCGACCGCCAGATAGTGACTGAGACCGATCGTCATTCGCCCATCCCCTCGCCCGGCTTGATCTGGACCGAACGCATGCCGTTCTGGGCGTTGCGCGCCACCTGGTCGGCGATCACCTGACGGCGCACGCCCGGCTTGTGGCGCAGGGTCAGCACGATGGCGCCGATCATGGCCACCAGCAGCACCAGCCCCGCCGCTTGGAAGAAGTAGACATAGTCGGTGTAGAGCACCCGCCCGATGGTCTCGGTGTTGGAGAGACCGTCCAGGGCCGCCATCGGCTCCCGCGGCCCGCTGGCCGCCCCGCCGGTGGCCACCGCCGTGGCGACGACGATCATTTCTGCAGCCAGGATGCCGGCCACCAGGCCCCCCAGGGGCATGTAGCGGGCGAAGCCCTGCTTGAGCGCGCCGAAGTCCACGTCGAGCATCATGACGACGAAGAGGAACAGCACCGCCACGGCGCCCACATAGACCACGACCAGCAGCATCGCCAGGAACTCGGCGCCCAGCAGCAGGAAGAGGCCCGCCGCCGAGAAGAAGGTCAGGATCAGGAACAGCACCGAGTGCACGGGATTTCTGACGGACACCACGGCGAGGCCTGAGCCGATGGTGACTATCGCCAGCAGATAAAATGCGATCGCCTGCAAGGCCATGACGGCTCTACTTTCGCCCCTCAATCATCAGGTTGGTCCGCCCGCCGGGCGCATGGCCCAGGTCGGACGCCAACGTCCTAAAGCCCCGGAATCGCGCCTGTCTCTTAGCGATAGGGCGCGTCGAGTTCTAGGTTCTTTGCGATTTCCCGCTCCCAACGGTCCCCGTTATCGAGCAGGCGTTCCT
>Ga0207884_1000868_pt1 | contig 14085 bp, 18 predicted proteins | sample MalvirmetaMSP144_FD_184236 | JGI IMG/M metagenome (GOLD analysis project Ga0207884, IMG submission 184236) | Marine viral communities from the Deep Pacific Ocean - MSP-144 (SPAdes) | ecosystem: Environmental > Aquatic > Marine > Oceanic | place: Pacific Ocean | collected 2011-07-08 | reverse complement strand
GTTGCCCCTGACCATCTAATTTACCAGGTCTGGTATGCGGAACTTTCGGGCCGGCAACTTGAGACCTACATGCTGGATGGCGTCCTGGTATGCCAGCTCGTAGTCGTCACGCTTCTCACGCCACCGCGAGTCGTTGGTCTGCTCGTAGCGCTCGTTGCATAGCTCTGCGCGGCACTTGTTGTACACCGGCTCCAACAGCTCGCCGTCTATCTCTACTGTGTCGGAGTCGGCTGACACGCTGGACAAAATGTCCACGCCCACGATACGAATGCGGTGTTTGCTAGGTAGGTGCTCCTTGACTCGTATACTGCCACCAGTTGCCGCGCCACCCGCTGGTGGAACGAACTCCCAGTTATGGATGGGCGCGTAAGGATGCTCTAACACCTCTGACGGGCCGACGACGCATATCGCCTCGTCTATGAAGAATGGTATCGCGCTGCCAGAAGAACCTACAAACCCAGCCGCAACGCTGGTAGCGGTCGCTGCCAGGTTGGCAGAGGACTTTATGAACTCCCACCCTGTTCCGCCATGAGCCGTGCCATCTGCGCCGGCAATCCGAATAGACACTCGGGATGCGGTGTTGCAGTAGACCCAACCCGACACGTTGGTCTCCATGCCCTCCATCGCAATAGCGGGGTAGTCGGAGCTGGCCGAATCCACCGTCTGTAACAGGGTCGTGACTGTGGTCGAGGGAACGACTATACGGGCAGAGTTGGCCTCCGAGAGCACAGCGTAGTTGGGCGAAGGCGAAGTATCTTCTTCCTGATTCACACTAATCCCCGCCACATCCGCGCCCGACCCAGCGATGGTCCAGTTAGGCAGGGTGGTGGCGTTGGTCCAGTCCTCGAAGTCAGCGTTCAGGAACAGGTTCTCCGATAGGCTCCCTGCCTCGTACCGTTGCCCCAACTCCATACGTATGATGCGACGCATGGTAGAGGGCACGGTGTAAAGGACTTGCAGCGGGCCAGTGACGATGGTCTCGATGTCACGGACGATGCCGATCTGGGGGAAGACGTTCTGGCGGATACGGTTGAAGACGCGCTTCACATCGTCAGGGTGAAACCTCGAGACCTCACAGGTCTGCGCGCCGCTTTCGGCGCTGAGGGGCGACCCTGCCAGGGTTAGTTCGCCGACAGTTGACGTAGAGCCCTTGTAGTTTTCAACACGGCGGATCACCTCGTCGTTGTTGGTGCCGCGTATGATGTTGTGCCAGCCGTTGAAATAGTCATCCTGTCCCCAGCGGTCAGACAACTCAGTCGAGATGACCTTATCGTCGGTGGTGATATTGGTCGTGGTCGAAAAAGATTCAAAGCCCAGCGGTCTTTGAATCTCACCGTTGATGGTCAGCCAGGTAGAGGTAGGCGTGGCTACGCCTCCTCAAGGCCAACCGCCTCAGCAAGGAGCGCAAGTCTTTGCGCTGTCGTGGCGGCACCGACGTAGCGTTCCCGAAGGGTAGGTTCTGGGAGCACTTCCGGTCTTGGCGTGAATGTCCTGCCATCCCAGGTGTCATTTGGGCCAGCCGTCGAAGACGCAACGAGCGTATAGCCGTCAACTGTCCAGTCCCTGGGTGCCTCGATGACGTTGACCACCAGATTGTTGGAGCCGACTACTGCGAATCTCATAGGGTCCAAACTCTGCACTCTCCGACGCCGCCTGCGCCACCTGCGCCGCCCGGCTCCGTGCCACCACCGCCTCCGCCACCGCCGCCACCACCAGCCGCACCGGCTCCACCGGCCCCGCCAGTAGTGGAGTTGCTCGCGCCGCCTCCGCCGCCACCGCTGCCTGCGATACCCGTCACTACAGCACCAGCACTACCAGCGGCACCATCTCCACCTGCTGCCCCGCCACCGCCAGCTACATAGGAACCACTTGCACCACCAGCGCCTGCCGCCTTGGAAGTACCAGGGTCAGCGTTCTCTATCCCGCCTCCAGCACCACCTCCACCAGCTGCCTCCATAGAACTGCCACCTGCGTAGGAAACATCGGTTCCGTCGCCTTTTGTTCCACCACCAGCGGCCCCTCCCTTTTCAGCAAGGCCACCAACCGCGTTCGCAACTCCATTGCCGCCCTGAGTGCCGAGGCCGTCGTTCGCTCCGACGTTGGTATCATCCCAACCGGCGCCGTCTCCTCCCTCTTTATCTCCGCCTCCCGCAGCGGGACCAGCTGCCCCACCGTACCCAGTCACAAGAGAGCCGAATGTCGTGTCGCCACCAGCGCTACCTGCTGTGCCGTTACTTCCGCCAGTGCTCCCTGCCCCGCCCGCGCCACTAGCGCCAATGGTGACTGTCTCCGTAGCGCCAACGTCTGCGGCATCGAAGACCATCCGTACCCGTGCACCTCCGCCACCACCGGCCCCACCAGCACGGGCGCTTGTAGCGGTGTTGCCTCTTCCTCCGGTCCCACCGGCCCCAGCGCCGATGGACTCGACAATGACATACTTAGCCCAATCAGGCTTGTTATAGGTACCAGAAGAGGTGAATGTTTGTAGGTCAGCCTGTCTAGCCGATACTATTTGCATGGCATCAAGCTCTATCGAAACCGTTCATAAAGACCCCTTTAACGGTACCGTTAGACCCTGCCGTGTTGTTGATTATCTGGAACCTCCGAAGAAAGTCCGAGTAATCGTTACCCACGAACAAGATAGTATCCCCAGGCTGGCGCAAGTTGCCCGTTGTGGCTGTAGGGGGAAAAGCACCGTCACCCCAACGAACGGCATTGCTCTCTACGGTTAGGACGGCCTGGGTAGTACCGATGGGGACCGAGGAGAATCCTGCAGCGTTGTCGTCTGCCAGGCTTATAGCGGCTAGACCAAGTATATTAGGCAACGCCTACCTCCTTCATCATCATCAGAGGCAAAAGAAATACGACCGCCGTATGTGAGCGGTCGCATCCTGGGGGGACGTTACCTTTGCATCCCGCTACCCGTAGATAGCGGTAGAGGCATTTGCGGACAGTCTACATTAGAGGCCCTTCTTGCGCAAGTGGCGTAGCCTCCGCTCCGGCGACCAGCGCTTCTTCGTGCGGCTGCCGAACTCGGCCTCTTCGGAGTTAGAGGAGTCGGGCATAGGAATGACTTCCCCTAGCTGCTTGACCACCTCGGGCCGAATGTTGTGCTGTATCGGGTCGCCCATCTCGTCTGGGACCAACATCTTCCACTCGCCCTCGGTCGGCAGAATCACCGCCGCGGGCATGTGACCGCCCCACTTCTCGTGCATCCACTGAAGCCACCGATGGTAGACCCACTCTCGGTCGTACCAGCTAGTCTGTAGCTGCTCCAGGGCCGCTGGGAAGACATCATTAGGGCTGAAGGTATGCGTTCGTCCGTGACCCCTGTGGCGGTCAGAGTTGCAGCGCTCTATAGCCTCCACAAGCTCCTCGGCAGCTTCCTCTAGGGAGCCGCCTTCAAGGAGCGAGTTGGTCTTGCCATCGCCCAACATCACTGTGTGACCGTGAGGCTCATGTCGAGGCCACCACTCCACGTAGGCGTAACGGCTGTACATGCCGCGCTCGGGGATGCGGTCAAGCAACACCTGGAAACTGGGATGGAACTCGCTTTTGTCTTTCATGTCCTGCGCTTCTTAGCAGCCTTAGTGCGCGGCTTTCGCTTCTTCTTGTATCCCTTGCCTGGTGGCATTGACTCGCCTCAGTTTCTTCAGGCTGTCCTGCTCGCTATCATACACCCGTTTGATACCATCCCCAAGAGCCTGTTCCACCTCACGGATGCCTTTGACCATCTCCGCGAACTCCTGCGGCTCAAGGCTTAATGCTTGGTCTGAACCCCACAATTCATGGCTGCTCGTAAAATGTCTTTCCACGTACACGGCGCCCAACGCGACCGCCGCGATGCTGATGGCGGTGCCGAGCTCGTGGCCGGAGTAGCCCACATCCAAATATGTCAGTCTTAGTTTTGCTAAATAGTTTAGGTTCACTTCAGCGGGATCGCAGGGATAAGACGATGTGCATTGGCATACCAGCAAGTCGTTGGTAGATGCAAGCGTCACGCTGGCGGCGGCTACCTGTTCCTGCCTGCTACCCCCAGTCGACAGTATTACGGGCCTCTCCGTGGCAGCTACACGCCTTAGAAGCACGTCGTCGGTGAGGGATGGGCTGCCAATCTTGTAGCAGATGGGGTCGAACTGCTCCATGAAGTCCACGGCTTGTTCAGACCAAACGCTTACAAACCAGTCGATACCGATACTACGGCAATGGGCATCAATAGCTTCGTACTGTAGTTTGCCGAATTCGAGCCGCTTCCTGTAGTCCAGATAACTCAACTCCCCCCACGGAGTTGATTTCATCACGTCCCGCTGGTCTTCAGGGATTGATTCAGGGAAGGTCCGTACCTGAAACTTAACGGCGTCCGCTCCAGCATCCTTCGCAAGTAGAGTTTGGTACAGCGCTAGCTCTAGGTCGCCTCCGTGGTTCGCCGCGATCTCTGCGGCGATATAAACGGGCTCACCTGGGCCTAGGCGACGGCCATTGATCTCCATGACAGCATCTCCCCTGCAAGTTTCAAGTCCAGCGGTGTGTCAATCTGTAAACGGTGCTCTTCGGGCATCACGTATAGCCCGATGCGTCCGCCGAGCCGGTTGCGTTTCGTGCCGAACGTCTCTGCGCTCGTGACGTATATCGCGCCGTTTTCCTCGTACTGTTTCATCTGTTGGCGCATGGGGCGAGAGATTGGGTCATGGGCAACGGGTACGCCCTCTCCCGTTGGACCGAACTGCCACAGGAACGAGTGCGACGGAACCACGCTAAGCAGCGAGTCGAGGTCTTCCGTCTTGAACTGGAATATCGCTTCGTCAATGTGCCTCGCCTCCCGCATCGGCGAGGTGGGCTGAAGCAGGACGATAGTGTCTACATTCTCGCTCCGCGTATCGTCCCATACTTTCAGCACGTGCTCGATGGTCGCTTCGGTCCGCGAGTCGTCACCCGATATATCGTCGGGGCGCGTGAACGCAGTGACCGGCGTGAGCGGGTCGTTAGCCCATCCTGCGCAGTGGGCAAGTATCTCGGTGCTGTCACTGGACACGACCACGTGGTCAAGGCGCTTCGACTCGGTGGCCACCTGTAGCGTCCAGTCGATAAGCGGGCGCCCAGCGCACGACGCCATGTTTTTATTCTCGATGCCCTTCGAGCCAGCGCGGGCTGGGATGATACCGAGAATCATACTTGTATCCAACGCTCCCTGAAATAGTCGTGTCTCGGGTTGGGTTGATGTCGCAGTGGCTTTCTCTTCCTTCGACCTCCTCCTACGTACCGCCCGCACTTAGAACAGTTCCCATATAGCCTACTGAAGGGCCACCTAAGAACGGACAAGTCTACTGTCTCGGGTATCCAGTCCGAAAGCCCGATTAAACAAGTGTCCTCTTGTTTGAGAACACGACGGAACCACGAAATCACGTTGGCAATATGATTATTCACGCCGGCACCGCCGCGTGCTCTCGGAACCACTCGATGGTCTGCCGTAACCCATCCTCGAGACTGACCTTCGGCTCCCAGCCGACTTCCTCCAACTTGGACCCGTCTAGAAACTCCGACGCGCCGTCGTAGGAGTTGCCCTTCACGACGGCCTTAGTCGCCTTGTCGATAGCCACCCCGCTGTACTGCTCTCGTATCGTGTCCACCAGCAGCGAGACGCTAACGGGCCTGCTTCCCACGATGTTGACGGCAGTGCCCTTGAATCGCTCGGCGTTCTCGGCAATCGCAATGAAAGCGTCAGCGCAGTCGGAACCGTAGACGTAGGACTTCTGGATGTTGCCGTCGCTCTCGATGACGGGCTGCTTGCCCGCCAGCAGGCTCAGGATGGTGCCAGGGATGATGTGGTCCCAGTGTGGGTCGCCAGCGCCATAGGTGTTCGTGGGACGCACCGAGACGGCCCGGAGCCCGTAGTTGTGGGCATAACCCTGCGTCAGCATGTCGGCGCATATCTTACCCACGGTGTACCAGTCACGACGCTGTAGCGGTAGTGTGTCTTCCTGGTAATCTTCATCCTCACCCCATTGACTATCCATCTCACCGTACACGTGGTTCGTGGACGCCGTGACAACGGTCGGCACGTTCGCCTGTAGGCACGCTTCCAGTACGTTCATCGTGCCCTGAATCGAAAGCTGTACCGAGTCCCACCGGTTCTCCTTCGCCGCGGCCACGCCTGACTGCGCGGCCAGGTGGATGACGACATCGGGCGCCCAACTCTTGATAGCGTTCGCCGTGGCGTCGTAGTCCATCACGTCGCCGATGACCGTGTGGCAGAGGTCGTGAGGGCTCACTGCCAACTCGAGCATGTCGAAGTTGAGCACCGTATGGCCAAGCTTATACAGCCGTGGAATCAGGAAGCTCCCGATCAAACCAGACGCGCCGGTGCAGAAATACCTCATGCTAATACCTCTTCCAACGATTTGTACTTAATCGGCGGGCCGCTCATGGGCAACAGGGCCGGCCTATCGTCCTTGCCTGTAGCGTTCATAAAGCCGCCAGGCGTGCAATCGAACATCACGCCGCCGACCGCAGCGAAGTCCTGTCGCGCACGCAGGTGCGATCCTGCCGCAGCCTGCACCGATCGGTTAGTCACTGTCTGCCCAGCATCGGCATCAAGGTCGAACACGTAACCTTTGGGCCAGAAGTCGGTGCCGACGAAGTATATCTCGCGGTATCCCATCCACGCCGCTATCTGAGACAGCGTGAGCGGGGAATGGCGCCCCGTCTTGAGCGGGAAGAGCGTATCCTGGATGCCTGCGTACCCGTGAATAACCATCGCAAGCGGGCCATCCTCACTTTCCTTCTCAACCCACGTCCAGCCATCCTTGTCTACTGGCTCTGGGTGCACTACGAACCGTATCGGCATCTTAGGCGCCCATACCTGCGTTATCTCATCGTAGTAATCGATTTGCTCCGCATTGTAAGGCTCTGTGATGCCGTAGTAGGTCGGTACGAATGAAAGCTGTGTCCACAGCGGCATCCGATTACAGGCAAAGGTGTCCTCGTCAATCAGCCGCTCAAGACCGTCAGTCTTCAGTAGCGACGGCCCGCAACCCATCATAAAGATGCGCCCACTCTTGGTGTTGTGAAGGTCTTCAAGCATTCAGCACTTCCTCAATATCCCTATAGCCAAGGATGGCGTTGAGTTTCCCGTCTGGTGTGCAGTCGGTCATCGGCAACTCATTCTTCGCACGCTGATAATAAGGCTCCATGATGCCTTCCACGTGCATGTTGCGCGCCATCGTGGTGTCGTAGACCTTCCCGACGGTTGTGGTTTCGCAACCAAGCAAGAACATCTCGTTGAAGCCCATGTAGGCCGCGACCTGCGCCATCGCCAGCGGCGTGTCCTTGCCGTGTGCCAGATGGGGCTTGCCAGGGTCTACTCCGTCGGCGCACGACCCCATTAGGCATCGTGTGCCGTAGTTCAGGACATCGTGGGCGTTGCTCGGCGGGTGCGGTATCGCGACCCACCCAGTAGGCGCAGGCTGCCAGTCAACCCAGAACTTGGCGATGCTTGCCCCAACCTTGTTGTACGTCTTCTCCGCCATCCAGTCGGTCGTCTGCTTGCGTTCCGTTAAAATATACCAGGATGGTTTTAGTCCCGAGTCTTTCCAATCAATGAATCGTGACCCCATAAATAAGTACTCTTTGTTCATCCTCTTCTTGATTTCAGGGGTTAACAAACCCATGGACGGACCATTCCCGACCAAGAATATCCTCCCTGAATATTGACCCTTGAAATCTTCTAGGCTTGCGGTCATGCTGTTCTCCCATTAGCTAACCAGTATGGTGTAGGGGACAGTATCATCAGTGCAATCCGTCATAGGAAAGTCTGGACCCACATCCCTTAACCAACTACTTCCTCCAGCGCCTCGAATCCCAGGATGTCCTTCAGCGCGACGAACTCAGGCGGTTGCACTCAGCACTTCCTCCAATTCTTGGTACTCCAGCACGCCCTCTGCGTTCACCTTACCTCCAGGAGTGCAGTCAATAATGGCGCGACCCGCACGCTCGATATCCCGACGAGCTCGCTCGAAGCACTCTAGTATCGACCGCTCGTTACGCGGGTACAGGGTGCGGCCTGATTCCTTGTCCCACGCCTGCCCCGTCTGCGTCAGGTCGATTCCCAGGAAGTAGAACTCGGTGTAACCCATCCATGCGGCGAGTTGGCAAAGCGTCAAGGGAGATGCCCAGCCTGTAATGAGCGGCCCCAACTCGTCCTTCAACCCCTCGAAGCCTTCCCACCGCATCTGGATGTCGTCAGGAGCTTTCGGGCACCACAGCCATCCTGGTGCGGTCACGGGGCACCAGTTGATGGCAATGCGGTTGATCGCCGTAGGGTAGTCGTAGATCGGGTAGACCATCTTGCCCCAGGCGCCAATAGGCCCAGGCTCTGCGGTAACATGGTGGACCGGCGTGAACGGCAAGTCCTTCCAGCGGGCTATCCGGTTGACCGTCCACGTCTCTTCCTGCTGCATCCGCGGGAGCAGGTCTAGTTGCGACAGAAGCGACGGGCCGCTGCCGAAGATGAACGTCCGGCCCGACTTGGTGTTGTGCACGTCGTTCAACCAACTGGGCCACTCCGTCTTCACGCCCCAGTTGTCCTCTCGAGTGCCCTGAAAGGAGTCAATGCCATTGAAGATACGCAACGCCACCGTGTCATCGTCCTGCTCAAAACCGAGGTCTATCTTCGGTAGATGGCCGCCCATGTGGTCTTCGGCGTCCCCGTCAGCAATCATCATTGCACCGCTCCGATTCTAAATTTCGCGCCTGCGGGCTTTGGCTATCAGGGTATCGTTGCAGCCCTGACTCTCCAGCAGGATGCGATACTCCTTGTCGAGGCGGCTGATGCCTCGGTTCATAATGCCCGCCATTGGATGCTGCTCTGAGACGGGCTGTAGGAACATCTGGGCCGCCTGCGTGTCACGCATGGGGCCATTCCCCAATAGCCAGTTCATGTGGTTCAGTAAACCATAGCGCTGGGTGCCCATTACCTTCGCCTCAAAGGCCAACGCTCCCAACGCAGCGGCCAGCGTCTCACGGTTCCAGTAGGTGATATGAGGCTTGCGATACCACCGATCACGGTACTCCTCGATGCCATATATCGTGAGTAACGCATCACGGCTGCTCGGAGTCTCCAGGTACAGGTAGCCGCCGCCGATGAGACGTTCTTTGCAGTCTCGGAGAAACTGGGCTGGGTTCGTCTGGTGCTCTATGACCTGATTGGCACAGATGGCGGTGAACTTCTGGCCAGGGTAGATATCGAGCAGGCCACCCTCTTCGCAGGGCAGTTCGCCAACGTCACGAACGTAGGCTGCGTCCTCTGGGTTCCACTCGCAGCCGAAGCGGTCGTACTCTGGCCCTAGCGCATCAAGGAAGAAGCCCGAAGAGCAGCCGATATCCAATACGGACGCCCCTTCGGGCACGAACTCTTTGAAGCGCTTGACCGAATCGTCCTGCAGCGGCCTCATGGTGAGGAACCGCTGCTCGGGAGTCAGGGCTTGGTCAGGGTCGTAGTCGTGCTCTTTACGATACTCGGTACGATAGTATTCCCGGATATCGTCATAGGGCGGGGAGATAAACTGGAGGTCGCACTGGCGACAGCGGTAGACGGGATAGTCAGGGTCGTCACGGACGCCCTTGCGGATAAGGCGAACGTCTAGTTGGCGACAGAGAGGACAGGGAGGATAAGCGGTATCCTCATTGGGCGTCTGTGTTTCCTGAGTCGTTTGAATCGCCATCGCCAAGCCCCCTCGGTGTTGGAATCCCGCCGTCCGATAGGGACTTGCCGTTCGGTGCTTCCCAGAACTCCGCTATGAGCTTGGTAAGCTGCCCCTGACCGCCGTCGGGTGCATTCACATCGACCTCTTGGAGAGCCGCAATGGTGTCCGCGAAGCTCATGCCTTCCGGCAGTACGGGCTTGTGCGGGGTGTCATCGCTCTGTCCGATGGGCCGACGTAGAACTTCTTGCAGGGCGTCTGTTCCGTACTCCTTAGCGAAATGGAGTATCTGGAACGCTCCCTGGATTACTGTGAAGTGCAACGGCCACGTAATAGCACCAGGCCACTGGTGGACGTAGTTGCACTCTGTACACCGGTACATATTACCACCCCGAGCGATTATTTTCATCTCGGGGTGGTCGCATGTTCGTGCCTTGCCGTAATCGAAGATGTAGTTACGCTTACGACCGTCACGTGCTTCCACGTAGAAGTCGAGCGAATGCTGCGGCTCAAACGGCTGTAGATCCGTCTTAGCCATGTTTTACCTCCGAAGGAAGGTTAGGCGATTGAGCCAGGTTTACCGTAGACGTAAGCGACGGCCAGGTCAAAGGCGTTTGCCCCTGAGACGGTCGTTGACTCGACGGTGACTCGGAAGTTCACCCAGTCGTCGGCGTCAAGGTCCGTAGCCGAGGTACCTGTGACATCACGTGGCACGTGGGTAGTCCACGCAGTTGTCGCCGAGATCGCCGTGAATAGGGAATGGGCGGCTGTTGCATCGCCCGTGGGGCCTCCATCGGAGAACGTCACGGTCGTGGATGAGGCAGAATTGGTACTGGCAACGAGCCCTGGTGTGTTACCGGTGCTGTCATAGGCCACGCCCATTGAGAACTCCATGCCGGACACGTCCACTACGCCAGGGACGCTGAATAGGTTGAATTGACCTGTAGATAGACGATTGCCAAAACCGGTGGCAGTGCTGATGCCTGTCTTTGCAACGAGTCTACTCACGCTAAAAGCGTTCAAAGTTGGGAACATTGGTTAGTCTCCTTCCGCGAACTTTCCGTCGCGGATGTTTCCGATTACTGTACGGGCCTCGTCTGACCCGCTGACTTTCTTCACCTTGCAACTGCCGTCTGGATACTCGATGACGAGACTATAGCCCTGCCGCGCGTCATTGAGCAACTTGACCGTGCAGGTCTGGCCCTTGGCCTCACTAAATAGAACCTCGCCCCTCGGGTACGTCTCGTTGAGTACCTGGGGCGATGGCTCCGGCTGGGATGGGCGCTGGGCCAGTTGAGCCTTCAGCGACGTGTTCTCTACTTCCAGCTCTGCTTTCGTCGGCATGAACAACCTCCATCTGGTCTACCGTGGCATGCTTTTTGCTTCGCCGTAGATAGCTCTTAATATGGCGGTCAGCCATCCTTTTAATCTCAAACGCTATGTCATGCACGATACAGAACCACCGACTCTTCAGACGACGCTGTATTACATCGTCGGGCGGTGCCTCTTCCACCGGCACGCCATAACGGTCGCAGTGCTGTAGGTAGAGCGTCCACGTCTTGAACTTGTGTGTGCCACGGTTCGGTATACCGTAGTGCTGTCTATTGCAGGCGTATTCACGTTGGGGTTCAGGAGCCTCCGTGGGTTCGGCTGCCTCTAACGCCTCTACGTCGTACTCAACGACCTCATCGGTCGGAGGACGGAGGCGGAAGCCCTTCTTGAGGTAACGCGCGATAACCGATGCGTTGTTCGCGGGCAGGGGGCCAGTAGGCTGCCAACCTTTGTCGACATCCTCTAGCTCACGGTACTTTTTGCCATCAGCGTCCTTCTTCTCCACTATCTCGCGAAGGATATAACACTGCCAGTAGACGGCTTTCCCCGAATCTACCCAGTGCGGCATCTCGGTTAGGTCCAACTGGAAGTCTGCCCGTGCCTGCCGTCGGATTTGGGGCCATTCCATCTCCCAGAACCGCTGAATATGCTCTACGCGGGACTTGTCCTCTAGGAACGCATCCCACGCTAAGGGCCTACCCAGTTTGACATCAGTCGCCAACCCTGCCTACCTCTTTCTGCCGCGCGGGCGACTACGTCTCCGCCTGCGCTTGCTCCGCTCCACCTGGATATCTACAGGCCCCGTACCGTTGACATTTTCATCGGTCACGGGCGCCGGAGGCTCCAACGAAAACTGTTTAATCGTGAACACTTCTGCGTTACGGTGCAGAGGCCCAATGGCTTCAATAAGCTCGAGGTGCCGCGCCCCCTGCCTCTTACGAAGCTGGAAGCTATTGCCGCAGCCGGTACAGACCTGGAAGCTATCGCCTCCCACAGTCTGCAACGGTCCAAGCTCTGCGCCTTCGTGGGCTTCGCATTTGTTTTGCTCCGCCACGATGTGCTGCCTGATATTGGCCTCGAACGCACTTGCCGTCTTACAGACCGAGCACTTTGACAGCACCTTACGAAGATAGTGCTGCAGTGCCAGCCCGCGTTCAAACGGCTGCGACCATCCGTCATCGACGTTGTCCCAGAGCCTGATGAGATTTGAAGTCTCTGCAGACTCCCATTGGACACCAGTCGTGGAACTACGTTCCGCGATAGCAGCGCGTTCTCGGGCGCTCGCGGGCATTGAGCCCCGTGGCTGTTCCTCTACAACGTTCTGAGTTGTCACGGTTCAGACCCTATTAGACGGTCGCGCTGGTGTCGCTGAATACCTCGATACCATGCGGGTCTGCCCTTTCAGCCTCTCCCCATTCCTGGAAGATTCCGTACTCGATGATACGGTGGCTGTTGTCGGGCTCCTCCGTCGGGTCAACCTCGTTCGCGATCACGAGATACAGCGCGCCTGACGCAAAGATGGCGCCCTTGCTGTCCCCGTTACTGTCACGAGTGATGTTGCCACCGTGGAAAATCCCGATGCCGTAGAGACGGTCACTGCCCCTCCACCAACGCTGGAGCATTTCGTCCCCGAAACCGGCAGGCCGTGAGCCCGCTGCAGTCCCAGGGTCGGTGATGTCCAGAATGATGTCCGAAATCTGCTCGATGTGAAAGTCGGCATTAAAGGGTAGCGGTGCTGGGCCGAAGGCGCTGTCGTTGTCGGTCAGTAGGAAGGCCACGCCACCGCGGAAGTGCGTCACGTCCATCTGGTTTGACGCGCCCACGATGCTCTTGGAGAAACCGTCGAACAACGCGATAACGTCCAGGTCCATGCGCCGGCGTAACGAGCCTGCCGCTTGCTCTCCCGCAACCCCGACAACATCGCTATCGCCCTGGCGCCGGATGAGGCGTTTGGACAACGTTACGATGGTGCCGTGCTCGCTCGGGGTGATGCTCAACGTAGCCGTCACCAACTGCTGCACCTGCGAGAGGTCGGTACCCTCAGTGAGGGCGTCAGACGTGGCAAGCCGAGCATAGGTGTTGATGACCCAGTCCTTGACACCAACGTCGATACGCTTGTTGTCCACGAGGTCTGGGCCAGGTGCAGCGGGCTCAAATGCGAGCATCGCCCGCTCAATGAAGATTTTCTGTCCGCTGGTTAGATTCGATGTGCTTGAAAGTGAAAGACCTGTAGCCATTGATTCGGCTCCTTAGACCGAGTGGCCCATTTCGGCGGCCCGCGCTCGGTAGCTCTCTTTTGTGATTTGACCTGTCAGGTATTGGTCCCGTAGGTCTTCAAAGTCGCTGACGCCCGCTCCTGCCGTGGGCGTCTGGCCCACAGGCGGACTCGGGGGCACCTGTTGCTGAGGCACCGGCGCTGCCGGTGCCTGCTGGCCCTTCTGCCTCAATTCAAAAACGTGGTCGATGAATCGCTGACTGCGAATAGCCACGTCCTCGGCACCGAACAGAAGGTTGTAGTTGATAACCGAACTCGCAGGGTCTAGATGGTTCTGGCGCACAAAGGCACGTGCGTCTTCCAGGCCATCGTTTGCCTGCCCAGCTGGGAGTGGTTCTGACTGAGGCTCAGAAGCAGTTGGTGTTTGACGCAGACGAGCAAGCTCTTCACGCTCGCGGTCTATCTGCGCCTGCGCAAAGGGCTGGGTCGCAGCATCTACTTCAGGCAACTGCGATTCCAGCACAGTCAACCGCTGCTGGCGCGTCTCGGCCTCACGCTCACGTTGCACAGTAGCCCTATCGGCATCGACACGGCCTTGAATGCCACGTGATCTTTCGTCACTACGTTTTGCCATCTCCTGGGTATCAGCTAGCACAGCCTTCAACTCGTTGTACTGCTCCACCGTCACATACTGAGCGGCGGGCGCATCGGCGTTACCCGCCTGCACCGCATCCATCTCAGCCTGCGTCTGGTCGATCGGGTTTGCTTCGGCCTCTATGACAGTCTCTGTCGTCATCTCCACTCCTCTTCAGCCAAACAAAAAAAGGCTCAATGCCTGAA
>Ga0207884_1000867_pt1 | contig 14086 bp, 13 predicted proteins | sample MalvirmetaMSP144_FD_184236 | JGI IMG/M metagenome (GOLD analysis project Ga0207884, IMG submission 184236) | Marine viral communities from the Deep Pacific Ocean - MSP-144 (SPAdes) | ecosystem: Environmental > Aquatic > Marine > Oceanic | place: Pacific Ocean | collected 2011-07-08 | reverse complement strand
ACCCCCACGCCGGGATCGAAGCCGAAGTCGTCGCCAATCATGGTCACCCGCGTCAGGGCGGACGGGCCGTCGCCGATCAGGGTCGCGCCCTTGACCGGCGAGGTGATCTTGCCGTCCTCGATCAGATAGGCCTCGGTGCACTGGAAGACGAACTTGCCGTTGGTGATGTCCACCTGGCCGCCGCCGAAATTGGCGCAATAGAGGCCGCGCTTTGTGGAGGCGATCATCTCCGCGCGCGGGGTGGAGCCGCCCTCCATGGCCGTGTTGGTCATCCGCGGCATGGGCAGGTGGGCGTAGGACTGGCGCCGCCCGTTGCCCGTGGCGGCGTGGCCCATCAGCCGGGCGCTCATCCGGTCGTGCATATAGCCCACCAGGATGCCGTCCTCGATCAGGACGGTGCGTTCGGTGGGGGTGCCTTCGTCGTCCACGGTCAGCGAGCCGCGGCGGCCGGCCAGGGCGCCGTCGTCGAACACGGTGACGCCAGGGGCGGCCACCCGCTGGCCGATCTTGCCGGAGAAGGCCGAGGTGCCCTTGCGGTTGAAGTCGCCCTCCAGCCCGTGGCCGACGGCCTCGTGCAGCAGCACCCCGTTCCAGCCGGGGCCGAGCACCACGTCCATCTCGCCGGCCGGGCAGGCCACGGCCTCGAGATTGACCAGGGCCTGGCGCAGCGCCTCCTCGCCCTGCTCATGCCAGGCGTCCGGACTGATCCAGCCTTCGAAGCCGGCGCGACCGCCGGCGCCGGAGAAGCCGACCTCGCGGCGGCCGTCCTTTTCGACGGTCACCTGGATGTTGATGCGCGACAGGGGGCGGACGTCGCGGATCAGCCGGCCATCGGCCCGCAGGATCTCCACGATCCGGCGCTCACCGCTCAGGCTGGCCATCACCTGCACCACCCGCGGGTCGCGGGCGCGGGCCCAGGCGTCGATCTCCTGCAGCAGGGCGACCTTGGCGGCGAAGTCCGGAGAGGCGAGGGGATCGTCCTCGCCATAGAGGCGGCTATTGGTCGAGCGCGGGCCTTCGGCCGCCACGCCCTGATAGCCGCGTTTGGCCAGGGCCGCCGATTGGCCGGCCCGGCGCAGGGCGGCTTCCGAGATTTCGCTGGAATGGGCGTAGCCGGCGGTCTCGCCGGCCACGACCCGAAGGCCAAAGCCCTCCGTCGAATCATAGGCGGCCGATTTCAGCCGACCGTCATCGAACAGGAACGACTCGCTCTCGGAGCGCTCGGCGAAAATCTCGCCGTCATCGGCGCCCGCCAGGGCTTCGCCCAGGATTTCGCGGGCGCGCTCGGGGGCGACGCCGCAGGAGTCCAGGATGGAAGGCGCGGGCGTATGGGCGTTCATCAGAGACCTCGAAAACGAGCAGGCTCCAAGACATAGGGGCTCTGGGGCTCCGCGTCACGGCCAGGCGCCTGCGGCGATGCAATCTTGGACGCCGGGCGATGCGTCATATGGCCTCGGTCACGTTCGCCTCAGACAAGCGCAACCGACCGCCTTGCGCCTTGGCAAGCTAGGGGAGAGCGCGTATGCACGCCCGCTGAGGGCCTAGCGGCGAACATCTTCGCTGCGTAAGCCTCGTTTCAGTCGGGGGGCGGCGACCACGCATTCGGCGGGAGGTCCGCCCGGCCAAAGAGACCGAGGGGACATGAAGTCGAGCTTGCAGGGGATGCGGACGTGGGCGGCAGGCGCCGTCGCGGTCGCCATGACGGCGTTCTGGGGTGTCCAGGCGCTGGCCCAGGACCTTATGGGTCAGCCTACGCCTAAGGGGATTGCGCTACAGCCGGCCGCCGCGCCGCTGAAGCATGATGCGATCTTCTTCCACGACGCCATTCTGATGCCGATCATCACGATCATCACCCTGTTCGTGGCCGGTCTGCTGATCTGGGTGATCGTGCGCTACAACGCCCGCTCCAACCCGGTGCCGGCGAAGTTCAGCCACAACACCACCATCGAGGTCATCTGGACCCTGGTGCCGGTGCTGATCCTGGTCTTCATCGCCATCTTCTCGTTCCGGCTGCTGTTCAACTACAACGACATGCCCCGCCCGGACCTGACGGTGAAGGCCGTCGGCTACCAGTGGTACTGGGGCTATGAATATCCCGACCATGAGGTGGGCGAGTTCATCTCCAACATGCTGCCGGAGGAAGAGGCCGACGCCGCGGGCGTGCCTTACCTGCTGGCCGCCAACCAGCCCATGGTGGTGCCGGTGGGCAAGACGGTGCGGGTGCTGGTCACCGCCGCCGATGTCATCCACTCCTTCGCCCTTCCGGCCTTCGGCCTGAAGACGGACGCCATTCCCGGCCGCGTGAACGAGACCTGGTTCACCGCCGAGAAGGAAGGCGTCTATTACGGCCAATGCTCGGAGCTGTGCGGCGTGGACCACGCCTTCATGCCCATCGAGATCCGGGTCGTGAGCCAGGCGGAGTTCGAAGCCTGGGTCGCCAGCAAGGGCGGCAATCCCACGGGCCAGGCCGCCACCACCGAGGCCGAGGCCACCGCGCCCACCATCGACGAGGCCGGCGTCGACGCCGCGGCCGTCGAGGGTGAAACCACCGATGAGGCGGCCGACGCGCCGCAAGAGACCGCTGCGCCTGCTGCCGCAGCGGCCGCGAACTGACCTAGGGGTAGAGTAAAGATGGCTCACGCCGCCGCACACGGTCACGACGACCACGATCACAAGCCGGGGTTCTTCACCCGCTGGTTCCTGTCCACCAACCACAAGGACATCGGCACCCTGTACCTGCTGTTCGCCATCATGGCGGGCATTGTGGGCGGGGCTCTGTCGGGCCTGATCCGCTGGGAGCTGGCTGAGCCCGGCATCCAGGTGTTCGTCCAGGGCTCCTGGCTCGACCAGCTCGGCTGGATCGAAGCCAGCCACCACGGCTACAACGTCGTGGTCACCGCCCACGCCCTGGTCATGATCTTCTTCATGGTCATGCCGGCGATGATCGGCGGGTTCGGCAACTGGTTCGTCCCGATCATGATCGGCGCGCCGGACATGGCCTTCCCGCGGATGAACAACATCTCCTTCTGGCTGCTGGTGGCCGCCTGGGTGCTGTTGCTCACCTCGATGTTCGTCGACGGCGGCCCGGGCCGCGGCTTCGGCGGCGGCTGGACCATCTATCCGCCGCTCTCGACGCTCGGCCACACCGGCCCGTCCATGGACCTGGCCATCCTGTCGCTGCACGTGGCCGGCGCCAGCTCGATCCTGGGCGCGATCAACTTCATCACCACCATCTTCAACATGCGCGCGCCGGGCATGACCCTGCACCGGATGCCGCTGTTCGCCTGGTCGGTGCTGATCACCGCCTTCCTGCTGCTGCTGTCCCTGCCCGTCCTGGCCGGCGCCATCACCATGCTGCTGACCGACCGCAACTTCGGCACCAGCTTCTTCAACGCCGCCGGCGGCGGCGACCCGGTGATGTTCCAGCACCTGTTCTGGTTCTTCGGCCACCCCGAGGTCTACATCCTGATCCTGCCGGGCTTCGGCATCATCAGCCACATCGTGTCGACCTTCTCGCGCAAGCCGGTGTTCGGTTACCTGGCCATGGCCTACGCCATGGTGGCCATCGGCTTCGTCGGCTTCGTCGTGTGGGCGCACCACATGTACACCGTCGGCATGAACATCAATCTGCGCGCCTACTTCGTGGCCGCGACCATGGTCATCGCCGTGCCGACGGGCGTGAAGATCTTCTCATGGATCGCCACCATGTGGGGCGGGTCGATCAGCTTCAAGACGCCCATGCTGTGGGCGATCGGCTTCATCTTCCTGTTCACCGTGGGCGGGGTCACCGGCGTGGTCCTGGCCAATGCCGGCATCGATTACAGTCTGCACGACACCTATTACGTGGTGGCTCACTTCCACTACGTGCTCAGCCTGGGCGCGGTGTTCGCCATCTTCGCGGGCTTCTACTACTGGTTCGAGAAGATCTTCGGCGTGAAGTACCGCGAGTGGGCCGGCGTGCTGCACTTCTGGATCACCTTCATCGGCGTGAACCTGATCTTCTTCCCGCAGCACTTCCTGGGCCTGCAGGGCATGCCCCGCCGCTATGTGGATTATCCGGAGGCCTACACCTACTGGAACCAGATCTCGTCGGTGGGCTACGCCATCACCGCGGTCGGCGTGGTGGTCTTCCTGCTGATCCTGCTGGAAGCGGCCATCGTTCGTCGCAAGGCCGAGGCCAACCCGTGGGGCGAAGGCGCCACGACCCTGGAGTGGACGCTGCCTTCGCCGCCGCCGTTCCACCAGTTCAACGAACCGCCGGTCATCAAGGGCGACAGCCACCACTGACCGGACGGCCCGGACGAGACAGGGGCGCGGATCGGTCACAGCCGAACCGCGCCCCTTCGCCGTTGTGCCGGGTCTGATTAGGAGTATGTCTTGGCGACCATGACGCCCGCCATTCCAGCGACCGCCCAGCCTGCCCGTTGGCAGGACTATATGCAGCTGCTCAAGCCGCGGGTGATGTCTCTGGTGGTCTTCACCGGCGCCACGGGTCTGATCTGCGCCGATGCGCCGATCCACCCGCTGCTGGGCGCGGTCGCCATCCTCTGCATCGCCATCGGCGCGGGCGCCTCGGCCGCCCTGAACATGTGGTACGACGCCGATATCGACGCGCTGATGCGGCGCACCCGCGGGCGGCCCGTGCCGGCCGGTCGGGTGCAGGGGGCCGAGGCCCTCTCCATGGGCGTGGTGCTGTCGCTGCTGTCGGTGATGTTCATGGGCGTGGCGGTCAACTGGCTCGCCGCAGGCCTGCTGGCCTTCACCATCTTCTTCTACGCCGTCGTCTATTCCATGTGGCTCAAGCGCTCGACGGCCCAGAACATCGTCATCGGCGGCCTGGCCGGCGCCCTGCCGCCGGTGATCGGCTGGGCGGCGGCGGCGTGCGAGACCCCCCTGAACGCCTGGCTGCTGTGCGCCATCATCTTCATGTGGACGCCGCCCCACTTCTGGGCCCTGGCCCTCTACACCAGCGAGGATTACGAGAAGGCTGGCGTGCCGATGATGCCGGTGGTTGCAGGGCCGGCCTCCACCCGCCGACAGATCTTCATCTACAGCCTGCTGTTCACCCCGCTTTGCCTGGTCCCGGCCTTCACGGGCCTGGGGGGAACGGCCTATCTGGCGGTGGCGGGCCTCGGCGGCGCGGTCTTCCTGATCCTCGCCTGGCGGGTGATGCGGAGCGCGGCGGGCGACAGCGCCGATCCGCGCGTGGATGGGCGCCTCTATGATGTCCGCGCCGGCGCCAAGGACGCGCGCAACCTGTTCGCCTTCTCGATCCTATATCTCAGCCTGTTGTTCGCGACCCTGCTCATTGAGGGGCTGCTAGGCGCGCCGAGCTTCATGAACCTGATCCCCGGAGCGGCATGATGAGCGATGCGAACGATCCCCAGTCGCCTCAGAACGCCACCGGCGGTGCTGGGCAGGGGCCAGGCCCCGACCCCATGAAGGCCAAGCGGGGCCGCAATATCGCCTTGGCCCTGGGCCTGGTCGGCTTCGCCGTGCTCGTCTTCCTCGTCACTGTCGTTCGATTGGGAGCCAACATCCTTGACCGCCCCCTCTGAACCGAACACGCCCCCGCCCGTCGACCCCAGCCGCCGCAACGCCCGGCTGGGCCTGATCTGTGTTGGGGTGTTCGCCGGCATGGTCGGCCTGGCCTATGCGTCGGTGCCGCTCTATCGCGCCTTCTGCCAGGTGACGGGCTTTGACGGCACGGTGAGCCGGGCCGAGGCGGCCCCGAGCCAGGTCATCGACAGGACCCTGAACATCCGGTTCGACACCAATGTCCGTAACCTGCCCTGGACCTTCCGGTCGGAGCAGGTGTCGCAGAGCCTGAAGATTGGCGAGACGGGCCTGGCCTTCTTCGATGTCACCAACAACGGCGATACGCCGATCACCGGCCGGGCGGTCTATAACGTCGTGCCCGAGGCGGCCGGCGCTTATTTCCGCAAGCTGGAGTGCTTCTGCTTTTCGGACCAGACAATCGCCCCGGGCGAGACCATCAAGTTTCCCATGGTCTACTTCGTCGATCCCGAATACGCCGAGGACTTCGAGACCCGGAACAAGGCCGAGATCACCCTGTCCTACACCTTCTATCCGTCCAGCGAGGACGCCCAGGCGCAGGCGCGTACGCACGCCCCGACAGACCTGGCCGCTTCGGCTCTTGGCGGATCGCAAGGGGCGGGGCTATAGCACCATTCAGACCACCCGTCGGCGGAGAGAGCAGCCGGGCCGGCGGTACGAGATTATGAGGGGTTAGGACCGAGATGGCCCAAGCAGGCGTCAAGCACGACTATCACCTGGTGAATCCCAGCCCGTGGCCCCTGTTGGCCTCGCTGGGCGCCACCATCATGGCCATCGGCCTGGTGACCTGGTGGAAGGGCCTCTTTGGCCTGCCTGCGGGAACCTGGTGGCTGTTCGCGGCCGGCTTCGTCCTGATCATGCTGGTGGCGACCGCCTGGTGGATCGACGTCACCAAGGAAGCCAACGCCGGCGACCATACCCCCGTGGTCTCCATCGGCCTGCGATACGGCATGATCCTGTTCATCGCCTCCGAAGTGATGTTCTTCGTGGCCTGGTTCTGGATCTTCTTCGAGATGGCGCTCTTCCACGAGCACCGGACGCTTTCGAGCATCGAGGAAGTCCGTCAGGCCTGGGCCACCTGGCCGCCCGCCGGCATCGAGACGGTGCCCGCCTGGAACCTGCCCCTGGTCAACACCCTGACCCTGCTGCTCTCGGGCACCACGGTCACCTGGGCGCACCACGCGCTGCAGCAGGGCGACCGCAAGGGCGCCAAGATCGCCCTCATCCTGACGGTGATCCTGGGGGCGGTCTTCAGCCTCATTCAGGCCTACGAGTACCACCACATCCTCTCGCATCAGTACTTCTTCTCCGAGAACGCGATGAACTCGGGGCTCTATGGCTCGTCCTTCTTCATGGCCACGGGCTTCCATGGCTTCCACGTGCTGGTCGGCACCATCTTCCTGCTGATCTGCCTGATGCGCCTGATGCGCGGCGGCTTCACCCCGGAGAAGCATTTCGGTTTCGAGGCGGCCGCCTGGTACTGGCACTTCGTCGACGTGGTCTGGCTCTTCCTGTTCGCCTTCATCTATGTGGTGTTTGGCGGGGCGGGCGGGCACTAGCCGATGACGCGGGCCAATCCGCTCCTTTCGGGTCTCGCCGGTCGGTGCCCGAACTGCGGAGAGGGCCACCTCTTCGACGGCTTCCTGAAGGTCGCGCCCCAGTGCGAAGCCTGCGGCTATGATCTGGCGAAGGCCGATTCCGGCGATGGTCCGGCGGTCTTCGTCATTCTCATCGCCGGCTTCGTCGTGGCCTTCGCCGCCCTCTATGTGGAGCTGGCCTTCACGCCGCCGATCTGGCTGCACCTCCTGCTCTGGCTGCCGCTCACGGTGATCGTCTCCCTGGGGCTCCTGCGCCCCATGAAGGGGATCATGCTCGCCGCCCAGATCGCCAACCGGGCCTCCCAAGCCCGCTCCGATGACTGACGCCGCCGCGACCCGCCGCCTGCCCATCGGCCTGACCCTGGTGGTCCTGATCGCCCTGGCCATCCTCATCGCCCTGGGGGTCTGGCAGCTCCAGCGGCTGGGCTGGAAGACCGAGCTCCTGGCCCAGATCGAAGCCCGCTCCACGGCTGCGCCCGCGCCGGCCGGCGAGATCCTGGCCCGGGCCGGCCAGGGGGAGGATGTGGGCTTCTATCGGGTGCGCCTGATCTGCCCGGGCCTCGACACCGCCCCCTTCCTGCAACTCTATGGCCTCAAGAACGGGCAGGCCGGCCAGAGGCTGTTTTCCGCCTGTCCGGTGGACGGCGGCCCCTATCGCAGCGTCCTGGTGGACCGCGGCTTCGTCCCCGACACGGTGGAGGCCCGTCCGCCGGTGGCCAGCGAGCGCGGGGCGACGCCCGTCGAGGTGGTGGGCCTGCTGCGAGAGCCTGACGCCCCCAATTTCGTCACGCCGGAAAACCAGCCGGCCCAGAACCTGTGGTACGGCAGCGACGTGCCGGCCATGGCGCAGGCCCTGGGCGCCGAGGCGCCGGCTCCGGTCTTCCTGTTGGCCGAAACCTCCAGCAATCCGGACTTCACCGCCCTGGACCCCACGCCGCTTCCCGGGGAGATCGCCAACCGCCATCTGGAATACGCCCTGACCTGGTTCGGCCTTGCGGGCGCCCTGATCGCCGTCTATGCCGCCATGCTCTGGCGCAGATGGAAGAGTTGATGCGGTATGTCTCCACCCGGGGCCAGGCCCCGGCGGTCGGCTTCGTAGACGCGGTCCTGGCCGGCCTCGCCCCCGACGGCGGGCTCTATGTGCCCGAGACCTGGCCGGCCTTCAGCCGCGATGAGATCGCCGCCTTCCGCGGCAAGCCCTACGCCCATGTGGCCGCCGAGGTCCTGGCGCGCTTTGCGGGCGAGGAGATCCCGCGCGAGGCGGTCAACGCCATGTGCGAAGAGGCCTACGCCACCTTCGCCCACGCCGCGGTCGTGCCGCTCGTCCAGCTCGCCCCCGACGCCTTCCTGGCCGAGCTGTTCCACGGGCCGAGCCTGGCGTTCAAGGACGTGGCCATGCAGCTGCTGGCCCGCCTCTATGATCACGTCCTGGCCGGCCAGGACCGGGTTCAGACCATCCTCTGCGCCACCTCGGGCGACACCGGCGGCGCCGCCGTGGAGGCCTTCCGCGGCCGGGCCCATGTGCGGGTCTGCGCGCTCTTCCCGGAGGGGCGGATCTCGGAAGTCCAGCGCCGGTTCATGACCACCGCGACCGAGGACAATGTCCGCTGCGTCGCCGTCCAGGGCACCTTCGACGACTGCCAGGCCATCGTGAAGGCGGCCTTCCAGGACCAGAGCCTGCGGCAGGCCGTGGACCTCACCGGGGTCAACTCGATCAACTTCGCCCGGATCGTGGCCCAGAGCGTCTACTACTTCACCACCGCCGTGGCCGTGGGCGCGCCCGAGCGGGCCATTTCCTACTGCGTGCCCTCGGGCAATTTCGGCGACGCCTTCGCCGGCTTCGTGGCCCGGCAGATGGGGCTGCCCATCGAGCGGATCGTGGTGGCGACCAATTCCAATGACATCCTCGCCCGCGCCTTCACCGACGGCCGCTATGCCCGCGGCGAGGTGATGGCCACCCAGAGCCCGGCCATGGACATCCAGTCGGCCTCCAACTTCGAGAGGCTCTATTTCGAGGCCGTGCGCCGCGAGGCTGTCGAGACCGCCCGGGCCTTCACCGCCTTTGGCGAGGCCGGCCATATCGACATCCCACCTGCCGCCCAGGCCTTCATGGGCGAGCTGTTCACCGGCGTGGCGGTGAGCGAGGACGAGACCGCCCGCACCATGCTGGCGACGCTGAACGAGACCGGCGAGCTCATCGACCCGCATACCGCCGTGGGCGTGGCCGCTCTGCGTCAGGCGCGGGATCTGCCTGGCCCCATCATCGTGCTGTCCACCGCCCATCCGGCCAAGTTCCCTGAGGCGGTCGCCGCGGCCACCTCGGTCACGCCAGGCCTGCCGCGCTGGACCCAGAGCCTGGCGGCGCGTCCCGAACGGTTCGACCGGCTGCCGGCCGACGCTGAGGCCATCAAGGCCTGCGTCCGCGCCTTCGCCGAGAGCTAGGGTTTGGCTTCGGTTCACCGCCTGACCAATGGCGTCCGGGTCGTCTGCGACCCGATCCCCGGCCTTGAGACGGCCGCCCTGTGCGTGGTGGCGGGCCGTGGCGCGCGCTATGAGGACGCCGCGCGGTCGGGCTGGTCGCACCTGCTCGAACATATGGTCTTCAAGGGCGCCGGCGCCCGCTCGGCCATGGAGATCGTCGAGGCGGTCGAGGCCCAGGGCGGGCAGATCAACGCCGCCACCGGCTATGAGCGCACGAGCTTCCAGGTGCGCTGCCTGGCCGGCGGTCTCGACCTGGGCTCGGCCGTGCTGGCCGATCTGGTCCTGGCGCCGCGCATGGACGCGGGCGACCTCGCCCGGGAAAAACAGGTGGTCGGCCAGGAGATCGCCGAAGCGGCTGACACGCCCGACGATCTGGTGTTCGAAATGGCCCAGGCTGCGGCCTATGGGGACCAGCCCCTGGGCCGCTCCATCCTCGGCACCACAGGTTCGATCGCCAGCGCCGACCCCGCCAGCCTGTCGGACTGGCGGGCCTGCCTCTACGACCCGCAGTCCCTGGTGGTCAGCGCCGCAGGCGCCGTAGACGAAGCCGCCCTGCTGGCTATGGCCGAACGGGACTTCGGCGCCGCCAGGTCCCCGGCGACCGGCGCGCCGATCGCGCCGCCCGCCTTCTTCACCGGCGGCGAGGCGGTGAGCGCCAAGGCGCTGGAGCAGGCTAATCTGGTCTTCCTGTTGCCCAGCGTCGGGGTCAGCGATCCGGACTATTTCGCCCTGCGCCTGTTCGCCGAGATTCTCGGCGGCGGCATGGCGTCGCGCCTGTTCCAGGAGGCCCGGGAAAAGCGCGGCCTGGCCTATGCGGTCGACGCCTATAGCGAGACCTATGCCGACCAGGGCGTGCTCGGCGTCTTTGCGGGTTGCGCGGCCAAGGACGCCGTCGAGCTGGCCAAGGTGGCGGCCGGCGAAATCGCGGGCCTGGGGGAAAGCGTCGGTGAGGCTGAACTGGCCCGCGCTAAGGCCCAGCTGAAGGGCGCCATGTTCATGATGCGCGAATCGCCGCTGGCCCGGGCCGAACAGACCGCCGCCCAGCTCCTGCTGTTCGACCGCCCCCTGCCGCCGGCCGAGATCGCCGCGGGCATCGAGGCGGTGAGACCGGCCGACCTCGCCCGCCTGGGGGCGGCCATGTGCGCCAGCGGCCGCGCTGCGGTTTCGGTGCTGGGACCCCGCCAGGCCGGTCCTGCGGCCCAGGCCTTCACCCGGGCCCTGTTTGCGAAAGCCTGACCGCATCGGGCGCCTTCTTCGTCGGCCACGCTTGACGGCGCGCCTTTTCAAGGCCGCAATTCCCCCATGGCGTTGTTGGACTGGATCGCCTCCGAAGGCGGATTGCGCGTGGTGGGCGAGGGCGTGTTGCTGCGCCCGCCGAGGCCTGCCGACTATGCGGAGTGGCGCGACCTGCGGGCGGCGTCGCGGGCCTTTCTTCAGCCCTGGGAGCCGACCTGGCCCGCAGACGATCTGACCCGCGTGGCCTTTCGCCGCCGCCTTTCGGCGTATGCCCGCGACCGCGAGGCCGGCGTGGCCTTCAGCTTCTTCGTGTTCCAGGAATCCGACGGCGCGCTCAGCGGCGGAATCACCCTGTCCAACATCCGCCGGGGCGTCGCCCAGATGGGCACGGTCGGCTACTGGTGCGGCCAGGGCTTCGCCCGCCGGGGCCTGACGCTCGCCGCAGCCCGGGCGCTCAACGGCTTCGCCTTCGACACCCTGGGCCTCCATCGGCTGGAGGCGGCGTGTCTGCCGCACAACGAGGCCTCCCGCCGTTTGCTCGCCAAGGCGGGGTTCCAGGAGGAAGGCTTTGCTAAGGCTTATCTGAAAATTAACGGCGTTTGGCGAGATCATGTCCTGTTCGGACAGGTCTCTCCCCGCGGCGGGGGCGATCGGTCGGCGGACGCTGTTTCAGTTTAGCCGGCACGCGCCGGCCTCGAGAGGCCATGCCGAGCGACCGTTGGATCTGGGACGCCACCACCACACTGGAAGCGCTGGGCGCGGCCGATGTGGCCCTGTGGCATTGGGAGCCGGAGCGCGATCAGCTCCGCTTCACCGGAGCCTCGCGCGCCCTTGGCCTGGGCCCGCTGGCCCCGGAATGCTCCTCGGCCGCCATGCGAGCCCTGGCGCTGCCCCAGGACCGTGCCCGCGCTGACGATGTGCTGAGGGTGCAGGAGCCTGGCTCGGAGGTGGCGGTGCGCCTGCGCATGCGGGGCGGCGGGGTCTGCATCTGGCGGGGAATCTGGCTGGAGGAGGGCGTCCGCGCCGCCGGCGTCGTCGCCGCCGAGACCAAGTTCGCCGCGTCCGATCTCGACAACCTCACGGGCCTGCTGGACCGCAAGAGCTTCATCCTGCGCGCCCGCGAGCACCTGCAGCATCCGGGCGATTACGAGCTGGTGGTGGCCGATCTCGATCGCCTGCGCCGGCTGAACGAGGCCCTGGGGCATGAGCGCGCCGACCTGGTCCTGGCGGCCCTCGGGTCGAGGCTGGCCGCCGCCTTCCGGCCGGGCGTGCTGTTGTCCCGCGTCGGCGAAGACGAATTCGGCGTGCTGGCGCCGGTGAGCGAGACGCCCACCAGCGAGGTCCTGCGCCACGCCTTGGAGCGGCCCCTTCGGGTGGCCGGCTTCGACATCCATCCAACCCTCTCGGTGGGCGCGGTGCGGGCCAAGGGCGGCGATGAGGCGCCGGAAGCCGCCGAGCTGCTGCGGCGGGCCGAACTCGCCGTTGAGGCGGCCAAGACGGGCGGCCGCGGCGGGGCGGCCGCCTATGGCCGCAGCCTGGAAAGCGACGGCCTGTCGCGCCTGGCCCTGGAGAGCGACCTGCGCGGCGCCATCGGCCGCGGCGAACTGATGCCCTATTACCAGCCGATCGTGCGCCTCTCGACCGGCGCGCTCTCGGGCTTCGAGGCCCTGGTCCGCTGGCGTCATCCCAGGCGCGGCCTGCTGGCGCCCGACCAGTTCCTGCCGCTCTGCGAAGAGATGGGGCTGATGAGCGCGCTCGGCGCTCACATGATGCGCGAAGCCGCCGGCCAGCTGGCCACCTGGCGCGACACCCACAGGGCGTCCGGCGAGCTGACGGTGGCGGTCAACCTCTCCACCGGCGAGATCGACCGACCCGACCTCATTCCTGACGTCATCCAGATCCTGCGCGACACCGGCCTGCCGCCGGGCGCCCTGAAGCTGGAGGTGACCGAGAGCGACGTCATGCGCGATCCCGACCGGGCTGCGGTGATCCTGCGCAACCTGCGCCAGGCCGGCGCGGCCCTGGCCCTGGACGACTTCGGCACCGGCTTCTCCTCGCTGTCCTATCTGACGCGGCTGCCCTTCGACACCTTGAAGATCGATCGCTATTTCGTTCGCACCATGGCCACCGACGCCGGCTCGGCCAAGATCGTCTCCTCGGTCGTCAAGCTCGGCCAGGACCTGGACCTGGAGGTGGTGGCCGAAGGGGTGGAGAACGCCGGCATGGCCCGGCAACTGCTGGCCCTGGGTTGCGACTACGGCCAGGGCTTCGGCTATGCGCCGGCCCTGTCGGCCCAGGAGGCCGAGGTCTATCTCAACGAAAGCTATGTGGACGGCGCGGCGCCGGTGAAGGCCCGGGGCTAGACCCGCCTAGGCTTGGCCCGCGGCGGCGGACAACAGTCCCGGATCCACCCCCAGCTTGGCCAGGGCCTGGGACCACTTGTGGTCGTGATCATCCCCGAACAACAGAATTTCGTCGGCCGCACAGGTCAGCCAGACATTGTCGCGCAGTTCCTGCTCCAATTGGCCCGCGCCCCAGCCGGCATAGCCGAGCGCCATGACGCTGCGGCGCGGCCCCTGGCCGTGGGCCAGCATCTCCAGCACCTCCCGCGTGGCGGTCAGGGCCAGGCCCTCGCCCACCGGCAGGCTGCTTTCGCTGTGATAGTCCGAGGTGTGCAGGACAAATCCCCGCTCGCGCTCCACCGGGCCGCCGATCAGGATCGGCTCATCAAGGCCCGGCGCGGATTCCGAGGTCGCTTCGATCTCCAGACGCTCCAGCAGATCGACCAGCATCAGCCCGTCCACCGGGCGATTGACGGTCAGACCCATGGCGTGCTCCTCGTCGTGGGCGCAGACCAGCACCACGGCGCGCTCAAACCTCGGATCGCCGATGCCGGGCATGGCGATCAGCAGCTGTCCGGAGAGATAGCCGCCGCTCGGGCCGGCGTCGGGATCGATATGGGCCATGGCCTATAGTTTGCGGTCTAACGCGGCGCTTTCAAGACACATCGGCCGGACTGAGGTTGAAGGGATCGACCAAAGCGTTATGTGCTGGGCCAACGCCCATTCCGGCGATCCTTCAGGAGCACGGCCATGACCATCAAAGTCGGCGACAAGCTGCCCGCAGTCACCCTCACCCAAGCCACCCTGGACGGCCCCAAGCCGGTGTCCACCGACGATGTGTTCAAGGGCAAG
>Ga0207884_1000853_pt1 | contig 14425 bp, 15 predicted proteins | sample MalvirmetaMSP144_FD_184236 | JGI IMG/M metagenome (GOLD analysis project Ga0207884, IMG submission 184236) | Marine viral communities from the Deep Pacific Ocean - MSP-144 (SPAdes) | ecosystem: Environmental > Aquatic > Marine > Oceanic | place: Pacific Ocean | collected 2011-07-08 | reverse complement strand
CCGCCGCTATCTTATCGGGGCGTATGTTTTGTCCGCAGTGCTCTGCGGTATTGCCGGGTTCTTGCTGGCCAATCTGAACGCCTTTGCCTCACCTTCTTTGATGTCATGGATTATTTCCGGCGATCTCGTGGTCATGCTGGTCTTGGGCGGTATGGGTAGTGTTTTAGGGCCGTTATATGGTGCGTTTGCGTTCCTGGGGCTGGAAGAGATCTTGAAAATGATCACTACGCACTGGCTGGCGTTGTTCGGTTTGGCCATTGTGTTTATTGGCTTAATGGGCAAAAAGGGTATTGTTGGATTCATGGATAACCTGACCTCCTGGTGCCGGCCTGAGGCCAGAAAGGACGGTACGGCTAGCGCAACTGAAAAGGAGGCGTCATGACAACGATAGCCATGCAGACTCAAGGTCTGGTTAAGCGTTTTGGCGGCTTGCTGGTAACGGATTCCGTTTCGCTCGATTTGCGGCAAGGTGAATTGCATGCCGTGATCGGTCCGAATGGAGCGGGTAAAACCACATTAATTAATCAGTTAACCGGTGAGCTCTTTTCCGACCAGGGCGAAATTATGTTTGGCGGCCGGCCGATTACTTCGTTGCCGATATCCGAGCGGGCGCGGCTGGGGTTGTTGCGCTCGTATCAGATTACTTCTATTTTTGAAGAGTTTTCCGTTCTTGAAAATGTGGTTCTGGCGGCAATGGGCGCCAAAGAGCACGGCTTTTATTTTTGGAAGCCGTTATTAAGCTGGGGCCGACATGTACAAACCGCAAATGACGCGTTGAAGATCACCAATTTGGTTGACCGGGCGCAGGCTTGTGCCGCCGAGTTAGCCTATGGTGAGCGGCGCCAGCTTGAGTTGGCCATGGCGTTGGCTGCAAAGCCCCAGGTTTTGTTGCTGGACGAACCTATGGCGGGGATGAGTCCGCAAGAATCCGCCGATGTCATTGAGATGCTGAAAAGGCTCAAGAAAACGCATTCTATTTTGCTGATCGAGCATGACATGGATGCGGTTTTTGCCTTGGCGGACCGCATTACTGTGCTGGTTTACGGCAAAGTGCTGCGCACCGGCACACCCGATGAGATTCGAAATGATCCCGAAGTGAAGTCAGTTTATTTGGGCGATGAAATTACAGAGCAGGCGGCAACATGAGTCGTTTATTATCAGTACAAGACATACAGGCTTCTTATGGACACGCTCAGGCTCTATTCGGGGTCTCGTTCGATGTCGACGCAGGTGAGGTTGTAACGCTGTTGGGGCGCAACGGTATGGGGCGTTCAACCGCCATCAAGTGCTTGTTCGGCTTGCTCCCGGTATCGGCCGGGTCAATTGCTTTCAGAGATCAGCCCGTACACGCGTTGCCCTCATACAGTATTGCCCGATTGGGCCTGGGTTTGGTGCCCGAAGGGCGTCAAGTGTTTCCCAATTTGTCGGTTGAAGAGAACTTGGTCGCAACAGCCCGTGCGCCGGTTGATGCTGTGATCGAGCCTTGGACGCTTAAACGTATATATGGTTTTTTCCCTCGGCTCGAAGAACGTAAATCGAACCTGGGTAGTCAGTTGTCGGGCGGAGAGCAGCAAATGCTGGCAATAGGTCGCGCCCTGATGACCAACCCGCGTCTTTTGGTGCTGGACGAGGCGACCGAAGGGCTGGCGCCTATTGTTCGTGCCGAAATCTGGCAGGCGTTGACCGCGCTCAAGAAAGAGGGCGTGTCGCAAATTGTGGTGGATAAAAACGTCAGTGCCCTAACTACATTCTCCGATCGACACTATATTCTGGAGAAAGGCCGGGTTGTGTGGAGCGGCACGAATGCCGATTTGAAGCAAAACCCCGACATCGTGCATCAATACATGGGGGTTTAAAGTCTCGATGAAAGACCTGAATCTGCTCTACGTTTTTGAAGCGATGTGGCGCGACAGGTCTGTGACTCAAGCCGCCGACAACCTGGGTGTTACCCAGGCGGCGGTTAGTAGTGCTCTGAAGCGTTTGCGGCTTGAGTACGGCGACAAGCTTTTTACTCAGGTAGGGCGACGTATGGAGCCGACTCCTTACGCCGTAGAGCTTGCCCAGCCCCTAATGGGGGCGTTGGCAATGGTGCGCAAGGCGTCGAATGTCCATACCCCATTCGATCCTACCGCAGCACGTCGTCAATTCACGATTCGTACACGGGATATCGGTGAGGTCGTGTACTTCCCTCGTATTCTGCAAGAAGTGACCAAAGTTGCTCCTGGCGTGCGAATCCGCACTACATTCCAACCGATTGACGACACGCTGAGCGGTTTGGCTACGGGGCGTATTGACCTGGCCTTGGGTTTCTTGCCGTCTCTTGAAACAGCCATCCACCGAAAAGTATTGTTTAAACAATATTATGTTTGCGTCATGCGCAAGGGTCATCCGCTGGCTAAAAAGAAGCTCACTCACGACCTGTTTCGACGGCAGCACCATTTATTGGTGGAGTATTCCGGTAGCGGCCATCTGGTGATTGAGAAGGCTTTGATTGAGGCGGGCGCGCGCAACAACATTAAATTAAGACTGCCTCAATACCTGTCTGCGCCCCATTTTATTATTTCGTCGGATATGGTGTGGTGTGCGCCGGTACTTTTGGCGGAAACGCTGGCGCAGCATTACGACTTGGTGATCAAGCCGGTGCCGCTGGAGTTGCCTACTTTTGAGATTGCACTTTATTGGCATGATCGGTTTCATCGTGATCCGGCCAATAAATGGTTACGTGAGTTAATCGCGCAAATTTATGGGGCGACATTGGCGGGAAACTAAGCCTCGCAGTGCTTTCCCCAGGTGTAATGAGTCCGCTGCAATAATTTCTGCAAGGCTCGACCGCCCAATGTATAAATGGTGTTTATACATCATCATCAATCCGACGCTATAGCTTTGGCTCACCCTACTCTCTAGAATAAGCATTAAAGCAAAATACCAAGGAGACAAAGTGGCCAATTTACCCGAAGCAGTTGGGTTAATCGGTATTGGTCAGGTGGGTTTGCCGATGGCAACAAACCTGATTAAGTCCGGCGTTCGCGTCGTGGGCTATCGTCGTTCCGACACCCAGGCGTTTGTCGAGGCGGGTGGCGTGCTTGCTTCTTCACCTGTGCAGGTGGTTGAGCAAACAGATGTTGTTTTGTTATGCCTGCCCAATGAACCGGCTGCGTCGCAAATTCTGGAGGGTGAGGGTGGCATATTAAATAGCCTGTCGGCCTCTAAAACCCTGATAGAAACGAGAACCTATAGCAAAGATTTCAAGCTGTCCCAAGCCCAGAAAGTACAAGGTAAAGGTGCGCGTTATCTAGAGGCGGAAATCAGCGGCTCTCCTCCCATGATCGCAGCCCGTAAAGCGTCGTTTTACGTTGGGGGTGACGAGTCTTTGTTCCGCGAGTGTGAGCCGTTGCTGCGTGCTATTACTGATCAGTGTTTTTATCTCGGCCCACTGGGGTCGGCGGTTTCGATGAAATTGATTGCCAACTATCTCCTGGCCATTCATACATTGTCCGCAGCGGAAGCGATGAACATGGGGAAACGGGCTGGGTTCGACCCACATCTTGTCGCTAAAGTGATTCAAGCGGGGGCAGGGGCTTCCGCGATGTTTGGCGTACGCGCCCCTTTAATGGCAGATCGACGGTTCGACCCTGCGCCCGGACCCTTTGTGACCCTCGAGAAGTATCTGGATCTGGGGCAAAAAATGGCGGATGACCTGGGGTGTGCCACACCGTTGTTTTCTGCCGCTGTGCCTTATTTTAAGCGCGCGTTTGACGAGGGCGTCCAGCATGAGGATATTGCTGCCGTCCTTAAGTTTCTTGAGGCGGATTCGCGGGACCAGAAAGTGGGGGGAAAATGATTGTCGAGAAAAGAACGTATTGGATTCGGCCGGGCAGCATGGGTGAATTTTTGCGCTTGTACGAATCCGAGGGTTTGCCACTGCAAGGGCCGACGCTTGGAAACCTGCTTGGTTACTTTATGACCGAGGTGGGGGAATTGAATCGTGTTATTCAACTATGGGGCTACGCTTCATTCGAAGATCGACAAACGCGTAAAGCTGCATTGGCCGGCCGTCCCGAGTGGAGGAGTTTTTTGGGTAAGGCGGGACCACTGGTAGAGCGTCAGCATAGCGAGTTACTTACGCCTGCACCTTTTTCTCCCATTAAATAATTAACAGGAGCCGTCATGATTCGGTCGTTGCATCACGTTGGTATTGTTGTTCCCGATCTCGAGATAGGGCGCGCGTTCTATGAACTCTTTGGTCTGGAGTCGCGCTCGGTGGGAAATGATCTGGTTTTTCGTTGCCGGGGGCGGGCGCAGGATCAGGTTCGTTTGATTCATGGCCCCAAGAAGAAGTTGGGCTATGCGTCGTTCGGCACGAATGGGGAGGGCATGACCAACATCATGCAGAACCTGCACCAAGCGGGTGTACCTTTGAAGGACCCGCCTTTTGACATTGGTTATGAAGGGATATGGTTTCAAGATCCACATAACGACTGGGTGCATATTCATGTTGTCGAGCCTGCGTCAACCTCGCCCGAGCTGCCGCCTGAAATCAACGCACATGGCCGTTATCGCCGTGTCGGTCAGCGTGCCTGTGATTTAACCACTCATGGGAAGAAGGCGCGGCCGTTGCGTTTGGGGCACTTAATCAAGTTTAGTCCCGATGTGGAAAAATCCACGGCGTTTTACACCCAACTTCTGGGCATGAAGGTGTCGGATCAGGCGCTCGATATTCTTGCGTTTTTGCGAGGGTCGGCAGGCGGCGATCATCATATGCTTGCGTTTGCAAAAAGCTCGCACACGGGTTTGCATCACTTAAGTTTTGAAGTGTCCGATTTCGATGAAATCGCCATTGGCGCGCAAACGCTTTTGCGCGCCGGCTATAAAGACGGGTTTGGTCCTGGGCGGCACATCGGGGGGTCAAACTATTTCCATTACATTCGCGACCCCTGGGGCAGCTTGGCCGAGTATTTCTGGGATATCGACGTCATTCCCGAAGACGCCGACTGGCAACCTTTAAACGTTCCGCCAGACCAGCTTACCGCTGTTTGGGCGGCGTCCCCCCCGCCTGAGGACTTCGTTTTGAATTTTGAAGAGCCCGATTGATATGTTTACACCCGAGACCCAACGCCTGATTGAGGGCATGTTGAACAAGCCTTTGTTCGTCGTTTTCAGAAAGCCGGCCGACCTGTCCAAGTTTGCTTCTGTACTGGAGGCTCATTTGAAATGGGCCGTGCAATCTGAAAAACGCGGCGAAATATTCGCCTCGGGCCCTTTTGTACAAGAGGGGGGCGTGCCGGGTGCAGCGGGTGGTATGTCAATACTTCGGGCTGCGTCTGAAGAAGAGGCGCACGCTATTTTGTCGGGCGATCCCTTCATTAAAGAAGGCGTTTATACCGTCGAAGTGAAGAAGTGGATGCTGATGGAAGGTGGTGTATCAGTCACGCTTCATTTCTCCGACCAAAAACATTTACTGCGTTAACTGTTAGGAAATTCCGTCATGAAATATCAGGTGTTCACCTACCGTGAACGCCAGGGTGGTGCTCGCCCCGGTGTTTTGATTCAAGCGCGTTTGTACGATCTTAGGGGCGTAATGGGCGGGGCCCATCCCGAGTGGCGCAGTGTGGATGATTTGCTCACTGATTGGTCGGAAGCGCATCCGTTTCTACGCGAACTGGCAGATGATGTTAGCAAGAAGCCGGAGCTTGCAGAAGATGCCTTGCTGGTCGCGGATGATATTGAGTTTTTGCCGCCCTTAACGCGTTGTGGTGTGATTTACGCCGCAGGCGCTAATTATCGGGATCACGTCGAAGCGATGGGTAAGGCCATGAATATGAAATTGAACCTGGATCCGAAGGCCGACGGCCTTCCTCCCTGGCATTTCATCAAGGCAGGGCAGGCTGCTTTGTCGGGCCACAAAGAGCATGTCGCGTTTCCAGCTCACAGCAATATGCTCGATTGGGAAGCGGAGTTGGCAGTGGTGATCGGGCGAAAGGCGTCGAATGTATCGGTGGAATCGGCCTTGGATTATGTTGCCGGGTATAGCTGTGCCAACGATATGTCCGCACGCGACAACCTGAAGCGTGATCAGGTTGATGTCAGTTCGCCGTTTAGATTCGATTGGATTGGTCACAAATGCTTTAAAGGTGCATGCCCTTTGGGGCCATATTTAACGCCGGCTGAATTTGCCGGTGACCCCGAAAATTTGGGGATCAAGCTTTGGCTCAACGACGAACTGCGGCAAAACTCCAGCACCTCAAATCATTTGTACACCGTGGCAGATCAAATTGCGTACTTAAGTGCCAGGCTGGATTTGTTGCCTGGCGACATTCTTTTAACCGGCACCCCGGCCGGCGTTGGGATGGAAGCGGGGGTGTTCTTGAAACGCGGGGATGTGATGCGGGTTTGGATTGAGAGTTTGGGGGAGCTGGAAACCCGGTTGGTTTGATGGCGGTTCATTGACTTAAACATAAGGAAGGAGACAAACATGTTGCTTGAGAAAATATTGAAGAAATCAGTCCTGTCGTTGGCATTGGTTTGTGCCGTGCCAGGCATGGCAATGGCGGATATCAAAATTGGCTTTCTGGGTACGTTGTCCGGGCCGTCTGCCGCGAACGGGCGTGATCAATTAGACGGTTTTCGCCTTGCGTTGGACCAATTGGACGGGAAGTTGGGTGGGGTCAAAACGGAAATCGTGGCGGAAGATGATCAAATGAAACCGTCTGTTGCGTTAACCGGCGTTTCGCGACTGTTGGAGCGAGAGGACGTTGATGCGGTGGTTGGCTTGACGTTTACGCACGTATTAATGGCGTTGCAGCCTAAAATCGCTGAAACTGATGTGCCGTTTATCGGCACGATTTCGGGTCCCTCCCCCACTGCCGGGGCACTATGCAAACCTAATTTGTTCATTATGTCGTGGCAAAGCGATGCGCCGGCTGAAGCAATGGGTAAGTACATGCAGGATAAAGGCGTGAAAACCATCAGCACGCTAACCCCTAATTTCGTCGGCGGAAAAGACAAGATCAGTGGCCTGCGCAACACCTATAAAGGCGAAATTATTGACGAGATTTATACGCCCTTGAGCCAGCTCGACTTTTCGGCTGAACTTACCCAAGTGGCATTGAGCGATCCTGAAGGCGTTTTCATGTTCTACCCGGGCGGGCTTGGTGTCACCTTTATGCGTCAGTACAAGCAGGCAGGGCTTGCCGGCAAATTGCCTCTTTATACGGCTAACTCAATTGAGGGCGAAGACGTCGACGCAATGGGTGAGGCAGTGATTGGTGCTTATGCAGCAGACACCTGGACCCCCGGCATTTCCAGCGAGTATTCCAAGCAGTTCGTGAATGCATATCGCGAAAAATACAACCGTACGCCATCAGCTTATGCCGCATTCAGTTACGATGCCATGATGAAGCTGAATGCCGCTGTAGAGGCGCTGAAGGGTGATGTCTCGGATAAAAAAGCGTTTGTGAAAGCAATTAAAACGGCGGATTTCGAGTCAGTGCGAGGCGATTTCAAGTTCGGCAACAATAATTATCCGGTTCAGGACTACCATATCTTCGAAATGGTGGAAGGTGAAAACGGCAAGCCCGATTGGAAGCTGGTTCAGGAAAATGTGCTGAAAGACCATGTGGATAGCTATGCGGCTCAATGCACGATGAGCTGATTACCTCCAAGTAAAGGGTTGCGCAACGCCCCGCGCAGAGTGATTCGGTTCACGCTCTTGTCGAAGGAGTGGGCAATGGCAACGCTGTTTGGTATTTCACCTGCTTAAGTGCAAAGCTTGATTTAATGTTCGACACGCCAGGTATCTTGGACAACTCATCAATAATAAATCGTTCAAGTGCCTGGATATCCGGAACCACCACCCTGAGCAAATAATCAGAGTCTCCGGTCATCAGATAGCACTCCATTACCTCTGGGTAGTTGCGAATTGCATTTTGGAATCGCTCAAGCGACTTCTCGATTTGCTGCTCCAGACGAATCTCAATAAACACACTAACGTTCAACCCAATCTGCAGCGGGTCTAGCAGGGTGACGTACTGTGAGATTACCCCGGCTTCCTCAAGTGCCTTGACTCTGGCCAGGCAGGGCGACGCGGAAAGGTTGACACGAGTTGCCAGCTCAGAATTCGTTAAACGCGCATTGGCCTGGATTTCTTGAAGAATTTTCAAGTCTATTGAATCTAGTCTTTTTTTCCGCATAAATTATTTTTTTTCAGATTGATTTCAAAATAATATTCCGTATAACCATCTTTTTCTAAATGATAACAGCAGCACATTTTGTGGGTGCCTCACTATACTGATCTGATCGTTCAGGAGGTAAAAATGGTTAATAGCAGTGGGAACTTGCGCTTGAAAATGGCGCAGTCCGATGACGTTGATCCCGAGGAAACGCAAGAATGGCTGGAGGCGCTGGAGGGCGTTCTGGGGGCTGCCGGAAGTGATCGTGCGCTATTCCTTTTAAGTCAGCTAGACGATTTCGTGAAAGCGCATGGCATTAAACCGAACTCGTTACCGTACTCTGCCTATCGAAACACCATTTCTTTGGATAACGAAGGAGTCTATCCCGGCAATCTTGAGCTAGAAGAGAGAATTAGTTCCATAAACCGCTGGAATGCCTTGGTGATGGTGGTCAGGGCAAATAAAGCTTATGGCGAACTTGGAGGCCATATAGCCAGTTATGCATCCGTCGCGGAAATTTTCGAAATGGGATTCAACCATTTTTTTCAAGCGCGAACTGAAGCAAATGGGGGGGATCTGGTTTTTTATCAGCCGCACTCTGCGCCGGGAGTTTATGCGCGCGCGTTTCTGGAAGGGCGTTTAAGTGAGCATGACTTAAGTTTCTATCGACGAGAGTCTGGAGGCGGAGGGCTTTCCTCTTATCCGCATCCGTGGTTAATGCCTGATTTCTGGCAGTTTCCCACGGGCTCAATGGGCATTGGCCCTATCAATGCAATTTATCAGGCACGTTTCATGCGTTACCTCGAGAACCGGGGCCTTGCGCAAACTCATGATCGTCGTGTTTGGGGTGTGTTTGGTGATGGGGAAATGGATGAGCCGGAGTCAATCGCAGGGCTAACGTTAGCTGCCCGAGAACAGCTGGATAACTTAACGTTTATTATTAACTGCAATCTGCAACGGCTGGATGGGCCTGTGCGTGGAAATGGGCAAATCATTCAGGAGCTAGAGGCATTGTTTACTGGCGCAGGCTGGAATGTCATTAAGGTGATCTGGAGCTCAGATTGGGACCCCCTGTTCGCGCGCGATGCCAGTCATGCGCTGTTGCGCCGGTTCGCCCAGACAGTCGACGGCCAGTATCAAACGTTAGGCGCGAAAGACGGAGCCTACAACTCACTGGAGTTTTTCCAAAAAGACCCCGAGGTTCAGCGATTGGTTTCGCACATGTCCGATAAGGATATTGATGGTTTGCGGCGAGGTGGCCATGACTTTCGTAAGTTGCATGCCGCATTTTTTGCTGCGAAATCGCATGTTGGCCAGCCCACCGTGATTCTGGCGAAAACCAAAAAAGGTTATGGAATGGGCGGTGCCGGAGAGTCGCGCATGACAGCTCATCAGGCGAAGAAGCTGGATTTCGATGCTTTGAAAGCATTTCGTGATCGTTTCTCATTGCCTTTGTCTGACCATGAGGTAGAGGCCCTCCACTTTCTTAAACCGTCGCAAAATAGCCCTGAAATGCGCTATATGCGTGAGCGACGTGAAGCCTTGGGCGGGGCCGTTCCTTCTCGCATCACGCGGTCAAATGAAGCGCTGACCATACCTGTGATTGATAGCTATGCAAAATTTGCGCGCGAAGCCAATGGGAAGGAAATGTCTACAACAATGGCGTTTGCCCGCATGCTAAGTGGTCTGTTGAAAGACGCCGGCATTGGTGAGCGGGTTGTGCCCATTGTTGCGGACGAGGCGCGTACATTTGGAATGGCGAACTTATTCAGGCAAATCGGGATCTACAGCCCTGATGGTCAACTGTATGAGCCGGAGGATGCTGGGTCCATGCTGACCTACCGTGAGGCTAAAGACGGACAGCTCTTGGAGGAAGGGATTACTGAAGCCGGGGCGTTGTCTTCTTGGGTTGCGGCCGCAACGTCGTATAGCGTGCATGGCAAGGCCATGCTGCCTTTCTATATCTATTACTCCATTTTCGGGTTTCAAAGGGTGGGCGATTTGATTTGGGCTGCCGCTGACCAACGGGCGCGTGGTTTCCTGCTTGGCGCGACCTCGGGTCGTACAACGCTTAGTGGTGAAGGGTTGCAGCACCAAGACGGCAGCAGTCATGTCATCGCCGCCATGGTGCCCAATTGTCGATCGTATGACCCGGCCTTTGCGGGTGAACTGGCGGTCATTCTGGACCATGGCATGCGTCGTATGATTGAGGAGCAGGTTGATGAGTTTTATTACATCACCCTGACGAATGAGAGTTACGCGCAGCCGTCCATGCCCGAGGGTATTGAGAAGCAGATTGTTCAAGGCATGTATTGTTATCGACGTGAGGTGTGCGACGCAGGGGGCGCGGCTGCATCGGTTCGTTTGCTTGGGTCGGGTGCGATCTTTCGTGAGGTGGAGGCTGCTGCAGAATTACTTAAAACGGATTGGGGAATTTCCTCAGAGGTTTGGAGTGTGACAAGCTTTACTGAGTTGGCGAAAGAGGCGCGAGAAGCCGATCGCTGGAATCGGTTGAATCCGCAGGCATCAGTGCGGGAAAGTTACGTCTCTGCGTGCTTGTCGGGCAACGCTCCCGTTGTCGCAGCCACCGACTATGTGCGTGCCTGGCCACAGTTGATAGCCGAATATGTGGACGCCCGTTTTATTTCTTTGGGTACAGACGGGTTTGGTCGTAGCGATACGCGTACGGCCTTGCGTGACTTCTTTGAGGTTAACCGATCCCACGTTGTATTGGCTGCAATAGATGGTTTGGTCCGAAATGGTGTGGTGCCAAGAGCTCTTTTGAGCGAAGTAATCAATAGGTATGGCCTCCAGCACAACCGAGCTCCATCCTGGCTGAACTAGTCTAGCCTCCAACTGGGGCGCCTGAGGGGAGCAAAGGTAGGGTCAATAATAGAAAGAAGAGTGAGTCGGCCAAGGTTGGATCAACAATATTTAATAATTTCCTTTACTTCATTTGACACATCTTAAAAACTGCTTCATAATCTCGTTTCTTCGCTGCTTGAACAGCGCTTCACACGGCAAGTTAGGGTTTTTTAACTTGGTAGTGGGGCAGTTGGGTAGGGTGGGCGAAATTGCTCTTTAACAACGAAACAACCGATAAGTGTGGGCACTTAAGCTACGTTGCTAAGTAGTGGCGCATCAGGGTTAAAAGCCTGAGCCAAAGCAAGTAGTAAGAAGTGCTCGCAAGTGATGAAGTAAAAAGTCAAGGCGTAGATGCTGGATTTATTCTGGTGTTTACGAAGCCTGTCTTTTTTCTTTTGAGTGAGTACGCGACGTATGACCTGGTCTTTTTGAAGGACAGGAAATATGGCAATTAACAGGAATTAAACTGAAGAGTTTGATCCTGGCTCAGATTGAACGCTAGCGGGATGCTTTACACATGCAAGTCGAACGGCAGCGCGAGGTAAGCTTGCTTACTTTGGCGGCGAGTGGCGAACGGGTGAGTAATGTATCGGAACGTACCCAGTAGCGGGGGATAACTACGCGAAAGCGTGGCTAATACCGCATACGCCCTACGGGGGAAAGGGGGGGATCTTAGGACCTCTCACTATTGGAGCGGCCGATATCGGATTAGCTAGTTGGTGAGGTAAAGGCTCACCAAGGCTGCGATCCGTAGCTGGTTTGAGAGGACGACCAGCCACACTGGGACTGAGACACGGCCCAGACTCCTACGGGAGGCAGCAGTGGGGAATTTTGGACAATGGGGGCAACCCTGATCCAGCCATCCCGCGTGTGCGATGAAGGCCTTCGGGTTGTAAAGCACTTTTGGCAGGGAAGAAAGGGCGCTGGTTAATACCTGGCGTTGATGACGGTACCTGCAGAATAAGCACCGGCTAACTACGTGCCAGCAGCCGCGGTAATACGTAGGGTGCAAGCGTTAATCGGAATTACTGGGCGTAAAGGGTGCGTCGGCGGTTTGGCAAGAAAGGTGTGAAATCCCAGGGCTTAACCTTGGAACTGCACTTTTAACTGCCAGGCTAGAGTACGTCAGAGGGGGGTAGAATTCCACGTGTAGCAGTGAAATGCGTAGAGATGTGGAGGAATACCGATGGCGAAGGCAGCCCCCTGGGATGATACTGACGCTCAGGCACGAAAGCGTGGGGAGCAAACAGGATTAGATACCCTGGTAGTCCACGCCCTAAACGATGTCAACTAGCTGTTGGGGCCGTTAGGCTTTAGTAGCGCAGCTAACGCGTGAAGTTGACCGCCTGGGGAGTACGGTCGCAAGATTAAAACTCAAAGGAATTGACGGGGACCCGCACAAGCGGTGGATGATGTGGATTAATTCGATGCAACGCGAAAAACCTTACCTACCCTTGACATGTCTGGAAGGCCGAAGAGATTTGGCTGTGCTCGCAAGAGAACTGGAACACAGGTGCTGCATGGCTGTCGTCAGCTCGTGTCGTGAGATGTTGGGTTAAGTCCCGCAACGAGCGCAACCCTTGTCATTAGTTGCTACGAAAGGGCACTCTAGTGAGACTGCCGGTGACAAACCGGAGGAAGGTGGGGATGACGTCAAGTCCTCATGGCCCTTATGGGTAGGGCTTCACACGTCATACAATGGTCGGGACAGAGGGTTGCCAACCCGCGAGGGGGAGCCAATCTCAGAAACCCGATCGTAGTCCGGATTGCAGGCTGCAACTCGCCTGCATGAAGTCGGAATCGCTAGTAATCGCGGATCAGCATGTCGCGGTGAATACGTTCCCGGGTCTTGTACACACCGCCCGTCACACCATGGGAGTGGGTTTCACCAGAAGTAGGTAGCCTAACCGTAAGGGGGGCGCTTACCACGGTGGGATTCATGACTGGGGTGAAGTCGTAACAAGGTAGCCGTATCGGAAGGTGCGGCTGGATCACCTCCTTTAAGAGAAGTGCTTGGGGTTTGGTCTTGGTGAGCTGTTATTTGGTGGTAGTTTGAGTGTTCACGCTTATCGGTTGTTTTAGAGTTAGGGCAGATACAAGGGCTTGGGTCAGTAGCTCAGTCGGTTAGAGCACCGTCTTGATAAGGCGGGGGTCGTTGGTTCGATTCCAACTTGACCCACCACGTGCTTTACGGGGGGGATTAGCTCAGCTGGGAGAGCACCTGCTTTGCAAGCAGGGGGTCGTCGGTTCGATCCCGTCATCCTCCACCAACGAAGCTGTGGTTGTGCAGGTAGTGGTTGTGAAGTTGTAGTGAGTTGTGTGCAGTGAACAGGGTCTTGGTTAACTAAAGCGATGTAGTTTGGTTAGCTCAGGGTGTTGTGCACTGGTCATAGCGATGTGGCTAGGTAGTATAAGTAGTACAAGCAGTACAAGCAGTATTTGTTCTTTAACAATGAGGAAGAAGCAACAATGACAAGTAGCTGTAAGTGGGCTGCGTGTTCTGGGCGCGTGTTTAACGACATGGGCTTGTAAGGGACAGGCAGACTGATTATAGATACGGGTTGTGATTGCATTGCAAATAAGTTCTGACTCAAGAGCGGAGTTGATTGGGCGACGTTATTCTTAGGGATGATGTGGTTTGATTGATTCAGTCTTTTGGAAGTGATGAACGGCATGAACACGTAAACTCAAGTTAGGAACCTATAGCCTTTGTGGTTATAGGATCAAGTGACTAAGTGCACATGGTGGATGCCTTGGCGATTACAGGCGAAGAAGGACGTGGTAGCCTGCGAAAAGCGGCGGGGAGCTGGCAAACGAGCTTTGATCCGCTGATGTCCGAATGGGGAAACCCACTGCGTAAGCAGTATCCTGCACTGAATACATAGGTGCAGAGAAGCGAACCGAGTGAACTGAAACATCTAAGTAGCTCGAGGAAAAGAAATCAACCGAGATTCCGGCAGTAGCGGCGAGCGAGCCCGGAGCAGCCTTGACGATTTAGCGTTGCGTATAGCCGAATGCTCTGGAAAGGGCGACCGTAGCGGGTGATAGTCCCGTAGGCGAAATGCGCGATGTGGAACTAGGCGTCAGATAAGTAGGGCGGGACACGTGAAATCCTGTCTGAAGATGGGGGGACCATCCTCCAAGGCTAAATACTCGTAATCGACCGATAGTGAACCAGTACCGTGAGGGAAAGGCGAAAAGAACCCCGGAAGGGGAGTGAAATAGATCCTGAAACCGTGTGCATACAAACAGTAGGAGCCTCTTTGTGGGGTGACTGCGTACCTTTTGTATAATGGGTCAGCGACTTACATTCAGTGGCAAGCTTAACCGAATAGGGAAGGCGTAGCGAAAGCGAGTCCGAACAGGGCGTTTGAGTCGCTGGGTGTAGACCC